>Ga0182024_10001109_pt1 | contig 69784 bp, 71 predicted proteins | sample P32metaG_FD_120480 | JGI IMG/M metagenome (GOLD analysis project Ga0182024, IMG submission 120480) | Permafrost microbial communities from Stordalen Mire, Sweden - P3-2 metaG (Illumina Assembly) | ecosystem: Environmental > Terrestrial > Soil > Wetlands > Permafrost | place: Sweden: Stordalen...
CAAGCGGTCCCGCTCGGCCTGCGTCATCAGTAGTTGTCCTTCTTGCACCTCCCCAGCCTGAGCGCTGTCAATAGGACATTTCTACTTGGCACGAATAGGACATTATCATTTGGCGCCGACACCCGCCCACGGTCAACGCCAAAGCGGCCCTCATTTGCGATAAAATACCCGACACTTATGGCCTCCCCACAAACGGACGAGCGTGCCATCCCAACGCCGACGCAGTTTAACCGTTGGTTCATTCCGGTCGGCGCCGTGGCGGTGCACATTTGTATCGGCTCGGTGTACGCCTGGAGTACTTTCAACCGTCCGATCCAGGCTTTATTTCCCGGCGATCCGTGGTGGTTCAGCCCCCCGTACACCACCTTTACGACGGCGCTGGTGCTGTTGGGCTTGAGCGCCGCATTCGGTGGTCCGTGGGTCGAACGGCGTGGCCCGCGCGCGGCAGCTACGGCTTCGGCCGTGTTCTTCGGCTTGGGGTTGATGATCGGCGGAATCGGATTGGCCATCAGGCAATCGTTCCTGGTGTTTCTCGGTATGGGCATCATCGGTGGCATTGGCTGCGGGCTTGGGTATATCGCTCCCGTGAGCACGCTCGTCAAATGGTTTCCCGATCGGCGCGGGATGGCTACCGGCATGGCCATCATGGGCTTTGGTGGAGGCGCGTTCCTGGCCGGCTATTTGAACGCTTACTTTATTGGTTTGCTGGGCGTGGCCAAGACCGTCATGGTTCTCGCCGCCGCCTATTTCGTGATCATGTTGATCGGCGCACGCATTCTTCGCCGCCCGCCCGCCGGGTGGAAACCGCCAGGCTGGGCGCGTTCCGTCAAAACCAACCCGATGATCATGGTGGATCGGAGCCTTTCGCGGAACCACGCCCTGCAGACGCCGCAATTCTACCTGCTGTGGGGCATGTTGTTCATCAACGTGACCGCAGGGATCGGGATTCTGGCGCAAGCCTCCCCCATGATGCAGGACATGTTCCTGAAGACGCCCCTCCAAGCGGCTGCCGTGGTGTCGCTGATCAGCATCTTCAACGCCGGCGGCCGGTTCTTTTGGGCATCGTCCTCGGACTACGTGGGCCGGCGGAATACCTATCTGATTTTCTTCGTGGTGCAGGTCTGTCTGTTCCTGCTAATCCCCGGTCTGGCCGCTAGCGGAAACTGGCTGGTGTTCGAAGCATCGCTGTTCGTGGTTTTTACCATGTACGGCGGCGGCTTTGCCACCATCCCGGCTTTTCTCGCGGATATCTTTGGCTTGGAGAACGTGGGCGCAATCCACGGTGCGTTGCTCACCGCCTGGAGCGCCGCGGCGGTTGTCGGGCCCGTGATCATCACCGAGCTCTCCAAGCGCGCCAAGGCCGCTCTGGCTCCCGGGGCCAGCAAGATCCACATCTACGACAAGCCGCTCGAGGTGCTGGCGGCCATGCTGGCGGTGGGTTTCGTCTTGACCCTGCTCGTGCGCCCGTTGCCCCATCCGGATAAGCGCCGCTAGCGTGCCGACAAGACCGCTCCCTTTGGTCACGGCTCGGAAACGCGCTTACGATACGCGCTTGCAACGATGTCGATGCCTTACCGAGCCGTGACCAAAGGGAGCGGTCTTTGTAAATTGTTATGCGGGAGGAGGCGCTAGCCGTCCGCTGTGGAAAAACGCACCAAGAGATATAATTGTCTTGAAAGGTGTTCCTCCATGACTATTCGTCCCGAAGATGCTTTGGAGTATCACTCCACGTCGCCGGCGGGCAAAATTGCGGTCACCCCGACCAAGCCCTGCCGGACTCAGCGAGACCTCAGCCTCGCCTACACGCCGGGCGTAGCCGTCCCTTGCCTGGAAATCGAGCGCGATCCCAGCCTCGCTTACAAATACACCGCCAAGGGAAACCTCGTGGCGGTCGTCAGTAACGGGACCGCGGTCCTGGGCCTGGGAAACATTGGAGCGCAGGCCGGTAAACCGGTTATGGAGGGCAAAGCGGTACTGTTCAAACGGTTCGCCGACATCGACGTGTTCGATATCGAGCTGGCTACGCTCGATCCCGATGAGGTCATCCGCACCTGTCAAATCCTGGAACCGACCTTCGGGGGGATCAACCTGGAAGACATCAAAGCGCCGGAGTGCTTCTACATTGAGGAGGAGCTGCGAAAGACCATGAAGATTCCGGTCTTTCACGATGACCAGCACGGGACGGCGATCATTTCGGGCGCCGGCCTGCTGAATGCTCTGGAAATCACCGGCAAGAAGATTGGGGAAGTCAAAGTGGTGTTCAACGGCGCGGGCGCCAGCGCCATTTCCTGCGCCGCGCATTACGTGAAGCTGGGTGTTCGCATCGAGAACATCGTGATGTGCGACACCAAGGGAGTTGTTTACGAAGGCCGTACTGCGGGGATGAATCCCTACAAGGCGCGCTATGCATCGACCACCAAGGCGCGCACGTTAACCGAAGCGCTGGTTGGCGCCGATGTCTTTTTCGGCCTCTCGTCCGGGAATGTGGTAACCGCGGAAATGGTGTCGGGGATGGCGCCGAACCCGCTCATCTTCGCGCTGGCGAATCCCGATCCGGAGATCCCGTACGATGTGGCAGTGGCCGCCCGGCCGGATGCCATCGTGGCCACCGGCCGCTCCGATTTCCCCAACCAGGTGAATAACGTTCTGGGATTTCCTTTCATCTTTCGCGGCGCTCTGGACGTGCGGGCCACCACCATCAACGACGAGATGAAGCTGGCAGCTACGCGCGCTCTGGCCGCTCTCGCCAAAGAAGACGTGCCCGACTCCGTGCTGCGGGCCTACGGCATCGAACACCTGGCGTTCGGCCGGGAATACATCATCCCCACGCCATTCGATCCGCGGGTGCTGATCTGGGAAGCGTCGGCGGTGGCGCAGGCCGCCATGGAGACCGGTGTGGCCCAAGTGCCGATAGATTTAAAGCAGTACCGCGAGCAACTGGAGAGCCGCCTGGGCAAGGCGCATGAGGTCATGCGGATCATGATCCAAAAAGCGCAGAAGCAGCCCAAACGGCTGGTCTTCACGGAGGGCGAGGAAGGCAAGATCCTGCGGGCCTGCCAGATTCTGCTGGACGAGAAGATCGCATCGCCCATCCTGCTCGGCCGGGAAACCATCATTCGCGCCCGAGCCGCGGAGCTGCGGCTCCACTTGAACGGCGCCGAGATCATCGACCCGGCGGCTTTCCCGAGGCTCGAAGAGTACGCGGAGGAGTTTTACAGCCTCCGCCAGCGGAAGGGAGTCACCCGCACCGAAGCCAGCCGGCTCATTCTGAATCCCACCACGTTTGCCAGCTTGATGGTGCGGCTGGGAGATGCCGACGCCCTGATCGGCGGGCTGACCACTCACTATCCGGATACCATTCGGCCGGCGCTGCAGGTCATCGAGCCGCGGCCTGAGCTGCACTGCGTAGCGGGCGTATATGTAGTGATCACGCCCAAGGGTGAGATCTACTTCTTGGCGGATGCCACGGTGAACATCGAACCGAATTCGGAGGAGTTGGCCGAAATCGCCATCCAGGCTGCCGAGAAGGCGCGCCGCTTCGACCAGGAGCCGCGCGTCGCCATGCTATCGTTCTCCAATTTCGGCAGCACCCGTCATCCGCTCTCGGATAAGGTCCGCCGCGCCGTGGACCTGGTCCGTCAGCGCGCTCCCAGCCTCATGATCGACGGCGAAATGCAGGCCGACACGGCGGTCGTTCCCCAGATCCTGGAGGAGACCTACCCGTTCAGCACTTTGAAAGGCGGCGCCAATGTCCTGGTTTTCCCCAACCTGGAGGCCGGGAACATCGCCTATAAATTGCTCCAGCGCATTGGTGGCGCGGAGCTGATCGGTCCTCTGTTGACCGGCTTGGCCAAGCCCGTGCACGTGCTGCAACGCGGCTCGGAAGTCAACGATATTGTCCAGGTGGCGGCCATTGCGGTGGTTGACGCGCAGGAAGTGAGCCGGCCTTACCGTACTTTGACCCCAGCAGCGCGCTGAAGACCGGGTTTTACCCCCCGGACCGGTTATTAGTAACCAGGTCGAATTTGGAACTCGGGCCGTACCTTTAGGTCTACGGCATATCTTTCCCAGGGACGAGAATCGAACCAGGGAAACATATGAACCTGCTGGTTGCGGTCTTGTTTATCTGGTCTGTGGAAGCGGCCATACTGTTGCTGTACTGCCAGTATCGGGCCGTGCGCAGGCATGCGGCTACGCTCAACCGGGATTGGCTATACCAGCTATCCGTCGATCGGTATCGCCCCATGCTGCGCTTGTTGGACGAGAAAGACTTTTCCCTGCTTCGAACCCAGCCTGGATGCACGCCGGACATGGCCCGGAAGCTGCGATTGCAACGCTGCCAGATCTTTCGCCTGTATCTCAGCTCGCTAAATAGCGATTTTCAACAGATCGTGCTGGCCCTGAAAATGGTGATGGCGGGATCGCCCGAAGACCGTCCGGACCTGGCTCGCGTGCTTGTCCGCATGCAAATCCTCTTTGCCCTGGGAATGCTGATGATCCGCTTGCGTCTGGTTCTTTATCGTTGGGGTCTTGCCAAGGTGGATATCTCGCCGTTGATCGGGATGTTCGACTTCGTGCGGGAGAAGCTGCGGGTGGCGGCTCCGACGGGGCAGGCTTACTAGTCTTCCATTACATCCTCAGCCTTGTAGCGGGCCAAGGGATTCTCCGGCTCGGGGGGTTCGGGCTTGTTCATGATTACGATGGTTGCTATGACGGGAACAATCAGAATCAACGCCAGGATCAGGTAAGAAAAAGGCGCATATTTGGCGATCCATTCGCCTGTCGTCCCGAGGGAGTGCTCCAACATGCCGCGGTATGAGGGCATGAGCATCAGGAAGATCACGACGAAGAGTCCGATGCCGAGTAACGTCATAGACGTACTAGATCTTAGCCGAGAGGTACTCACGCGCGAAAGTTTTCTTCGGACCAGCCCAGACTGCTAACTGAGACTGCTAACCGTAGATAGCGTCCTCCGACCGGCGGCGAACACCGCCGGCGTTACGTAGCGCTGGCGATCTTGTCGCCGGTGTTGGCAAGCTCGACTGCCTATAGAATCCTTTCAAAGAAGAGCAGCGATTTGGCGGCACAGGCATCCCAGCGGAATTCACAGGCGTTACGGCGGCCTCGTTCGCTTAACTCGGCGCGGAGGCCGGGCGACAGCAGCAACTGCGTCAGCGCGTTTCGCAGGTCCGAAGTGCTCCTTGGATCCACCAGCAGTGCGGCGTTTCCAGTTACTTCCGGCAGTGAGGAGACATTGGACGTGATCACCGGCACGCCGGCCGCCATGGCTTGCGCTACCGGGAAGCCGAACCCTTCGTATAAAGATGGATACGCGAAAATCATGGCAGCAGCCGTGAGCGGCGCGAGGTCTGGTTCCGGCACATAACCCAGATAGCGCACAGCCTTCAGACGCTCGATCGTCTGCTTCGGCGCCCAGCCGGAGGGCCCGGCGATTACCAATTCGAACTCTTCCCGCAGAGACGATTCCATCGAGGTGTAAGCATCGAGCAGAGTGTCGATGTTCTTGCGAGGCTCGATCGTCCCAATGAACAGCACGAACGGACGGCGTAACTGGTAACGCTTCTTGACCTGCGATATGGCATCGGCCGGCACATTGAAAAAAGCATCGGACACACCGGAGTGAATCACCGTGATCTTTTCGGGCGGCAAGCCCAGCACGCGCACGGAATCGTCTTTCGTGCTTTGGGAAACCGCAATCACGGCATCGGCGCGCTTCAGGATCTCCGCAAAATTCCGGTCGGCGCGTCGATTCGCTTCCGAATGTAGCTCAGGCATCAGCCAGCTGGTCATGTCGTGAATGGTAGCGGTCAACCGTCCATGTCGGGAAGGATTCCGCAGCAGACTGCTGCAGTGAAGAATGTCCCCGTTACTGCTGCCACCGGCCGGGATGCAAGCGTAATTTGCCAGGGCCAGTGAAGCTAAGCCGGAGAACGTTGGCCACCATCCGGCGATCGAGCCTTGATGCGTCAGCGGGCCAAGTTTCCCGAGATCGGGAAACGTGCGAATCGTATCCGCGCCAGCCGCCTTGCGCAAGTGCTGGATCCAATAATAGAGGTAGTTCTTGACCCCAGCACTGCGTACCAGCAAAGGAAGGGCATCGATCACAACCCGCATTTGTTCCTAGTTTCCGACATTTGCTATACTCTCAGCTTATGGTCAGCACCGTCGCCCGGCATCATCACCACCATGCCCCCACGCGACGGGTGGTGTTCTGATTCCAATCAAATCATTCTGGAAAGGACGCCCGCCGCAGTATTGGCGGGCTTTTTTATTGGCTTCAACATGAATCTGAACTTTGAAAAAGCCGACGGCCTGGTAACCGCCGTCATTCAGGATCACAGCAGCCGCCGCGTGCTGATGGTCGGCTACATGAATCAGGAGGCGTTCCAGCGGACGGTGGAAACCGGCTTCGCCACCTTTTACAGCCGCTCCCGGCGCAAGCTCTGGCTGAAGGGCGAAGGCTCCGGCCATCGACTGGTGGTAAAAAGCATTTCGACCGACTGCGATCGCGACGCCGTGCTGGTCGAGGTCGAGGCGCTAGGTCCCGGTGTTTGCCACGAGGGGTACCAGAGCTGTTTCTTCCGCAAGCTCGAAGACGGCGCTTGGAAAGTCTCCGAAAAGCAGACCTACGACCCCAAAACGGTCTACGGGGAAAAGGTATGAAGCTCAAGCTGGGAATTCCCAAGGGCAGCCTGGAAAATGCCACGATCGACCTGTTCCGCCGCGCGGGCTTCTCCATCGTCACCAGCAGCCGCTCGTACTTTCCGGCGATCGACGATCCCGATATCGAGTGCATGCTGATCCGCGCGCAGGAGATGGCGCGCTACGTCGAGGATGGCATTCTCGATGCCGGGCTCACCGGCCGCGACTGGATCGAGGAAAACGAAGCGGATGTAATCGCGGTCGCCGATCTGATCTACGCCAAGCAAAGTTTCGGCAAAGTGCGCTGGGTGCTGGCGGTGCCGGAGGCTTCCAACTTTCGGTCGGTGAAGGATCTGGAAGGCAAGATCATCGCGACCGAGCTGGTGGCCACTACCAAACGCTACCTGGCCTCGCACGGCGTGAGCGCCAAGGTGGAGTTCAGTTGGGGCGCCACCGAGGTGAAGCCGCCGGTGCTGGCCGACGCTATCGTGGAAGTGACCGAGACAGGCTCCTCATTGCGTGCCAACAACCTCAAGATTATCGATACCATCCTGGAATCGAACACCCAGTTAATCGCCAACCAGAACTCGTGGAACGACACCTGGAAACGCCGCAAGCTGGAAGACCTGAAGATGCTCCTGCAAGGCGCCATCAACGCGTTGGGCAAGGTGGGGCTGATGTTGAACGTTCACGAGAAGGACCTGGAGGCGGTGTTGGGAGTCCTGCCCGCGCTCAAGCGGCCGACCATTTCTCATCTCAGTGACGACCAGTGGCTGGCCGTCAATACGATCCTGGACGAAGCTACGGTGCGAGACATCATCCCGCGGCTGAAGCAGGCGGGGGGCGAGGGGATCGTCGAGTATCCGCTCAACAAAATTGTGCTGTGATCCGCATTCTCCAATCCGACCAGGTGAGCCGGCTGCTGGCGCGTAAGGCGGCGCGATTCAGCGAAGCCGAAGAAGTGGTGCGTCCGATCCTTGATGAGGTGCGGAAACGAGGCGACAAGGCGTTGATGGAGTACGCGCGCCGGTTCGACGGCCTGGAGCGGCGCAGTGTGCGCGTGCCGGAAACGGAATTGGTGCGCGCCGCGCGCGGCCTGGCGCCGGACTTTCGCAAGGCGGTGGAGACGGCTTCGGCCAATATCCGGGCCTATGCCCAGCGGCAGATGCCGCGGGAGTGGATGTCTCAAACCGCGCCGGGCCTGCGTCTGGGACAGGTCGTCCGGCCGCTCGACACGGTCGCCGCGTACATCCCCGCGGGGCGGTATCCGCTGCCGTCAACCGTGATGATGACGGTGGTGCCCGCCCAGGTAGCGGGCGTGCCGCAGATTTGTGTGGCGTCTCCTAAAGCCGTTCCAGAGGTTCTTGGGACGGCGGCCATGCTGGGTGTGCGGCAGGTCTTCCAAATGGGCGGCGCGCAAGCCATCGCCGCTTTCGCGTTCGGTACCCGCACCGTGCCCCGCGCCGACCGTATCGTGGGGCCGGGAAATATTTATGTGGCGGCGGCCAAGAAACTCCTGGCCGGGGAAGTGGGCATCGATTTCGTTGCCGGTCCCACCGAGATTCTGATCGTTGCGGCAGAGGGCGACCCACGCCACCTGGCGGCCGACATGCTGGCGCAGGCCGAACACGATGCCGATGCCTCGGCGGTGCTGCTTACAACGTCCAAGCGCCTGGCCAGCGCGGTCGCGAAGGAAGTGGAGCGGCAACTCGCCACGCTGCCCACCGCCCAGGTGGCCACGAAATCCATTGCGCGCAATTCCGCCATTATCCTGGTGCCTTCGCTTGAGGAAGCCATCGAAATCGCCAACCGGTTTGCGCCCGAGCACCTGAGCATTCCTCAGGAAAGCCTGCTAGCAAAGGTGAAGCACGCCGGGAGCGTGTTTGTCGGCCCGTTTAGCCCCGAGGCGGCTGGCGACTACGCCTCGGGCCCGAACCATGTGTTGCCCACCAGCGGCGCCGCCCGTATTCGGGGAGGCCTCGCGGTGACGGACTACCTGAAGGTGATCTCCGTGCAGGAGCTGTCAGAAGCCGCGCTGCGACGGCTGGCGCCGGCCATTACGACGCTGGCGCGCGCCGAAGGTCTGGAGGCACACGCGCGCTCGGTGGAGGTGCGGCTCGATGGCCGTTAAAACTCCCAAACTGCCGAAGGGCGCCATCAAGCCTCGCCCCGCGGTGCTGGCTATGAAGCCGTATTCGCCGCCTACGGCAGGCCGCGCCGACAAACTCCGGCTCGATTTCAACGAGAACACCGTGGGTTGTTCGCCGCGCGTGATCGCCGCATTGCAGGAGGGCATCAACGCCGGCGCGCTGGCCGTGTATCCCGAATATGGCGACGCTAAAGCGGCCATCGCCCGCTACTTCCACGTGGAGCCCGAACAATTCGTCTTCACCAATGGCACCGATGAAGCCATTCAGGTCTTCATCAATACCTACATCGATGACGGCCAGCAAGTGCTGCTGCTCAAGCCCTCCTACGCGATGTATCGCTTTTACGCCGAGGTGGCCGGGGCGAGAGTTTGCGAAGTGGAGTATCCGCCGCCGGGCATGGAATTCCCGCTGCAGACGATTCTAGATGCCATCACGCCGGAGACGCGCGCGGTGATTCTGGCCAACCCCAACAATCCGACGGGAACGGGAACTTCGCTCCTGGGCATCGAGCGCATCCTGCATCACGCGCGCAAGGCGGTGGTGCTGGTGGATGAAGCATACTACGAATTCTCGGGCGTTACCGCCATCACCGAAATCGAACGCGTGCCCAACCTGTTTGTATCGCGCACGTTTTCCAAGGTCTTCGGGATGGCCGCCATGCGCCTCGGATGCCTGTTCTCGCACCCGGCGAACATCCAATTTCTGACCAAGGCGCAATCGCCCTACAGCGTGAACTCGCTGGCGGTGCTGGCGGCGCAGGCTGCGATTACCGATCACGCCTACGTTGAGAGCTACGTCGCCGAAGTGCTGGCGGCCCGCGAACTGCTGTGCGTGGGGCTGGAGAAATTGGGCATTGGCTATGTGCCCAGCTCGGCTAATTTTGTGCTGGCGAAGATCGGCGCGCGGGCCATCGAAGTGCGCGATACGCTGCGCGCTGAAGGAATTCTGGTGCGCGACCGCAGTTACGAAGCGCCGGGTTGCGTGCGCATGACCGTGGGGACGCGAGAACAGACCCGTCGGCTGCTCACCGCTCTGGAGGAACTCTGGCAGGCATGAACCGGCCGATTCTGGTTTTCGACATGGACGGCGTGCTGGTGGATGTCACCGAATCGTACCGGGAAGCCATCGCCCAGACCGTTCACCATTTCGCCGGGGTGACGATTACGCACCCGGAGATTCAGGACTACAAAAACCAGGGCGGCTGGAACGACGATTGGAAGCTCTCACATCACATCATCAAGGGGCATGGTGTCTCAGTGGAGTTCGACGACGTGATGCGGCACTTTCAGAAGATTTTCCTGGGCAACGGGACCGATGGGCTGATCCTGCGCGAACGCTGGGTGGCGCGGCCGGGAACCCTGGAGAAGCTGAACCAGCAGTTCCGTTTCGCCGTATTCACGGGACGACCGCGACAGGACGCCGATCTGACCTTAAAACGCTTCGCCGGGCAGTTGGTGTTCGATCCGATCGTGGCCATGCATGATGTGAAGAATCTTAAGCCTGCACCAGATGGTCTTTTGCAGATTCTGAGCCAAGAGCCGGACGCGAAAGCTTTTTACGTAGGCGACACCGTCGATGATGCGCGCTGCGCCAAAGCCGCAGGCGTTCCGTTCATTGGTATCGCCGCCCCCGCGAATCCGCGTTATCTCGATCTTGTCTTTCTCTTCCAGGCCGAAGGCGCATACGCGATTGTAGACGACATCAATTACCTCGAAGAGGTGTTTGTATGAAGGTGGGGCCGGGCTTTCAGCCCGCCGCCGGGCTTCTGCCCGGCGCGCCGCGCGGAAGCGCGGCGGCAGCCCGGAAGGGCTGCCCCACACGGTGCCAGCCATGAGAAAGGCCACGGTCGAGCGCCACACCAAGGAAACGCAAATCCGCGGCGCACTGAAGATCGAGGGGCGCGGCACCTATGAAATCTCCACCGGCATCCGCTTCTTCGATCACATGCTGGAACTCTTCGCCAAGCACGGCGGCTTTGATCTGAAACTCAAAGCCCATGGCGACCTGGACGTGGACCAGCACCACACCGTGGAAGACGTGGGTATCGTGCTGGGGCAGCTGTTCGCGAAAGCTCTGGGAGACCGCAAAGGCATCAACCGCGCAGGGTATTTCGTGCTGCCCATGGACGAGACTCTGGCAGTGGTAGCGCTGGACCTTGGCGGCCGGCCGGCGCTGGTGTACAAGGATCTGGTGAAAGTGCGGCTGGTGGGCGATTTGCAAACCGAGCTGGTGGAGGATTTCTTCGGCGGGTTTGTCAATCATGCCGGCGCCAACCTGCACGCCAAGGTGCTGTATGGCCGCTCCAATCATCACAAGATCGAAGCGATTTTCAAGTGTTTCGCGCGGGCTTTGAAGTACGCCTGTTCCACCGACGCGCGGCTGAAAGATCAGCTGCCGTCAACCAAGGGGCTGCTATGACGGCGAAAGCACCGCTCCCTTTGGTCACGGCTCTGTACGCGCATGCGATGGCGTCACGGCGGGTTACCGAGCCGCGACCGTGAGGGAGCGGGGGTTCGACCAATTATGATCTCCATCTTCGATTACGGCGCCGGCAACCTGCGCTCAGTACAAAATACCCTGGGCGAGCTCGGCTGGGAATACGAACTCGTGCGTGACGCCGAAGGGTTGCGCGCCGCGTCCAAAATCATCCTGCCCGGCGTGGGCCATTTCGGCCAGATGATGCGCGCGCTCGATGCGCTCCAGGTCCGCGACGCTCTGCTGGAGCGCATCCGTGCGGGCGTGCCGTTTCTGGGAATCTGTCTCGGCCTGCAAGCCCTGTTCGACTCTAGTGAAGAAGCGCCCGACGAGCGTGGACTGGGATTGTATCCGGGCACCGTCCGCCGCTTCCCTGCCGATGCCCGCGTGCCACACATGGGCTGGAACGAACTGGACGCGCGGCCCGACTCCAAGCTGGTGCGCAACCTGGATGCGCGGCCCTACGTGTACTTCGCGCACAGCTATTACGTGCCCGAGAACGAACGCGCCTCCGCCACCTGTACCTATGCCATCCCCTACACCGCCGTGCTCGAGTGCGGCAACGTCTTCGGCGTACAATTCCACCCGGAAAAATCGGGGCCGGTCGGTCTGCGCATCGTGAGCAATTTCCTGGAGCTGCCGTGTTAGCCAAGCGCATCATTCCCTGCCTCGACGTCACCGGTGGACGCGTAGTCAAAGGCGTCAATTTCGTGAACCTGCGCGATGCCGGCGACCCTGTGGAACTGGCCGACCGCTACAACCGGGATGGCGCCGATGAGCTGGTCTTCCTGGATATCACCGCTTCCAGCGACGCCCGCGAAATCATGGCGGACGTGGTGGCGCGCACGGCCCGCAAGGTCTTCATCCCGCTCGCCGTGGGAGGCGGCATTCGCTCGGTGGCCGACGCCCGGCGCATCCTTCTCTCGGGCGCCGACAAAGTTTCGGTGAACACCGCGGCCGTGCGCCGGCCGGAGTTGATCACAGAGTTGAGCGAGGAGTTCGGCGCGCAGGCGGTGGTGTTGGCCATCGACGCACGCCGCCACGGAGCGGGCCAATGGCACGTTTACACCCGCGGCGGCCGCGACGACGAGGGCATCGATGCGGTAGAGTGGTCGGCCCGCGGCGAACAGCTCGGCGCGGGCGAAATCCTGCTGACCTCCATGGACACCGATGGCGTGCAGGACGGCTTCGATTGTCCGCTGACTAAAGCCGTTTCCGAAGCGACTCACATTCCGGTCATCGCCAGCGGCGGGGCAGGGAAGCCCGAGCACTTTGTCAGGGTCCTGACGGACGGCTGCGCCGATGCCGCACTGGCCGCTTCGATTTTCCACTACGGCACTTATACGGTGAACCAGCTCAAAGAGGAGCTGGACAAGCGTGGCATTCCGGTAAGGAACACGGCATGATCTTCCCGTGCATCGACTTGATGGATGGCAAGGTGGTGCAACTGGTGCAGGGACGCGAAAAGGCGCTGGAAGCCGATTCCCCTGAAGAAATGCTGCGACGGTTTGCAGCCTTCCCCGAAATCCAGGTGATCGATCTGGATGCGGCATTGGGCCGCGGCTCCAACGATGAGTTGGTGCGGATGCTCGCGTCGAAGGCGGCCGTTCGCGTGGGCGGCGGTGTGAGAACTGTCGAACGCGCCCGCGCGCTGGTGCTGCAGGGAGCGCGCAAGGTGATCGTGGGCACGTCGGCGTTTACCGTCAGCGGCGTCAACGAAGCGTTTCTCGCCGAAGTCCGCGACGCCATTGGCCGCCGCCGTTTGCTGATCGCGCTCGATTCGAAAGACGGCCGCATCGTGGTGAAAGGTTGGCGGGAATCTACCAACTTCAACGCGGAGGCGATGCTGGGCGCGCTGGAACCGTACTGCTCCGGTTTCCTGTGCACCTACGTCGATAAAGAAGGCATGATGCAAGGTACGGACCTCGCGTGGTTCCGGCGCCTGCGCGCAGCCACGTCGCTGGAACTGACGGCCGCCGGCGGGATTACTACTATGGATGAAGTGAGCGCGCTATTGGCGATGGATGTGCATGCGGCGCTGGGAATGGCGATTTACACGGGGCGGCTGAAGCTGGACGAACTGGCTGCGATGAATGCTTTGCGCTAAAAAAACCAGACACAGGCCGGGAGGCCTGTGCTACGCCCGTGGCACAGGCCTCCCGGCCTGTGTCTGGTTTCTCAGATCGTCTCCAACTCCTCTTCCAACATCTGCTTCTGCGAGAGCCCCGCGTAGTATCCGCCGGTTTCCTGCAGCTCCGCGTGCGTCCCTTGCTCCACGATCCGGCCTCGCTCCAGCACGATGATCCGGTCGGCTTGCCGCACCGTCGAAACGCGATGCGAAATCAGGATCACGGTGCGTCCCTGCATCACGCCAGCCAGGTGATTCAGGATGCGTTCTTCGGTGAGTGTGTCCACGCTCGATAGCGCATCGTCCAGAATCAGGATGCGCGGGTCGCGCAGAATGGCGCGCGCGATGGCGGTGCGCTGCTTCTGCCCTCCCGAAAGCGTAATCCCCCGTTCGCCCACCATCGTCTCGTAGCCTTCCGGGAAACCTTCGATGTCGGCCGCCAGGCCTGCCAGTTCCGCGGCCCGGCGAATCTGCTCGGGCGTTGCGCTCTCCACTCCGAAGGCGATGTTCTCGGCGACGGTCGCACTGAACAGAAACGTTTCCTGCGGGACGAAGCCGATGTGCCGCCGCAGGTCCGCCGGATCGAGTTTTCGCAGATCCACGCCATCCAGCAACACCGCGCCCGCGGTCGGGTCCATCAAGCGCGGAACCAGGCTCACTAGCGTGCTCTTGCCGGAGCCGGTGTGACCCACCACCGCGATCGTCGAGCCGGCCGGAATGCGCAGGTCGACATCTTCGAGCGCGCGGGCAGCGCCGTACTCCATCGCAACACCGCGAAACTCGATTTCGCCCCGCACCGCGGCCAAGCGGTGAGGGTGCGGCGGCGCCGCAATGCTCGGCTTCTCGTCGAGAATCTGGTTAATGCGGCTGAGGGAGGCTGTGCCGCGCTGCATCAAGTTGACCACCCAGCCCAGCGCGATCATGGGCCAGACCAGCATCCCCATGTAGGTGTTGAACATGATGTACCCGCCCAGGGTAATGCGCCCGCTCAGCACCTGAAAACCGCCCACCAGCAGAACCACCAAAAACGTGCAGCCGATCAGCGCTTCGAGCAGCGACTGAAAGAATCCCTGGATCCGCACCAGCTTGAGATTCTGCGCGATGTACTGCTTGTTCAACTCCTCGAAGCGGCGTGATTCGGCCTGCTCCTGCGCGAAGGCGCGGACCATGCGCACGCCCGCAAGGTTTTCCTGAACCCGGCTGGAGATATCGGAAAACATGGCCTGGATGCGCTCGAACCGCGCGTGGATCTTGCGCCCGAAAAAGATCACCGCCAGGCTCACGGCGGGGGCCGGCAGGATCGCGAACACCGCCAGGCGCCAGTCGGTGGAAACCATCACCACGATCGCCAGCACGAAGGTAAGGCTGGTCTCAATCCAGTACATGATCCCCGGGCCGAGCATCATGCGGACCGCATTCAGGTCGTTGGTGGCGCGCGCCATGATGTCTCCCGTGCGCGTGCGCTGGTAGTAGTCAGGGGACAGCTCCACCAGGTGTCCGAAAAGATGGTTGCGCAGATCGTATTCAATGTCGCGCGAAATGCCAATAATGATTACGCGCATCCAGAACTGAAAGACACCCTTGACCACCGACAGTCCCAGCAGGTATACCGCGAAACGCACGAAAGCGCTGGTGCCCAGGTGCTTGGAGAACGCATCCACCGCGCCGCGAATCATCAAGGGCTGCCCGGCCTGGGCGACATCCTTGATCACCAGGCAAAGCAGGCCCAGCGCCATGCCCCAGCGGTAGCGCCAAAGGTATGGGCGAATGGTGGCCAGCGATCTCCACATGGCTATAAACCGATCGCGCCGGCCAGCGCTTTAGTAAACTCCATGAACACGATCTTCTGGCCTTGCCGGTCGCGCCACCAGGTGGCAGGATGAAACTCTCGGTCGGGAGCGGCGATCATGCGGATGTCGATCGTAACGCCCATCCGGCGTTCGGTTGCCCGTATGATCCGGGCCGCGCGCCGGCTGTGATAATCCGTGGTCACGAACAGGGCGCGGTGAACGTTGCGGCGCTGGAGTTCCGGCAGGAGTATCCGCGCTTCTTCCTGCGTGGATCGGGCTTCGTCCGGAAAGGGGATAAACCATGCTTGCGGATAGCCATGACGCACCGCCCAGGCGATCTCCGGTTCGCACTCGTGTTGATCGTAATAACCCGGCGGCCCGCTCACCAGCACGACTGGCGCGTAGCCCTGCCTCACCAGGTCGCCGGCTTTGCTGATGCGCACGCCCCAGGGGTCGCCGCCCAGCACCACGGCGATGTCGGCTTTGGCCGGCCCGTCGTCGCGCACCAGAGACCATCCGATCGCGGGAAGCCACCAATCGCTGGTGAGTATCGCCAAAAACACTGCCGCGACGACGACGAATGGGATCAGTAAGAGCCGGCGATGCCGCAAGCGCTACTTCTCGTCCGTGGACTTCTGGTCGAGGTTCCCGACGGTCTTCAATCGCTGGTAGAGCCGCTCGACCTCGGCTTCATCCTCAGGGCGCAGGACGCGATAGCGGGGCGACGGTGGAACCTGTTTCCGCTCGGGGCCAGGAGCCAGCAATTCACCCCAGTACTGCCGGTACGGAATGCCGTCGATGAGCGCATCGGTGGAGAACCGCCGCAAGTGCCGCAGCAGGGCATTGCAGGAATCAAGGTCGCCCGGGTAAGTCAGCAGCAAGCGCGAATCGTCATAGAGCGTCAGCCGGAGGATCAAGGGCGAAATCCAGCCGGTGCGATCGAGCCGGCGGATATCCATCCAGGGAATGCGGCGCTGCCCGATGGTCAGATGGCTCTCCTGAACCTCGATGGCCGGGAGAAACGCCATCGAGAACAAGACGGCTGCGGTCAACAGAGCCAGACCGGACGGGATGGACGTAAGCGGCCAGCTCCAGCCCAGCCAACGCGCAAAACCACCCAGGACGACCGCCAACACGACGGCGCCGAGTCCAAACCAACGGTAATGTCGCGCCGGCAAATAACGAGTCATCGCCTGTCTCACTTTTAGACTACTCCCGCGACAAGGAACCGTCAATGCGCCCGTGCTAATTGCACGCCCCGCCAGGTGTAATGGACACCGCTCCAAACGGTGAAAACGGCGCAGGGCCAAAGCATTGCGGAGGAAAGCGCATTTAGTACCGGTGTGGAGAGCCAATTTCGCGCCATCCAAAGTACGGCAGTCACCACCTGGACGAAGGTGGCTACTTTTCCCCAGACGCTGGGAGGAAAATTCCGAAGCGAGGTTAGACACAGCAGGAAGCCGACGGCAAAGAGAATATAAAGGTCGCGCCCGAAAACGATGTACACGAACCAGCGCGGCACCAGGCCCGCCACCGCCAGCGCGACAAAGACGCCGCTGAGCAGGCATTTGTCGGCAATCGGATCGAGGTAAGCGCCAATCTTCGTCGCCAGACCGAGTTGGCGCGCCGCCGCTCCGTCCAGCAGATCGGTGACCGCGGCGCACGCAAACAGGAGCAGCGCACGGCCGTGTTCCCCTCCGAGGATCGCCCCGACGATAAACGGAACCAGGATGCCCCGCAACAGCGTAAGCAGGTTGGCAACGTTCACCCAGCGCGGCATCTGGAATTGAGTGTAGCGCGGGTTCCACCCATGGCAGGGCAAAATGAAACACAGAAGATTGCCCCGCCATGGAGGACATTCTCTGATGTATGTCCTGTAGTCAGGCGGCACCGGGAATACTCTCAGAATTGTTCACTTCCGTTGCTCCTTGGGAGGGCTCACATTCGTAGGTTGTGGGAGTAATAGAGAACTGCGTCTGGTACGCGTGGGCCATTTCCGCACGAAAACTATCAAGTACGGAGGGACCGAGCATGGCCACGATGCAGCCGCCAAAGCCGCCGCCAGTCATGCGCGCGCCATAGACGCCATCCACCTTGCAAGCCGTCTCTACTAGGAAATCCAGCTCGCGGCAGCTCACTTCGTAATCGTGTTGCAGGCTGTGATGCGAATCCACCAGCAGCTTTCCCATAGCGCGATTGTCGTGCCGGGCACTTGCTTCCGCAAAGCGGCTCACGCGCGCGTTTTCCATAACTACATGTCGCGCGCGGCGGGCCAGCAGCGGAGGAAGCGTGGCTTCCAAGGCCGCGAGTTGTTGCTGAGAAACATCGCGCAGGCTCTCCACTTCGGGGAATTGCTGCTGGATGCTCTCCACTGCGGCGGCGCACTCCGCAACGCGTTCCCGATAGGCCGAGGCCGCCAGCGCGTGTTTCACCATCGTGTTGACGGCTACGAAGGCAACGTCTTCCGGCAGGCGCACGTAGCGGTGCTCCAGGCTGCGGCAATCGAGCTCGATGGCCGAATTCTGCTGTCCGAACAATGAAACGTACTGATCCATAATGCCGCAGGGGATACCGGCGAAATGGATTTCCGCCCGCTGGCAGAGCCGCGCTAACTCGAGCGGGGGCAGCGTTCGTCCGCCCAGGAAAGCCAATGCACAGGAGACCTCGAGCGCGGCCGAAGAGCTCAAGCCTGAGCCTTCCGGAACGGTGCTGCGGATGAGGAGATTCGCCGGGCCGATGGAAAAACCGCAGCGGCCGAGTTCCTGGGCGACGCCGATCGGGTAATCGGCCCAGGTCCGATCGCTCCGGCATTCGCCAATGGCGGCAGCGTCCCACTGGCGCATCTCCTCTTTGGCTTCGGAGTATATGCGAAGCCGGCCATCCGTGGAAGGCGCGATCGCCACGAAGGTGGCCAGTTCGATCGCCATCGGCAGGACCAAACCGAGGTTGTAATCGGTATGTTCGCCGATCAGGTTCAGGCGGCCTGGCGCGCGAAAGACTCGAACGCCTTCGGCCGAGCCGAACAGCCGGCGAAATTCATCCACCATGGGCGCAGTTTCCAGCTTACCGTTGATCCTGCGCCCGGCCTTTCCACAGCCCGCCAGCGCCGCGCCAATACAATATGGCCGAGTGCACCGTCGCTCCCAGGTAGAACGCCGCGACCAGGGGCAGCAGCGGCGCCCATAAAGGAGACCGCCGGTAGAAACGGAGCGCCGGCAGATAGGCCACACACATGAGGGCCCAGGCGGCGATTCCAAAAACGTTTCCGGTACAGGCGAGGAGCGGCGGCACTAGATAGGTGAGCATGAGGCCGGCCACCGTTCCGGCCAGAAGCCATACCGAATGGCGAAGCTGGGTAAAGGCGGTGCGCGAAATCATGCGTTCGATTTCGCCGAAGGTGCCGTATTCGCGGATGCTGCGTGCTTCCGCGCTCAAACCCAGCCACACGCGCCCTCCCTGCCGCTTCACGGCGCTCGCCAGGGCGCAATCGTCAATCAGCTCGCCCCGGATGCGCGCGATTCCTCCGATTCGCTCCAGCATCTCCCGGCGGATCAGCATACAGCCGCCGGCGGCGCCGGCCGTCGCGCGGCGCGAGCTTCGAATCCAAGCCGGCGGATACAGCAGAAAAAAGAAGAATACAAACGCCGGTATGAGGACGCGCTCGGCCAGCGACTCGCACCGCAGCGTGACCATCCACGAAACCAGGTCGTAGCCGCCCTCGGCCTGGGCCGCCAACTCCGCGAGGCCGCCGGAAGGATGCACAATATCCGCATCGGTGAGCAGCAGGTAGTCATATGTCCGCTGCTCCGCTTCACGCACGCCCTGTGAGACGGCCCAGAGTTTTCCGGTCCAGCCGGTGGGCACGGGCGTGGCCTGGATTACCGTCAGGAGTTCCGGCGGCGCGGCGCGGCGGGCCGTTTCCGCAGTTTTGTCGCTGCTGTCGTCGTCCACCAGCACGATGCGGAAAGCGGCGGGGTACTTTTGGGCGGCCAGCGATGCCACCGCGGCGCCGACAACAGCCTCTTCATTGCGGGCGGGAATTACGGCCGTCACAGAAGGAGCCGTCGATGGCGGCACGGGCAATACCTGCGATGCGCGCATGCGCCAAAAGCCGCCGCGACCGAGGATTAGATAAAGCCACACTCCCAGGGCAGCCACGCCCGCAATCTGGAACACGATGGTTAACAGTTTACAAACACCGCTCCCTTTGGTCACGGCTCCGCAAGGGCCGTTATGTTGTGAAATGTCGCCGGATTTTCCGAGCCGTGACCAAAGGGAGCGGTAGCCGCAATATCAAATAAGCGCGCGCCAGTGAGTTGGCGGGCAACCGCCCGAATGCCGCTCCCAAAGCGCCAGCGCCTGCAGGGCGAACACGGTCGAAACGGGATTCACGTACGGCAACCACTCTCCCGCTTTGCGTCCGAAATAGAACCCGCCGTCTTCCCGCGGATCGTCGCTTTCGACTTGAAATTCGGCCAGCGCCGCCGCCTCGTACTCTGCGGTCTCGCGGTTCAGCGGCACTGCGCCCACCCAATCGGCATAAATGCGAATGCGCAGCAACTGGGCATACACGTCCGCGCGCTCAAACTCGAACGCGGTCTCGGCCAGGTGGTGGGACACCCGTCGAATGCCGTCGCAAAGCGCCGCCGCGCAGCGTTTTTCGCCGGCGCGCGGTAGCAGGCCTTCGAGGAAGTAGAGAAAGGCATGCAGACGGTCCACCACCTTGCAAGGGTCCGGATGGCCAGGCAAGAACGAGCCGTAGTTCCGCAGCGCGCTTTCCAGTATGCAGTCGTATGGCTCGCGGAATCTCGGGTCGCCGGTTTCATCAGCCAGGTCCCAGCATCCCATGGCGGCTTTCAGCTGATAGCAGCCGGCCGATCGGGACCAACGCGAGCAGTCTCGCTCCACGGGTTGTTTGCCGGGCAACCTCAGGACAGGATGATAGTCCCCTACGTCGGAGGCAAAATCCACCGCCATCGCGGCGCCCAAGTCCTTCGCGACGTCGAAGAATTCCGGCTCACGCGTGGCGCGCCAGGCGGCCAGCAAGTTGCTTAGGATGATCCCGCAATCGAAAAAGTAGGTGTACTGGTTTTGCCCGGGTTCGGTTTCAAACGGCATCGATTCGCCGTTCCAGGCATGGTGCGTGAGGAAGCGGGCTGCCGCCAGCGCCGGTCCGCAAAACCCCCGCCGCCTGGTTGCGGCGCTCAAATACAGGAACGTCCCCAGAACATAACCCGTAATCTCGGTCGACACGGGAACGTTCTGTTTGACGTCAGTCCGGTAATAGCGGGCGACGCCGCCGCATGGTTGCTGCACGCCAGACTCGATGAGCCAACGGCTGGCGCGTTCCAAAATCTCCGTCACGAATTATTCGACATTGTAACCCAGCGTACGAACTTTGGGGCAGACCCAAGTATTTTTTTTGGAACTTTTAACGCATCATCCAAATACCCGCCGCCATCGTTACGATGGTCACCGGTATTCCCGCTCTGGCGTATTCCCAGAAAGAGATTCTTAGCACGTGACGGGCCTTATACACAACGATCAAATTGGCGACCGAGCCAAGCAGGGTCAAGTTGCCTGCAAGCGTGGACGACATGGCCAGCGTCAGCCACCCACGCGCGGGATCCGGCAGGTGCTCCACGAAACCCTTGAATACCAGTACTGCTGGAACGTTGCTCACCAGGTTGGATAAGATCGCGGTAAAGACGCTCATGGGCGCGGTGCGCTCCAGGCGGTAAGGGGAGGCTGCGGCGAACAGCCTGGCGGCCACGCCGGTCTTCTCCAGCCCCGCGATCACGATAAACAATCCAATGAAGAGCACCAGCAGGCCCCAATCGATATCCCGGTAGATCTTCTCGGGCTTGACCCGCCGCGTGACCAGCAGCAGCGCTCCCGCGATCACCGCAACCTTGGCGACCGGCCATCCCGCAAAAAAGAAGATCACCATTCCGGCCGACACGACCAGCGACTTCCACATCAGGAGGCGATCGACCCGGATGACGCGGTGCTCGACGGGCAGCCACGCCTCCTGGCGGAATTCCCGGTGGTAGACCAGTGCGATCGCCAGCACCGTGAGCACAAGCCCGACCGCGGCCACCGGCGCCAAGGCTGCCGCGAACGCGCGGTAAGGAATCCGCGAAAAGCTGCCAATCATCATGTTTTGCGGGTTGCCGGTGATCGTAGCCACGCTGCCCACGTTGGCGGCCATGGCTACGGCCAACAGGTAAGGGATGGGATTGCGGCGAAGCCGTGCGGTGATATCGAGCACCAGAGGCGTGAGCACCAGGCACATCGTGTCGTTGACGAAGAAGGCCGAAAAGAACGCCGATACGAAGGCCACGCCCGCCAGTAGCAGAAGCGGTCGCCGCGCATGCTCCACCACCCAGCCGCTCACCAATGCAAAAAAGCCCGATAACCGCAGGTTGGCCACCACGATCATCATTCCGAACAGCAGCATGATGGTGTCATAATTGATGGCCGCATAAGCCTCCTCGACGGTCAAGACGTTGGCCGCCAGCATGAGGCTGGCCCCGATAATGGCTGCGCCCGTGCGGTCCACCCGAAAGCCGGGCAGACGGCCCACCGCCATTACCAGATACGTGCCCGCAAAGATGAGAAACGCCGTCAGCACGCGGAGTCCGGGTGTGACGGTGGGGCATGCTTTAGCTTGCCCTGCGGGGGCCTTGAGGGCAAGCTAAAGCATGCCCCACGTATAATGATCGGAATGTGGCGCATCTCCCTGATTTTCGCACTGGCCGCCGGATGTTTCGCACAGAATCAGGAGGCCGAATTCAGCCGGCTGGCCGATCGGTTTTTTGACACACTCGTGTTTCGGTTCGACCCGGTGCAGGCGACTTACTCCGGCTTTCATCAATACGACGCCCTGCTGCCCTCGGGGTCGCACGCCGAAATCGATGCGCAAATCGCCGCGTTGAAGAAGTGGGAAATGGAAGTTCGCGATTTCGACCCGCACGGCCTCTCCGCGAGTACGGCAGCCGATCGCGAATTAGTGCTTGCGCAGATCCAGGGCCAACTCCTCACTTTGGAATCCATTCGCCCCTGGGAGAAGAACCCGGATACCTATTCCTCAGGCATCACCAGCGCCATTTACACCATTATGAGCCGGAACTTCGCTCCGGCCGCCGAGCGCTTAAAATCGGTCATCGCACGCGAGCGTTTGATTCCGCGGGTATTCGACTCGGCACGCGAGAACCTCAAGAACCCGCCGCAAGTTTACACCGAGATCGCGCTCGAACAGTTGCCGGGGCTGGTGGGTTTCTTCCAGAAAGATGTCCCACTAGCTTTCCAACAGGTAACCGACGCGCGCCTGCTGGCTGATTTCCAGAAGACCAATCAGGGTGTGATTAGCGCTCTGAATTCCTATCAGGCCTGGCTCAAGAGCGATCTGCTGCCGCGCTCGCATGGCGACTTTCGAATCGGCGCCGACAACTATCGCAAGAAATTGTCGTACGACGAAATGGTAGATATCCCGCTCGACCACCTGTTGGAAATCGGTTTTGAGAATCTACGCCACAATCAGGCCGAGTTCCGGCGTGTGGCCGCGCAGATCGACTCCAAACGGACTCCGCAACAGATCCTGGAGGAACTCGAACACGATCATCCCCCCGCCGACCACCTGCTGCAAGCTTTCCGCGACGTGCTGGGTGGGCTGCGCGGCTTCATCGAGACTCACCACATCGTAACCATCCCTTCGCCCGCGCTGCCCACGTTGCAGGAAACGCCGCCGTTTATGCGGGCCCTTACCACGGCCTCCATGGATACTCCGGGCGCATACGAGAAGGTTGCCAAGGAGGCCTACTTTAACGTCACGCTTCCCGACTCGCATTGGACGCCCAAGCAAGTGGAAGAATACCTGGAAGACTTCAACCGCGGCACGGTCATCAGCACCGCTACCCACGAGGCCTTTCCCGGCCACTATACGCAGTTCCTCTGGCTGCAGAATTTATCCGGCAAGGTGCGCAAGCTGGTCGGCTGTGGCACCAATACCGAAGGCTGGGCGCACTATAGCGAACAGATGATGCTGGATGAAGGTTATGGCAACGGCGACCTGAAATTGCGTCTGGGCCAGTTGCAGGATGCGCTGCTGCGAAATGCGCGCTACATCGCCGGAATCCAGATGCACACCGGAAAAATGACGCTGGAGCAGGCCACCGATTTCTTCGTGAAGGAAGGCTACCAGACGCGTCCCATTGCCGAGAAAGAGGCTAAGCGCGGCACTTCCGACCCGACCTACCTGGTGTATACCCTGGGCAAACTCGAAATCCTGAAGTTACGGGACGATTACAAACGCATGAGAGGGCCGCAATACTCGCTCGGCGCGTTTCACGATGCCTTCATGAAACAAGGGATGGCCCCGATTAAAATCGTACGCCGCGCGCTGCTGGGCAACGATTCGCCGGTGCTATAGCAGCAGGCGGACCAGATAAACCGAACCGACAGCCAGCGTCGCGCCGATCGCCCCTCCTGCCAGGACGTCGCTGAGAAAGTGCATTCCCAGCAAGATTCGCGACAGCGCCACGCTAACCGCGCAGAACCCCAGCCCGATGGCGAGGTCGGGGTAGAACATGCTCAGGGAAACGGATACGGCAAACGCCGTGATGGTGTGACCCGAGGGAAACGAAAATTGGTCAGGCGGCAGCAGAGTGGCCCAACAGTGCGGTTCAAACGCGCTCGGACGCTTCCGCCCGGTGGCCTTCTTGATGCGCAGAAAAATGGTGACGCCCACGGCTGCCGCGAGTCCTGCGGCGCCCACCGCCAGGAACCGTTCGTCTCCGCCGAACAAGAGGATGACGAGACCCATGCCGTACCACAGCCAGCCATCGCCGCCGCGCGTGGCGCACATCATCCACACGCGAATCCAACGCGGCGCGGGCCAGCGGTTGATGCGACGCATGAGGGTATGGTCGCGATGCGCAATGAACGTTAACATTGCCGTCCTATCCATAGTGTCGCAGGGCGCGCCACCCTTTGCGCGAGCGGGGCGCCAGGTCCTCTCGCACCACTTATAAGTCCGGTTCAGCTACAGATCGGTGACAAGTGGAAAAAACATGCGTGAAAAAGAATGTTTTCTGTACCATAACCAACGGCATATGCCACAATCGGACCGATGAAAAGATTGGACTTCGTGTTCTTTGATGCCGGCGGCGGCCACCGCGCAGCCGCAACTGCATTGGGCCGCGTCATGGAACAACAAGGCCGCCCGTTCGAAGTCCGCATGGTCAACCTGCAGGAGCTGCTCGATTCGATCGATATCTTCCGCAAGATCACGGGATTGCGATTGCAGGACCTTTATAACCTGATGCTGAAGAAGGGCTGGACGCTGGGATCGGCCCAACTCATTGTCGGTATGCACCTGGCGATCCGGATTTTTCACGACCAACAGGTCCGCTTGTTACAAAATCTATGGCTTGAGAACCGGCCCGATCTGGTGGTTTCCCTGGTCCCGAATTTCAACCGCGCGCTGTGTGAGAGCTTGGGCCTGGCGTTACCCGGCGTGCCCTTTGTGACGATCCTCACCGATTTCGCCGATTACCCTCCCCATTTCTGGATTGAGCGCCAGACGCAGTATCTGATTTGCGGTTCCGACAAAGCCGTGGAACAGGCGGTGGCGCTGGGACATGACCGGGCCAAGGTGTTCCGCGTTTCCGGCATGATTCTGAATCCGGCCTTTTATGAGATGGCGCAGCTCACCGCCGAGCAACGGGCGGCCGAGCGTGCGCGGCTTGGATTCCAACCGGATCGCCCGGTGGGCCTCGTGCTGTTTGGCGGACAAGGCGCCGCAGTGATGTACGATATCGCTCGCAGCCTGCCCGACCGGCAACTCCTGCTGATTTGCGGGCACAACCAGAAACTGGCTGCGAGGCTGCGCGCGCTGCCCCGCCAGGCGCCAATTTTCGTGGAGGGCTTCACGAAGGAAGTCGCCCGGTACATGCAACTGGCGGATTACTTCATCGGCAAGCCGGGTCCGGGAAGTATTAGCGAAGCGATCGCCATGCGATTGCCGGTAATCGCGGTGCGCAACGCCTGGACGCTGCCGCAGGAACGCTACAACGCCGACTGGGTGCGCGAACAAGGCGTCGGCATCGTGCTGCCGAACTTCGATGGAATCGCCGAGGCTGTCAATGAATTACTCGCCCCGGCCGCGTACGCGCGGTTTCGTGCGGCCACGGAAGCGCAACATAACCGGGCGATTTTCGAAATACCGGATATCTTGGAACGAATCAGCGATAGCATCGCGCCGGGCTAGCTGGCCAGAGAATTGGCTTGCGTGAGCTCACTATTGGTGGTGGTCCAGATACCTTTAACGCTGTGACCTGCACCAATGAATAGACTTGCCGCACCTAGGGCAACGAACGCCATGAGAAGTGTGTATTCGATGAGGTCCTGCGCGTCGTCTTCCTTCCAAAACTCAGCTATCGCCCGGTCGATTCTCATAAACAATATTTTCCGCCGGTTGTCCAGTTAATCACAGTTGCCAATGGTTATAATTTTCATCGAGTATCCAAAAGATAGTACTGCGCGTTTCAGTCGAACTCCCGCCGGGGCGCGGCCTGGTCCAGTCCCACCCTTCCGGCGGCAATCTCGGCGGCGAAGTAGTTTTCACCGTGCATGGGAGATCCCGCCATCCGCCGCAGCATCGCGATCTGTCCCACGTGGGTAAGGCTGTCGGCAATCGGTCCCTGGAACAGTTTCTCGGCGGAAGAGCCGAGCGGCGCTCCGGAAGCGAGCCGCTGATCCAACCTCTCGAGCGCCGCGAAGAACCGGGCGACACCGTCGTCCCACGAAACCGCCGGCGAGTCGTGCCACTTTTGGTTGCCGTCGGCCAGCGTCACTGCCCAGTCGAGCAGGTCGCCTAAATGGGCCAGAATCTCGCTTGGCGTGCGCGTTTGCGGCCCGGCCCGGAAACCGGCGAATTCCGGAGGGGCGCCCCGCAATGCTTTGCCACCGCGATACGCCAGCGTGGCCAGCGCGTGGCGCAGAAGCAGCGTCTTTTCGTCGTCGGCCATAGTTACCTTCCAAAATCGATAAAGCCGTTGCGCGGGTTGGCACCGAGTAATGTAACCGACAGCCGGTCGCCCACATCCAGCCCCTGCTCTCCGCGCATGAGCCGTCCCTCTACCGGCGGACCGAGCACGCGCACGAAAACGCCTTTAGGCGTGACCCCGGTGACTACCGCGGAAAACTTCTCGCCGATGCGGTGCTGGAGCGCCACCGCCGCAATGCGCTTGGTCATGGCGCGCTCCACTTTACGTGCGCCGTCTTCCTTGAGTGTGCAGTTGCGTGCGATCGCATCCAGTTCGTCGTCGGAGTAGGGGGTGCCTGTTTTCGCCGATAGTGCTCGGAGTAGCCGCTGCGTTACCAGGTCTGCGAACCGGCGGTTGGGCGCCGTGGAGTGCGTGTAGTCCTGCGCCGCCAATCCGAAATGGCCGGCCGCCGGGTCGCCCGGGCGCATCAGCATGTACTCGCCAGGCCCCATTAATTTCAAAACCGCCAGCGAGATATCGCTGTAGTGCACCGGATCGGAGCGGCGGTGTTGCAGAAAGGTATTGAGCGCGCCCGCGTCTGGCTCCGGCGGGAGTTGCTCGCCATAGCCGCGCGCCAGTTCCACGATGCGCGGCCAACGCTCCGGCGCTTTCACCACGCGGCGGATCGACGACACCCGGGCTTCGCGCAATGTCCGCGCAATGGTCTCATTGGCGGCGATCATGAAATCCTCGATCAGATGCGCGGCGCGGTTGGACTGGCGCGTAACCACGCCGGACACCTGCCCATCCGTGAACACCGGTTCCGCTTCGACCCGGTCGAACGTCAAGGCGCCCAGACGGTGGCGCGCCTCCGCCAGACACCGGGCAGCTTCATCCTGCAGTTTGAGTTGCGATTGCAGTTCGGCCGAGGCCGCGATCTTCGGCGGTGCCGCTGCCGATCCTTCGAGCCAACGTCCCGTGGCGCTGTACGTCAACTGCGCGCGGTTACGGACCAACGCCGGATAGCTGCTGCCGGCCGCGATGGTTCCGTCGGCCGCGACGGTCATATCGATCACCACCGCGGCGCGATCCTGGTTTTCGGCCAGCGACGTAAGATTCGTGGAGAGCCGCTCGGGCAGCATGGGGAAAGTCCGGATACCGGTGTATACCGTGGTTGCTTCCGCGCACGCGTAGCGATCGATGGGCGTGGCTTTAGAAACGTAACTGTCCACATCCGCAATTGCGACCAGTATGCGGATGCCCGCGGCCGTGCGCTCGGCCCATTCGATCTGGTCGAGATCCCGCGAATCGTCGTTGTCGATTGAAGACCACAGCAGCGAGCGCTGGTCGCGCAGTCCGGCTCCCGGCGCGGCGGTGAGCGTCTCCGCCTGGTGTTGGACTTGCGCCGGAAAATCAGGCGCGAAGCCGTGATCGATCATTTCCTGCCGGGCCGCGGCCGCCAGGTCGAAATGCGCTTCAGGCATGCAAAAGAGAGCGTAGCATGACATCGGCTACACTTAGGTTCTTCGTTCAGAGAGGAATCAAACGTGACCGAGCAGCGCTCCATGGATCCCATTCTGCTGGTTGGCTCAGTCATCCTGTTAGCGGCGCTTCTCACGTGGATTCTCCCCGCCGGCCGATTTGAACGCCGTCGCGATCCGCAAACCGGGCGTACCGTTGTCGTTCCGGGCTCTTACCAATCCGTGCCGCGAAACCCCGTCGGCCCCTGGGGCGTTCTGGAGTCGATTCCTCAAGGACTGAATGAAGCTGCGGCGGTGGTATTTTACATCTTCCTGGCGGGTGGGGCACTCACCGTAATCGAAGCCACCGGCGCCATCGGCAACACTCTCGACCATTTGATGTGGCGCTTCGGTAAACGCCCGTTGCTGATTCTGGCGCTGGCATCGATCCTGTTTTTGATCGGCGGGGCCTCCTATGCGATGTATGAGGAGATCTTGGCGCTCATCCCGGTACTCTGTACCTTGATGCGCCGCCTGGGACTGGGCAATGAGATGGCCGTCGGCGTATCGATGGGCACTGCCGCCGTTGCCGGCACCTTCTCGCCATTCAACACGTTTGGGCTTGGCATCAGCCAACCGATGGCCGAGTTGCCGATGTTTTCCGGAGCCGTGTTCCGGACGATCGTGTTCATCCTGGCTATGGCATTTGGGCAGCATACTTGGCGTGGTACGCCGTCCGTTTCCGGTCAACGCATACCGGCGAAAGTCCGCAGGTTCACCCGGACCATGTAAGCAGCTGGAGACCGCGCGACATTGCGGTCCTGGCGGCTTTGAATGGCGGAATGGCCAGCCTGGTGCTGGGCGCCATCTTCCTGCATTGGGATTTGCCTCAATTCAGCGCCGTATTTGTTGCCGTCGGCTTTGTGGGCGGGTTGGCTGGCGGATTAGGTTGGCGCGCCACTGCCCGGCAATTCGCCAAAGGATTCCGCCGGTTGGCCTTGGCCAGCATATTGGTGGGTTTCGCGCGCGCGATTTCGGTTGTGCTGGCGAACGGCATTGTTTTGGATACGATTGCCAACGCGCTGTTCAGCCCGCTGCGGCACCTCTCATTGGGCGCATCCTCAATCATGATGTTTGTCTCGGAATCGGCACTCGGATTCCCCATGCCGAGTGACTCGGGCAAAGCCATGATGAGTCTTCCCATCTTGATTCCCCTCGCGGACCTGCTCGGGCTGTCGCGCCAGATGGTGGTCAATTCATACATGTACAGTGGCCTGGTAGCGAGTCTGATCACCCCGACAACGGGCGCGATGTTAGCCATGCTCGCCCTCGCCGGTATCTCGTACAGCAAGTGGCTGCGGTTCATCGTGCCGCCGTTCGCCATGCTCTTTGTGTTATCGGCAGTGGCGATGGTGATTGGTGTCAAATTCGGAATTCAGTAGGGTGGTTCGCCTTCGGAGCGGCCACGCCAATCCCGTCGCGTTGCCCGTGGATCGCCGGCTGATGTGGCGCTTCTACCGAAGGTGGCCCAGATAGTAGTGACATGCCCAAGCTCGACCGGACAGAAATGATCCTGCCGCGACAAACACCATTAAGAAGGAGTACCTGACCCCAAAATTAGAGAGTATCGGCTTCATGTCAGGATCGTAACGCGTAAGGTTCGACTCGGACAGTAGGTTATCGGCTGGCGTTAGTAAGGTACGGATCGCACTACTTGTAGCTCTTGAAATTAGGCCTTTTAGCCATCTGGCGCACCCGCCCCCCCCCCGACCATTACTATCCCCCACTAACCCCACGACAGCTTTCGCGGGCCGGAGCTATGATCCGGCCAGCTTAACCCTGGTTCCGCAGCAACACCCAGGCCAGCATCAGCCACCCGGCGATGAACGACACGCCACCGTCAAAGTGGCAGGCTCACGAGGATCAGAATGTCGATTGGTAAACACTGGGCGAGTACTCGCGGGTAATGAAGGCACGCCGCAACACAGGCACTTCCGCGCGGTTCCCGGCAGTCCGCGGCGCCCCGGTAGCCGGGAACTTAAGCGGGATTGCCGGAACTGTCAGTAATGTCAATTACCACCTTCCCCCTGGCCAGTCCGGATTGGAGACGCCTATGTGCATCGGGCCCGGTCGCCAGGGTGAAGCGATTGTCATCAAGCAGCGGATGCAGATGCCCACCATCCGCAACCGAAGCGATATAGCGCAACGCTGAAGCGTGCGCCACGATGTGGCGCGGACACTGGTGTCCGCCGTACCAAGACTCATCTTGGCACTTGGTTTTGTAACGAAATAGCCGGGACGCCTAACTAGGACGTAATCGGTAAAAGAGGGTGCTATTCTTTCCAATGCCTGTACGGCACTGATGCACACCAGGGGGAGTGCCGCGCTTTCTCGCATCGAGAGCCTCTTCGGCTTTGGAGCCATGAGCTTTGCATCCGCAACGATGTATTCGGCCAGCGTTCCGCCGAGGCCTTTCACGCCGCCGGCGCATCCGTAAACTTCCTCGCCGACGGAAAACTCGCTGACGCCGTCTCCGACCTCTTCCACCGTTCCGGCAATGTCCGAACCCAGTACCGCAGGCAGCGGAGGAGCAATCGTTAGCGCCCCTTCGCGTATCCTGATGTCGATCGAGTTGACAGAGGTGGCAGCTAACCTGATCAGCAGCGTTCCGCTCCGGACCGCAGGCTTGGGGATCTCTTGCACCGCGAAATTTTCCGGGCCGCCGAAAGCCTTTAAAACCAGTGCTCTCATCGTCTCGAAACCTCCTGCCATCAAATGTACTCGGAGCGCAACGCTGAGCCTGGCTACACAATTCGGATTTGTTCAAATCAGCCCGACGTTTCGTTCGATGGTCTTGATCACTTCGTCCATCTTTCCGCCCCATACCTGTTTGGCCATGCTAAGAGTGAAGCCTTTGGCCGTGTGGAACGGAACATGCGATGGTAGCGACAGCGCGAAAGGATCGACTACTGCATCCACGACGACAGGTCCACCTTTGTGGGCCAGGGCCGCTGCAAGTCCATCCCGAACGTCGCCGGGATCTTCGATGCGGATGCCCTTCGCACCCATGGCCTCTGCGACCTTGGCGAAATCAGGATTCCTGAATTCCACGCCGAAGGGGATGACGCCGGCCTCTTGCTGCTCAATCCTGACGAAGTCAAGAGATCCGTTATTGAGGATGATCTGGACCACCGGAGTCTTTCGCTGCACTTGGGTCAACAGGTCGCCCAGGGCGAGCATGGTGAAGCCACCATCGCCGCACAGGGCGATCGTTTGCCGGCCTGGGTACGCCAACTGCGCGCCAAACGCATTGGGCGCGGCATTCGCCATGGATGCCCAGGAAAACGAACCGAAAAGTCTGCGATTTCTGCCACCCCGGATATGTCTTGCCAGCCATATGCATGCCGTGCCGGTGTCAGCGAAAAACATCGCGTCGTCGGAAGCGAGATCGCTTAGGGTCGCAGCCAGAAATTCCGGACGTATGGGCTTGATCCCAGGCCCTTTCTCGACATAGTGCTGGAGAAGATCGTGGAAGGAATCCGTATCCGAGACGTGTTTGTCCAGAAAACGGGCGTCGGTCTTTTCACTCACGCGCTCCAGCAGGGCGGTGATAGTGGGCCTGATATCGCCGACAAGCCCCAGATTAACGGCTGTCCGGCGGCCGATGTGTTTGGGGTTCTTGTCGATCTGAACTTTCTTCACACGATGGCCGGGCAGAAATTCTGTGAAGGGAAAATCAGTGCCAAGTAGCAGCAGCAGATCGGCCTCATGAATAGCGCCGTAGGCTCCGCCGTAACCGAGCAGCCCGGTCATGCCAACGGCATTAGGATTGTCATGTTCCAACCACTGTTTGCCGCGGAATGAATAGCCGACAGGAGCCTTCAGTTTGCCCGCCAGTTGGACGACCGCATCGCGGGCATCCCTACAGCCATCGCCCCCGAAGATTGCCACCGATTTCGCATCGTCGACCATCTTCACAAGTTGATCTATGTCGGCATCGGAAGGGCAAAGAATGGGTGGGTTAGGGATCGTGATTTCGGAAAACTGGTCGGCTACATCCGCCGCCGCGATATCGCCCGGAATCGAAATTACCGTGGGGCCTCTTTCCAAGACGGCGGTGAGAATCGCGGTATTGATGATCGACCGCGCCTGCTCAGGATTGACAAGCCTCCCGGTGTAGAGAGATGCGGCCTCGAAGAATTTGTAAGGATTGAGTTCTTCGAGCGCGTCCGTGTCCATCAGAGCTGTCTCCACGTCGCCCGCAATGGCGATGATCGCAGCGCCCTCTTTGCGCGCGTCCATGAGTCCATTGAAGAGGTGGACGACGCCTGGGCCAGCCGTTCCACACACCGCAACTGGGTTACCGGTTAGGTACGCCTCCGCGACGGCGGCAAAAACGCCGTACTCTTCATGGCGGACATGGATGAATTCGATCTTCCCGTTGCGACGCAGCCCGTCGATGACGGGATTGAGCGCGTCACCGACAATGCCATAGCACCGTTTGACTCCGGCGTTCGCAAGCATCTCCCACAAAAGGTCTGCCACTTTCCCTGACATAGAATGCCTCCCAAATGCCTCCCTTCAATCTTATGCCGGCTCAACTCAAGGCACGGCGGGAGGATATGCGTTGCATGTCCCTTGCAGTGAATTAGGCTGAGAAACATGGAACGAGCGGTACCGATCCTTCCTGCCGCAGACCTGACAGTCGCGAAGGTGTTCTACGTCGATAGGCTGGGATTCCGTTCGAGAACCGCGAGACGAGGAGTGAGGCGCCCGCACGTTCGACCTGTGCTCGATGCGTTCACCCCTGGTTCCGCAGCAGCACCCAGGCCAGCATCAGCCACCCGGCGATGAACGATACGCCACCGAACGGCGTGATCGCGCCCAACATCGGAATGCGCGTCACCGCCAGCACGTACAGGCTGCCGGAGAACAACACAATCCCAACCGTGAGCAGGCCGCACACCCAGGCGGTTTGCGTCTGCGAGAGGTAGCCCGCCTTCGGCATCATGGAAACGATCAGAATGCCCAGCGCGTGGAAGAAGTGGTACATCACCGCCGTCTCATAAACGCCGGTGGAGTAGGCGTCGAACCGGCCGCGCAAGGCGTGCGCGCCGAAAGCGCCAATGATCACGGCCAAAGCCAGTGCGGTTGCGCCGGTCGCGCCCCAGTTCATCGGTGGCTCCTCAGTGCGTCATCGCATACGTGACGTAATTTACGCCGATGCGAATGCCTAACGCGGAGAATTTTTCGGGGTATTCCGGATTGTCGGCATGTTCCCAGGAATCGCCCAAGTCCATATCGAAGCACATGGCGACAACCACGCGTCCCTTGTCGTCGTAGATTCCGCGCCAGTGGGGAATTTTGCCGTCCTGTTCCCAGATCTGGTGAGTCTCCAGGAACTGCGCGCCGGGCACCTGGTAGCGGTCGTCGAGATTGTAAATCACGTGAAAGATCGGGTCGGTACTGGGGATCTCGACGATCGCGCGGTCGGGGAAAATCTTCTGCATGCTGGCGGTGAAGACTTCCCACTCAATGCTGCCGTGGAAATCGTCGCACATGAAGAATCCTCCGCGCAGCAGGTATTCGCGCATGGCCTTCACCTGCGCATCGGTCAGGTTCCAGTGTCCCACTTCCACGCCGTAGAGCCAGGGCCAATCGAAGACGTCGTTATCGGCGAGGTTGACGGATTGCTCGACCGAACGCGAATGAATCCGTGTGAGCCGCCGCAGCGCGGCCGAAAAGTGGCGATCCGACCGCGGATAATCCATGGTCCAATTCGAACCGCCGAGCTGCCAGTCGCCGAGGAATGCAAAGCCGCGAGTGGGAAGGGCTTCCACCGGGATGCCATCCATATGGCGGCCGATCGGCGGGTACATCAACCGCGCGAAAACCCATTCGGTCTTTTCCTGATAGTCCGGAGGGATCGGGAAATTCGAATACTCCACCCCCGGATACTCGCGCCACGGTTGAATGGCGTACAGTGCGGTGAACGTGGCAAGTCCGCCAAAGGCGACGATTGCGGCGCGGCGAAAGAGGTAACCGGGTGACACGGCGGTTGCCTTCAGGATAGCACTGCGGCCTGGGATCTCAGCCTCTCCGGATAGATCCAATCCAATAATGGCGAGGTCATAACGGTGGTTGCCAGTGCCATGATTACCATCATGGAGAAGAGCGTTGGCGAGAGAATGTGCAGGTCGAGCCCCACGTTCAAGATGACCAGTTCCACCAGGCCTCGGGTGTTTACCAGGACGCCGACGGCGAGTGACTCCCGCCAGCTCATGCCGCTGGCGCGTATGGTGACGGCGCTAACCAGGAGTTTGCTCCCGATTGCCACCACCACGACCAACCCGCACAGCGCCCACAGTTCCGCGCTGTCCAATAGAGTGACGCTGGTACGCAGACCGTTGTATGCGAAGAAGAGCGGCAACAGCATGGCCACCGTGATGGATTCGATACGCTCGCGCAGCCCTGCTTCGAGGAGGCCACCGCCGGGCATCACCACTCCGGCCAGGAACGCCCCGAACAAAGCATGCACCGCCAGCGCCTCGGTAGTCCACACCGAAACCAGCAGCAGAATCATGACCGCTGCGAACCGGCCGGGCCCGGGCCGCTCGCTCGGGGGCAGCACACGCCGCAAAATAGGTCGCACAACGAACAGCATCGCGGCCACATAGGCTCCGAGGCCCAGGAATCGCAAGGGCAGCGCACCACCGCTCGCGCCACCGCTCGTATGAGGCCGCGCGATCACGGTGATCACGGCCAGCAGGCACCATGCGCTCACGTCGTCCACGGCTGCGCACGATAAGGCGATCTGTCCTACGCGGGTGTGCATCAGCCCGCTGTCCGCCAGGATGCGCGCCAATACGGGAAACGCGGTAATCCCCATGGCCGCTCCCAGGAAAAGCGCAAACGGCAGCCGCGGAGCGCCGCTTCCCAGGCGCCCATAGACACCCAGCGCCACCACCACGCCGCAAATAAACGGCGCAACGATGCTGGCCTGGCTGGCCACCACCACCGCGCGCGCGGATTTTCGCAACTCGCCGGGCCGCACCTCCAGCCCCACCACAAACATGAATAGCACCAGCCCGACCTGGCTCAGGGCATACAGCGGCCCCATGCCCGAAGCGGGGAAGATTCCATTCATCACTCCGGGCGCGACGTGGCCCAGCAGGGAAGGCCCGAGGAGAATGCCCGCCGCCATCTCGCCTACCACTTCCGGCTGGCGAATCAGCCGGCACGCCGCGCCCAGCAACTTCGCCGCAGCCAGCACCACGGCCATCTGCAGAAACAGTAATTTCAGTTCAGGCATCGCCAGATTCCAGCCCGCGGTGCGCTGCCAGGCGCTTCCGGCGCTCGTTCTCGCGGTGCTTCACGCCGAAATCCCAGTAGAGAAAGCGCATAGCCAGCAGAATGCAATTGAAGGCTAGGAGCGTTGGTACAACCAGCGTGCCATGATGCCTCCAGTCGAGCCAAAGCAAGGGGCCGGAAATGAGAACAAGGCCCACGGAGATAAGCCTCCGCCGACGCGACCAGATGGGGCCGGTGTCGTCCTCGCGGTGATAGTCCGGGTGCGTGATCACCATCAGCGGCGGATGTGCGCGGCCCTGGGCATTCATGATCTCGCAGCAAATGTTGGGCAACTCCAGAACCTTGGCTTCGCAGAATTTTTGCGCCGCTTCCAGGCGATCGAACAGCAGGCACGTGACATCCTCTCGTTTAGCAAAGGGTTGGCCGCCAGGCGAAAGCGGCACGGAGCTCTTGCGGTCATGGAGCAGTACGGCGCATTGCGTGGGGCCCATGACATCCGTCCAATCCGCTGGCTTGCGGCGGGGATCGAACAGGCGTATCTCCTGACCCTGAATCATGGCGCTAACTCAAATGCTACAATGCAACCCGCATGCGCACGCAGGTCGGAATTATCGGCGCCGGACCGGCCGGATTGATGCTGGCCCACCTGCTCCACCTGGAGGGCATCGAGTCCATCATCATTGAGGCGCATAGCCGCGATTACATCGAGAGCCGCGTGCGTGCCGGCGTTCTGGAACAGACCACGGTCGACCTGATGGCGGCCGCCGGTGTGGGCGAGCGAATGCAGCGCGAGGGCCTTCCGCATCACGGCATCTGGTTGAGCTTTGGGGGCCGCCGCCACCACATTCCCTTCACCGAACTCACCGGTGGCCGGTCCATCACGGTCTATGCCCAGCATGAGGTGATTAAGGACCTGGTGCAGGCCCGCCTCGACTCTGGCGGCCCCATCATTTTCGGCGTGGAAGATACCAGCGTGCACGCGTTCGATTCGGCCAAACCCGAGATTCGTTTTCGCCAGGATGGCGAGCCGCAGGAAATCTCCTGCGATTTCATCGGCGGCTGCGACGGCTTTCACGGCATCTGCCGCCCGTCGATTCCCAGCGGGGCGCTGACTTTCTACGACCGTCAATATCCTTTCGGGTGGCTGGGAATTCTGGCGGAAGCCGCGCCGTCATCCGAGGAACTGGTCTACTCCTATCACCATCGTGGTTTCGCGCTCTTCAGCATGCGCTCTCCCGAAGTGACCCGGCTCTACCTGCAGTGCGACCCGGAAGAGGACCTCGCCCAATGGCCTGATGAGCGCATCTGGGAAGAACTCCTGGTCCGGCACAGTACGCTCGATGGATGGAAGCCGGCGCAAGGTCCGGTGATCCAAAAAGGCGTCACGGGAATGCGCAGCTTTGTAGTGGAGCCGATGCAGCACGGCCGTCTTTTCCTGGCCGGTGACGCTGCGCACATCGTGCCGCCCACGGGAGCCAAGGGGCTAAACCTTGCGGTGGCGGATGTGGCAGTGCTGGCGCGCGCGATCGCCGAGTTCTACAAGTCCGGCCGGCGCGAGGGCCTGGACCGGTATTCGGAAACCTGCCTGCGGCGGGTCTGGAAGGTACAGCGCTTTTCCTGGTGGATGACCGCGATGCTGCACCGCTTCGAGGACGATAATCCGTTCGACCGGCGCCGCCAGTTGGCCGAACTGGATTACGTTACGAGCTCGCGGGCGGCCATGACCAGCCTGGCGGAAAATTATGTGGGTTTGCCATTGGAATAAAAGCACCGCTCCCTTTGGTCACGGCTCGGTAACATCAGCGCTAACTTAAGCCTCTCAAAATCTAAACGAATAAAGAACGAACCCAATTGTGACAGCAATCCGATGAAAGCAAAGGGGATTTTGTCCACCAAACGAGCCAAAATGAGAAACGAAGCCAAATGCCGGCGGCCAGCAGTACAGGACGTTTCTCCTGACCTATAGCATGGAGGAGAGCGCGCCGGTCCAAGCGGGCGCGGCCATCTGGCAAAGACAGGGAGGTTGTTTCGGAAACCGTTGGGTGATCGGTGCTCGTAATCCAGATTCGCCGTACGCTACAGGCATTGCGCAACCTCCCGCCGCCGTTCAGCGGCTGATGCAGCCGTGGCGGCAGCGTTCATAAGCGTTACCTTAAGCCGGCGAGTGCCGCAATCCCAGGTCCGGACTTTGGGTTCTATTCTTCCACTTCAACGGTTCGGGTTTGTGCGTCCAACTGGACGTAGTTTTGAGACTGATTTCCGCGACATCCGAGAGCCTGATTTTCAAGGCTTTGCACGGTATCTCAAAACCTACCCTTTGCGAAACAGATCACGATATCGGGGATACGCCCAGGAAAGATCATCCGCATGCTCTGGGGTCATGCGAGACTTGATCCCTTCAAGCCAGGCCAGGAAGTCGTCCATGCTTTTGGCGCTAAAAACCTTACACCCAAAATCGCCTTCAACATTGACCCGCTTCTCTCTCATCAGCCTCGCCATGGCATTGTCCGTAAAGTATCCGTCGCAGTACGGAGCATAGGTAGCGGCGTGCTGAATGTCAGATAAAAATCCCGACAGCTTCGATTGGGTCTTTTTCGAGGCAGGATCGGGGGCTGTCTTTGATAAACGCAAATTTGCTTTGTACGCGCTGAACAATCGCGCCGACAATTGCACCGCTGGGACCGCCGCGAAATGCGCGGACTGAAAGAACGCGCCTATTGTCCCGGGCCCTGCGTTTTTCGCTTGAGCCACGTAGCGCATCGTTTCTACAATCGAGGAGTTGATCGACGAGTCGAGAACCAGCAGACGCGCCGCATCGCTGATTTCCAGAGCGATGTCTTCTTCAAACGTGCGGGCTTTATTCGCCCATTGAGGCAATACCTTCAGGAGTTCCGCCAAAGCTTTTTGCTTGTAGAATGATCTGCGCCCCACCCCCGTGGCGGCGCTGAAGACACTTGCGGAATAGTCGCTATCCCAATCGTGAACGCTCGGAGACAGCGCATCTCGATCCTCTTTTTGGTACGCTGCTGGGTCCTTGTCCAAGAAGGTATCAAAGGCTTTAATAATCTGCGTTTCTTCGACGCGCCAATATGGCTCAAACCGGTGGCCGCGGGAGATTCTCTGAATGAACTGTACGAGCTCATCCCTGTATTCCCCATTTAAATCGGCTTCCCCGATGTGGGTGGAGGAGTAAGGAATGGCAAGTAACTGCAGGTCAAGCAGCTCTGTTATCTTCGCCATTGGCTCGTGGGCCCATCGTTCCACGCGCTGCACTGCGGAGAGAAAGTTCTGTTCTAAGTAGAGAATGCTCTTGCGCGTTTGGTTACCGAGCATTTGCTTGGTCAGGCGCACGCGCTGTTGCGGGAGAAAGGGAAAGGGCGAAATGCCCGAAGTTGCGGACATGATCTAACTCCTCACGCCTCACGGCGTTAGTTTTAGCCTTCTGCTTTGAGACTACCACGGAATCGTAACATTCTCACGGTGAATTGTCTGCGCCGGCTTCCGAGATCCAGCCCTAGGTCCACTTGGACGTATTGTCGCGATTGCTGACATTGGCACAGCCAGGTGCTCGACGCCATTTCGCTTCGCCTGTAACCGAACTCGGACTTTGAGATCCGAGACGTTTGGTTAGGTGAGCTCTTTGAATGGATTAAACACCTTGAGTCCAGGACGCCTGAAATCTCGATCGTTGCCGGTGGCACGTTCGACCGAACTCGCGCAGAGGGAATCATTGGATCGAGGGCGACTTTGGGTGGCGCCCTAGCCAAATCCGAGGTTAAACAGTGAGGGCGCGCAAGAATTGGTGGTAGGCTCGTCCCTCAAAAAAGGCCACGGAGCCTCGGCCGTCTGGCTCATGCGACGGCATCGTGTCGGGATTGATTGGCCCCCCTCTCCACACGAGTTCCCAACCCGTAGGATAATGCCTGTCGTAGCGTTCCAGCCTTTCGGCTGACCATGCCTCGGTCTTGGCGCTCTCCTGGGATTCCGGGTGCCAGGTCGACAAACACTCGCCGTCTTCTGCGAGGGCGACGAAATCAACCTGCCCGTCTTTTTCGAACTGATGGAAGACGTAGATCCTTTTCAACATCAATCCTATCATCTCATACTAGCGGAGTTACACCCTCGTGCCGAAAAGAGCCCTCACACCGGTGCGTAGCCGACGACGCGTAGATCTGCGGGTGGTGCGCTGCCCTATCGCGATCTACCCCGGCCCCGGCGCAACCGCGCAGCATCGCAACATTCAATCTCACTCTTATTTCTCCCCGCTCCAGTCCCGCCGCAAGTGCGAGACGACTTCGTCTAGGGTTGCCTGGGTCATGCCGGCGGCCTTAAAGCAAATCATTGTCAAGGCGTATCGTATAGGGATAGGCCTGTTTTCGGGGGTGGCGAAGAACGTTTCCAGCGACATTCCGACCTCTTCGACTGTAAGGCTGGGAGGGTATAGAGTCGCCGCCATTTTGTCCTTAAGTTTTCCGACCACGGTTTGCACATCAGCGTCAGGATGCTGGTCTTGGATGGAGTCGAATGTCGCGTCCTCCAATCCTTGCCGGTAGGCGATCAGCCATAATATTTTTTCATCGATGCGGAGGTTTCTCCAATAGCGACCGTTGGGGTTACCATGGCTCCAGTATTCCGGGTGCGGGGTCTGGGCCTGGGGTGGTTCGCGCTCGGGCGCACGCTGCGCCTGGCCGGCGGCGCACCACAGCAGCGTGGCCACCATCAGAGCAGCGGACTGCTTCATGGCTGCAATTATAATGCCGTCGCGGTCGCTTCTGTGCTTAATCATTTCAAAAGCTGCGTCGCCGCGAGCGACCATCTGCTGGGAGAAGAGCTCACCTACACTGGTACGCGCGTGCAACGCTGATGGTGTTCCAGATGGACGTAACGTCGCCATACCGCTAAATGACCACTCGAAACTCCCGGCTCTCGGTGATCGGCGATCCGTGGAGACGATGGCGTTGGGTCTACGCTTATGGGGCATGGCCCCGCCCCGCACAGCTCACAGGAACCCGATCGCCCGGCCCGCCAATCCCACGCCGAACCACAAAAACAGCGACAGCACTCCGGCTACCTTATCCAGCCCCGGCGAAGCAGTATCATTCATCGTGACCTTCCGAAATAGCGTGAACTGGAAAACGATCGCCAGGAACAGCAGCAGCATCTTTAGGTGGAACGACGGGCTGCCGAACAGCTTCATCGGCTCGCCGAAAAACAGAAGAACGCCCGAACTCAGGATGGTCACCAGGCCGATCCACGTCCAGGCCGTCAGGTCCTTAGCCAATTGCGAGACCGGCTGTTTGCGCATGCCGAAGCCGAACAGGCGCAGGTCCAGCACCATGAGCGCGCCCAACAATGCCGTCAGCCCCAGCAGGTGAACCATCTCCAGAATGGCGAACTGCCACGTCGAAGAACGGATCTCCAGGCTCAACCACGAGGTATCGGCCCTGCCGTGGCCGAAATGGCGGCCCGCGGCTGTAACAGCACGAGATTGTGACGCCTGCTCACGAGCGGTATGATAATGGTATGACCCGGTCGAAAATCGCTATCAGTTTGCCCAAGGACCAACTCTCGAGAGTCCACCGGGAAGTGCGAGCCGGACGAGCGGATTCAGTGTCGGGTTACATTGCCCGAGTCCTGGCGGAACATGAAAAGCGCGAGTCCCTCCGGACACTGCTTCGCGATTTGGTCGAACAATATGGTGAGCCGGGGGTAGAGGACGCCAAGTGGGCAAAACGCGCGCTCTCAAAGCAACGGCAGGGATAACGCTGGATACCGGCGCGCTCATCGCCCTGGATCGCGGCAGCAAGCGCATAATTGCCCTGCTTCATCAGGCGTTAGCGCAAGGCTTTGCCTTTCGAGTGCCTTCGGGCGTGCTGGGGCAGGTCTGGCGCGATGGTCGTGTTCAGGTTACATTAGGGCGATTCTTGCGGAGCGAGGAAGTTGAAATCATTCCTCTTGACGAGCAACTTGCCCGTGCCTGCGGAGAGCTGTGCGGTGCCACGAATACGTCGGATATCATCGACGCGTCGGTGGTGATCGTCGCCAGGGAGCGGCAAGACTACATCGTGACCAGCGATTCGTCTGACCTGCGGCGCCTGGATCCAGCAGCGCCAATGATCGCTATATGAACTTCGCATAGGGGATTCCAGCCGAATTCGAACGGATCGTGGGCAACCCGGAAGTGAATCCACGTTGACCCATAGTTGCCATACCGCTAAATGACCACTCGAAACTCCCGGCCCTCGGTGATCGGCCATCCGTGGAGACGATGGCGTTGGGTCTTAAGTTAACACTTATGGGGCATGGCCCCGCCCCACACAGCTTACAGGAACCCGATCGCCCGCCCCGCCAATCCCACGCCAAACCACAAACACAGCGACAGTACTCCGGCCACCTTGTCCAGCCCCGGCGAAGCACGGTCATTCATCGTGACCTTCCGAAACAGCGTGAACTGGAAAACGATCGCCAGGAACAGCAGCAGCATCTTGACGTGGAACGACGGGCTGCCGAACAGCTTCATCGGCTCGCCGAAAAACAGAAGCACGCCCGAACCGAGGATCGTCAGCAGGCCGATCCACGTCCAGGCCGTCAGGTCCTTAGCCAATTGCGAGACCGGCTGTTTGCGCATGCCGAAGCCGAACAGGCGCAGGTCCAGAACCATGAGCGAGCCCAGCAAAATCGTGAGCCCCAGCAGATGAATCATCTCGATGATGGCGAACTGCCACGTGGAAGCCCGGATCTCCAAGCTCAACCACGAGGTATCGGCCCAGTGAAAGATCGGCGCTAGAACAGGAAACATAATTCGATCACCTAATGTCCGGCATACGCAATGGCGCGGCCCATCACGATCACGCCCAACCAGAACGTCAACGAAACCCAACCTGCCAACTTGGCTCCAAACGGCATCGCCACGGCCTTGTCCCATCCGGCCACGGTCGGGAGAGTGAACCGGTCAAACCCCCACGCATTCAACGCCAGGAAAACCAGAAGGATGCACTTGATCAGGAAATACGTGCTGTGATAGCACTTCAGCGGCTCCGACGCAAACAGAAGCAGCCCGCTCAGAACATTAATCCCAAAGCCCTTCACCGCCATCGGTTGCAGCTTGCTGAAAACTTCCGATACCGGCCGGTCGCGCAAAGTCCAGCCGAGCAGACGCAGATCGAAGATCACGATGATGCCGACGGAAAAGGCGAGCGCGAGCAGATGGACCGTTTCGATAATCGGAAACGTCCACACCGACTCGCGGATCCCGGTGGAGAAACTCGTGTCCTGGAACCACGTGCAAAATCTAAGAAGCATTCTGGGGGAACCTCATTCGACGCGACATCCCGTTCTATCACAACCTGTTCGGCCATTCCACCGCCCATCAGGGCTAGGCCGAAACGTCAGTGGAGGGATGTAGGGAAAGGCGTTGCCTTTGTGGTTCGGGTTACAGAAGGGTCTCGGATGGCCGTCCGTAACCTATACACACATCATATAGATAAAATCCTTGACGTTATACTAGATATGGGGGCAATATTACGAGTACGCTCTCCCACAAGGGGGACGCCAGAGAGGATCCAATGGGCCAGCTTTCCGTCGATCTGAGTGCGAAAATAGAGGCGTTGAACGCCAAAACCACCCCCAAAACCCGTACCGGGATCGCCTTCCCGCGTTACTTCACCGCCCGGCTGGAAGCCGGCAAAACCCCATACGACGAGATCCTATGGGAGACGCGGACCGCGTCCATCGGCAACGACAAAGGTTCTGTCATCTTTGAGCAGCGCGATATGGAAGCGCCCGCCGACTGGTCGCAGACGGCCACCAATATCGTCGCCAGCAAGTATTTTTACGGAAAGCTCGGCTCCCCGGAGCGCGAGACCAGCGTGGCCCACCTGGTCGAACGCGTGGTGGACACCATTGCCGGCTGGGGGAAGAAGGACGGCTACTTCAAAACCGCTGACGACGCCGAGAACTTCCGCTACGAGCTGGCGCACCTGATGCTCACCCAAAAGGCCTGCTTCAATTCGCCGGTGTGGTTCAATGTGGGCGTCAAGGAAACGCGCGGCTACGGCTGGATCTACGACGAGACCGCCGATCGCATCACCAAGCTCGAGTCTGGCGTGATGCGGCCGCAATGCTCGGCCTGCTTCATCGTTTCGGTGAAGGACTCTCTGGAATCGATCCTCGACCTGGCCAAGACCGAAGGCATGCTTTTTAAATGGGGCTCCGGTACCGGCACCAATCTTTCGCCGCTGCGCGAGGAATCTGCGCCGCTGGCGGGCGGCGGGACCGCCTCCGGGCCGCTCTCTTTCATGAAAGGATTCGATGCCTTCGCCGGCGTCATCAAGTCCGGCGGCAAGACGCGCCGCGCGGCCAAGATGGTGATCCTGAATGCGGAGCACCCCGACGTCGAAGACTTCATCTGGTGCAAGGCGAAGGAGGAGAAGAAGGCCTACACACTGGTGGAGGCCGGCTACGATTCCTCGCTCGATGGCGACGCTTACAGCTCCATCTTCTTCCAGAACGCCAATAATTCGGTGCGCGCCACCGACGATTTCATGCAAGCCGTGGCGAGCGACGGCGAGTGGTGGACCAAGTCCGTGGGCAGCGGCCAGCCCGTGAAGCGCTACAAGGCCCGCGACCTGATGCACCAGATTGCCGACGCCACCCACCAGTGCGGCGACCCCGGCATGCAGTTCGATACCACCGTCAACCGCTGGCACCCGTGCAAGAACACGGCGCGCATTAACGCCTCCAATCCCTGCTCCGAATACATGTTCCTGGACGATTCGGCCTGCAATCTGTCTTCGTTGAACCTCATGAAATTCGTGGGCCCGGATGGCCAGTTCGATGTGGAAGCCTTCCGGCACGCGGTGGACACCATGATCCTGGCGCAGGAAATCATCGTCGATAACGCCAGCTACCCGACCCAGAAGATCGGCGAGAACTCGCACAACTTCCGCCCACTGGGCCTGGGCTTCGCCAACCTTGGCGCTCTGCTGATGTCGATGGGTGTTCCCTACGATAGCGAACACGGCCGCGATTTCTCGGGAGCCATTACCGCCGTGATGTGCGGCCAGGCCTATCTGACCAGTTCGCGCATCGCCGGATCCACCGGACCGTTCCCCGGCTACGCGGTGAATGATCAGCCGTTTCTGGAAGTGATTCGCATGCACCGCGACGCCGCCGGGCGGCTGAACCGCAACAACCTGCCCACGGCTCTTTACCAGGCCGCGCAGCAGTGCTGGGACGATGCCTACGATTCCGGCCGCCGCAATGGATACCGCAACGCGCAGGTCACCGTGATCGCGCCTACCGGGACCATCGGCTTCATGATGGATTGCGACACCACCGGGATCGAGCCCGACCTGGCGCTGATCAAGTACAAGAAGTTGGTGGGCGGCGGCGTGATCAAGATCGTCAACAACACCGTGCCGCAGGCTCTGATCAAGCTGGGCTACTCGCCGGACCAGGTGGAGCAGATCGTGACCCACATCGATTCCACCGGCACCATTGAAGGTGCGCCCAACCTCAAGCCCGAGCACCTGGCGGTGTTCGATTGCAGTTTCCGGCCGCAGAACGGCACGCGCTCCATCCACTATATGGGCCACGTTCGCATGATGGCGGCGGTGCAGCCGTTCATTTCCGGCGCGATTTCAAAGACCATCAACATGCCCGAGGAATGCACGGTGGAGGAAATCATGAATGCCTACACCGAGAGCTGGAGGCTGGGCCTGAAAGCCGTCGCCATCTACCGCGACAATTCCAAGAAGGTGCAACCGCTCAGCTCCGGATCGGGCAAGGGCGAGAAGAAGGCGACCGCAACCGCTGCCGCAGCGGCGCCGATCGAGAAGGTGGTGGAGAAAGTGGTCTATCGCCCGGTGCGCCGCAAGCTGGAAGACGAGCGCGCCTCGATTACGCACAAGTTCTCGATCGGCGGCCACGAGGGGTACATCACCGTCGGTCTATATCCCGAGGGCATGCCCGGAGAGATCTTCATCACCATGGCCAAGGAAGGCTCGACCATTTCGGGTCTGATGGACACCCTGGCCACGGCGATCAGCTTCAACCTGCAATACGGCGTCCCGCTGAAATTCCTGGTCGACAAATTCGCACACGTGCGATTTGAGCCGAGCGGCTGGACCGGGAACCAGCAGATCCCTTATGCGAAGTCGATCATCGACTACATCTTCCGCTGGTTGGGCGCAAAGTTCCTAGGCCCCGAGTACGCGACCACCGAAGCCGGCGAGACGACCAACCTTCGCCCCACCGAACCCGACCCGCAGCAAGCGTTGCCGTTTGCGGGCGTGGTGACGGATGCCCCGCTATGTTCGGAGTGCGGCTCGATCATGACGCGCAATGGGAGCTGTTACAAGTGCGGGAATTGCGGAGGCACGAGCGGCTGTAGCTAAGTAGGAGGGACCTCGTTTATGAAGACAAGATCGATAGGACCAAGCGAATGTAATTTTCCTGAGCACGTCGAAAACTGGAATGAGTATTTCCTTTGCATGGCGGAAACCGCCGCACTAAAGTCCAAAGATCCGAAGTGCCGGGTGGGCGCCGTGATTGCGTCCAGCGAGAATATTGTCCTATCGACTGGATTCAATGGACTTGCTCGCAAAGTATATGATAATGCGCAGCTTCTGGCAGATCCCGAAGAGAAGCTGAAGGTGATCTGCCACGCGGAGTTCAACGCTATATGTAATGCTGCGCGGATAGGGGTCAGATTAGAGGGCGCTTCCATTTTCGTGAATAAGTTTCCGTGCTTGGCATGTTGTAATGCGATCATCCAGGCAGGAATCGTGCGTGTCTACACTCACGACAACCGTTTCTGGGACGACGATCCAGCCGATTCCGACCATTCCCGTAAAATTGCTGTGCTAAAGCAGGCGGGCATCACCGTTGATGCCCCGTTCCATCCGCAGTTTCTACCCCATGGGCCTATCAGCCTCAAGAGGCAGCCCTCGGTCCCCGAGAAAAAGGCTCCATCAAGGGCCCGGAGGGCTACAATATTACCACCGGCCGAGGAGAGCAGACAACCCGACCTCTTTGCGCGAAAGCGCTAATGGCAGGCAACGGGAGCCGCCACGAGTGCGGCACCCGACCACTAGGTGCTATTCAGCTCTCCCGATCGGCAAGAGCCGGACTCGCTGGCGGACAGGGTCCACCGTAACGATGGCTCCCTTCTCCAGATGAGGTTCGGCAGCTCGAATCGCCCGCAGCACGGTTTCGCCGATGGCTGATGGAAGCACCTCTTGTGAACGAAGCTGGATCACACTTGGTCCGCTCATTCCCTGAACAGCGAGAAGCACTCCGAAATCCAGTCGTGCGTGAAGATGACATAGTCATTAGTAACCGCAAATTCCATGATCTCGCTGTCGGGTGCTGAAGTCTTGCCAACCGTCGACCAGTGAACGGCTGCAACGTCGTGGCTGGCAAAGAACGGAACCCAAAGCGGGCTCAGGTTCATGTCAACCAGAAACTTCATGCGGCTGGCAGCGGCACTTCGATCTCTTCAACCCGCCACGCGGCATAGGCCAGAGCCTGCCGGATATCCTCTTCCTCAAGGTAGGGATAAGCGCCGAGGATTTCGCCGAAGGAGTGACCGCAGGCGACGAGTCCCACCACGGTGCCGACTGTCACGCGCATCCCGCGCACGCAGGGTTTGCCTCCCATGATTTCAGGATTTCGGGTAATGCGATCAAGATCCGGCATAGAACCTGACTTCAGTGTAAACAAGAAAGGCTATGGCGAGGGAATCGGCCGGTGCTAGACCGCGACGCAGAGCCCACCTCCATCCTTTGTCCGGTAGAATCGGTACAGCTGTATGGAGACCGGAGCCATGCCCAAACAAGCGAACCGCAAGGCGCGAATCGAAGCTCGTATCGATGAAGCCCGGGCCATCCACTTGACCGTCGAAGAACAGCAGCGCTTCGTCGAACTGATTCTGAAACCTCCCGCTCTTGCGCCTGCCCTGAAGCGCGCGAAGAAGGCTCATGCCCGGCTCATTCGTCGTTGAGCCGCTCTCGAATCAGTCCACGGTTGCACAGAGTTCATCTGCGTAGCAATTGGCGGGCAGTTACGATCTTGATATTCTTATAACCCGTTTGGAAGTGTTTCGTGTTCTCGGTGACAATGTAGTCTGCCTTCGCGGCAATGGCGCATTCGTAGACCCGGTTGTCATCCTCGTGTACTGAGAGTTTCAATCGGCCGCTCGACTTGACCTTGATGCTCACGCGTTCGAGCAGCCCGCGCAAGCGGGCAATCCGTCTACGGTCGAGATGTTGCAGGCGTTCGTAATCAAAGACCCGATAGTATTCGGCGAGGAGCGCATCGGTAAGGCACGGCCGGACTTTCTCGGCCGTGATCAAGTCGAACAACTGGGCGTTAGGCCCGTTTGGCGAAATCACGGCCGAAACCAAGATGCTGGTGTCGAGAACAACCCGAATCATCTGGCGGGTTGTTTACCAGCCCTCTTCGCTTTCAGGTCGCGCCTGGCCGCGGATACGGCAGCGTTGATTTCGCGCGCCGGTATTTTGCTGAGGCCTTTTTCCTTTGCCTCCTGCCGGATCTCCGTTACAGTCTGTGCTAGTTCGCGAAGCAGCTGTTTGCGGTTCTTGCTGCCGTCCACGATGGCTGACCGGTTGATGGTTACTTGCGGCGTCACCAAAAACTGGCCGCCTTCGACCACGGCAACCCTCAGCAGGGTGCCTTCCGCAACGCCGGCCTCCTCCCGCAGAGAGCGCGGGATAACCATCTGGCCTTTCCTTTGAAGTCGTACAAGGGCGTGGGACATTAGAGAGTGCCTTCCAAAAGTCAGTCCGGCTGACTTTCCGTCATGCCTTCTGTTCTTAGGATAGCAAATGGGCAGAGGCTAAGCGCCGTTTCCCCGCACTTCGCGCCCGTCCTGCTCAGGTCGCTGCTTCCCTCTACTTCGGTTGCGGCACAATCCGCAAATACGGCTTCGGCGACTTCCACCCGCCCGGATACTTCTGCTTCGCCTCTTCCTCCGTCACCGCCGGCAGGATGATCACGTCGTCGCCGTTCTTCCAATTCACGGGTGTCGCCACTTTGTGCTTGGCCGTGAGTTGCATCGAATCCAGAACACGCAGTACTTCGTCGAAGTTACGGCCCGTGCTCATCGGGTAGCTCAGCATCAGCTTGATTTTCTTGTCCGGTCCCACGATGAACACCGTGCGCACGGTGGCGTTGGTCGCCGCGGTACGGCCCTCCGAAGTAGTTCCCGCGTCCGCCGGAAGCATGTCGTATAGCTTCGCGACCTTCAGCTCCGGGTCGCCGATCATCGGGTAATTCACCGCGTGGCCCTGGGTCTCCTCAATGTCCCCCTTCCATTTCCCATGGCTACTCACCGGGTCGACGCTCAGGCCGATGATCTTGCAGTTGCGCTTGGCAAACTCGGGTTCCAGGCCGGCCATGTAGCCAAGCTCGGTGGTGCACACCGGCGTAAAATCCTTCGGATGAGAGAACAGGATTGCCCAACCGTCACCAATCCATTGGTGAAAATCGACGGTGCCTTGCGTGGTTTCCGCCGTGAAATTCGGCGCTTCCTCGTTAATCCGTAGTGACATTCCAGTAGTATACTCTCACAACATATGGACCCCGTAACGGTAGAGCAGTTTTTTCTGGGATGCCTGGCCCACGCGTCCTACATGGTCGGTTCGGAAGGGGTCGCCGCCGTTATTGACCCCCAGCGCGACGTCGACATCTACATGGACGCGGCCCGCGAAAAGGGCCTCAAAATCGAGCACATCGTCGAAACCCACTTGCACGCCGACTTCGTCTCCGGCCATCACGAGCTGGCGGAGCGCACCGGAGCGCGCATCTATCTGGGAGACGGCGCCGGCGCGAGGTTCCCTCACACGGCGGTGAAAGACGGCGACTCCTTTCAGTTCGGGAATTGCCGGTTCGATTTCCTGCAAACTCCCGGCCACACGCTGGAGAGCGTCTGTATTGCGATGACGGACCTCGCCGAGCCTTCCCGGCCGCGAGCCGTGTTTACCGGCGACACGCTGTTTGTCGGAGACGTCGGCCGCCCCGATCTTTCCGGGGATCGCACCCCGCAGGAACTCGCCGCCATGCTCTACCAGAGCCTGCATGACAAGCTGTTGAAGCTTCCCGATGAAACGGAGATCTTCCCGGCACATGGAGCCGGGTCTCTGTGCGGGCGGCAGATGGGCACCGAGCGCTCCTCCACCATCGGGAAAGAACGCCGCACGAATTATGCTCTCCAGGCCCGCAGCTCCGAGGAGTTCATCCATCTTCTCACCGACAGCCTGCCGCCGCGGCCCGAGTACTTCGGCCGAGAAGTGGAACTGAACCGGCAAGGCGCCGCGGCGCTCGACGAGCTTCCGCCGCCGGTACCGGTGCGTGCGCCCGAAGTCTTCCGCCTGCAATCGGAGGGCGCGATCGTCCTCGATACCCGTCCGGCCATCGAGTTCGCTGTGGCGCATGTTCCGGGGTCCGTGCATATCGCTCTCTCCGGCCAATACGCGTCCTGGGCTGCGCGAATTCTGGGCCTGGACAAACGCATCATCCTGGTCGGAGAGGACGCGGATCATCTGCGCGAGTCCCAATTACGCCTGGCGCGCGTCGGCATCGAGAACGTGCACGCGTACCTGGAAGACGGAATCGCGGGCTGGATAACGGGCGGCTACGAACTGGAGTACATCCCGCAAATCACGGTGCAGGAGTTCGCGGAGCTACTGGACCAGGAGGGGGACCGCATCGCGGTGCTCGACGTCCGGGAACCCGGAGAAGTCGAGGCCGGCGCCATGGAGAACTCGGTTCGGATTCCGCTGGGCCAGCTCTCCGCGCGAACCGGAGAATTGGACCGCGAGAAAATGGTGGTGGTGCATTGCAAAAGCGCATATCGCAGTTCCATCGCCACCAGCATTCTGCGCCGCGCCGGGTTCCGCGACATCGTGAATCTCACGGGTGGATTCGACGCCTGGAAAGCCGCCGCCGTTACCGCGCAGCCTCAATCGACGCCAGCAGCCCCCCGCTGAGCCGCAGCAAATTCCAGCGCGCTTTTTCGACGCCGTACTGCGCATCGTAAAACGCGATCCACTTGTCATTCTCCAGCACGCGCGCCTCCTCCACTTGGCGCAGCGGTGAGCGGCCTTCCTGCATCTGCGCCAGCACCACCGAAAGCTGTTCCCGCGCCACTTCCAGGTCCAGGCGCGCCACTTCCGCCGATGTGGCCGCTTTCTTTTCGTCGCGGAAGGCTTGCTGGATGTCGGATGCGATGCGGTTGCGCGTCGCGCTCACTTGCACCCGTAAACGATCCATGTCCACTTGGGTCTGGGCCATCTGCGCACTCACGCCCGGGCCGGCCAGCACAGGCAGTTGGAACGACATGCCCAGTTGCCCATTGTTGCGTTGGAACTTGGCAAAAAACTCGGAGTAGTTATTGATGTTGGACATCAGCGCGTATTGCGCCACCAGATCGACGCGAGGCAGGCGGGCGGCGCGTTCCCCGCGCATCTCCAGGCGTTTGGCTGCGATTTGCGATTCCAACTGGCGCAGCTCTTTGTTGTCCTCAAGCGCGGACTGGATCACCTCATCTTCCGATTTCGCGAGAGCCGGCGCGGTGCGCTCCTCCTCCACCGGTTGCACGCGATCCTGCGCCGCAAATCCTAGCGCGATCGCCAGCGACGTTTCGGCGGTTGCCTGGTCGTCCTCCAAACTCTCTGCCACCTGCCGGACGCGCGCCAGATTGTACGCGGCCTGCTTCTCGTTAAGTGGCAGCGCCCGGCCCTCGCGCACCTGCGCTTGCACGGTTTCCAGCACGCGCTCCATACTCTCGGCGTCCTTCCGAGCCAATGCGCCGATACGCCCGGCGCGTTCCGCGTCGAGATAGAGTGAGGCGGTTCGATACGCAACTTCCTCGCGCTTGACGGCCACGCCGATTTCCGCGCCGCGCGCATTCTCGCGAGCTTGAGCCACCGCGTAGCTCTGTGGCCGGTTGAACAGGAACTGCGTCGCGTTGGCCTGGATTATGCTGGGTGCGGCGCCTTCGATGCTCAGGGGAAACCCATCGGTGTACGCCAGTCCGCTGCCTAAGACGATCCGCGGGCTGAACGGATCGCGTGCCACGCGGACGCCTTGCCGCGCCTTTTCTTGATCGAGCCGTGCCAGCGCCAGGTCGGGGTTCTGCTTGAGGGCCGTATCCACCGCCTGCCGCAGCGTCATCGGGAACACCTCGGCGCGCAACGTGGACGTCAGCGCCAGGGCGAATACCAGGGCTTTTGACATACCTCATTGTAGTGATTCTGCTATTGTTGAAAAGGTGCTTCTGACCACTCAAGCCGTCCGCTAATTCTTCTTCGCGGCCCACACCCAACAACCTATGTGTGCCTTCTCGAAGGAGAAGAAATGCCATCCAATTGGGAAAAGGATTTTTTTAGCGGTGTCGCGCTGGATGCGTGGCGCCTGTGTTTTACTCCAGAGCAGACTCGCGCCGAGGTAGACTTTCTCGCGCGCGTGTTTCATTCCAGCCCGGACAGCCATTTCCTCGATGTCCCCTGCGGCAACGGCCGGCATGCCATTGAATTCGCCAACCGCGGCTTCCGGATGACCGCCCTCGATCTCAGCGAAGAGTTTCTGGCGGAGGCGCGCAGGTCGACCTCCCTGCCGATCCGCTGGTTCCTCGGCGACATGCGGGAACTCGCGTGGGACTCCGAATTCGACGGAGCTTACTGCTTCGGCAATAGCTTCGCCTATCTGGACGCCGACGATGCCCGGAAGTTCTTCTCCGGTGTAGCTAGGGGACTAAAACGTGGAGCCCGCCTGGTGGTGGAAACCGGCATGGCGGCGGAATCCATCCTGCCGACCCGGGTTGCCAAGCGCTGGTACAAACTGGGCGACATTTACATGCTTAGCGAGAATCGCTACGTGCCGGAAGAGAGCCGCCTGGATATCGACTACACGTTTATCCGCGGCGGCGAAGCCGAAACCCGCCCCACGTCCAGCTATGTTCACACCGTGGCGGCCCTTCGCCGCATGCAGTCGGATGCCGGGCTGAAGCCGCTGGAACTATTGGATTCAATTGAGGGCGAACCCTATCAGCTCAACTCGCCGAGGCTGATTCTGATAGCAGAGAAAGCGTAAAACATCCGCTCCCTTTGGTCACGGCTCAGAAACGCGCGGTGTCGTAAATGCGCGTCGAATCGTCTGCGTTACCGAGATGGAAGCCGTGACCGTAGGGAGCGGTGCCTTTCACGCCTCCAGCCCCATCTGCGTCAACCGGTACCGCAGTGCATTCCTCGTCAGCCCCAGCATGCGCGCGGCCTGGCTCTTATTCCCGTCGGCGCGCTTCAATGCCTCGCGGATGATCTCCTGCTCGTACTGATCGAGCGTCAGCCCCTCGGGCAGAAAGTGCTGCCCATCGTTTTGCGCTCGCGGGCGCGGCGCGGTCTCCAGCTTGATATCGTCCACATCCAGTTCTTTCCCCCTGCACAGGATCAATCCCCGCTCGATCACGTTTTCCAGTTCACGCACATTGCCCGGCCAATGGTAGTTCAGCAGCTTCTCCATCCCCGCATCGGTGATCGATTCCACTTCACTCCCGGCATCCGGGGCCAGCTTTTTTAAGAAGTGATTAGCCAGAAACCGAATGTCCTCTCTGCGCTCGCGCAGCGGTGGAATGTTGATCGGCACCACGTTCAGCCGGTAGTAAAGATCCTCGCGAAAGGTTCCCTGCTCCAGCGCCGCCCGCAAATCCTGGTTGGTGGCAGCGATCACGCGCACGTCGATGTGGCGCGTCACGTTGCTCCCCAAGCGCTCAAACTCGCGCTCCTGCAGAATCCGCAGCAACTTCACCTGAATAGCTGCCGGCACGTCGCCGATCTCGTCCAGGAACACCGTGCCGGTGTCCGCCTGTTCGAATTTTCCAGGCTTGGTCCCGGCCGCGCCGGTGAACGCCCCCTTTTCGTAGCCGAACAGCTCGCTCTCCATCAGGTTCTCCGGAATCGAGCTGCAGTTGATCTTCACCAGCGGCCGGTCGCGCCGCGGCGAGTGAAAGTGAATGGCGCGCGCGATCAGGTCCTTGCCCACTCCGCTCTCGCCTGCCAGCAGCACCGTCGCGCGCGAAGGCGCCACCCGGTCGATGGTGGTGAAGATCTCCTGCATGGCTTCGCTGCGGCCAATAATGTTGTCGTATTCGTAGCGCCTTCCCAGTTCCGCTTTAAGCTGGCGGTTTTCATCGCGCAGCGCGGAAACTTCCAGAGCTTTGTTCACCACCTGCATCAGGTGATCGAGCGAAAATGGCTTCAGCAGAAAATCCGTGGCGCCCGCTTTCATCGATTCCACGGCGGTCTCGATGCTGCCATAGGCCGTCATCATGATCACCGGCACCTGCCCGTTCTGCCGGCGGATCTGAGCCAGGAACTGCAAGCCGTCCATACGCGGCAGGCGCAGATCGGTGAGGATCAGGTCCGCTCGGTCGGCCACTTTGATCCCCTCCTCGGCCGTGGCTGCCTTGTCCACCTCGAATCCCGCGGACGTCAATTGCAGTTCGATTACGCGACGGAGCTTCTCTTCGTCCTCGACCACCAAAATGTGCTTTTTCATGCGGAAACTTCTGCAGCGGCGGGGGCCATGGGAAGCAGCACGCGGAATACGCTACCGTTTCCAGGCTCGCTCTCCACTGCTATCTTACCCCCGTGCTGGTCCACGATCTTGGAAGCGATGGCCAGCCCCAGCCCTACGCCTTCCGGCTTGGTGGTGAAGAACGGGTTGAAGATCGAGGAGAGATTCTGCGGTTCGATCCCCACCCCGCGATCGATCACGCAGATTTCCACGGCGCCGCCCCTGGACCGTGTTTTCACCGTCACGGCGCCGCCCGGCTCGGTGGCCTGCGCGGCGTTCCGGATGAGGTTGTAGAACACCCGCTCCATCAACTCGGCGTCGAAGGGAAACGGCGGGATCTCTGGCGCGTAGTTTTTGTAAATCGCCACTTGTCGCCCGTCGCGCTCGGCAGCCGCCACCGCGCGGTCCAGCACCTGCGACAAGTCGGCGGTATTGGTGCGCAGTTGCAGCGGACGGGCAAAATCCAGGAAGCGCGTGATGAGCGAATTGGTGCGGTCCACCTCCGTGGCGATAAATCCGGCGACTTCGCGCGCCACCTCATTCTCCGCGCTGACATTCCGGTTCAGCATCTCCGCGGAGGCCTTGATGGTGCCCAGCGGATTGCGCAGTTCGTGAGCCAGGCCGGCGGAAAGCTGGCCCAGGGCCGCCAGCCGGTCCGATCGGCGCACCGCCTCTTCCGCTTCCTGAATTTGCCGGTTGGCTGCGGCCAGTTGCTCCGCCGTGCGGCGGTTCTTGTCGGACTGCGCGCGCAAGGCCTCCGCCAGGCTGTTGGCCAGGGTGCCGACCATGCCCAGGAAGGCGATGCGCAGCACGATTTCCTCGAGTCCCTCGGGCCCGATCTCAAATTTCTTCCAGTCGAGGAACAACAGAAAGGAGAGGTATGCGCCTACAGGGAGCATGGCGAAGGTGACGGCGCCGATCCCGCCCGTGACGGTCGTCGCCGAGATCACCGGCAGCAGCAGCAACACCCAATAGGGGCTGTTGATGGAGCCGGTGAGGCCAATCAGCAGATACGCCAGCGCTAGCTTGAGGATGATCCAGATCACCAGGCCGCGCGTGGAGTTGAGCCAGCCGATGTTCGGCTCAACCACGTGCACCACCGCCAGCAGGCCGAACAGCACGTATTGCGATGCGTCGCCCGCGGAAGTGGTAACCGCGAGCGCTCCAAAAAATACCAGCCAGAGCAGATCCCGAGGCCGGACGAGACGGGTCCAACTAGAAGCAGGCACGCGAGATATCCTAGTCGGGATTATGCCACAATAAAAATATCGTCTCATGTCCAACCCAAGAATGCTGGATGATGGCCAGAGTATCGGTCCGGAATCTCAGTCCTCCCCCAACGAGCCCGCCGAATCTTTCGGCGATATCCTGTCGCAGTACGAACAGTCGCATTCCCACAGGGCCGAAGAAGGCAAGAAGGGCCTGGAAGGAACCGTGGTCGCGGTCGATGCCGAGTCCGTATTCCTCGACATCGGTTACAAGACAGAAGGCATCATTCCGCTCGCCGACTTCCAGAAGGCCGGCGAAACGGTCAAGCGCGGCGACAAATTTCCAGTGTCCATCAAAGGCCGTAATGCCGAAGGATATTACGAGCTTTCACGCCAGAAAGTAGAGCGGCCCAAGGATTGGTCGGCGTTGGAAAGGGCCTTCGCGGAGAAGGCGCCCATCGCGGGCGTAATCACCGCCGTGATCAAGGGTGGAGTGAGCGTCGATGTGGGCGTGCGTGCATTCATGCCGGCCTCCCGCAGCGGGGCCAAGGACGCAGCCGACCTGGAGAAGTTGATCGGCCAGGATATCCGCTGCCGCATCATCAAGCTGGATGTGGCGGACGAGGACGTGGTGGTGGACCGCCGCGTGGTGCTGGAGGAAGAGGAGCGCGCCTCCAAGGAGCAACGCTATTCGCAAGTCAAGGAAGGCGAGACCGTGCAAGGCACCGTCCGCAGCTTGACGGACTACGGCGCTTTCGTGGACATCGGCGGTGTGGACGCGCTGTTGCACGTGGCCGACATCTCCTGGGGCCGCGTCAATAAGCCTTCGGACGTGCTGTCGGTGGGGCAGACGGTCGAAGTCAAAGTGCTCAAAGTGGATCCGGCCAAGCGGCGCATCTCGCTCGGCATGAAGCAACTTCTGCCGCACCCCTGGGAACAGGTTGCCGAAAAATATACGGCTGGAGACCGCGTGCACGGAACCGTCACGCGAGTTACAGATTTCGGCGCCTTCGTCGAGCTGGAGAAAGGCATCGAAGGTCTCATCCACCTCTCGGAGATGTCGTGGTCCAAGAAGGCCCGCAAGCCCTCGGACGTAGTGAAGCCCGGGGACACCGTGGAGGTCGCGGTTCTGGGCGTGAATCAGGCCGACCGGCGCATCTCACTCGGACTGAAACAGGCTCTCGGCGACCCCTGGGCGGACGTCCCGCAGAAGTTCCCGGTTGGATCGATTGTCGAGGCCCCGGTAACCAGCCTGACGAAATTTGGGGCTTTTGTTCAGCTTGCCGAAGGCGTGGAAGGTATGATCCACGTGGGCGATATCAGCGCCGAGAAGCGCATCAATCTCCCGGCTGAAGTGCTCAAGACCGGGCAAGTGGTGAAAGCCCAGGTGCTCGAAGTGGATCTGGAGAAGCGCCGCCTCCGGCTCGGCATGAAGCAACTCGTGCCCACCGGCCTGGATGAGTACATCGCCGAACATAAAGAGGGCGATGTAGTCACCGGGCGTATGACGGATGTCTCCGGCGGACGCGCCAGAGTGGAATTGGGCGAGGGGATTCAAGCCACCTGCCCGATTCCTGCCCAGGTTGCCGCGGATCCAGCTGCCACCGAATCGAAAGCCGACCTTTCCTCGCTCAGCTCGATGCTGCAGTCCAAGTGGAAGGGCGGCGCGGCAGCGGCTGGCAGCTCCCGGCCGGAACCCGCGCGCGCCGGACAAATCCGCAGTTTCCGCATTGCCCGGCTGGATCCCGCAGCCAAGAAAATCGAACTGGAACTGGCGTGAACTCCCGTTCTAGGCGACCGAATCGCCGTCGACGTTACCGAACCGCGACCGTGAGGGAGCGGGGGTTAAAGCGGCTGGTTCTCGATCTCCCCGGATGTTTCGGAAATTGCTGCGGGCTCTGCAGCAATCCGCGTCAAATATCGCGGATATCGCGCCAAAACGGCGCCATAAATCAAGTGACCAAGGACGGTTGGACGTTCGGCGTGCAGCAATGGGATCAGCGGGTCGAGCGTCTTCCAGATCGCGTGGAAAGACACGTAATACCAGCCCAGAGCGGCCACAATCGCAGCCAGCAGCAGGCGCACGGGTGGCAGCTTCAAGCGGAACACCGCTGCGAACAGGCAACCCAGGCCGCTGTACACCAGAAGGTACAGGGCCAACCCCGAGAGCGTTTCTGCGGTAAAATTGTCACGCACTGCGGAACTACCATAGAAGGTGCTGGCCAGCAGGTTTTCTGCCGTCCAGAAACTGCGCCGCTGCCATGCGGAGTTGCAGCCCATCCAGGCAAGCATCCACAAAACGGCGATCATGCCCGCTTCCAGACCGGCCAGCGGAATGGAAAAAGGCAGCGAATCCGGGTTGCGCCTGGATACCTCCATACGTTTCAGCCTATACTGACGAGAAGATTAAAAGCAAAGTTGGCTAGATGCGGCGAGTAGTAATCACAGGAATCGGTGCCGTCAGTCCGAACGGAATCGGACGGGAATGTTTTTGGACCGCCACGCGGAACGGAAAGAGCGGCGTGCGCAGAATCACGCGCTTCGACCCCTCCGAATTTGTGGTGCAGGTCGCCGGCGAGATCCCCGACGAGTTTGACGAGATGCGGTACGTCACCGCCAAGGATCGCCAGCATATCTCGCGCTGCGTCCCCCTGGCAGTGGCCAGCGTCGGTGAAGCGCTGGCCGATACCGGCATCGACCCCACGTCCATGAGCCGCGAGGAACTTCGTGGCATCGGCGTCATCGTGGGCTCGGGCGGCGGCAGCCAGGATTTCACCGAAGAACAGTACCGCCTCTACTACACGGGCAAGCTGAAGCAGTGCAGCGTGTACACGATTCCCACCAGCACTATCGGCACCTTGGCCAGTGAGGTATCGATGCGGTTCGGGTTCCGCGGGATGAGCCACATCGTTTCCACCGGCTGCACTTCGTCCACTGACGCTCTCGGGTATGCCTTTCGCAACATTCAAGCAGGCGTAATCGATACCGTGGTCGCCGGCGGCGTGGATTCGCCGATTGCGCCCCTGATCCTGCGCGGTTTCCAGCTCATGCGCATCATGAGCACCAGATGGAATCAAGAGCCCCAGCGCGCTTCGCGGCCCTTCTCGCGCGACCGCGATGGATTCGTGTTGGCGGAAGGCGCCTGGTTCTTTGTGATCGAAGAGCGGGAGCGGGCCCTGGCGCGCGGCGCGCACATCTACGGCGAGATTCGCGGCTACGGCTCCACTTGCGAAGCGTTCCACCGGGTGCGCCTCGAGGAATGCGGCGAAGAGCCGGCGCGGGCCATGGGTATCGCCATGGAGGAAGCCGGTATTCCACCCTCCGAGGTGCAATACATCAACTACCACGGCACCTCCACGGAGCTGAACGACCGCATCGAAACGCGCGCCGTTAAGCTGGCCTTCAACGGCCACGCCTATAAATTGGCTGGGTCGTCCTTAAAAAGCCTGATCGGCCATCCGCAAGGCGCGTGCGGAGCCGCGGGTGTAGCGGCGACGCTGCTGTCCATGCGGGATGGAGTTGTGCCGCCTACCATCAACGTAGATGAGCCCGACCCCGAGTGCGATCTCGATTACATCCCCGTGCCGCGCAAGCTGCAAATCGAGCACGCCGTAGCCAACTGCATCGCCTTCGGCAGCAAGAACTCAGCGCTGGTTCTGCGCCGAGGGTAACGCCGGCGATCTTGTCGCCGGTGGTTTGTTCAATCCAACTTGTAAATCGTCAACCCCGAAATCATCTTCGGATAAAAGTCAGTCGATTTCTGCGGCATGACACCACCGCCGAACGACGTCTCCGCTACCTGCTGAATGGATGTCGGCTTCAACAGAAACGCTATCTGCGCCGCCCCGCTGCGAGCCTCCTCCACCGCCGAATCGACGCCGCGCACGTAACGCAGGTGCTTCTCGTCGCGCACCGCTTCCTCGCCGATCCCCAGCACCTTTCCCAAGATGCGCTCGTGAAGCACCCGCACGTCCAGTTCGCCGCGGGCTTCCCGGTCTTCCAGCAGGAACAGTCGCGTGCCAATGGCTGCCCCGATGATGCTACGTTCGGCGCCGTCCGTCCATGCCTGCTGCAACCGCCCCACCGAATCGATCTCCTCCACCCGGAAGTGTTCCCCAGCCCTTCGCAGGAACTCCTCCGGAAAGCCTTCTGAAGCCAGCCCGCTCACCAGCCGGTGCGTGGCCAGAATCTTCAGGCCCGGTGAGTGCATGTTGACGAAGGTCATCATCACGCGGTCTGCTCCCGCCAGGCCCGGGTTGTCATTGCGGAACGCCAGCGCGGTCTCATAGCGATGGTGCCCGTCCGCGATCAGCAGCTTCTTGTCCGCCATAAGCTGCTGGATTCGGGAAGCGTCGGCAATCTTCCACACGCGGTTAATGACGCCGTATTCGTCCGTGACTTCCATGAGCGCCGGCCCCCGCGTAGCCTCGTCGAGAAGCCCGTCGATCGCGCCCGCCGGATCGGGATACAGCATAAAGATCTGGCCGAAGTGAGCGTGCGTATGGCGCAGTAGTTCCATGCGGTCTTTCTTCGGCCCGGAGAGTGTCTGCTCGTGCCGGTGAACGACACCGGCCGCGTAATCTTCCACCGCCCCCAGCCCGATGAAGCCTTTGCGCACCAGGCGCTCTCCCGTATCGGGCACGGTGAATTCCTGGAAATAGGGGAACACGCCCGGCTGTCCATCGCGCGCCAGAACTCCGGAGGCGATCCAGGCGCTCAGATAACCGGCCGCGCGCGTGTAGACATTGTCCTGCTCGGTGTCTCCGGGTTTGCGCTCGCCGAGGATGATGCGCACCAGGTTGTACGGGCTGAGAGACAGGTACCGGCCTTGCATTGCCGGTGAGATCTTGTCGTACGGCTGCGTGACGATGTTCTCGGGCGGCCCAGCCTTCGCCGTGTATCGGAAGGGTTGGAACGGGTAGATTTTGGCCAACCCTCAGGATAGCAACGTGCCCCACCGGCGTAGCGCTGGCGATCTTGTCGCCGGTGGGGTAAGCCCTGCGAACGAATCTAGGGTCTGATCACCGCCGGAATCGCATCGGGCCGCCGGCTCACGCTCCCCTTCATAGCTTCCTCAATGCTCACGTTGTAGTCCCCGAGCATCTCGCCCAGAACATTCTCCAGGTTCACCTTGGCATGGATGTATTGGTTTAAAGCGCTGGCCTCGTTCAACTCGCGCGTGGTGGTATCGCGCTGCGTGGTCAGCAGGTCGATGATAGTCGAAGTGCCCAGTTCGTACTTGCGCCTTGTGCCGGCCAGGGTCTGCTCCTGCAACTTGCGAGCTTCCACGCCGTTATCGTACGCCGCGCGCGCCTGCGACAAATCGGTCCGGGCTCTGACCACGTTGACCTTGATGCTGTTCTGAAGCTGCTTGTCCTGGATCTGCGACTGGCGATAATTCAACTGGTCGGTGATGAAATCGGCTTGCGCCGCCCGGTTGCGGATGGGAATGTTGAGCTGCACTCCTATGGCATAATTCGGAAAGTTGCGGCGAAGGATCTGGCTCAGAATGGTTCCATATCCGCCCAGGAAGTACTGGTTCACGTCTGCCGGAGTCCGCGTCACGAATTGGGTTGACCCATCCGGGAGCGTCACCGGAACCGGCTGCATATTCAACTGGCCGGCCAGGCCGCTGTTGGACGCGCTCCCAAAGACGGCCAACTGCGGCAGCATGGCGTCTCGCGTGCCTTTCATGTTGATGCGGGCATCTTCGAGGCCGATCCGGCTTTGCTCCAGGTCGGGCCGGCTGGCCAGCGCTTCAGCGATCAAGTCTTGAATGGGACGAACTTGTTCCTGCGCCGGGATCTCAAAATGATCCAGAGGAACGATGCGTGCGCTGATGATCTCCATGCTATCCAACCCGGTGCGGGTCAGCACGCTTTTGAGAATCGCTTCTTGTTCCAGCACCTGGGTTTCGGCATTGGTCACATCCTGCTGGCTCGACTTCATTTCCGCCTCGGCCTGGATGATGTCGATCGGCGCGATGGCCCCCAGCTCCGCGCGGCGCTGGTTGTCGTGGTACAGGTTGCTGTTCAAATCCAGCGTCTGCTGGCGGATCTTGAGGATATCGTTAAACGAGACCAGGTCCCAATAGAGACCTACGACGTTGGCTACAGTAGCCATCACCTGGCTATGGAAGGTCAGGTCGGAGATGTGTCGCTGATTCTTGGCCACATGAATCGCGCGGCTGTTCACCGACGGCCGGAAGCCTTGCAGCAGGTTCTGCTGGAAGCTCAGTTGAAGGCTGCCCTGCGTGAATGGATTGTAGTTGTTGTAGGGCGAGTTTTGGTTCTGACCGATGGTGTTGCTCATTCCAACGCTGACCGTGGTGCCCGTCAGAAACTGTTGTTGAAATCCGTAGTTCACAGTCTTCTGCTGGTTAGTGAGAGAACTGGTGCCGGCGATATTGGTGGCCGTCTCGAAGATGGTCTGATGCTGAAATTGCGCCACCGCAAGGAACTGCGGATCCAAATTGGGAATGCTGCTTCCCGCCAACTGGACATTCAGGCCGCTGAGCACGCCGCCCTGGCCGCTGCCTCCGGTGCTGTTCGACCCGGAGCCCAGTTGGTTGCTGGCCAGCACGCCGCCCGCAGCCGAAGAGGGCCCGCTCGAGACGTTGTTAGAAACGTTTCGCAAAAGGGTGCCGGCGCTGGCGCGCAGCATGTTGGCGTCAGCCAGCAGCAGCGAGAAGCGGGAATTCTCAATGTCGAGGTTGTTCTCCAGAGCCAGCGCGATGGCATCGCGCAGCGAAAGGTAGATACTGCCGGCCCGCATCAGGCTCTCGATCCGGGTGGAGTCCACGAAGCTGATGGGCCGGTTCGGTCGCGGCCGGTAGTCTTGGATGAGACTGGAGAGAAATCCGCCGGGGCTGGCGGAGATCTCTACCGTTTGCCCAAAACCAGGGAGGGCCGTGGCGCCGCAGAGGAGGATCGCAAGAATCGGTCTGGCTCGCATCATAAGTTCCGGTCTACGAAGGCAGTTAACCATCCACCAGGGATCCCCGCTCAACTGCTTCGCAGCAAGGAACCTACACAGGGACGATGAAATTCGCCGCGAAGTCAGTGTGTTCGTTTTTGGGACGCGCCCTTCGCCCACGGACAGGCAGCCCGGCGCGGCGGTACAGTAGTCAGTAAGAGGATGCGCAAGCTACTTGTAGCTCTGGCGTTGCTGGTCTTCACGGCATGGGCGGCCAACGTGAAGCTCTATTTGAAGGATGGCTCCTACCACCTTGTCCGCGAATACCAGGTCCAATCCGACCGCGTCCGCTTCTACAGTGTCGAGCGCAGCCAGTGGGAAGAGGTCCCGCTGGATCTGGTCGACTTGAAAAAAACCGAGGGCGAAGAGACCGAGCGGAAAACGGAGTTGGAGAAGGAAACCAAGGTTCTTTCGGAAGAGGATCGCGCCGAACGCCAGCTCAAGCAGGAAGTCATGAAAATTCCGCAGAACCCCGGCGTCTATTGGCTGGAGGGCGACAAGGCCAAGGCTATTCCGGTGGCCGAATCCACGGTACACACCAACAAAGGCCGCTCCGTACTGCAGAGGCTGGCGCCCATTCCGATTGTCTCGGGAAAGGCGACGCTGGAGCTGATGAACGCGCACTCCGCCAACGTATTCACTAACCCGGAGCAGGAATTCTATTTTCAGCTTTCGGAGGTGGAGCGCTTCGGCATCTGCAAGATTACCCCGAAGGGCGCCGTGCGCATCGTCGAGAACCTGACCTACATGCCCGTTACTAAAGAGGTAGTAGAAGAGCCTGAGATGGTAGAGATACTCCAGCAGCAGGTCGCGCCCGACGGTCTCTACAAAATCTGGCCGAAAGAGCCGCTCCCACCCGGGGAATATGCCGTCGTCGAATACACTACCGGCAAGCTCAACATTCAGGTCTGGGACTTCGCGATAAGAGCGGCGAAGTGACGGCACCAGACAGTCCCGCCCAGACAACGGCAGGCCGGGTGGGCGATACTCGAAAGAGTATGACCGTTGCGCACATCGAGATCCACGAGGCCGAAATCGCCAGTATGTGTCAGCGCAACGGCATCCGCAGGCTGGCTCTTTTCGGTTCCGTGCTGACAGATCGTTTTTCCGAGTCCAGCGACATCGATGTTTTGGTGGAGTTCCGGCCTCAGGAACGCGTGGGTTTCTTCCGATTGGCAGACATCGAGAGCGATCTGAGCCAGTTGCTGGGCGGCCGGAAAATCGACCTCAGAACGCCGATGGACCTTAGCCGCTACTTCCGCGCGGAGGTCCTGGAAAACCCTCGCGTCGTCTATGCCGAGTCCTGATGTTGTTCGCTTACGGCACATGATGGGAATGAAGATGGCAATGCCTCCTCAGAAGATTGCAACGCTCGCTGTCGTCGGGCTACTGAACCCGCCAACTGTGACCACGAGCGGCTGAGCTGGTCCGGACGGCGTATCCGCAGCCAAAAGGAGATTGAGCAGCCCAAGGCCATCGACGAATGTCGGTGCAGCGCCTGCAAATGTCACGGCTGCCGGTCGTCCACCTACTGTTGCAGTGACGTTTTGAGCAAGATACGTCAGCATCGAACCCGTGACCGAGCCAGTCGAACCCGCGGGAATCGTTTGGCCCCCGCCGGTAAAATAGATCGACAAAGGCGAGCCAGCGGGTGCTGGGTTTGTCATGCCATTAAGCGAGCCGTCACCATTGATCGCAACCGCCTGCCCAGAGCCAGCGCCATTCAATGTAAACATTCCCGGAGCCGCAGAATTCACTTGCAATGTTGTACCTGCCGAAACGCCACCCCCATACTGAACCACCATGATCAGTTGCGATTGGCCGCCGATCTCATAAGGCACAATTGCAATGATCTGAGATGCAGATGCATAAAGTATCGGGGCCGCCACACCGCCAAAGAGAACCTCGGTCCCTGTGAGCGTAGTGTCCACTTTCCCAGTACTTGGATCGACCGAATAGGCTGCACCGATTGCAGCCCCCAGACCGATACCCCGGATTGCGACGATCTCGCCGGGGGCGATGGCACCAGTAGCAAGACTCGCCGCGTTGACTATCGAAGTCACGACGACTGGCTCAGCGGCCACAGTGAACTCAACTGCAATCGTTTGTGGGCTATTCGTAGCACTTGGCGCGGTCACTGTAATCAGAGCGTTGTTCTTGCCTGAACTGAGGCCGGCTGGGTTCACTGAGACGGTAAGTGTGGCTGGAGTGGTGCCTTGACTGGGAGTTACAGCTAGCCAAATCGCCCCATCAGTGGTGACTGTAAAAGCAACCTGCGAGCTGCTGGACAAGCTTATTGTTTGTGCCGGCGGTGCTGCACCTCCAATCTGGTAGATAAAGGTCAACGAATTCAGGCTTGGTGAGATTGTGGTGGAGAGCGTGCGCGTTGCGATCCAATTGGCCTGCGTTCCTCCAACACATGCGCCGCCATCACCACCGTATGTACCTGTAATGGAGTTCCCATCTGTCGCCACCTGACCTGAGAAGGCCACAAACTGTCCTTTCTCATTGACCTCCAGGGTCACGCCGACCGGTGGTGCAAATAGCGTATCAAGTGATCCAGTGAAAGAAGCCGTCGTCGCGCACGGGTTCCCACTAAATATGAATTGTCCGGAGAGCGTGACTCCGGTCTGCAGGATCTGAACTGTAGCTGTGAATGTAGGATCGCTCGAACTGTACCCCGCCGTGAGCTGCCAAATGCCAGCGAGATTCACGGGAGGCGTATAGGTCCCAGACACATTCACCGTAACGGAAATGTCCAGATTGCTCTGTCCGGTGACCCCGACGAAAATATCGCTGCTATAGACGCCAGGCTCAAACGGCAAGCCCGTGGATGAGGTTATGGCTGAAGCGAGAGCCACCGGATCGATCGAGATGGTCAGTGTAGCAGGAGTGTTTCCGCCGCTCGGACTCGCAATGATCCAATTGCTACCAGCGGTGACGGTGAAGGCGACCGACGGCGACGGGCTGTTAGAAATGCTCAGGGTTTGGGCTGGCGGAGTCGAGCTTCCAATCTGATACGTGAAACTCAACGAACTTGGGCTTGTCGAAATGGCACCGCGAGCAGCACCGCTGATCAGGAGCAGCCCGATGACGATCCTCGGCCATATGTTGCGCGATGGCAATACGCCCGCCATTGGTCGGATAATCCGAAATCCCGGAGACGCAGGATGGGTAACCGCTTACCTACTAGCCGAGGGATCGCCTCATTGTATCGCCAAGACGGTTCGCACCAAAAAGTTCTGAATAGTCATTTACCGTGGCCGCGAATTGGGGCTCACCAGGGGAAGTCCGCGATCCGCGTCTTAACGGTGAGTTCGCGAAAAGGCGATTTCTCAATGCATTTGCCGTCGTGAACCGTTTTAAACTGCTGTAAGCCCAGTTCTGGGCTGCTCAGAACATACCCGCCCTCAGTGATCGGCTTTAAACAAACATCGCAGGTAATTTTGCCGGTTTTCATGTCTTTCATTGTTGGGTGTCCTGTCCGTCCCGCGCTAACAGTAACAAAAACATAATCGGGGATCAATCGCAACGTCTTGTCTATGGACGGCGCGAAGTATGTTGCCGATGGAGCCGGGGCCTACTGGCTGTTGGATGAAATCGCCATCATGCAGCGAGGGCAAGCTTTTAGCTTGCCCCACGTTCCGTTGCAGCCGTGACCCGCCCCTGATACACTGCTTCACCTGGAGACCGCCATGGCCAATCGCAGGCAGTTCCTTAAAGATGCGGCCGCAGCCGCCGGGGTCGTTTTCACCGGCTGTTGTCTCGGGAGCGGCAGACTAAGCGCGCAGTCCGCCAATCCGCCCAAGCGCCGGGAAGTGATGGTAGGCGGGCGTCGCGTCAAAACCATCGACATTCATGCGCACGTCGTGGTACCCGAAGCCACGGCCTTGATGGGCGCCAAGACCGCGCCGGATAACCCCGCGTTGATCCTGCCCGAACGTTTCGACCGCATGGGCGAATGGGGCACGGACATGCAAGCCCTGAGCATCAACGCGAACTGGTATTCGCTCGACAGCGACCTGGCTCAAAAAGTGATCCAGATTCAGAACCAAAAGCTCGCCGAGATCTGCGCGGCGCAACCCGACCGGTTCGTGGCCTTCGCCTCGGTGGCGCTGCAGTTTCCGGAAATGGCCGCCGACCAACTGGAAGAAGGAGTCAAGAAATACAAGCTTCGCGGCGCTGCCATTGGCGGGCACGTCAACGGCGACGAGCTCTCCAATCCCAAGTTCGATCCCTTCTGGAAGAAAGCCGAAGAGCTGGGTTGCCTGGTCTTCATGCATCCTCAAGGGATTCCGGAAATGAATAAGCGCCTCGAGGGCAAAGGCGGGCTTACCAACGTCATCGGCAATCCGCTCGAAACCACCATCTTCCTGTCGCACTTGATTTTCGATGGCACGCTCGATAAATTTCCCGGCCTCAAAGTCTGCGGCGCGCACGGCGGTGGCTATCTACCCTCCTACAGCGCGCGCTCGGATTACGGTTGCGTCCGATTCCCCGACACCTGCAAGTCGCTCGAGAAACATCCGACCGACTACCTGCGCCAACTCTACTTCGATTCCATGGTCTTCACGCCCGAGGGGTTGCGCCACCTGGTCGCCGAATGCGGCGTCAGCCAGATCATGATCGGCACCGACTATCCGTTTCCATGGAGCACCACAACCGTGGATCATGTCCTGAAAACACCCGGCCTGAGCGACGCCGACAAGCGGGCCATCTTGGGCGGGAATGCTGCCAAGTTGCTGGGCATCGCTTCGTAGAGCCGCGGGTTGTATACTGTTCGGCAATCGAATCCGGATTCCATGCCTAACCGGTTCAGAGCCGCCCTGATCGCTTTCGCCATGCTGGCTGCGTTACCGGCCGCGGGTCAACAGGTCCCACCCGCCGGCCGCTTTCCGGCCTACAAAGCGCCCCACTTGGCGGACGGTCATCCGGATCTGAACGGCCTCTGGCAGGCCTTCGTCACCGCCAATTGGGATCTGCAGGATCACCAGGCGCAGCCCGGGCCGCATCCGGAAATCATGGGCGCGTACGGCGCCGGACCGGCGGGACAGAGCATCGTGGAAGGCGGCGAAATTCCCTACCAGCCGTGGGCGCTCCAGAAAAAGAAAGACAACTTCGAAAAGCGAGTCACCGCCGACGTCACCAGCGACAAGAAATGGCACGATCTCGGCGATCCCGAATTCAAGTGCTACATGCCGGGCGTGCCTCGCGCCAATTACATGCCCTTTCCCTTTCGCATCGTGCAAGGTTCCAGCCCTTACATCCTGATGGCGTATGAGTTCACCACCGCCACACGCATCGTCCGCATGAATTGGAAACAGGAGGCGCCTACGCCTTCATGGATGGGCTGGTCGCGCGGCCGCTGGGAAGGCGACACGCTGGTGGTGGATGTGACCGGCTTCCGCGAGGAGACCTGGTTCGACCGGGCCGGCGATTTCCATAGCGATGAGCTGCACGTGGTGGAGCGTTACACCCCGGCCAGTCCGTATCATCTGCTGTACGAAGCCACCATCGAAGATCCGAAGGTGTATACGCGGCCCTGGAAGATTCGCTTTCCTTTGTATCGCCGTATGGAGGAGAATGCACAACTTCTGGAATTCAAGTGCGTGCCCTTTACGGAAGAACTGCTGTATGGGCGCTATCGCAAGCAGGCGGCCAAGGCAACGGGAGAAGGAGGAGTCCCATGAATCGTCTGGCAATCGCCATCGCCTTGGCCACTCTCTCGGCCGCGGCGCAAACCCCGCAGCCCGCCAAGAAAACTGTTGCGGCGAAGCCCCCTGCCGCCAACAAGGCGCCGGCGGCGTTGCGCACGCCCTGGGGAGAGCCGGACCTTCAGGGAGTTTGGAACGACGCCACCAGCACGCCCCTGCAACGGCCCGGCGGCGTCGCATCGAAAAATGTCCTTACCGACGAAGAAGCGGAAGAATTTCAAGCGGGGCTCGCCAATGACCTGAGCCGCGACCGCCGCGATGGCGGAGCCGACGCCGACGTGAACCGCGCCTACAACGAGCATTGGATGGATTCGCGGCGGTTGAAGATCACCTCCGACCACCGCACTTCGCTGATCGTCGATCCGCCGGACGGCCGCATCCCCGCGCTGGTGCCATTGCCGCCCGAGCGGGAAAAGATCAGGGCTGCGCGCGCGGCCGCCAATGTTCGTTTCAACGCCGGTCTGCCGGACGATTTTTCAGACTTCTCTCTACCCGTGCGTTGCATCATCCGCACCGATTCGCCGCCCTACCTGCCGACGATCTACAACAACGATTTCCAGATTTTTCAGAGCCCCGGATTCGTGGTAATCGCGCCCGAGATGATCCACAGCGCGCGCATTATTCCGGTGGACGGCCGCCCGCACCTGGGCAAGAACCTCCACCAGTGGCTGGGCGATTCGCGCGGCCATTGGGAAGGCGACATGCTCGTGGTCGAGACCACCAACTTTCGATCCGACGACGGCGTGACCTTCCAGGGCGCCAATCCGCAGACCTTCCGCATTACGGAGCGCTTTGTCCGCGTGGACGCGAACACGCTCAACTACGAATTCACGGTGGAGGACCCGGCCACCTGGACCAAGCCGTGGACCGCCCGGATTCCCTGGAGCAAGATCGACCCCGACGAGCAAATGTATGAGTACGCGTGTCACGAAGATAACTACGACATGGTTCACTTCCTGACCGGTGCCCGCGCCCGCGAAAAGAGAGGGGAAACGAAATGAAACCGACGATTGCCGCTCTCGTTCTGGGTTTGATTCTGGCCGCCGCGCCGGCGTCCGCCCATCACGCATTTGCCGCGGAGTTCGACGCGAAGAAGCCGGTCAAGTTGCAGGGAACGGTTACGAAGATGGAATGGATCAATCCCCACGCGTGGATCCATATCGACGTGAAGAAGCCGGATGGCACAGTGGATGAATGGATGATCGAGGCCGGCACGCCGAATACGCTGCTGCGGCGCGGCTTTACGCGCGATTCTCTGAAACCCGGAACCGAAGTGGTTGTCGACGGGTATCAATCCAAGGACGGGTCGCTCCGCGCGAATGGCCGCGACATCACGCTGCCGAATGGACAGATCCTTTTTCTCGGCTCGTCCTCGTCGGACGCTCCGTATTCGGATAAGTCCAAGAACTGATGGTAACGAGAGGTTCTCATATGAAGATTCGTTTTCGCGGTTGGATCATTGCCGCGGCTGCCGTGCTCGCGGCCCTGCCGGCCCACGCTCAATCTGCCGCGATTCCGCGCCTGTCCAATGGCAAGCCCGATTTCAACGGAGTCTGGGATCACCCGCGCGTGGGCGATGTCACCAAGAGCTCCAACGCCTGCGGCTCTCTCAGCGCCGGCTGCAAACAGGAGGGCTCGGGAGAGCTGTCCTATACGCCCGCCGGGCTCCAGCTCTGGAAGGATGTGGAGCATCGGTTCGACTATTCAGCCCACTGCATGCCCTGGGGCTACACGCGGGCCTCGGGAACCGAATATCCGGTGGAATTCGTGCAGACCCCCGAACGTTTGGTCATCCTGTGGGAGTCGAACAACATATTTCACATAGTCCCCACCGACGGCCGCGATCATCCCAAGAATCTGGAATCCACGTGGATGGGCAACTCGGTCGCCAAGTTTGAGGGAGACACGCTGGTCATCGACTCCATCGGGTTCAACGGCAAAACTTGGATCGACACCGCAGAGCATCCTTCCAGCGATGCCCTGCACGTTGTCGAGCGCATGCACTACATCGATCCGCAGCACCTGGCATATGAAGTGACGTGGGAAGATCCGAAGATCTATACCAAGCCGATTAAGAACGTGAGAACCTTCACGCGCATGAAGCCGGGCGAAGAACTGATGGAGTACTGGTGCATGGAGAACAACAAGGACCTTCTGGAAGGCCACCTGTCGCGATAATTTCTTGTTTTCAATCCGCGTTCATCGGCGTTCATCTGCGGCTAATGGAGTGCCCCCAAGTTTTGAGACAGCGGCGAAGTTAGACACTTTCATTAAACGGGAGAGTGTCATGGCGAAGAAATCGCAAAAGGTAAACAAAAGATCCAATCG
>Ga0182024_10001110_pt1 | contig 69748 bp, 66 predicted proteins | sample P32metaG_FD_120480 | JGI IMG/M metagenome (GOLD analysis project Ga0182024, IMG submission 120480) | Permafrost microbial communities from Stordalen Mire, Sweden - P3-2 metaG (Illumina Assembly) | ecosystem: Environmental > Terrestrial > Soil > Wetlands > Permafrost | place: Sweden: Stordalen...
CCAGCCGATTTGCTGGCCATCAAAGCTCCCCATATTTCACCCAAAATTTTCTTGCTTCACCCCATCCCTCTGGAGTCTCTTCTCAACCAACAAGGGGGTCGCGATGTACCGGGGCGGCCCGGGCGGCCTACTGAGCGGGCTTGACGGGGCGGCGCAATTGCGGGCATCTTCATGCCATGTATAAGATTATCGGAGCGGACCAAAAGGAGTACGGGCCCATCACCGCCGATCAGCTTCGCCAGTGGATTTCTGAGGGACGAATCAATGCGAATACCAAAGTCCAGGCAGAAGGCGCTGCGGTTTGGAAATGCGTGTCGGAGTTGCCCGAATTCGCGGCGGCTTTGCCTGTCGCCGCACCGCCGTTGCCGCCGGGGATTCCCACGCCCGTGACGATGGCTCCGGCCGCACCGAAGTCGAACCAGATGGCGGTATGGGCCATGGTCACGGGAATTCTCGCGCTCCTTTGCTGTCAAATTTTGGGGCCAGTCAGCATTATTCTTGGCTGCGTTGCGCTCTCGCAAATCAAAAATAATCCGCCGCAGGAAGGCTCAGGATTCGCCATCGCCGGCATTGTGCTGGGCATCCTTTCCCTGATCCTGGTGGTGGTTTGCATTATTATGTTTGTTTCGATCCCCGGCGCGTTTTCGAACTTTCCGGGTCTGTCCCAATAGATTATGAAAGGACCACTGGCAGCGTCGTCACGGGGTATTTGTCTGGTCATTGCCAGTGTGCTGGCGGCGGCGGGCGCTCTGGTTACGTTGTTCCTTTTTGATCCCGCTACCCATGGGTTTTATCCGGAGTGCGCACTGCATCAGACAACGGGGTTATTGTGTCCCGGATGCGGAATGTTGCGGGCATTGCATCAATTGACTCACGGCAACTTTGCCGCGGCCTGGGGGTTGAATCCCTTTGTAGTGGCGCTGTTGCCGGTTGGTTTTTGGTTGGGGACACGGGAGTTAATCTGGCTCAGCATCGGCAAAAGGCTGCCCGGAATCGTGACACGGCCCATCTTCGGTTGGGCCTTGGTGGCGGGCCTGATCATTTTTGGGATTTTGCGCAACCTGCCTATATCCCGGCTGATGGCGATGTCTCATTAATCTGGAATTTCTCATGTATAAAGTCATTGGCAGCGACCAAAAAATCTACGGCCCTGTGTCCGCCGCTCAAATTCGGCAGTGGCAGACTGAAGGCCGGGTCAACAACGCGACGCTTCTTCAGGCGGAAGGAAGCAACGAATGGAAGCCGTTATCTTCCACTTCCGAATTTGGCGTCCCGCCCGTGACCACAACTCCGCCGGTGGTTATGATGCCTCCCGTTGCGTTCAAACGAGACAATGGTCTGGCGGTGGCAGGCCTGACGTTTGGTGTGTTGTCCAATGTCTGCTGTTGTTTCGGCATTATTTTTGCCGTTCTGGGAATTATTTTTTCGATCATCGCCATCAGCAGGCAGTCAACCCATCCGCAGGAGGGTGGTAGAGGCATGGCCTTGGCGGGCTTGATTCTTTCCGTGGTGGGTTTGTCGTGGCGCTGTTTTCTGCCGCTGGCATTTGTTGGGTTGCAACCAGACCACTGGTTTTGGCTGCATCATCACTTCCGCCACTGGTAAAGTTTCCGTGCCCTTGTGAAACTCGTCCTTGCCAGCCGCGCCAAAGGTCCCGCCAATCGTTCGGAGGCATGGGCTTGTCTGACGGCCAACCTGGCGTTGCCCGGTTCAGGTTCATTGGCGGCGGGAAAACCGGTTGGCTATTATCAATTGGCCCTGACGACGGTCGGATTCATCATTAGCATGGTCACGGGCATGCGCATGCTGGGATGGATGGTGCAAAACTGGACGCGTATCAACGCAAGCACCGGCGATCCCATGGATAATCTGGCCATGATTTGGCATGAAATACGATGGCCGTTGGCGGGCCTGGGCCTTTTCGGCGCCGCCCTCTTGTGGGCGGCGATAACGAGCATGCAAATTCTCTCCGCGCATCCCAAAAATCCTGTGCCGCCACGCATTGTATAATAATCATTGCGTTCAACTTTGGGCTTTGAACTTGGGTGCATGAACTTTAAATTCTCTTAATGGGAAATTCGTTCGGACAGTTGTTTCGCATCACCACCTGGGGGGAATCTCATGGGGGCGGCGTCGGCGTTGTCATTGATGGGTGCCCGCCGCGCCTTGGCTTAGTGGGGGCGGACATTCAGCCCGATCTGGACCGCCGCCGGCCTGGGCAATCTGCCATCGTTTCACCGCGCAAGGAAGCCGACCGGGTGGAAATCCTTTCCGGCACGTTCGAGGGCAAAACCCTCGGGACCCCCATTTCCATGTGGGTCAGGAATGAAGATGCTCGTCCCGAGGCTTATAACGAGATGGCCACAAAATTCCGGCCGTCCCACGCGGATTACACCTATCAGGCGAAGTTCGGCATTCGCAATTGGCAGGGCGGCGGCCGCACCAGCGCCCGGGAAACAATTGGACGCGTTGCTGCCGGCGCTGTCGCTAAAAAGCTTTTGCGCGAATTGTTTGGAGTTGAAATTGTCGCCTATGTCCAGCGCGTGCAGGGGATTGAGGCGCAGGTGGACGTCGATGCCGTCAAACCAAAACATGTCGAGGCCAATATTGTGCGCTGCCCCGACCAGGGCGCGGCCCAAAAGATGATTCGGCTGATCGAGAAAATGCGCCGGGCGGGGGACAGCGTGGGCGGGGTGATTGAATGCGTGGGACGCGGCGTGCCGCCGGGGTGGGGCGAACCGGTGTTTGACAGGTTGGAGGCCGATTTGGGAAAGGCCTTGCTAAGCTTGCCGGCCTCGAAAGGTTTTGAGGTCGGTTCGGGCTTTGCCGGAACATACTTGACGGGGTTGCAGCACAACGACGCGTTTCGAAGCAAGGGCGGAAAAGTGCGGACGCTGACCAACCGATCGGGAGGCATTCAGGGAGGCATTTCCAACGGCGAGACGATTTATTTTCGAGTGGCTTTCAAGCCCGTGGCCACGGTGATGCATGAACAACAAACGGTGGATGTGAACTTGAAGAACACAACGCTCAAAGCGCGGGGCCGGCATGATCCGTGCGTCCTGCCGCGCGCAGTGCCGATGGTCGAGGCCATGGCGGCGCTGGTCCTGGCCGATCACGCATTGCGCCAGCGAGGCCAATGCGGTTGACCGCGGCTATCCCGTCAAATGGCGATGCACGGCATCGACCAACTGGTAAAAAGCACGGACACAGTTGGGCCCGTCAAAAATCCAGATTACGGCCGCGACCGCGATATAAGGCCCATAGGGGATGCGGCTGGACCAGTTTCGTTTATTGGCAATCACCAAAGGAAGGCAGACGAGCGAGCCGATGAACGCGCTGAGGGCTAGCGAAAACACAACTCCCGGCCAACCCAAAAACGCGCCAATGGCCGCCATGAATTTGACGTCGCCCAGACCCATGGCTTCGCGTGGCAGCACGACTTGGTCGGTGATGGCTTCCATGTGCAGGACATTTTCAGGTTCGAAGGTGTCTTCGCCGATTTGCAGTCGGTGGGGTTGCAAACGGACATCGACATTCAGATAGCAGCGGTCAATCAATTCCACGGTCTCGGCTTGCAGCCTGATGGTATCGCCGGAGCGATAGAACAATTCTTCGTAGGCGATTTCCTGGCCGGGCAACTTGACCGTTGTTTCAGTGAAGAAAACCCTTGTGGCCGGAGGCAGGACAATCCGGTAACGGCCAAAGAGCAATTTGCCCAGGCGCAACATGCCATAAACGACAACGCCACCCACGGCCATGCCGATCAAACTGTCAATCATCGCCTGGCCGGAGGAGCGCATCGGCCGGAAATAAAGAACATCCAAATGCGAAGCGGGCACGACGAAGGCGGCGAAAAACCCCGCCGCCATTCCGCCGAACGTGATTTCATCGGGGATGATAAAATGCTCGAAATCAATAAAGGTCGCGGCAATCAAACCGGAAATCATCACGCAGTAAACGACAGCGACCATGGGATGACCATGGCCAAAACGGAGCCAGCAGCCGGCAAAGACCACGGCGGTGAGCAGCTCGACCAGAAAATAGCGCGCGGAAATGGGCGCCTGGCAATTGGCGCAACGACCGCGCAGCCAGAGCCAGGTGACAAGTGGAATGTTCAGGTGCCAGGGTATCGAATATCCGCAATGAGGACAATGCGAGGGAGGACTGACAATGCTCTCTTCGCGCGGCAGCCGGTGGATGCATACATTCAGAAAACTGCCGACCACGCTGCCCAGGATAAAGAAACACAGCGTCCAGAATTGAAACGGGACCAGTGCCCATGATTTTGCGTCAAACATAATGATAGGCAACCGCTTCAGGCATGAAGATATTCTTCCAGGGCGGCGCGCATGATCGGCAGCGGGGGCGGTGCGCCAGACCAGAGTTTAAGGGATGCTGCGCCCTGGTAAAGCAACATACCCTCGCCGTTGGCTACCTGGCAGCCCGCGGCCTTGGCGGCCCGCAGCAGGGCAGTCTCTTTCGGTCGATAAATCATATCGTAAACGCGCGGGGGTCGTCGGGATTGCAACCAGGAGAGTTCAATGGGGAGCGGATCATCAGGCTTTAGTCCCAAAGAGGTCGCGTTAATAACCAAATCGACTGCGTCAGGGAGGTTACCTTGTATGACTTTAAGTCGCGGGTAGCAGACAGCGACGTTGTCGGCCAGTTGTCGCGCGCGATCTTCGGTTCGGTTGACAAGGAACAGCGTTCCAACCTCCTCCTCCGCCAACCGAAGCGCGGCTGAACGCGCCGCGCCGCCCGCGCCAAGGAGGAGCACGCTGGCCCCGCGCAAATCCGGCCACTTGAACTCTTCCTTGATCGATTGGACAAGAGCGTCGGCATCTGTGTTGAAACCGTGGCTGCGGACTTCCTGGATGGCGCTGTCACCGGCTTTGGCCAAAGGAACCCAGTCGCCCTTGTCGTCGCGGGTTTCGAAGACAATGGTATTGACGGCTCCCCACAACTTGGCCCGCGCGTCAGCCACGTCCACCATGTCCAGCGCCAGAAGCTTGTGGGGCACGGTAAGATTGAGGCCGATAAAGCGCATGACTTTCGCGCCCTCGATGCCGGCGCGCAGGTTGTCCGGGTGGACCTCAAAGGCCAAATAGCGCCAGTTTAACTTGAGGGCGGCGATGGCGGCGTTCTGCATGGTGGGGGAGGCAGAATGTCGGATGGGATGCCCAAAGACACCGCAAAGGCGCGTGCTGGCGTTAATTGAGTCATTGGCTCCATCGGACACGCGCTCGTTATATGGCAATGGAGCGGGAAGTTCAAATTGCAAAGTTTAACGAAAAGACGGCGCGGGATCTTCCGCGCCGTCTTATTGCGCTTGTTCGGTCCCTCCAGACCAGCGAACAGGAACGCTAATTGTGACGACAGATTTGGATAAGATTAAAATTGGGCATCGGAAGACCGCCTAGACGGCCAGTTCCCCTTTCTCGTCAGTGCGGATGCGAACAACTTCCTCGACGTTGGAGACAAAAACCTTGCCGTCGCCGATCTTGCCTGTTCGGGCTGAAGTGACGATGGCTTGAATGGCACCCTCGACCTGGCTGTCCGGCAGGACGATTTCAATCCTGACCTTGGGCAGAAAGTCCACCGTGTATTCGCTGCCCCGATAAATCTCAGTGTGGCCTTTTTGGCGGCCGAAGCCCTTGACTTCGGTAATCGTCATGCCCTCGATGCCGACCTCCGCCAAGGCGTCTTTGACCTCCTCCAATTTGAAAGGTTTGATAATCGCGTCGATTTTTTTCACTCGATTCTCACTGAGCAGCACTGATGCCATTTCAGGAAACTTTTGCGAGACAAGACGGATTCCGAGGCTTTTCAAGGAGATTCATTTCGAACGTTCTTGAGATGTGCAAGACCATCCTGTTGTTTTTTGCACAACCGTCGTTCTTTTAGCCAAGGGTGTGTGAATAAATTGTGAACAAGTTGTTATTTGACGTTTGACGAAATTGGTGGTTGGTTATATTCCATTCCAGAGTCAAGGCACGGATGAGCGCGGGATTTGACGTTGATGCATTTGGAGACCGGGGCGGGGAACTAACCAAAAGGTGCGTTGTCGTCTCGATTTACGAAGATATTGGCGGGAGGGACCTGCTTTTTCAAGTTTGCGATTCCCTGGTTTCGAAGTTCAAGGATGAAGTGGACTTTGAGGTGGATTGGTGGCGCTTCAAATACTTGGCGGACCCCGAAATCGCCACGGAAGCTGCGAAAAAGGCGACCCAGGCCGACTTGATCCTTCTTGCCGCGCGTTCGTCGCAGCTTCAGCTCCATGTGCAAGGATGGTTCGAAGGGTGGCTGCCTAATCGGGAAGCCGGCGACGGGGCGCTGGTGCTTGTGCAACCGTCACCCCATGGAGCTTCACACTCGCTTCATCTTCGTTCTTATCTGCGCCTGACCGCCCAACGGGCGCATTTGGATTATTTCTCCCTATCCCAGCCGGGGCCGACCGATCTTCCGGCCGATGAATATCGGCCTATGCATTGGGGAATCAACGAATAGAATTCTCTGCGGTGCAGGTGCATTTTTCCGGGGCTTTCAATGATTGATTTCCTTTCGCCGAGCGTGATGTACTATCCGCAGACGATTGAAAACTAATAATCATAATGCCATTGGGGCTGTTTTGAAGTATTTGCAGCAAAACAACTCCCGATTTATTGACGATCTGTGCCAGTATGTGAGCTACCCCAGCGTTTCCGCGCAGGCAAGCCATTCCGCCGACATGATCGCTTGTGCGGAATGGCTGGTGGAGCGTTGCCGCAAAATCGGCCTGGACACGCGCTTGTGCCCGACGACAGGTCACCCGATCGTCATCGCGAAGACTCCGCGCGCGCCCGGGTCGAAAAAGCCGCCGTACCTCATTTACGGACATTACGATGTCCAGCCCGCCGAGCCGTTTAAACTTTGGAAGAGCGATCCGTTCAAGCCACGGATCGAGGGGCGTTCTCTTTTTGCGCGGGGAGCGAGCGACAACAAAGGCCAGAATCTGGCGCATTTGAACGCCGTCGAGGCTTACTTGAAAACAAAGACAGAATTGCCCTGCGATTTGACGTTCATGATTGAAGGCGAAGAGGAGGTGGGCAGTCGGAATTTGGGAAATTTTCTGAAAGCGAATCGGAAGGAATTGGCCTGCAAGGCGGTGGTCATTTCCGACACCGGGATGCCCGGGCTGAAATTCCCGGCGCTAACTTACGCCCTGCGTGGCATTATCGCGTGTGAAGTGACGGTGCATGGGCCGTCGCGCGATTTGCATTCGGGCATCTATGGCGGGACAGTCGATAATCCGGCCGTGGCACTGTGCCAAATCCTTGGGCAGTTGCGCGACAAGCAGGGGCGTGTCAACATTCCCGGATTTTACGAGGGCGTGGAAAAGCTTTCGGCCTACGAGAGAAAGGAAGTGGCGCGGCTGCCCATGAGCGCGGAGGAATATCGGAAATTTCTTGGCGTGCCGCAGTTGTTCGGCGAGCGCGGTTACACTTTTGGCGAACAGCGCAGCGCGCGTCCGACCATCGAGATCAATGGGTTGACCAGCGGCTATCAAGGGGAAGGAAGCAAGACAATTGTTCCAGCCCAGGCCAGCGCCAAGCTGACCTTCCGGCTCGTGCCAAACCAGGATCCGGCGCATGTTCGCAAAGTGATCTTGAAACGCCTGCACGACCTTTGTCCACCGACGGTGAGAATGGAAATCAAGGCAGGGCATGGGGGCGAGGCGTATTTGGTTTCACCGACCAATCCGCTGGCGCAAGCGGGGTTGCGGACGCTCAGGGCGGCATTCGGGCACGAACCCATTTTACTGCGCGAAGGAGGCTCAATCCCGATAGTTACGCAATTCAAAAAAGTCCTCCATGCCGATTCGCTGCTGCTCGGTCTGGCGCTGCCCGACGACAACGCGCACTCGCCCAACGAAAAATTCAGCCTGGATTGCTACGAAAAAGGAATGCGAATGGGCGCGTTGCTATGGCCGGAGTTGGCGCGGGTCTAGTGATCGGGCATCTGTAGCAACTCGGCGGAAGTTTCCGGTCCGCGATGGGCCTCTTTGCGGGCGGCGGCCACTTGTTCGGGTTTCACGGGTGATGCCTTGTTGCCCCATGTATTCCGGACGTAAGTCAAAACCGCCGCGATGTGCTGATCATCGAAAGTGTCTTTCCAAGGAACCATGGTCAGGCCCCATTCCTTGCCTTTGACGTTGATTGGCCCGGTTAACCCATACAAAGCCACGTGAGCGATTCGGTTTGGTCTCGGAGCCAACACCCATTCGGAGCCAACCAGCGGAGGCGCCATGCCGTCCTTGCCCATGCCATTGGGTTGATGACACGCGGCGCAGGTCTTGTTGAAAACATCCTGGCCCATTAAATACACTTCATCTCCCTCGCTCTTGGGATTCATGGCGGCCACTTCTGCCAGCGATTGGAAGGGGGTATAGACTTGCTTGTTAAAACCGCCGGCGTGATCGCTCAGATAAAGCTGGCTCCAATAAAACAAAAGGCCGAACGCCATAATCAGCCAAATCGGAATCGTGACATCTCCAATGCGCGGCTCGTCGTTGTCGCGATTGCCGGGATTTTTTGTATTGTCCTGACTCATTTCGCGGGAGAATTGGTGGCGGCCATGGTCGGCACGGGAGCATTCGTTTTTCCCGCGGGTTGAAACGGCGGCGGAGCTTCGAAAAGATAGCCGTCCTGGTGCAGGCTGGCCACGTAGGCCGCCAACTCGTTGGCTTCGGGCCGCGGAACGATTTCATAGCCCGGAGGCAGCGCGAAAGACGCGGGCAGCTGCAGCGCGTCGGGGGACGGAATGCCCTGGATTTTGCGCTTCTCGAACAAAAACGGGTACGGCGGCATAATCGACCCAGGAGTAAGTATGCGGGAGTCGTAGAGACGCAAAAGAACGGCAGCGGCGTCCATCCGTCTGCCCGCATTGGCTAGATCAGGGCCCACCCGCTGCAAACCGAGCATCACCGGTTGATCGAAAAGATAATCGTATGCAGTGCTGCGGCGGTCGCCCCAACCACGGCTTTTGTCCGAACCAACCCCTTGAGGGCGGACCTGCTGGGTATGGCAGGAAGCGCAGATGTTGGCGCGGTAAATCTCCGCGCCTTGATGGGCAGTGCCCGGTTCAGAATGGGGGTAAATCTGGCCGCTGGCTCCGACTATCATATTCGTGGTTGGGCCAGTGTCGCCGAGTTGCAATTGCGGGCCCATGACAAAACTGAGCCACGACAAGGCCATCGTCACAAATAAACCTAGAAAAAGCAAAGGGCCGCTATTCATGCGCGCTCCTTTCGGGTTCCGGCGGAGTTTTCAATCCAGCAACGGAAGCCCCAACGCAGGAGGAGCAGGGCAAAGTTGAGCAGGAAAAAAATCGTGCCGACGACGATGGATAGATCGCCCAGCGTGCTGATGCGCAATGGCATCAACGTGCCCAGCATGACTTGAGCAAAGGAGTAATTGGGGTCGTTCAGCAGAACACCCTGGCCCACACCGCCGACGAGCAGCGCGAGATACGAGATCAGAATACCCCCGAACGTGAGCCAAAAATGGCATTTGACCAACCCCGGAACCCAAGGGAGCGGATCAACCCGGCCGAAAAGGCGCGGCACGATGTAATAAATCGCGCCGAACATGGCGAACGCGAAAAAGCCGTAATGAAAAAGTTCCCAGTGCGCGACGGAAAACCAGGTGTAATCAGTCAGCGCACTCACGTTGGGAAGCACGCCAACGATCTGTTGCACGCCGGCCAGCAACCAGAAAACCAGGCCGACATAGGTGAAGCGTAAGGTGAGATGGTTATCCAAGGCATCAAGGTCGCGATAAACCGTTTGATAAAAATTCAAGGCTACGGCGAGCAAAGGCACCGTCGTCAGCACGGTGCCGACCACGCCCATGCTAACGATCCACGCCGGGAGCGGAGCGCCGCCGGGAATACCGCCCCAACTGCCAAATAAAGCGAGGGTCCAGAAGGCCAGTGCGGCCAAATAATAGCTGTGGAGAGGACGGCCCAGCAATTTGGGGATGAAGTAAAAAATCGGCGCCAGACCCGCGAAGCCGAGAAAGATCACGCTGAAATTATGCGCGTACCACCAGGCGACGGACGATTGCAACACACCGCGCACCGGCATGCAGAGCAACAACATCGAGGCTGTCGAAAAAATCCACGGGAACCAGAAAAAAGATCCGAGCACAAACCACTGCGACGGATAAAGTTTTCTCTCCGTGCGACCGTGAAAGGTGAGGACGCCGCATACGGCGATCATTAAATACGCCACAAAAAGCATTAGGGTGACATACGCGGGCATTTCAAATGACTCAAACCCGGTGCCGTCTCCGCACAAAATGGCGATCAGGCCGAAGGCGACGGCGACGTTCCAAAAAATAGTTCCGACCAGAACCACCCCGGGGCCGGCGAGTGGCGCGCGGCCGAGACGGCATAGCAGCCAGAGTCCAACCCCCAGCGCCGCCGGGACGCCGAAGCCGTAGAGCAGGGCGGTTCTGTGCGCCGCGTGAATGCGGCCGTAGGTCCAATAGGGCTCACTCGCCAGAAAATGGGGATCGTGAAATTTCAGCGAAGCGATCAAGGCGAACAGCAGTCCGAGAAACAGCCAAAGAACGCCTCCACTGAAAAGGGCGAGAAGCGGCAGGCGGCATGAGGCCTCGACATCGAGCCTCGCAGACGGAGGCGACGGGCGGGGAACTGTTTGCGCTGGAGAAGCAGTCACGCTCATGGCCGGAACAGCCTATTCGTATTCATTCTTCTTTTCGGGCGGTTTGGGCGCGGGGGCAAAGGCCTTTGCCGCCCGTTCCATTAAATTGGAATGGGCTGTGGCGGGATTCTGCCACTCCTCCAGAACCAGCTCCTTGGCGCGCGCCACCGGCACACGGACGATATCCTTGTCCTTGTCCTGCCAATCATATTTTTCCAGAAGCGGCGCGTTGACTTCGTTGAATTCCTTCAGGATTTTCATGCGCTCGGCGGCGCGGTCCGCAGCCAGGGAAAGGGTTGCGGTGTAATGCCGCATCAATGCGACAAGGAACGCGATGACCAGAAAGGTTCCCAGGATGGCCAGAACGCTGGCGGCAATTCGGGTTTTTTGGCAGCAGGATTCCTGGTTCATTTGGCGCGCTCCGGTGCGGTTGAAATATGGGAGGATGTCGGGACGTAAATATCCAGCGCTTCGGCCATGCGCGGGTCTTTCTTCGGATAGGGCGGATAACGATTGAACGAGCTGATAAATACTTTGGCCAGAATCCCTCCGAAGAGCAAGACGAAGGCGATGTCGGCCACCAGTCCCGGAGTTAGAATGCCATCCGCGTGCAGAGCGGGCATGATCTGGAATTCAATATCGACAAAATGCATCAGCCACGCCCAGGCAATGAGCGGCAGCATGGTGGACAACTTCAGTTTCCAATCGATGCGCAGCAGCATGAGGAATGGGACGAAGAAATGCCCGAAAATTATGACGTATTTGCCAACGTAGGACCAGGTTCCTTTGTCCCGAAGATTGTACCAAAAGGTCTCTTCGGGCATGTTAGCGTTCCAAATGATGAAGTATTGCGCGAAGTTGACGTAAGCCCAGAATACGGTAAACGCAAAAAAGAGGGAGCCAATCATGTAGTACGTTTTTTCGTCAACCAAGCCTTTCAAAACCCCGGAGCGTTGCAGAAGCAGGGTGATAAAATACACCGTGGCGAGGGTTGTCCAGACAGAGGCAGCGAAATAACAAACGCCGTACATCGTGGAATACCACTCATCCGTCAGGCTCTTCATCCACATGATAGCCGCCAGAGTCAATGACAGGGCAAAGAAAACAATGCCCAGGCATGAATAAAACCGCATTTTGTAGGTGCACTCGGCGGAGCCGGTTTGGTCCTGCTGGAGCGACCAATAGCGCAGGCGACGGGAGAATATCCACCAGACCGCAAAAAGAATCGCTGCTGAAACGTAAAATCCCGGCGTCGTGAACAAGGGATATTTGGCGCTGATGGCGTGATTCGGATGCAATTGTTCCATCACCTGCAACCATGGATAAATTTTTGGCGCGAGAAACGCCACGGGTAGAAAAAGGATCAACAGGGTTGGGCACAACAGGCAGGCCATGGCCTCCGTCACGCGCCGAATGGGCACGGACCAACTGGCGTCAAACAGATGATGCACCATGACCAGGAACCATCCGCCCAAGGCGAGGCTCAAATAAAACATGAAAGCCAGCAGCCAGGAAAAAGCGAATTGCTTCAAATGATTTTCACTCAGAGCCGTTCCGGCAATCGCACCAATCGCGCCGACCACGATCAGGATCATGGGCACATTGCGCCATTTGGATAAATCCAGCGGGGCAAACTGTTGAGAGTGATTATCCGAGCTCATAAAATTATTTTTTCAATTGGGCACGGTCTGGCTCCGGCACATCTGCGACCGACGCCAACTGGCTCCTTTGCAACGTTCGCACGTAATAAATAATGGCCCAGCGATCCTCCACCGTCACATTCGGGCCGTACGCACCCATCAAGTTCTTGCCGTAAGTGATGGTGTTGAAGATCTCTCCATCGGCCATGTTGATCAGGCGCTGGTCGTGAAAATTGGCCATGGAAAACATGTTGTATTTGCTGGTGATTCCCTTGCCGTCGCCCGCCGGGCCGTGGCAGGGCATGCAATTGATTTGGTAGCGTTGTTCGCCGCGCTCCAGCACTTGCCGTGTCAAGGGCAGGGGACTGTTGGCGATAAAATTGGTGGTGCCAGGGATTCGCCCGGTAGTGACGGGCGAATCTTCATACGGATAAACCGGTTTCCCGTCGATGAGCAATGGCTCGCCGTTGATGACATAAGGGCTGGTGCGGGCCACTGCACCCGCGGGAATCGGGCGCGAGGATTGCTGGTCGGCAAAAAAATCGCTGGGCGTCTGGGGGCGCACTTTATTTTGGCGGACCATGTCAGGAAATATTTCGATGGTCGTGCGGCGGCTGTGGCTTCCGCGAAAACCACAAATGCCCACCACTGCGATGCCTGTCAAAAGAAAAAGAAGTAGAAAATAGCGCATTATTCCTCCACCCATTCGATGTGCCTGCTGCCCAAGGATTCGAGCAACCGGCGGGTTTCGTAGTCGGAAAACTTTGCGTCACACGTTTCGATCACCACAAAAAAGCGGTCGTGGGTGGCCAGGGCGAAGCGGCGGTTCTTCAGGAGCGGATGATGCAGCCTGGGCAAACGGTTCAGGAACAGCATGCCGAGCAACGCGCCAAAGGAGCCAAACAAAATGGTCAATTCGTAGGAAGGCGGGAAGGCGGCGAAGGGGCTGAACATCGGTTTGCCGCCAATCACAATTCGATAATCGACCGCGTTCATAAACCAAATCATCAGCATCCCCGTGGTGTAACCAGTGCATCCGCCGATAAATGAGAACCAGCCGACCTTGGAGTTCTTGATGCCCATGGCACGATCCATGCCATGAATCGGAAACGGCGTGAAAACGTCCCAATTGCGGAATCCGGCGGCATAGACCTTTTCCGCCGCGTGCAGGGTTGCCGCCGGCGTTTCAAATTCCGCCATGATTGCGTAAGCCTTCGCTGGCATCAGTGTTTCCCTCCCGGTTTGGCGCCACCCAGCGGGTGGTGCGGGTCAGCCTGGGGCGTCACGCCCTTGACTTCGGCGATGGCAATCAAAGGCACGTAGCGCAGGAACAAAAGAAAGAACGTGAAAAACAATCCGAACGTGCCTAGGTATTGGAGAATATCGACCGGAGTCGGACTGTAATAACTCCAGTTGGACGGGAGAAACTCGCGTTGCAACGACGTGATGACGATGACGAACCGTTCAAACCACATGCCGATGTTGACCAGGATGGACAGGAAGAAAACGATAAACATGCTGGTGCGGATTTTCTTGAACCAGAAGAATTGCGGGACGATGACGTTGCAGGTAACCATGGTCCAGAAGGCCCACCAATACGGCGCCGGTTTGATGTGCATGAGCGGCCCGATGATGAACGGATCGGCCGCGCGGTTTTGGAAAAACAGAAACTTTTCGTAAGGATTGCCGCTATACCACGCAATGAAAAACTCCATGGCATAGGCGTAGCCGACAATCGAGCCCGTGGCCAAAGTCACTTTGCACATCAATTCCACATGGCGCACGGTGATGATGTCTTCCAGCTTGAGCAACCGGCGCAACGGCACCAGCAGCGTCAGCACCATGCCGAAGCCCGAATAAACGGCGCCAGCCACGAAATAAGGCGGGAAGATGGTGGTGTGCCAGCCGGGCAGTTGGGAGACAGAAAAGTCCAACGACACGATGGAATGCACCGAGAGTACCAGTGGCGTGGAAAGCCCGGCCAGAATCAAATAGGCTTTTTCGTAATTGCTCCAATGACGATTGGAACCAGTCCAGCCCAGGGAAAATAAGCCGTAGCCAAATTTTCTGATCTTAGTCTTGGCGCGGTCCCGCATGACCGCCAAGTCGGGAATCAAACCCATGTACCAAAAAAGCACCGAGACGGTAAAGTAAGTTGAAACGGCAAAAACGTCCCACATGAGGGGCGAGCGGAATTGCGGCCAGATGCTTTGAGAATTGGGGATGGGAAAGAGCCACCAGCCGAACCAAATGCGCCCGATATGAATAAGCGGGAAAATTCCAGCGCACATCACGGCGAAAATGGTCATGGCCTCGGCCGCGCGGTTGATCGAGGTGCGCCAGCGCTGGCGAAGGAGAAACAAAATCGCGGAAATCAACGTTCCCGCATGGCCGATTCCGATCCACCACACGAAATTTATAATGGCCCATCCCCACATGACCGGATGCTGATTTCCCCAAACGCCCACTCCGGTGGACATAAGGTAAAGTATCATCGCGAAGCAGAGCGTCATAAACGTGAAGCTGATGGCGAAGCAAATTTTCCACCACCCGGGCGTTTCGCCTTCGATGACCCCGGCAATCCGGTCGGAAATCCAGCCGAGGCTGCGATTATTGGACACCAGCGGAACGCGCTCCAATTGGGCCGGCGGCCCTTGCACATGCAAATCGGGCTGCTCCGCCAGCAGGCTTGTGGTTGATTCGGCCATTAGAGCGTTCCTCCCTCGGGTTCGGCGGGGGATCCGCCCGCTTTCAGAAACTCTTCGGTCGTATAGGGCATGGAATGTTCCTTGTAATCCGGCATCTCCTGGTTTGGATTGCGAACCCTGGCCAGATAAGTGCAGCGCGGCTTTGTCAACAAGAACTCAAGCACCGAGTAGGTTCGGTCCTGCTCCTTGGCCTTGCTCACACTGCTCTCCGCGTCAGAGATGTCGCCAAAAATAATCGCCTCCGCCGGGCAGGCCTGCTGGCAGGCGGTTTTGGGAACGGTCCCTTCCTTTTCCGAGAGCCGGATGTGGTCGCTGTCGCGCGCCTTGACCTTGGCCGCGATCTTGGCCTGTTCGATGCGTTGCAGGCAGAGGGTGCATTTTTCCATGACGCCACGCATGCGGACCGAGACGTCGGGATTTTTCACCAGCCGGGCCAGTTGCCATTCGTCCTCGGGCAGGTTGCCCTTGTCCGGGTTTTTGAGCCAGCGCATCAATTCCCACTCGCCGTCCGTTTCCATGACGAGCGGGCTTTTGTAAAGATGATCGAGCGGGCGGCGGTTGTAATCGAAAAAGTTAAAACGGCGAACTTTATAGGGGCAGTTGTTGGAACAATACCGCGTGCCGACACAGCGGTTATAGGTCATGACGTTCAACCCCTCGTCATCGTGCGAGGTGGCGTTGACCGGGCAAACGCTTTCGCACGGGGCCGATTCGCAATGCTGGCAGAGCATCGGTTGCGTCACTGCCTGCGGGTCCTCGTCCGGACCGGCATAATAGCGGTCGATGCGGATCCAGTGCATTTCGCGGCTTTTGCCCACCATTTCCTTGCCCACAATCGGGATGTTGTTTTCGCTTTGACAGGCGATCATACAGGCGGAACAGCCGACACACCGGTTCAAATCAATCGACATGCCCCATTGGTGCAGGGCGTTCTTTTTGGTCTCATCCAGCGGGTTCGGATACAGTGGCGCGACGACGGGCGGAATTTCCGGCCTCATGCTCTTGGCAAAGGCGGGATGCGCGCGGAATTGTTCCAGATTGGCTTCGCGCACCACAGGCCGCCCTTCCATGTGCCAATGGCTCTGGGTATTGGCCAATTCATAGCTTTGGTCGTCCGTGCGCGTGAGTTCTGCGCCCGAGGCGTAAGACATGGCATCGCTGGTGCGGAGCGGATAGACGTTGAAACCCGCGCCATGACCCACGCGGCCGGTCTTTTCCCGCCCGTAACCCAACGGGAGTCCAATAGTGTTGTCGGCCATGCCGGGCTGGATCCAGACCGGGCCGCGTACGGTGCGGTCGCCCAGTTTGATATCAACGGTGTAATTGAAAAACTTTTGCGTTTGTGAATTGCGCTCCGTGAAAACGCCCAAGTCCTTGGCCGTTTTTGGGCTGAGCAGAACGGCGTTGTCCCAAGTGAGTTTGGTGATTGGGTCAGGCAGTTCCTGCAACCAGCCGTTGTTGTTGTGGCGGCCGTCATCCATCTTGGCATCGCGAATGAAAACCACCTCCAGCTTGCTACTGGCCGGTTCTGGAGCGGGCTTGAGTTTTCCCAGGGCACTGGCCAATTCGGACGGATCATATTGCGCGGTCGCCGTGGGCGAAGCGCTGTTGGCCAGGAAGCCGTCGTGTAAAAATTTCCGCCAATTATTTTCGTTGTTCCCGCCAATGTCACGGAAGGTCTGGCGGACGATTTCGTAGGGACTCGTCGGGGTGAGTCCGCCGATCACGGCCAGCACTTCCAATTCAGTCAATCCCCCGAACAACGGCTCGATCAGCGGCTGAATGGGAACAATGGTGCCGTCGGCGGTGCGAGCGTCGCCCCAGGATTCTAGAAAATGAGCCGCCGGCAAATCCCACTGGAGGTCAGGATGCAAATCTGGATTCCAAGATGTTTCATCCTGGTAATAACCGAGCCGCACCACGGTCTTCGCTTTGGCCTGCGCTTTCGGCCATTGCAAATCAGCGGGCGCGTTGTAGGCCGGATTTCCTCCCAGGATAACCAGCGTTTGAACCTGCCCGGCATTGAGCGCAGCGGCCAGTTCGGAAATCGTTCCTTCCTTGGACTCCTGCGTCTGGCGCAATTCGACGGTATGATTGACAGCGTCCAGCGCGTCGTTCATCGCGATAACAAGCAGGTGTGCGGCCAGCGGCAGCCGGTGACCGGCCATGACCAGGCTCTTGCCGGAATTGGCTTTTAGATCGTTGGCGCAGGGGACGATCCAATCGTCGTGGGCCTGTGCCGGGGCCGAGAGTTCCTTCAATTGCGCATCGATGGCGGAAGAGGGGAGAACGTTTACAGCCAGCCGGGCCAGCACCGGGACAATCATGCTCGGCGGGATGCGCAAACGATGATCGGAATTGGCGCCGGTCAGGGTGAAAAGGCTTTCCACCGTGTAGAGCCGGCTCATCGAACTGTCTTTGCCATCCAAATGCCGGCCTTTGGCAAATCGCCGGATATTACTGAAGGCGTTTTCTTCGCTGCCAATGAAATCACAATCCAGCGAAAGAATTACGCTGGCTTCGTCCAGTTTGTAGAACGGCTGGACCGGAGCGCCACAGGCGAGCGTCGCCGCTTGGCGCGCGAGATCAAGATCAACCGGTTCGTAAACATACCAATGCGCATTGGGAAATTTTTCAGAAATAGCCTCTTGCAGGCGGGCGCGCGAAGGCGAACTGCTTTGTTCGAGCAAAAAGGCCAATCCGCTGCCATCGCCAAAGCCCCTGGAAATCGCCGCTAGGGCATCCAGGGCGGCCATTCGGCTTTCACCCGAGCCATTGCGCGCGCAACGCGTGGCGCGGTCCGGATCGTACAGGCTCAAGACGGAAGCTTGCGCCAGATGATCGGTGCCTCCATTGCTGTCGGGATGATCGGGATTGCCCTCGATTTTTGTGGGCCGGCCCTCATTCGACTTCACGACCAGCGGGATGGCCGTGCGTCGCGTCGGCAGGGCGGTGGCAAAATATTGGGGGACGCCGTGAACATAATTCATCGGCATTTTGGAGTAGGGATAAATATTCTCCACAGGGCGGCGGCAGCCGGTCGCGCCCAAACCGGCCAGGAGGAAGGAGGCCGACATGATCTTGACGAAATTGCGGCGGGAAACGGGGTCGCTCAAGTCGCCCGCGCCAGAGGGAAACTCGCGTTCCGCCCACTGGCGAAACTCCGGCGTATCGGCCAGTTGATCCAAACTGCGCCAATACTTCGGCCCGGTTTCCGGCTCAAGACAAGGTGGAGGAATCGTTTTCATCGGTGACAGGTCGAACAATTTTGCAGCGACTGAACCTTCCAATCGTGGATATATTCCCGGCCCATGGCCAGTTGCTTGTCTGGATCCGGCGCTTTCCAGTCCAGGTCGGTGATTTTATTCAGCGGCCTGAGATGCTTGGCGGGGTCCCGATGGCAATCCAGGCAAAACGACATGCTCAACGGCTTGGCATGGTACACTTCGTCCATGTGATTGATCTGGCCATGGCATTCGACGCAACTGACGCCGCGATTGACATGCACGGAATGGTTGAAATAAACGTAATCGGGCAGCTTGTGAATTTGCACCCACGGGATGGGTTTGCCGGAGGCGAAGCTCTCGCGCACCAAAGCCAGTCGGTCATCGTCCTTCAAGACCTGGTTATGGCAATTCATGCAGACTGAGGTGGCCGGGATGTTGGAATACCAGGATTTCTCCACGCCATTATGGCAATAACGGCAATCCAGCCCCAGTTGCGATACGTGAACACTGTGGGGAAACGCGACCGGTTGAATGGGTTGGTAGCCAACCCGGTAATATTTGGGCGTGAAATAGTAAGTGACCCCGGCGGTCACGGCGGTGCCGACAAGGAGAGCGCCAATAATGATATTGCGCGGTAGATTATTGGTCCACTTTGGAAAAATATCAGACATCTCAGCGTATTTCCGTGTGCATCAGAATAAAATCCAACAACAAACCAAGCGCCGGCGATTCTTCTTGCCGGAGCGAATTCAGTCAACTTATTTCCGCACTTGCCGCAACGAGAAGCAGAGGCGAAACGGCCCGAGGGCCGGAAAAGGGTAAGAACACCTTTCCATTACCGCAGTTGTTTAAGGACTTCGGGCAAGTCTGGCAAGAGAGTTTGTGAAATTTTTCACGAATTAGGAAATCTTAATACTGGTCATAAGTTTTGGTTGAAGAACCCGTATGCGGCTCATGCCAACCGAAGGTTCATTGCAAGAGCACGGCGCGGTAGTAGTAACCGCTCTGGGATTGCGGGGGATTTCTTATGACAATCTCAATCGACCCCGTTTCATTATTGACCGTTTCCAGTGGATTCCAATTGACCAGGTCCGTCGAACCCTGGATGGTGTACGAGTATCCGGCGGCGCCCACCAACGTAAAACTGAATATGCCGTCGGAGTTTATTTGCGGTGATTGCAACATGGGAACAGGCGGGACGGGCGACCCCGTTATATGAATGATCGCCGCGCTGGCTGAGTTCACAGCCAGTGTGCATTGGCCGCTGGCGCTGACGCGCAACGCCGTCCATGTCCCCTGCCAGGGAGCATTGTTGGTGATCGGCGCGCCGCCAAGGGTCGCGCCCAGGGCCGAAGGATTATTGACCGGCGCACCGTTGAGAACGATATATTCGCCGTACGAGGCGCTAAAATTGGCTGGAGCAATGGTGACATTCGCATTAACGGCCGGCGTGCCCCCGCCGGTCTTGTTGATAATGGTGATATAAAGATTGGCCGCATCCCCAACCGCGTAGCCTGTCACATTAATTCCGTTCGGATTGGAAAAACTCGTGTTGGCCAGCACATTGCCGTGGCTGCCCAAGTCAAAGGCCTTGATGCCGCAAGCCTTTGGATTGGCCTGGTAATTTCCATGGGCATCCAGGTAGATGGTGTCGGTGGCAAGCCATTGCTTGTTGTGAAAATTGACTCCCTGGCAGTAAGGGCTGCGCGCCGCCTGCCAGTGCATGTAATCCAGCGCCCACAAGGCCGAAGCGAAGGCGTTGTCTGCTCCCACCAAACCGCCCGTATATGGGTTGCACTCCGTCATCCGGTAAGCCAGGCCCGCTGCCGCCACGGTGCCCGTAGTTTGATTGTAGAGTTGCGGGTAATCGGCTGTGACCCAGGCCGCCGATAACATGTTGGAGATGGCCGCGGCGACGGACAAACCGGTGTCGTCGCCGCCGATATAGTTGTGCTGCGTGGCGGCAAGGACGGGCCCAGTAATGTTTCCGGCGGTGGCATCATTGATAAAATTTTGCGTCCAGGATTCGCCATCAAACCATGTGGCGGTTGCTCCGTTTTCATCACCCGTATCCGGGCCTCCGAACGGCGCGCCCGGCGCCATCGCGGACACGGCATCGGCGAATTCATTCCATTCCTCGACGTAACCCTCATGCGCGAGGGAAGTGTCATAATAAACAATTCTCGGATCCGGCCCCGTTCCGGCGGGAGGATAGTGGTAGCTGTTCCAATTGGGTTCGTTGCCGATGCAAAAAAAATCGATTTGCGGCTGGTAATTGGCCCAGATGTAATCGGCAATGTCGGCAGACTCCGTCTGATAGTTCATGCTGGAACTGCCTAGCAAGCGCAGCGAATAAATCACGCTCACGCCCGCTTGCCCGGCGAAGGCAAACAGGTTGTTAACGCCCGTGACGCCATCACTGCCGAAACCCGGCGGCGTCTCGTCATCCACCGAGCCTCCACCCACGCGAATGTTTTTAAAGGCGATGTTCTGGAACAAAGTAATGAGCTGCGTGTTCGTGGCGCTGAACATATAACCCGATGTTCCCGCGTTGCCCAAACGTTCGCTGCCGGTTTCAAAGCTTATCCCGGAAAAATTGCTCGATATCGCATTGCCTTGGGCCCAGGCATCAATGGAGAAGGTAATCGGCGCCGAAGTCTGCGCCCGTGCCATGCCGGCCAGGAGAAAGCTGGAGCAAATCCAACCTGCCATTCTTCCAACGGATCTAGGAATCACACTTCGACTTTTAGGCAGAGGCATGGCGGCGTCATCGAGTTTGAGAACATGAACATAGTCCACCAAAAACTCAGAGACTGTCAACCAATTTAACGCGGCTCTGGCATTTCAAACATTGGCGGATTATGTTCCCCGCAAGATTTTAATGAAACCGCCGCCTCTCCAGCCACCCGACAGCCACCACCTCTCCGCCGCCGTCGGCTGGCTGGGCCTCGGCAACCCCACCGAAGCGGGCGGAGAATTGGAGAAGATCGCGCCAGAGTATCGGGCTCATCCCGGCGTTCTGATGGTCCGACACGAGGTTTATGCCAAGGCCGCGAAGTGGGACATGGCGGATGAAGTGGCTCGTGAGCTTATCCAGATCAGCCCGGATGACGTACAATTCTGGATTTGGCATGCCTATTCGACGAGGCGAATGCCCGGTGGTGGAATTCCCCAAGCCAGGGAGATTCTCGCCAAGGCGCAGCAGCTATTTCCCAAAGAGTCCTTAATCCCATATAATCTTGCGTGTTACGAATGCCAGCTTGGCAATCAGAACGCAGCCCGGACGTGGCTGGAGAAAGCTTTCGACTTGGGGGATCGAAAACAGCTTAAACAGTTGGCTCTAAAGGACCCGGACTTGGAGCCGTTTTGGCCGGAACTTGGGGAAATTTAATTGCGACAAGGGACATTCAAATGACTTGACAGCCCGGGTCAAACTTGGCAGAAATGGTGTATGAAGAAGACCATGGTGCTTCTATCGGTGTTGTTCACTTGCCATCGGCTCTACGCACCGATCGCTATCTCTGCGTCGTTCAATGCACCCGTGATTTCAGGGGGTAATGTGATCGTAAGCGGGTATGCGAATCCTGCAGAGAGCACATTTTGGACGTTGGAACAAAGCCCCAGTCTCTCGCCGCCGCGTTGGACCGCCGCGCCGCAACAGCCAGTCTTCAATGGCAGCAGTTTTTCCTGTGCGAACAGTCTTATGACCGGTCAATTGTTTTATCAGATGGAACATTTTCAAGTGATCGCGGAGTCGCGGGCACTGGCCCCACGCCTGCCTTAACGTGGCAATCAACTCTGGTCTTATGCGCAATAGCCGGGCATTATGCACCCTGCTTGTCAAAAGACCGGATCAGAGTAAGCTCGTGCGACAGGGCGCAAAATGATTTCAAAGGATTTTCCCGTGGCCCTCATCTTACAGATATAGGTTATGAACGGCATGATGTACAAAGCCCGAAAAAGGGCGCATTGGCGGAGATCCGCCACTGGACGCGCGTCCCCGGCGGCAAAATACGCCAGGGGCTTCACTCTTGTCGAATTGCTGGTGGTCATCGCCATCATCGCCATCCTTGCCGCCTTATTGCTTCCAGCCCTGGCCAAAGGCAAAGTAAGCGCGCGCGGCCTCGCCTGCCTCAACAATGGCAAAGAAATGATGACCGCCGTAACCCTTTACACGAGTGATAACACCGAATATTACCCGCCCAACCCCGACGGCGGTACGACAGATCCCGGCTACAATTGGTGCGCTGGCCAGACCGGAATCGGTGGCGCGGATGAGTTCAATCCTGACTTGATCAAAGACCCAACGCGTTCATTGCTGATAAACTATCTTGGCGGTGTCAACTCCATTTTCAGATGCACGGAGGACACTCGCATGGGGCTTTACCAGGGAACAAATGTCTCTCTTATTGGCCAAACTGTTCCCGCCGCCAGAACTTTTTCGATGAATAATGCGGTTGGCACCATTGATCCAGGTTTTGATGTCTCCGGCCCAGGGCCGTCGGGCACCCACAGCGGGGTTCCAATTCTGTCGGTCAACGGCCCCTGGCTGAACAATGACGATAATCATCGTCGGAACTCACCTTGGCGCACTTTTGGCAAAGCCACCACCGGCGGCCCACCCGGACCCTCCATGCTCTGGGTGCTGGTGGATGAAGACGTCATAAGTCTCAACGACGCCGCCCTGTGTTTTGGGATGCAGAAACCGATCTGGTATGACTCTCCAGGTTCAACTCACAATGGAGGTTGTGGCTTTGCCTTTGCCGACGGACATTCCGAAGCCCACCATTGGATGAGCGCCACTGAAAAGGGCAGCGAAGGATTTGTCATCGATACTTTCGTCGATTACCAGGACTGGCTCTGGATGCGGGAACGGACTTCGGCGGACACCACCGGAACTATGCCGACCCCGCCTCCGCCTGCGAATTAAATCAGATTCACCGGACACTCCAAAACCAGCCCTAGCCGAAGTTGCATTCCCGCGCAAATTGCAAAATTGGGAGGATTGGCGCGAAAATAAGGCTTGCATTACGGCTCCAATCTGGTTAGTCTTCAATCTCTTATGAAACTTTCCCTGCTCACTGCGGCAGCGTTCGTTTTTGCGGTCGGCGTTTATGCAACGCCACCAACCCCAACCATTAGTCCGCCCATCATAACCCTGCACATTCAGCCGCCGCCACCGCCCAAGATTCTGCCACCGAAGGCACCGCCGCCAAACATCAGCATTGGCAATATCAATCCAAAAGGCCCCAAAGGCCCAACTGTCTCCACAGGAATACCCGGATCAACGGGGCAGAAAGGGTCGGCAGGGCCCACAATATCAATCACCCAAAGCAGCGGTGCCGGCGCCGGCAACACCAAGCAGATGCAACAACTGCAGCAACAGATTCAACAAGTGACAACAGCAATTGCATCAGCCAGCGGCATGAAGCAGAAACAGCAGCTACAACAGGAATTGCTGCAACTTGAGGCAGCATTGAATGGCGCGACTGCAATGGCAAATACAAAAACTCAAGCAAACGGCAGCACCACCCCCGGCACCGGCAACCTTACCAGCAGCGCGATCAAGCAGTTGCAACAACTACAGCAGCAGATACAGGAAGCGGAAACTGCCTTGAACTCATCAAGCAGCTCTGCGCAGAAGCAGCAAATCCAACAGGAATTGTTACAACTGGAAACAGCATATAATGCCGAAAATGCCCAAAGCGGCGGCAAACAACCGCCGTTGACCATTGGCGGCAGCACCGCCCCCATCAACAACCTCCCCGGTGGCAACAGCAGTAGCAGTAGTCCCACTGCCAGTGTCACCAAACAATTCTTGCAGCAGCTACAGCAGCTCGCCGCGGCAAACAGCACCAGCCCTGTCACCAAGCAAATGCTACAGCAGATGGAGCAGGCATTGGCAGGGGCGGCCGGCGGCTCCGCCACCAAACAGATGCAGGTACTGCAACAGCTACAGCAGGCACTGGCCGTGGAAGCCGCAAACAGCCCCGGCAGCGCCGCCAAGCAGTTGCAGCAAGAGCTTCAAGAATTAATGGCCACAGAAGAAGCAAAAGGCGGCGGCAGCACGCCCTCCGGCACCGGCAACCCTACCAGCGGCACGACCAAGGCGCTGCAACAACTACAGCAGCAGATACAGGAAGCGGAAGCCGCCTTGAACTCATCAAGCACTCCTGCGCAGAAGCAGCAGATCCAACAGGAGTTGTTGCAACTGGAAACAGCATATAATGCCGAAAATGCCCAAAGCGGCGGCAAACAACCGCCGGTAACCATTGGCAGCGGCACCAGTAGCAGTAGCCCCACCGCCAATGTCATCAAACAACTGGAGCAGCAGGTGCAAGCCTCAACAACCGTGGCAGCGGGACAAACGGCAGCCGCAAAGCAGCAGTTGCAGGCGCTGCAGCAGGCAATGCAGAATGCAATCTCAACGTCGCAGGCGGCAGCGAAAGGAGCAAATCAGCAAATCCAACAGACGATCCAGACGATCCAGCAAGTGGAGAAGGCGGAGCAGTCTGCCATTAAGCAGATTAACTCCCCATAAAGAAACGCCGGCTGTCGTTTTGTCCCGACTCCCTAACGGAATAATCTAGCCAGAATTCTTCCATGACTTGCCGGACGGAATCATGCACTTTGGCACGATGATGGTTCCACTGACCAATCCGGAAATACGCGCTCTAAAGGCCCAGGCCCAGCGGCTCAAGGCCACGCTAAAGGTGGGCAAAGAAGGACTCAGCCCGCAGTTTCTGGCCGCCATCGATGACGCATTAAAACACCGTGAGCTAATCAAAGTGAAGTTCGACGACTTCAAAGAGCAAAAAAAGGAACTTGCGCCACAACTGGCCGAGAAAAGCGGCAGCCACCTCGTTACCAGGGTTGGCAATGTTGTCGTGCTCTTCCGACCAAAGCAAGTGGAGCAGCAGCCGAATTAGGTGCTGAATAACGGAAAGGGATACCGACGACAAGATCAAGCGGTCAATGGAGTTGGTTCGGCGACGGACCTTGCAGGAGGGGTTGCTCGGATATCTGGACAGGACTGCCGACTGTATTTCAAACGCGGGGTTGCGAAAGGGAGTGCAACATGTAATTCTCGGGAGGTATTATGACATCCATCGCCATGCCAGCGGGCGCAGGTGATTCTGGCCTACGGAAAACGCGAGGATCAGCATTAGTGGTATTGCTTTCTGTTTCGCTCATCTACCACCCATCTGGCACCGCGAAGGCCCAGCCAATACTGCCAGTCAAGAAAAACCAGACAAGCGCCGATCCCGGGGCCATCGGTTCAGCCAAGCCAGCCGCAAATCCATCGGGCATTTCGCTGGAGATTCGTTGCCCGACCAACGTTTTCAAAGTGGGCGACGAGATTCCCGTCGAGTTTATCATCAGCAATCACGGGACGGCGGATTACAAATATACCGACCGAAATTACGATCGGGGTGGACGCATGGGGGAATACAAACTCGTCGCCAAGACGGTCTCTGGTGAGAATGTTCCCGACCCGCGTCTGCACTTCAAGCCGGGTATGATGGGTGGCTTGGGCCAGCCTCTTCTTTTGCACCCTGGCAAATCCTTCTCCAAGAATATCGCGTTGAATCTATGGGCGTTGCTCAAGGAGCCTAGACGGTACGAAGTCAAAGGTATTTACGGAAATGATATTTACGGACATGACCCCGAATACTCGACATCCGATCCGATCAGCATCACCGTGTTGCCGCGCACCAAAGCGGAGATGCACGATTACATCCAGGGGTTGACCAATAATGTCGGGCCAGCCGGCATGTCGGAAGATTTGGTCAGGAAGCTGATGTACACTTGCAGTCCTGAAATCGTCCCGATTTTGCTGAAGGTCATGGGCACTGAAGGGGGAAACGCGAAGTTTTGGGCCACCGCGGCGTTGGCGGATTACGTGCCGCACACGGCAGAAACCCGGAAGGCCATTCTCGAGGCCACGACCAAGTATGGTTTGAACGGAACGGGCTTGGATCAAGTGCTCCTGACCCATGAATTCGATAACAAGGAGATGAAGCCGGTCATTGAGCGGTCTCTGGCGGCGGACAACCCTGGCGAATGGAGGGCCGGCGTTTGGCTGGCGCTGCATTACTTCGACGCTGCCTTCACCCCGCAGCTCATCGCCATTGCCGGTGATACGAACGCGAGTGGCGACACCAGGTCCGTCGCGATGAGGGTTTTAACATCCAATCGCACGGACGCAGGCGTGAAGGCAATCAAGGCGCTGCTCAAGGATCCTCCCCCGGAGATGTTGAGGCCGCTCTTTGAGACCATTGCCAATGGCTACTCCGGCCAGGGCTCGGCCTCGACAGGAAGTTCCCTGCAAGCGGAGGATTTTAGCGCGGAGGATATGAGGCTGTTGATCGAGCGGTTGCTGGCATCCACCAACCAGGCTCTCCAACTCCAACTCTCTGGCGTGATTCTCGCGAAACAATTCGGCAGTGACGCATTGACCGCGCAACTCGTGGCGCTGGCCGCCAATCCCTCACCCTATGTCAGCGGCGGCGCAGTCTATGCTCTGGCGTTAAATCGCACCGATGAGGGGGTGAAAACGCTTAAGACGCTCCTCCATGATCCTGACCCGAAAATCTCCAAACTGGCGGAGGAGGCGATTCGCAACGCCTACACTTCGCGCGACCATGCGCGCGGTAGGCCGTTGCGGGCAGATGACTTTGACGCGAAATTCCAGCAGCCCGAAGTGACGCCAGTAAAATAGCCGGACGACAATCTTCGCAAAATTCACGAATTGTAAAGATTTTATATCCACGCTTTATATTTCCGCTCAGTCGGGATACGAAGCAACAGTGCCTATAGTTTTTTAACGGATTGCTAAGTAATCGGGAGGCGGATGCCGGACGCGACCCGCTAAATAATAAACGGGAACAAGGCCTTTACCCGGGATCGGTAAGCGGCATATTCGCCGGGGAAATGCCGCAGCATGAGCGATTCTTCCTGGTGAAGTTTGATCCAAAAGCCGGTGCACTGCATCAGAAAACCCACCCAAGAGCTAAGATGCCCGCGCACAATCGCGGTTCCCAGGCACATCAGGAGAAGGCCCGTATAGATGGGATGACGCACGAAGCGATAAGGCCCGGTCTGGATGAGTTCGTGTCCTTGCTTGAATGTGACCGCACTGCTCCAATTGCCGGCCAGCGTGTTGCGCGCCCATATCGCGATGAAGAGTCCAAACGCGCAAACAATGGCCCCAATGCCGTGCGCCAGGTCCGTCCGCGGGGTGAGATCCCAGTTCAGCGGATAGGCCAGAGGGCGCCACCAAAGCAGCAGGGAACCCAGTATCAAAAGTACTCGGTATGCCAGGTATGCCATGCTGGACACGCGGTCTGGCCGTTCCGCCACCGGTTTTACTCCACGCGCGCTAATAATCCAGTAGCCGATGAAAACAAGCCAGCAGTCCGTTATCACTCGAATTGAAATCTTCGTCATGGATGAATCCATTACCACCATACAGGTGACACACGATACCGCCAAGGAAATTGAAATCCCGCCCGGATAATTGGCAGAAAAACAGCATCAAAACTTGGAAACATACTTGACAAATAGACTCGCGACACCCATTTCGCCCCATGTTTATGCGGGTTTCATGTTGTAAAAAAAGTTCGGTTCATGGGATGCGGGTTTTTGGGCTTTTGTGCCAGAATGGACATGCAAAATGAGAATTATGAATTTTGATCGAATGAACGGGGTGAAAGCTTCCGCCTTCGCCCCGAAGGCTTTCGGGGCTACGGCGCGACAAGTCCGCCGCCGCAATGGCTTCCACCGTCGCCTCTATGGCTATGGTGGACAAGATGGTGGGCGAGTCGGCAACGGCGGGTCGCGCTCACACACCAAGGGCAGAAGGAAAAATCGGTGCCCCGAAAGCTTTCGGGGTACCTTGTCAAAACTTCGTCGCGGTAGTGGTGAAGGCGTTGAAATCTCTCGTTATACATGGCAAGCGTCCGTCCGACCGCGTCGCACTGCGTCGCACCCAGTCGCAGTGATTCTGGGGAGCGCGACCGTCCCGGTTGCTGTGCGGGCGTCTCGCCGCACTCTCGGTCAAAGATGTGCTTGGCGAGACGCCAAGCACGGCGCGCGAGACGCCCGCGGTCCTCATCTGAAAAAAAGCTGTGTTTCGCGTTATGCCGCCCATTTTTCAAGCCAATTACGGGTAAATTAAGCTAAATTAATGTAAATTAAGCTAAAAATTAAAAATAATTCGAGGCCGTGCCGTCCATCGCAAGGCGCGTCTGGACGATGGGGATGGTTCTTTGACATTTTAAAGATCGGCCGGGCGGGGAAAGGGTGTCGGGATTGGAATCCGGGAAAAGGAGCTACATGTTGCCGGTGTGTAGCTTTTTGTGTTGCCAGTTAAGCCCTTGACTATAAACACTTGTTGCCGTGTTGCCGATTTTCTGGACCTACATCTCAAAGTGCAAGTTGGGAGTATGTATCTGCCTTTTAGGTCTGTTTGGCAGGGTCCAGCAAGGCATCCAGCTTGGCGGGGTCGAGGCCGGAGATTTCCAGGGCGACTTGGCGGATGGTGCGGTTGGTTTCGTAGGCGACCTTGGCGATCTTGGCCGCTTTGTCGTAGCCAATGACCGGGGCCAGGATCGTGCAGTTGGAGAGACTTAACTCCAAGTTGCCCTGGCATTTCTCGCGGACGGCTTCCAGCCCGTTGACGCATCGGCGCGCGAAAATCTGGCTGCCTTTGGCCAGCAGTTCGATCGCTTCGAGAAGGTTGTGGGCCATGACGGGCATCATGACATTGAGCTCGAAATTGCCGAAACTGCCGCTAAAGGTGATGGCGGTGTCATTGCCCAGGACTTGGGCGCACACTTGCAGGAGCATTTCGCACATTACGGGGTTAACCTTGCCAGGCATGATTGAGGAGCCGGGTTGCGTGGCGGGAAGGCGCAATTCGCCCAAGCCCAGCCGGGGGCCGGAACCGAGGAAACGAATGTCATTGGCTATTTTGATGAGGCTGACGGCAATTGTTTTGAGTGCGCCGGAAGTTTCGACAATGGCGTCCTTGCCGCCTTGAGCTTCGAAATGGTTGGCGGCTTCACACAGCGGGAGACCGGTTTCGGCGGCGAGGCGCGCGATGGTGCGGCGGGCAAATTCCGGGTGGGTGTTGATGCCGGTGCCGACGGCGGTGCCGCCCAGGGCCAGTTCGCCCAGGTTCTTTTGGACGGCACGCAACCGGGCAATGCCATGCTCGACTTGACTGGCGTAACCGCCGAATTCCTGTCCGAGTCGGATGGGGGTTGCGTCCTGCAAATGGGTGCGGCCGATTTTGAGGACATCGTGAAATTCCTTCGCCTTCTTCGCCAGGGCCGTCTGCAATTCGGAAAGGGCCGGAATTAGCGGGCGTTCAATGTCCTCGAGGGCGGCGAGGTGCATGGCGGTGGGGATGACGTCGTTGCTCGATTGCCCTTGATTGACGTGGTCATTGGGATGGACCAATTTTTCGCCGCGCTTGCCACCGAGCAATTCAATGGCGCGATTGGCGATGACCTCGTTGGCATTCATATTGGTCGACGTGCCGGAACCAGTTTGGAAAATATCCACGACAAATTCGCCGTCCCATTTTCCGTCGGTCACTTCCTGCGCGGCCTTGACGACGGCGGCGGCGAGATCGGGTTTGAGGCCGCCCAACTCCTGATTGGTCAGGGCGGCGTGCTTTTTGATCAAGCCCAGTGCGCGGATGAAAGTGCGGGGGAAACGCAAATTGCTGATGGGAAAATTCTCAATGGCCCGGGCGGTCTGCGCGCCGTAATAAGCGGAGACGGGCACTTGCATCGGGCCCATGGAATCGGATTCGGAGCGAAAAGATTCGTTCATAGTTGGGCAAGATGAATAATTTTGCGGCGCAATGCAAGAAGACTGCGCGAAGCTTTTGCGTCCATGGGATCGCGTGGCCTTTAGCGCGCCAGCGCGACAAAGTTTTTCAACAGCCGCAATCCTGTTTCCTGGCTTTTCTCCGGATGAAACTGGGTTGCATAAACATTGTCGCGCCAAACCGACGAAGCGAACGGGGAGCCGTACGTCGTCTCCGTGGCGATGATTGCAGCGTCCACGGGTTGGGGAAAATAACTGTGAACAAAATACACGTAACTGCCTGGTTTTATCCCCTGGTAAATCGGACATTCCGGCTTGAGGATGTTGAGCTGGTTCCAGCCAATTTGCGGGACCTTGAGGCCATTCTGATTCGGGAAACGCACCACTTTTCCCTTAAAAATACCCAGGCCGGCGGCGCAACTGTTGAATTCATCGCTGCGTTCAAACAATGCTTGATACCCCACGCAAATGCCCAGAAACGGCCGCCCGCTTCGGATATACTCCCGGATTGCTCCGAGCAATTCCTGCTTTTGCATGGCATTGACGCAATCGTCAAACGCTCCCACGCCCGGCAGCACCATGGCGGCGGCATCCTTCAGTTCTTTGGGACTTCGCACCACGCGCACGTCGGCGCCCACTTTGAGCAATGCCTTTTGCGCGCTGCGCAAATTGCCGGAATCATAGTCAATCAATGCAATCATGAATTAAGATTTGGAGGAGGATCCGGAAAGCTGCAATTCCTGTTCCGTCCGCAATCGAAGCTGCCCGCAGGCCGCGTCAATGTCATGTCCCTTCTCGCGGCGCAGCGTTGCCAAAACTTTTTCCTGCTCCAGCGCCGCCAAAAAAGCGTTCTGCGCCTGTTCATCCGGACGGCTCCACGGCAATCCTTCGACCTTGTTATAAGGGATCAAGTTGACTTTGGCGCGCAGTCGGCGGGCCAGTTTCGCGAGGGGCTGGATTTGGTCCAATCCGTCGTTGACCCCGGCGATGAGAATGTATTCGAGGGTGATCATGCGGCCTTTCTTTTCCTGATAATAATCGCAGGCCGCTGCCAGCTCCTCCAGCGGATACTTTTTATTGACAGGCATGATTTTGCCCCGGGTTTCGTCGGTGGCGCCGTGCAGGGATATGGCCAGCCGGAACTGGAACGGCTCCTCCGCCAGCCGCCGGATTTGCGGCGCCAAACCGCTGGTGGAGACGGTGATCTTGCGCGCCCCGATCTTCGCGCCCCAGGGCGCGTTGAGAATTTTCAGGGCTTGCAGCAGGTTATCGTAATTGGCAAGGGGTTCGCCCATGCCCATAATCACCAGATTGTTAATCAAACGGACATCACCGTCCCGGCCTTCGCACTTTTCCACGGCCAGGACTTGATTGACGATTTCCTCCGGCTGCAAGTTGCGTTTCCAGCCTTCCAGGCCGCTGGCGCAGAATTTGCATCCATAAGCGCAGCCGACTTGTGTGGAAACGCACAACGTGTGCCGGTCGCTTGCCTCACCGAACAAATTGGCCGAAGCCGGAATCAGGACGCTTTCGATTAAGGCGCCATCGGCCAGCCGCCAGAGGAATTTTTCCGTTGTGTCGCGCGAACCCTGCTTGCGCGCCAGGGTGGGGGATTGGATCGTATAAGTTTCTTGCAGCAGCACGCGCAACGCCTTGGGCAGATTGCTCATCGCCCCCCAGCTTTCAACCCGATGGACGTAGAGCCATTCCAACAATTGGTCCACGCGATAAAGCGGCTGGTCCCAAAGCTGGAACTGGCTTTGTAAATCCTCTTGAGATTGAGAGCGAATATCCACCATTGCACGATGAGTGTAATTCGTCACCGTTCAGTTCCAAAGCCAAACTTTAAGCCCAGCGCCCGGCCGAACTGGCATTGACTTCTAGGGACTGGCGCACCGGTTGGGAAACTATTATAATGCCGCCATGTCTGCCATTGCCGTGCCCGTTGCTCCGCCCGATACGGAGAAGAAAGAAAAGACCGATCCGAAGGAATCGCACGATCGTGGGTATCTCGTGATTTGTTGGAATGATCCGGTGAACTTAATGGATTACGTCACGCACGTTTTTCAAAAGGTGTTCGGCTGGCCCAAGGCCAAGGCTAGGCGGCACATGCTGCAGGTCCACGAAGCGGGCAAAAGCTTGCTGGCGCGCGAAACTTTTGAAAAGGCCGAGCATTATGTCCATCAACTGCAAGGCTACGGCCTGCACGCCACCATGGAGCGCGAGGAATGAAATTCATCCATTCGCAAAAACCAGATCGGGTGAACCAGCCCTTTGTTTTCCAGCTCAGCCAACGGGAGAAAGTTGCCCTGTTGGCCACCCTGAAATTATATCCGCTGCTCGACCCCAGTTATCACCAGCTCAGCCGGAACCCCAAAGTCACCCGCAAAGCGGACCAGGAATGGCTCGAAGAGGCGATGGACCAGCAGCGGCAGGATCATAAGAGGAAACTGGCCCAATTATTCAGCAATGACCGGCGTTTTTTCAAGGACGGCAAAGACGATCTTTACCTGACTCTGACCGGCGAGCAAACGGAATGGATGTTGCGAGTCTTGAATGAGATTCGCGTCGGCGGCTGGGTGCGGCTGGGCCGGCCGGAGATGGAGGCGGCGCGCAAAATGAATCTGACCGATGCGCAGGCCCGTCTTTTCACGGTCATGGAGTTGAGCGGTTATTTTGAATCGGCGTTGCTGGAAGCGTTTGCGTAAAGGGAACGCGCCCTCATTCCCGGTTTTTTGTGTCAATAATTATCGTAACCGGCCCATCATTAGTCAGTGTGACTTTCATGTCTGCGCCGAATTCGCCGGTTTGAATCGGCCGGCCCACATCTTCCGCCAGCTTGCCGATCAAACGTTCATAGATCGGGATCGCAATTTCCGGGCAGGCCGATCGCGAGTAGGAAGGGCGGTTGCCTTTTCGGGTGCTGACAAATAGTGCTTTAGCTACCTGTGACGGCTTGCCCTTAAAAACTTGTTTGCAGATGTTCCCGGACGATAGCTTTTAAACAAACATTATGAAAACAATCTTTAGTTCCTTATTAGCGGCCTCCGTTCTTGCGCTTGCTGGTTGTGGCCCTGCCACGGGGTCAGACTCTCCGGCGAACGACACTTCGCAGCTGGATGAAATGGCAAAAACAGACCCGCAATCTGCTGAATTTGTAGGGAGAGTGAAGCTTTTTTACCAAGCACTCGAAAAGAAGGACTGGCCGACATCCTACGATATGAGAACGGCCACTTTCAAGCACGATGTAACGAGGGAATATTATCTTAGGCAGATGGCAGAAGGCGGGCAGGCTCTCGATAGCTACAAGGTTTTGAGTGGTCATATGTATGGAGGCACAAATCATGACCTTACAGCAGCCGAGCTTATTATGGAGTTCAATCCAGGTGGAGGTGGGGTGCATTCCTATAGTTGCGCGAGATGGATAAAGCGGGGCGGCAACTGGATGTGCGACGAGCCGGGATTAAGCGGATTGTTAATAAGTCTCAGAGTTCCAGATTGGACATGGAAAACAGACTAAATGGTTTCCAACGAATCGCCGGAGCCAACCGCCGTTGCCCTACCCCCATAAAACACTGGTTGGTTGCGTGTCAATCAATAACATAATCCGCAATCTATTTAAAATCATTCCCGGTTCTTAGTGTCAATTATAATCGTCACCGGCCCGTCGTTCAGCAGGGAGACTTTCATGTCGGCTCCGAACTGGCCGGTCTGAATCGGGCGGCCCAAATCCTGGGCTAACCGGACAATCAATTTTTCGTAAATCGGAATGGCAATTTCAGGACGGGCCGAGCGCGAGTAGGAAGGGCGGTTCCCTTTTTTTGTGCTGGCGAAGAGAGTGAATTGGCTGACCAGTAAAACATCTCCCGCCGCTTCCTGCACGGACCGGTTCATCACGCCGTTTTCATCATTGAAAATTCGCAGGCGCGCGATTTTTCCGCTGAGCCATTCGATGTCCTCCGCCGTGTCGGAATCCTCCACAGCGACGAGGACCAGCAAGCCGTTTTGAATGGCCCCTTTGATCGTGGCTGAAATCGTGACGCTGGCTTCAGTGACTCGTTGGATGACGGCGCGCATACTGCGTGGGGCTCATCATTCGGGCAAAGGTTGGCCTTTTGTTTCGGGCAAAAAGGGCAGGGCGATCAGGGCCAGCAGGTAGATCGAGCTGACCCAGCAACAGGCATTGCGGAATGCCTCCATTTTCGCCTCCGGAGAGACAGCGCCCTGGGCGAGGTGAAACTGCAAAAGCCCCAGCGTAAATGGGCCGCTGGCCGCGACAAAACGTCCGACATTGTAACAGAAACTGGTGCCAGTGCTGCGCAACCGCAGTGGAAACAATTCCGGGAGATAAATGGCGAAGCCGGCGAACAAGGCGAGTTGGAAGAACCCCATAATTGGCAAAAGCACAAAAATCTGCCAGGGCTGTGTGAGAAACTTGAAGGCGATCACGGTGCTGAGATAGGCGCAAACCGCCGCAGTGGCGAAGACTTTTTTCCGCCCATAATCGTGGGCAAACTTGGTAAACGTCAGCATGCCCAGGAACGAGCCAAAGTTTTGGACGATCATCGTCAGCCCCACCCACATCAGCCGTTTGCCGGGCAGTTGCGCGGCCGGGACATGCTGCGCGGTCAACGCCTTGCCGATGACGTAATTGACCAGCTCCGGACTGAAGAAGCCGATGCCCCACAAACCCACCACTCCCGCCACGCATAACAACATGCCGAACAACGCCGGTTTGCGCCATCGCGCCTCGCCAAACAGCGAGGCATAAGAGCCGAAACGAACACCGTCGATTTTTCCCTGGGCACGGGCCACCGCCCATTTTTCCGGCTCTTTCATCCGAAATTGAAAGTAAACACAGATCAGCGCGGGCAGTGCGCCAAACACAAAGAGCGAACGCCAGCCGCTGCTGGCTGTGGGATCGTTTGCGGCCCGATAACCAAGAAACACCGCGGTAATTCCGGCGATTATATTTCCCAAAGCCGACAGCGCTTGAAGCAAACCCAGCGCATGAGGACGAGCCTTGTCCGGCAGGGAATCGGCGCACAAGGCGACCGCCAGCCCGAAGACCCCTCCGACACCCAGACCCGTGATAAAGCGATAAACACAAAAATCCGTCATGCTGGTGGAGAAGCCCGACAATCCCGTACACAGCCCATACAGCAAAATGGTTATCGCCAGCGAACGGGCGCGCCCAATCCGGTCGCCCACGGCGCCGAAGATCAATCCACCTGTCGCCCATCCCAGCACGAAAATGGTCGTCGCGTAACCCCCCCATTCCTTCAGCTTGTCCGGAGGAGTATCTATCGGCAGTAGTGCCGCCACCGCCGGATTCCGCGCGATGACAAACACCTGCTGGCCCAGGCAATCGAAGAGCCAGGCGAGCGAGGCCATGACAAAGACGTATTTCTGGGTGCCATCGAGCAAATTCCACCAACGCGTGGAATTGGAGGGGGTTGCGAGCGGGGCTGGTTGAAGTTTTGTTTCCATTTATGCCAGCCATTTCCAGACGCGCAACGCTTCCATGACGCTCCACGCTTGCGCGTCACATCCGTGCGCCGTGTGAGGCGCGTCGCCGTCCAGGATTTCAGGAAGCTGGCCCAGGCAATTGGTCAATAATAGTTTATCCAGACTCCCCATATGCGCTTTGGCCGCGGCCACCGCGTTGGGCGCACCGTCCCACGCCTTGACCAGGGCTTCGCACGCCATCGGCAAGAGCCAGGTCCAGGCGGTGCCGTTGTGGTAGGCCGGTTTGCGCTGGGTGTCCTCGTCCCCTTGGTAATGGCCCCAATACGGCTCGGTCGGATTGTTCAGCAAACGGCCGTCCGCGCTGTAAATTGGCAGCGGCGGCGAGACGGGCAGGGGAGCCAGCGTTCGCAACGCCCCGGGAACCAATAAATATCTCAGCGCCGCATCCACTCCTCGCTGCGCTTGCGCCCCGGTGAATATTCCGAAGGCAATCGCCAAAAGATAATTGCTCCGCAACGCCTGGTCCACCACGGCTTCCCCGGCGCCCTGGCCCGGATTGGCGATGAGCAAATCCGCGATATAGCCCTTGTCTTCGAGCCAGAAGAACTTTCGGAATGATTGCTCGGCGCGATTGGCCAGGGCGTCCCAGGGTTCGACACCGGGTTTTAGCCCCAACCGGTGGACTTGCCGCAAGAGCCGAATCCATAACACCTGAATTTCCACGGGATAGCCCTGCCGTGGCGTGCCCATTGGGTAATTGGTGTCCATCCAGGTAAAATGCGCCGGACTCCAGATCAACCCCGAAGCTGCGTCCATGCGAATGCCGTTGGGTGTGCCACGTACGTAGCCCGTGACGATTTCACGCAAGACATCCGCCAGCTTGCGTCCCGTCTGGTCCACCGGTGTTTCGTAGAGCTTTTCACCAAGCCACTCCGCCGTTTCCTCGCAAACGATCCCATACCAGAGCGGCGCATCCGAAGTGTCGCGATTGGAAGCGTTGTCGCCGTGAATGGTATTGGGCATCGTGCCGTCTTCGCAAAACCTCCCGAACGTGACCAGCAATTCGGCAACGTCTGTAATCATGCCCGCCGCCAATAATCCGCGTGCGGCGATGAACGTATCCCGCCCCCAATCCAGAAACCAAGGATAGCCGGCGATAACTGTGCGGCCCGCGCCGCGCCGCGCCACGAAAGCCCGTGCCGCAATTGCCAGTCGCCGTCCAAAAGAATCACTTTCAGGCAACTTCGCTTCCTTGAAGGCCCTCTCTGCTTCGATCGCGTGATGGATGAAACCTTGTTCGATGAGCGCAAAAGTGGGGGCCGCTTTTTCGGCTGAAATCACCAGCGTGACAGGTTCTTCCCTGGCCAACGGCAGTTCGAACCAACCCGGACTATAGGCGTCGCCACTGGCGACTTGTCCCCGGCTTTGCTCGACGGGGTGCGGAATGCCCTCGCACCATTCCGGTTCGGGGTGATAAACGCCCAGGTTGCTGAAGACACGCATTTGACGATCCGGCGCGGGCGTGAACGCAAATCCGACCTGTTCCGTGAGGGGGTGGCAATTCGTGCTAAAATGATAATCCGCCCCGCCGTTGCGATGAGTTTCGGTGTGGAAATTCCGGTCCTCGATATCGACACGCACGGTGATATGGACGTGAAATTGCGGCGGCAAATCAGCGGGCCGGGAAGCGGGCAACCGGGCGCAAGTGAATACGGTTGTGTTGGAACCTTCCAGCATGTCGGCTGTCAATTGCACTTCCACTGTCCTCCCGTCGCCAGCTTCGGCGACGAACGTCCAAACGGCGGGCGGCCCGATCGTCAATGAGACCAGATTTAGCGAGTTCAGCGCTGTGGTAAATCCGTCCGCTGTAATCCAGACGCGTATGCGTTTGGCAAAGATATGCCGGTCCACGGGAAAGTCGGGGTTCAGGTTTGCTCCGAGTGCGCAATCGTATTTGGAATTGACCCTTCCTAAATCGGCGCATAAACGCGCCATGCCGCCGCGACCGTTGGTCAGCAAAACCAAGGCATCCGGCGGCGGTTTGACAAGCGTTTTGGGAACGATCGGCTCGGCGGCCAAAAAACGAATGGCGGCACTAACCTTTTCGTTGGTCAGGGCATAACGTTCGATTTGCAATTCAACATCCGCCGCCTTTTCCAGATTCTTTGGGGAAATGAATGCGGCGTAACCGTCATGGACTTCGATGGCCTCGGCTTCCTCACGCGTGCCGTCGTCCTTGCGCGTCAGCCACGCCCGGAATGGGCGCACATCCTGCAATAGAAGCCAATGACTCGGAGGAACGGGTGTGATGCGGCGGCGATCCAGCAATGTCCAGATGACAACTTGGGGATACTTTCCCTTGGCGGCGTCGAGTGCTCCTAGCAAATCCGTCCGCGATTGGGTGCGGTCCAAGCACGAAAGGGAGCCGAGGAATCTGCGTGCATCCAAATGGATTCGCCCGGCCAATTCCCGCCAGGAACAAGGCCCGATTTCTTCGGGCAACAGAATTTTGCTCAAGGCGCGGATGGCCCAGGACGATTGCGCGCGAGCGCGCCGGTAATCGTCGCCAGCCAAACCCTGGGGTTTTGCCGCGGCGGCCAGACAAAATGCCGCGCCTGGCGACAAAGTGAAAGCGATCTGCTCCAGACTCGATTGTGTTGCAGGCGGCTTTTGGCCCAGCAAGTCGATTTGCGGCCGTCCCAAGTGTTCATACTCCACCGCCTTGATCTCAAAATCGTGGCTGGCATCCGCGTCGGTATTGATCAGGACCAAAACGACATCCAAGTCATCCGCCGACTCGCGGCGCAACGCGTAAACATCCGACTTTTCCGGACTGAGGCGCGTCAGTTTGGCTCCGTCAAAAAAGCACGGATGATTGGCCAGCAACTGATTCAGACCGGCCAGTTCAGGCAGTAAATTATCCGGATTGCCCCACGCCATGCCGCGACTGGAATGGACATCGATTTTTTCCGGGGCCAGCCATTCGACGCCGCAGGTAAATCCATACCCGCCAGACATGCTGGCCAGGGCCGAGAGCCGGTTGCGCATGAGCGACCAAGTCCGCCCCCTTTTGGCGAGACGATCATTATCGTGCGTTTCGCTGTAATGCACATAGAGGCCGACGCGCTCACTTTGGCCGATGCTATAGTCCAGATAGCGCGCCACTTCTGGCCCGCTGTAATTCTGGAACAATTCCGAATAGGCCCATTGCATGCCGCCTTCAGTCAACAAAGCTTCGGTCGCCTCCAGAGGACCACCCAGGCCTTCCAGCAGGAACAAGGCAGCGGGAAACTCCTGCCGCACCCGCGCCTCGATGTATTGCCAGACTTGCACCGGCACTTTGTAACCGGCGTCGCAGCGAAACCCATCCACTCCGCGCCGGCACCAAATCAGAAAAGCCTGGGCAAGCTGTTCCCATAACTCAATATCAACTGGATCCAATTCCACCAAGTCGCCCCACGTTACACCCCACGCGCCCGGACTGGCGAATGTTCCATCGGGCTTGCGCAGGAACCATTCCGGGTGATTCTCAAAAAGGGTCGAACCCCAGCCGGTATGATTGATGACCATGTCCAGCAGCACGCGTCCGCCGCGCCGATGCACGGCGCAAGTCAATTCACAAAACTGATCGACGCCGTTGGTGCGCTGATCAAACTCGACCAGCGCCGGATCAATCCCCGTCAAATCCAGGCAGGCATACGGACTGCCGAAACGGCCAAAGCGTGCAAAGGTCGTCGGCGTCGGGCCGACGGGCAGCAAATGGATGATGCGGCATCCGAGCGTTTCCATGATGTGCGGCAACTCGCGCTCCAGATCGCGCAATTTGCCGGACGGCGGAATTACCACGTAACCGCGATCGTCCAGTTTGTTGAGTTCCTTTTCGGCAATCGGGTCCTGCGTCACGCGCGCCGTTTTCGATGAGCCAAACATTCTTGGAAAAGCGCAGTATATGGCATTGGCGGTGCGGTAGGCGCTGGGGTGAACGGACACGCCAGCATTGGGACCGTCCGGCCAGAATTGGCGCCCTTGCGGATCCAGGACATAGGGCTTCGCGCTGTAAAATCCGACGTCGGTCAACGGCAGCTCGATGGCCCATTCTCCGGAAGGTTGTTCTTGCAACGGAACATCCCGCCAGAAGGCGATCGACATCGGATTTTTGCCCGCGTGCGTGGCGATGACATCCTGGCGCAAGCGTTCCGCTTTGCCGAGGTTGGTGCGGAGCACCGCCCGCCAATCCCGGGCAAAACCTTGGGCCGTCCGAAGAGCGAAGCGAATGCGATCACCGACGAAACGCAACGAGCGCTCGCCGGGCGCAGGAGTCATAATCAGTTTATCCATGCAAACTTGGCATGGGTTTTATTCCTTCACTCAAACTAATTCAATGATATACGGATACGGTACGCGCGAATCAGGTTCTAAACCGCGCCCATTTTTGACTCGTCGCCAGCGGCCAAACCTTCGCAATTGTAATACTCGTCACTTTTCGAACCTGCCCGTTGAGATATGCCCAGAAATTCGGAAACAAGTTCCTCACTGTTTTCAGTGGAATAGAATCTCATTAGAAGGCTGTTCTGGGAATCAGCTTGGAGCGAGCACGGCACAGGTTGACCCTCCCACCAACTGTGCGCCTGAGGAAACCGATGCAACAGGTATGATGCTCGGAAAACCCCGCAACATCCGCTGCAACATTGTTTCATAAGGACTTAACCCGCAACATTTGGAGCAACAGACCCGCTACACACCAGCAACATTCTTTTCCGGACGGCACTTGGCTTTCCCCTGCTGCATTTCGCATTTTGCGGGAACTCTTTTTGCACTAAAAACCTTTTCAAACTAAGCATTGTGATAGAAATGAGTTGTTTGCCAACCAAACTGCAACAACGTCCTTGGGCCGCCGTCGGCTTCTGTGGAAATAATATGGCAACGCTCCGAAAAAGTATAAAAAAGGTCTTCCCCGCTCTTATGGGCTGGTTGCTTTTGGCCGCGCCGGCTGCGGTGCAGGCTCAGTTCACTTACAGCACCAATGCTGACAATACTCTCAACATAACCGGTTACTACGGGCCTAGCGGTGCAGTGGCCATTCCGGACGCCATCAATGGCCTGGCGGTCAGCAGCATCGGGCAGGAAGCGTTTTACGACGACACCAGCCTGACTGGCGTAACGATTCCCGGCAGTGTGATCAGTATTGGGGACTCTTCATTCCTTGACTGTGCGAATCTGAACAGCGTCACGATTGGAAACGGCGTCACCTGCATTGGAAGTAATGCGTTCTATCAATGCGGCAGCCTGACCAATGTCATCATTCCCGGAAGCGTTACCAACATTGCGGGGTTTGCGTTCTCAGTTTCCGGCCTGACCAGCGTAACGATTCCCGGTAGCCTCACCAGCATGGGGGACTGCGTATTCGAAGCGTCCTCCAGCCTGTCCAAAGTTTATTTCTATGGCAACGCTCCCACCGCGCCAGCGGGCCAGTTCAGTGGGGATTACTACTTAGTGGAAATGACGGGGGTCTATTATTTACCGGGCACCACGGGTTGGGGTTCCTTTTATGCAGGTGTTCCGGCTCAGTCGTTTCCGGCACAAGCTCAATTCACGTACACAACCAATGGCGGCACTATCACCATCACTGGGTTCATCGGGCCTGCGGGCGCTCTGGCCATTCCAACCAACATCAGCGGGTTGACCGTCACCGGCATCGAGGATCAAGCGTTTTATGACCAGATCGGCCTGACGAGCATCACGATTCCCCGCACCGTTACGAGCATCGGGGTGAATGCTTTTGAATACTGCGCCAACCTGACAGCCATAACGGTGGATGCAAACAATTCCGCCTATAGCAGTGTGAACGGGGTGGTCTTTAATAAAGGGCAAACCACGCTCATTCAATATCCCCCCGGATTGAGCGGCGGTTACACGATTCCCGATACCGTTACCAGTATCGGCAATTATGGCTTTGATGGTTGCTCCGGCCTGACCATCGTCATTATTCCCGCAGGCCTGACCAGCATCGGGGCCGCCGCGTTTGCGGAATGCGCCAGCCTGGCAAACGTGACAATTCCCCAAGCCGTCACCAGCATTGGGCAGGGTGCGTTCTATGACTGCGGCAGCCTGACCAGCATCACAATTCCCAGCAGCGTCACCAACATTGGCGAGTATGCCTTTCAAGCCTGTGGTCGCCTGACAAACGTCACCGTCGCCAACGGTGTCACGAGCATCGGCGAATATGCATTCTATGAAAGTGGCAGCCTGACCAGCATCACCATTCCCGCCAGCGTCACCAATATCGGCCAGGACGCGTTCGCCTGGTGTTCCAGCCTGGCAACGGTGACAATTCCGAGCAACGTCAAAACCATTGGTGATTATGCTTTCGCTTGGTGTGGAAACCTGACCAGCGTGACGAATCCCGCCAGCATCAACAGCGTCGGCTATGGGTTGTTCACGGCCTCGTCCAACCTGACCAGCGTCTATTTCCAAGGCAACGCTCCCACCGTTGTTGGGAATCCGTTTGATGGGCCTGTGTTCTCTGGCGACAGCAACGTGACGGTCTATTATTCGCCCTGCACCACCGGTTGGAATTCCACTTTTGGCGGTGTTTCGGCTGTGCCTGAAGGGCTTGTTTATACAACTAATGCCGGTGCCATCACCATCACCGGCTATTCGAACTTGTGCCCCAATATCATTATTCCGGCCAGCATCAACGGCCTGCCGGTTAGCAGCATCGGGGCAAGTGCATTCGAAAACCTCACCAATCTGACCAGCGTCACGCTGACCGCCATTACCAACATTGGGCCAGATGCTTTCGAAGGCTGCTCCGGCTTGACCGGTGTTTATTTTAACGGCAATGCCCCCACCGCTGATGTGAGCGCTTTCAATAATGACATAAAGGCGACAGTTTATTATACGCCCTGCGCCACTGGATGGACTAACGCTTTTGCCGGTCTTCCGACCGTGCCGGAAACGACGCCAGACCAATTCAGTTATACGATAAATGCAGGCGCGATCACCATCACCGGCTACTCCGGGTCTTGCGGCACTCTGATCGTTCCGGCTGCCATTGATGGCCTGCCGGTTACAACCATCGGGTCGAATGCCTTTGAAAACCTCACCAATCTGGCCAGCGTCACTATTCCCGGCAGCGTGACCAGCATCGGGGAGGCGGCATTCGCCTACTGCACCGGGCTGACAGACACGACGATTTCCCCGGGCATCAACAGCATTGGACAGGGTGCATTCTATGGATGCAGCAGCCTGTCCGTTGTCACCATTCCGGCGAGTGTGACCAATATTGGGGAGTATGCGTTTCAATTGTGCAACGGCCTGACCAATATCACTCTCGCCAACGGAGTCACCAGCATAGGGGAATACGCGTTCTATGGAAGCAGCCTCACCAGCGTCACCATTCCCGCCAGCGTTACCCATATCGGACAGAATGCCTTCGCCGACTGCGCGGGGTTGACCACGGTGACAATTCCCAGCGGTGTTAATACCATTGGAGACGATGCGTTTGCCTGGTGCTCCGGCCTGATCAGTGTCACCCTCCCGGCCACCGTCACGAACATCGGATACGCGTTGTTTTATGGGTCGTCCAACCTGACCAGCGTCTATTTCCAGGGCGACGCTCCCGCCGTTGTTGGGAATTCGTATGATGGGGCGGTATTTGATGGTGACGCCAGCGTGACGGTGTATTATTCGTTTTGCACCTTCGGCTGGGGTTCCACTTTTGCCGGTGTTTCAGCCGTGCCGGAAGGACTCAGTTTCACTACAAATGCCGGCGCCATCACCGTCACCGGCTACTCCAGCTTGTGTCCCTATGTGATCATTCCAGCCAGCATCAATGGCCTGCCGATCACCAGCATTGGGGCGAATGCCTTTGCAAACCTCACCAATCTAACCAGTGTCACGATTCCCGCCAGCGTCACCAACGTGGGAGCGAATGCGTTCGAAGGTTGCTCAAGTTTGACCGGTGTCTATTTCAATGGAAATGCCCCGCCCGCTGATGCGACTGTGTTCAATGCGGACACCAAAGCGACGGTTTATTATGCGCCTTGCGCGAGCGGCTGGAGCAACACCTTCGCCGGTCTTCCGGCGATTCCGGGAACAGCGCCGGATCAATTCATTTACACGATAAATGCCGGGGCCATCACCCTGACCGGTTATCCCGGCACTTGCGCCGACGTGAACATCCCGGCTACGATTGAGGGTGTGCCGATCACCGGCATCGCCGCTGGGGCGTTTTACGGACATAACACCCTTACGAGCCTAACAATTCCCGCCACTGTCACCGAGATCGAAGGCGACATGTTTACCGGAACCAGTCTCACCAACATTTCGTTTTTGGGCAACGTCACGATTGGACCAAATGCGTTCGATTCCTCGAATCGTGCCTGGGATAGCCTGACCAGCGTCAACATTGCCGGTGGTGTCATTGGAGATCGGGCCTTCCAATTCTGCGAAAGTCTGTCCAATCTCACGCTCGGCAACGGCGTGACTTCTATCGGGCAATTGGCTTTTATCGGCGATCCAATTTCCAATCTCGTAATTCCCGCCAGCGTCACTTCCATTAGCAGTGGTGCGTTCGAAGGTTGCGCCATAACCAACCTCATGATTCCCGGGAGTGTCACCAACCTCGATTTTGCAGCGTTTTATGGCTGCGGGGAGTTGACCAACGTTGTCATTGGCGCTGGCGTCGCCACCATTTGGGAGGACTCTTTCTCCGGATGCGGTGGGTTGATCAGCGTATTTTTTCTGGGCAACGCTCCAACTGTGCTTGACACGGAGGATGAGCCTGTGTTTTATGATGACCCCAAGGCGACGATCTATTATTTGCCTGGCACGACGGGCTGGAGCAGCAATTACCAATGCGCCCCGACTGCCCTATGGGAGCCGTTAATCCAAGGCAGCGGAGCCGGCTTCGGCGTAAGCAATAATCAATTTGGCTTCAACATCACCGGTACGGCCAACATCCCCATTGTGGTGGAGGGCTGCACCAATCTGGCCAACCCCGTCTGGACGCCGCTAACGAATGTGGCGCTCACCAACGGCCAGTTCTATTTCAGTGAACCTTGCCAAGCGAACACTCTTGGCCGCTACTACCGAATCGGCTTTCCGTGAGCATAAACGGGTTGTAAATGGGTTCCGCGCAATTGCATATTCCTATTACCGAAGATCCGCCACCGCGATCAAATCCCCCATGCCTGTTCTTTTGCAGCCAATTCATTTACCAATTGGAAAACTTGATCCATTTGATCTCATACGGATCCAACGTCAGGTTCACCGTGCCATTTTTTAATTCGCTGACTGATCCGGCATGAACTGTCTCAAGCTCATGCAGCGCGCTTTCGGGATTTATCCGCATGAGATCGTATGCAGTCTCTTGTAGCCCATGATAAATGATCGAACATTCGTATCTGTTCGTTTTGCCGTTGGATGGGAAATTCCAGAAAATTGAATTGACCGCGTTCTCCGACTTCGTCGTAAATGATTGAACGTCCGCGTTTGTGCCTTTGACTTCGATTTGTTCGCCCTTCTGCTGGCTGAGGCATAAGAACACAAAATAGGAGGGCCTCACCCGGCCCTGATTATCAAACAAGCCCAGACACGGCATGGTGTTGAACAAATCAGCGAAAAGCCCAATATGCCTTTTGGACAGGAACGTGAAGTCGGCAGGGTTCAGATAATAATAGCGAATTTCATAATAGGCGGATGCAGACAGCCCTTCTTCCTGGAATATTTTTGTCGCTTGCAAAATAAAAGCCGGCTGGAACCAGGGATTCGGATTGGGATTAAAAACATCCATATTCCATTCGGTGAGCATTGTTTCGGTGTGCTGCAATTGTGGAAATTTTCTCAGTTTTTCGTTAGCGTACCGAATCGTGCTCCTGAAGGTTTCGGGATTATTGTTGTAGAGGTGGTACGAGAAAAAATCCAACGGGGCGTTGCCGCTGGCGCAATACTCAAGCAACGCATCGCCGATGGGGCTGTGGGGATCGGCCAGCGCCGGTCCGCCTACTTTTGCCTTGGGATCGGCGCGGCGGATCGCGTCGGTGGTGTGCTTGTAGTAAATGAGATAATCCTTCGGGGTGAACAAATACGGACAGCCGCCGCCCTCGCCAATATCACCTTCATTGCTGATTTCCCAGTATTCGATGCCATAACCTTTTTCCCGGCAATGTTTGACCAAGTGATAGACCAATTCTTCCCACTCCGGGTAACTCGATGGATGCACAATGGTTTCGTCCACTTTGGGAAACAGCAATGGCGGCTTAAAAGCGATGTTGGGAATGGGACGGGCGCCGGTGGCAACGATGGCATCGAGTGATTTGTCCAAAATCTTCCAGTTGAATTTGCCCTTGGCCGGGTAAAGGTGAAAATATTCCTGGATAAAAAACCGCACGGTTCTTGGATGCAATATTTGCAATTGCGGAACATGGGCATCAATCATGGAGTGTGGCGACATTCCGCCCTGTCCGAGGGAATACTTTGTGAGGTCGATTTTCCCCGAGACTTGGGAAACATCAATATTCAAATCCAACGGCGTCCTGCTTTCCTGGGCATAAAGATTTAATGTCGCCGCGAGACAAAGCTGCCAGATTATAAATCGTTTCATGCTGTTTGAACTGCCGGGCTTTGTTCCCTTGGTGAATCAAGGTGCTGAGTGGCAAAGTCCTCCAAGCCGCGCAAAATAAAATCGTGGTCCCATTTAAAACAACCATCGCGCCATTCGGTTTTTAGGACATCTGGATTGGTCAGCGCTTCGGCTTCTTTCCGCCCGAAACTGCTTGCAACCGCGTTGAGGAACAAGCCAAGAACATTGCCGTGAGTGAAAATGGCGCTCGGACCAGTCGTTCTCCCCGCAATGTCGCCAATCGCCTTGCAGATTCTCACCTGCGCGGCGACGGAAGCCTCGCAATCGGCCGGGGCGAAAGTGAAATCTTCCCAGGATTTGCGCCACACTTCGTCAGAAGGATGGCGGCCGTCATTGACGATCAGCCTCTCCCGCAAATCATCAATGACGACGATTTCGAGCGCGCGCTTTTGGGCAAACGGCTCGGCGGTGGCGAGAGCCCGAACGAATGGACTGGAGAACACATGAACAACCCCGAGTGGGGCGAGCAAATCGGCCAGTTGCACGGCCTGTCTCGCGCCGACAGCGCTCAAGGGCCAGCCAGAAAATCCCAGCGCTTGGTTTACGACGCACTGGGCGTGCCGGATAAGATAAAGCGTCTTGCGCATTTGTCAGGGATTTCTGTTCTGAGGCGAATAAAAGTTCTGTTGCTTTGCCTCGGAAATGAGTGAACAGGCGTATTCCCACAATGCGCTGGAGCTGTTTTCAATTGGCCGGCTGCGGTCGAGAGACTGCTCGCTGGTCACGCCATGTTTGCGCCAGTATTCTCCACTGTTGTAAAAATTTTGGATCAGCGGCATGAGGCGATCGAGAGCATTGGCGAAAGCTGCGTCCGGCGAAACAGCGGCCTCGAACTCCTGCCAAAGCTCGCGAAACTCAGATGCCTGACCGGTCGGCAGCAAATTGAAAATGCGTTCCGAGGCGCGTTTCTCGCGGTCGGCCTTGGTGCCATTGCCGGCGGTGTCGAAGGCATCTGTATCACCGGCATCAATCTCCACAATATCGTGAATAAGCACCATTTTGAGGACGCGAAGCAGATTGAGCGGCTGGTTGGCGTGACCGGCCAGAACGATGGCCATGAGGGCAAGACTCCAACTATGCTCGGCCGAATTTTCGCGTCTGTCGGATTTGACGGGCGAGGTGCGGCGGAGGATAAATTTAAGCTTCTCACTCTCGACGAGAAATTGAATTTGTTGTGTGAGGTAATCGGATGTGTTCATCGCATTGATGGGAGCGGCGTCCAGGCGGATTGTTAAGCGGCTTCATTCTTCCGCATCGTAGTAATCCAGACCAGCGGCGCGCACAAGTCTGCGATTGCACCCGTGCCAACCGCCCGGGATATTTGCAACCCGTGGTGGCGTTTTGCAACGCGCGAGTGAGCCGAGCCAACGTCGGTGGCAGTAAATCATTTCATGCAAACCTGTGGCAATCATGGATTGGAGACTGCCAAAGCGGCCTTCCTGTCAAAAGGCATGGCTAATGCTTTCAATCGACGAGTTGACGGACTAACAAAAAACAAAAATTATGAAAAACAACGCAAGAGATAATCAAAACGGGCAGCCGACGGATTCCGAATCCCAGGGAAACGAAATGAATAATGAGTTTCACCAACTCTTTCTCGACGAACTGGCCGACCTTTTGAACGCCGAGATGCAGCTTACGAAAGCTTTGCCGAAGATGGCCAAGGCGGCCCAATCGGAAGAGTTGGCCGAGGCCTTCAGATCGCATCTGGAAGAAACCGAAAATCACGTCAATCGCCTCAAAGAGGTTTTTGAAACATTGAATGAAAAGGTGAAGAGCAAAACCTGCAAAGCCATGAAAGGCTTGGTGGAGGAAGGCTCCGAACTGATGGAGGAACTTAAAGGGAGCAGCGCGATTGACGCCGGCTTGATTGCAGCGGCCCAAAAGGTGGAGCATTATGAGATTGCTTCGTACGGCACGGTGCGCGCATGGGCAGAACAAATGGGCCACTCTGAAGCAGTCGAATTGCTCGGGGAAACGCTCGACGAAGAAAAAGCGGCTGATGAAAAACTGACGGAAATCGCCAGGGAATCCGCCAACAAGCAGCCAGCATAACTCTGGTTTATGGACGCGGTTTTTTCGTGTGATCAGTTCCGGCGGCCTGCTGAGGGCCGCTGGAACTGGGTTTTTGTACTCAGCATTCGAACGATCACACGGGTTTAAATTTTGACATTCACCTGATCTTCAGGATCGGACGAATATATTTTTCAATCATCAGCCTTTTCAAACTTACGCAGGTAGTCGGCGGGATATTTTGGCGCCGGCAGAACGTGCGTCCGTTTTGCCCAGATCTCCCATTTTGCCAGCATCTCCTTTGCTCTGTCCGGCTGAGTGGCGGCGAGGTTATGCAGTTCCGTTCGGTCCCCCTTGAGATCATAAAGTTCCCACGCACCGTCGAAATCCCGGCGCACCAGCTTCCAATCGCCCTCGCGCACCGCCGCATTGCCTTCGTGTTCCCAAAAAAGCGCGTCCCGCTCTTGAAGGGGTTGGTTTGCAAATGCCGGCTGGAGACTGCGCCCTTCCATGGGTGGAATCGCATGACCTTCAAACTCCTTCGGATACGTCGCACCGGCAATGTCTGCCACAGTGGCCATGATGTCCACGATATGGCCTGGCTCGATGCGAAGTTCATTTTTCGCGGTGATGCCTGCGGGCCAATGCACGATCAGCGGTGTGGAAATGCCGCCCTCGTGCTCGAAATGCTTGTAGAGGCGGAATGGCGTGTTCTCCAGGGTCGCCCACGACTCACCGCAAAAAACCGCGCTTTCCGGCCCGCCGGGATTCGCGCCTTTCAAGATCCCATTGGGGCCGGACTCAGCATTGCCACCGTTGTCGCTCAAAAACAAGATGAGCGTATTGTCGAGCAGGCCGCGCTGTTGGAGTGAAGCCACCAGCACGCCCACCTCCTTGTCCATGTGCCAGACGCAGGCGGCGTAGATGGACATGATCTGGTCAAAGCGATCGTGCTCCTGCTCTGAAAGCGTGTCCCACGCCTTGACTTCCTCGAGGCGCGGCGACAGGCCCCATGAAGGATCAATCAAACCCATGGCCTTCTGCCTTTCGTACCGCGCCTTTCGCAGCTTGTCCCAACCGTTGGTATAAATAGCATGGCGAAATTTTGCGATGTCTTCCGCCGGAGCCTGCAGCGGAAAATGAGGCGCGTTATAGGCAAGATAAAGGAAAAACGGCTTTTTCGCCGCAACGGACTCGTCTATGAACTTGACGCCCTGCTCGGTCCAGAGGTCGGTAGAATACCAATTCTTGGGCAGTCGTGAATCAGTGTTGGCGATGGTTTCTCCGTTGAGAAACAACTTCGCCTTCTTTGCGGTGCCGTAATAAAACCCGCCTGCTGGCGCACTGAGACTGCGGTCGAAGCCGCGTTCCCATGGCGCCGCGCCGAATTTCATGCCAACGTGCCACTTGCCCGTCATGGCCGTGAAGTAACCCGCGCCGCGCAACACTTGCGCCATTGTCACGCAGTTTTCGTTGAGATGGCCGAGGTATCCGGGCAAACTTCCGTTGCCGGTCATCCGCCCGATCCCAGCCTCATGGGAATAAAGTCCAGTCAGGATGGCTGCACGCGAGGGGCAACAGCGAGACGTGTTGTAAAACTGCGTGAAGCGCAGGCCGTCCCTCGCCAGGGCGTCAAGGTTGGGTGTCGGGATCTCACTGCCGTAACAACCGAGATCGGAATAGCCCATGTCGTCCACGAGGATTACGATGATGTTGGGCTTGCCGGCTTTTGCCGTCGGAGCGGCGGCAACGAAGCCGCAGCAAAATGCAACAAACACACAAATAAAAGCCGACAACTTTCTCATGCAGGAACCTAAGACAAGCGGGTGGGAGCTTGCGCGGCCATCAATTCCGGGAGCAAGTGTCCCTTCTGCGGGACCAGTGTGATGTCGGCTTTGCCGTCGATCAGTTCTTCGGTTTCGAGAACCTCAAACATCGCCTTGGCGATTTCGGCGTCCTGGGAGATTTTTTCGAGGGCGGCGCCGACGATGTGCGGACGCATCGCCGCTGCTTTGGCCAGTTCGATGGCGGCTTGTTTCTCGGCTGTGCTGGTGATAATGCTCACCTGGTTGGCTCCGTCCTGCTTGATGGCGGACGTGACCTGGCGCAAGCGATTGACAACCCTTTCCTCGATTTCTTTGATCATGGCTTCGTCGCGGAAATGGACTTTGCGGATGTAAACCGAGCCGAGTTGATAGCCCCATTCCTGAGACTTGCTCGAAACTTCATTGCGCACGGTCAGGCTCATGGTGTGCCGATTCTCCAGCATGTCGGCCAGTTTCAAATTGCTCAGGCAGCGGACGGTGGAATTGCTGACGTTGGCCGCGAGCGAGCCGCGCGGGTCGGTATTTTTGAAAAGATAATCCACCGGGTTGCTGATGTACATTTCGTACCAAAGGCCGATGCCCATGGGCGCGCCTTCCTCGGAATTGACGGGGGTGCTGCGCAAATATTCCTGGTCCAGGCGCAAGTCCAGCGTAAAGCAGTGGCCCGCCCAATTAGCCAGCAAAGCTCGCGGACCGAGCTTGAGCCAGAGAAAGTGCAAACCGGGTTCGTCGAGCACGGCCAGCACTTTGCCGAAAAGCATATAAACTTTGCATTGGCGCTCGCTTACAATCGTATAAAAACCCAAGAATCGAACAATCCCGGACAAAGCCGGACCCAGCACAAGCAGCACGACAAAGGTTACGACTGCCGCAATGAGAAAACTACTAAAATTGCTAATCATGCGACGTCTCCAAAATGGCGCGGCGGGCCTGGTTGAACAATTTCAAGCGTACATTGCGCACATAAGCGCCCAGCGCGCCGGGGCCGCTGCTTTTCAACTCGCGCAGTTGCGCGGCCAGCGCGGTCAAAGGCTCGACTTCCGCCTGCGCCTTCAGCGTTTCGATTTCAACGGCCCGATGCGATTGGACGAGCTTCTGGTCCGCCCCGGCTTGCGCCAGGCTGATGTCGGATGAGACTTGATTATAGGCCGTGTTGATCGCCGCCAGCGCCGATTCCACCTCTGGAGGCGGATCGATGCCGGTGATGAGGGAGGCGTCCAGGGCAATGCCGTAGCGCGCGGCGGACGATACGCACTCGGTATCCATGTGTTCGTTAAGGTCGCGCAGGTTTTTGCGCAGATCATTAATGGAAATGCCAATGGCAGCCGGCGGTTCGCCGGCCACGGGAGCTTTTGAGGCGGGCGCCTCGAAGTTGGCGATGCGTTCGCGCAAAATGGAAATGAAATAACCCATGATGTGGACAATGGGTCGTTTGACACCGAATAAATATGCGTAGAGATTTTTTTCCGACACCCGGTAGCGAATCTGGCCCTTCAACCCGGTATTGAGCTGGTCTTTAGTCACGGCTTCGAGAATGGTGCCTTGGGTGTTGGCATTCGGGTCCTCCGGGTCCATGGCCATGTTGATAATCTGGGTGGAGATGGACGTTTTATACACTTTCTCCCATGGCCATTTGAAATAAGGGCCACCCGGCTGGATCACGCGCACCTGCGGATAAGCATATCTGTCGCGCTCCTCGGGGGCGAGGCTTTCGGAGATGGGATCTTCCAGGGTGGTGGCATTGCTGAGGCGCTGGGCGCGTCCGAAACTGGTTTTGACAGCCCGTTCATTTTGGTTGACGGTGAAAAACCCCATCGCCAGATACCGCACTAGGAACCAGGCCACGAAACCAAAAATGCATCCGATGAAAATCATCATAAGTTTGACATGGCAAGTTATGTATTCCGCCGTCGTGCGATTGCCAAGCTTTATATTGGAAAGGCGAAATATATTGTCCTCTTTTCGTTTTGGCGGACGTATATAAATGGAAACGTCTTGCAGCAGATGCCGTTGGTGGCGTCATCCTGAACATGAAATCGAGCCGGGCATTTACGCTGGTGGAGCTGCTGGTGGTTATTGCAATCATCGGTATTCTGGCGGCGTTGCTCCTGCCGGCATTGTCCTCGGCCAAGCGGAAAGGGCAACAAAGCAAATGCTTGAGCAATGTCAAACAATTGACGCTGGCCAGCTTCATGTATGCGGCAGATTCCGGCTCGCAAGCCGCCTACCACATGGCCACCGCGTCCAACTCTCTCTGGATGAGCATGGGTAATTACGGAAATCAAAGACAGGTTCTAATTTGTCCTTCATCGCATGACACCGTGCCCGCTCCCACCCAAAATTCATCGGGCGCGGCGGATCTCACATGGGTTTGGGCGCCCGCGGTTACGAATAGTTACACTGGCAGTTACGCATTCAATGGCTGGCTCTACGACACGGCGATGTTCGGCGCGAGCAAACATCCTGAATTCATGATGAACAAACAATCTATGATCCAGAAGCCTTCACAAACGCCTGTTTTTTGCGATTCAATGTGGGTGGATCTGTGGCCTCTCGAAACAGATCTGCCCTGCACCGATCTCTACGACGGCACCCGCACTGAGGCGGGCATGACCCGTTGCACAATTGTGCGGCACGCAGACGGCGATCCCAGCCGTGCGCCACGCGATTTTGACATCACCCAACCCATGCCCGGAGGAATAAATATCGGAATGGCCGACGGCCATATGGAATTGGTGAAGCTCGAAAAACTCTGGCAATATTATTGGCACTTGGATTGGGTTCCGCCTCCGAGCCGCCCGCAGTAATTGGTAAAGACGGGCCTCGGACTCCAACTTTGCCCTTTCTTCTTTAATCCTGAATCTTCAAACTGGCACCCTTGAACTTGGATTCGAATAGATTGACCATCGCCGGGAAAACGTTTCCTTCGCGCCTGCTGATCGGGACGGGAAAGTTTTCCTCGCCCGAATTGATGCGCGACGCCATTGCGGCCAGCGGGACGGCCATCGTTACCGTGGCTTTGCGCCGGGCGGATTTGACCGGGCAGAATGATCCATTTGCCAATATCCTCGAGTATGTCGATCCGAAAAGGTATCTGGTATTGCCTAACACCAGCGGCGCCATGAATGCGGCCGAAGCCGTCCGTCTGGCCCGCTTGGCGGTGGTAGCGGGATTGCCCAATTGGGTCAAGCTGGAGATTCATCCCGATCCTCGTTATCTATTGCCCGATCCGGTCGAGACCTTGGCCGCCGCTGAAATATTGGTCAAAGAAGGCTTTGTTGTATTGCCTTATATCAATGCCGATCCAGTCCTGGCCAAGCGCTTGCAAGACGCTGGGGTTGCCACGGTAATGCCGCTCGGATCGCCGATTGGGTCAAACCGCGGACTGGAAACTCGCGGGCAGATTCGAATTATTATCGAACAGGCTACGGTGCCGGTGGTGGTTGATGCCGGCATCGGCGCGCCCAGCCACGCGGCGGAAGCGATGGAAATGGGCGCGGATGCTGTCCTTGTCAATACTGCGATTGCCGTGGCCAACGATCCTTGCCGAATGGCGCGGGCGTTTCAAGCGGCGGTCGAGGCAGGGCGTGATGCTTTTGAAATCGGGTTGGGGGCGCCACAGGCCACCGCCAGCGCGACGAGTCCATTGACGGCGTTTTTAAATTAACCAAACCTATCCATTCTCGTGAAACGAAAAGGGAAAACTCCAAAATCGCCTCCGGCGGGCAGACTGTCCGGCGTTCGGATGCGCCAATTGCTCGCCGCAGGGGGGCGCAGCCGGGTTTTAGTCCTGGGCGACGTCATGCTGGACCATTTTCTCTGGGGCAAAGTGGGACGCATTTCGCCGGAGGCGCCTGTGCCGGTGGTTGAATTCGACCAGGAGAGCTACATTCCCGGCGGCGCGGGGAACGTCGCGCGCAATCTGGCCGATTTGGAGGTTGCCACCGAACTCTTCGGCACGGTCGGCCACGATGAGCCAGCCCAGAGGTTGAAACAAGTTCTTAAGCATGATCGAATCGGCTGCAGCGGACTTCTCCTGTGCGAGAATCGAACGACCAGTGTCAAGACTAGAATAATCGCCCATCGCCAGCAAATCGTGCGGGTGGATCGCGAGAGCCGCTTTGACATTGACGATGCCACGACGCTCCGCTTGCTGGCGGAACTGGAACGAAGTCTTAAAACGGCCGATGCTGTGGTCTTATGCGACTATGCCAAAGGGGTCATTACCCAGCAAATGCTCAACCAAACGAAAACGCTTTGCCGCGAGCGCGGCATCTGGCTAAGCGTGGATCCCAAGCCCTCCCATCAACTCAACCTGGCGGGGGTTTCCTTGCTAACGCCCAACCGCAAGGAGGCTTTTGAATTGGCCGGATTGCAGGACGAGGCACGGGGCTCGGCTCCCGCCGAGGACGCGCTCCTGTTGCAGGTGGCGGATAAATTATTGCGTGAACTTCAGCCTGCTTTACTGCTTATTACGCTGGGCGATCAGGGGATGCTTTTGTGTCAGCAAGGCCAAAAACCTTTTCATGCCCCAACCCTGGCCCGCGAAGTTTTTGACGTTTCCGGAGCCGGGGATACTGTAATTGCCTCTTTCACTTTGGCGATTGTCGCGGGCGCATCGCCTGTTGAGGCGGCGATTTTCTCCAATCACGCGGCGGGCGTGGTTGTAGGGAAACTCGGGACGGCCACTGTTCGTCCAGACGAGTTATTGCAAAGCATCCGTCGGAAAGAAATGCTTTGATGAACGCGCCCAAAATCACCGCCGAAACCATTCGAACCATGAAAGGCCGCGAACGGATTGCTGCCCTGACCGCCTATGATTTCGCCATGGCCCGCTCACTCGATGCCACCGGTGTGCCCCTGTTGCTGGTTGGGGATTCGGTGGGCATGGTTGTCCTGGGTTACCCCGATACGACTCACGTCACTATGGCGGACATGGAGCATCACGTTCGCTCCGCCGCCCGCGCCAAAACCCGGGCCTTGCTGGTCGCCGACCTCCCATTCAACAGTTGTCAAACGGTGTCGATCGCGCTGGAAAACACCCGGCGTTTGCTCGACGCCGGAGCGGAAGCCATCAAGGCTGAAGGCGGCCGGAATATCCTGCCTCAGGTTCGAGCCATCATCGGGGCTGGTGTCCCTTTTCTTGGCCATTTGGGAATGCTCCCGCAAAATGTGGTGGCTGAAGGCGGTTACCATATCAAAGGGAAAACTCCGGAAGAACGATCCGACTTAATGGCGGATGCCGTGGCGCTGGCGGAAGCCGGTGCGTTTGGCATCGTGCTTGAGTTGGTCACACCGCCGGTCGCTCGCGAGATCACGGCGCGGATTGCCATACCCACTCTCGGCATCGGGTCGGGCGCGGATTGCGATGGGGAAATCCTGGTTACAACCGATTTGCTTGGGACTTCGCCCGGTTTTGTGCCCAAGCATGTTAAAAAGAACTGGCATTTCGCGGAACAAATGCGCGCGGCGGTGGTTGAATGGAAAGAGGGCGTCATTCGCCCGGGCCGCCAATGAAGTGATGAAGAATTTTTCCCATCTCGATGCCAGAGGCGACGCGAATATGGTCGATGTCTCGACTAAACCCGCCTTGCGCCGACAGGCCGTGGCCCGCGGTGAAATTCGCTTGCAAGCGGACACTATTGCCGCCATCGAAAAAGACCGGGTCGCCAAGGGGAACGTTTTTGCCACCGCGCGCGTTGCGGGCATCATGGCAGCCAAGAAAACCGGGGCGCTTATTCCTCTTTGTCATCCGTTGCCCATTACTCATTGCGGCGTGGACTTTGCTGTCCCGTCTTCGCGCGACCGTGTTGTGATTACCGCTTCGGCCCGCATCACTGCGGCGACAGGGGTTGAAATGGAAGCGTTGACGGCCGTCAGCATGGCGGCGCTGACCATTTACGACATGTGCAAAGCCGTCGATAAAACCATGCGGATTACGAACATAACGCTGGTCTCAAAAACAAAAAGCTAATGCAAATCGATGCCGGCATAATTACCATCTCAGACCGGGCTTCGCGCGGTCTTTACGACGATTTGGGAGGGCCGGCTTTGAAAAAGGCGGCCCTAGGCCACGGTTGGAACGTTCTGGCCGAGGCCTTGGTCCCCGACGAAAAAAGCGATATTCAACGCGCCATTCGCGAGCAGATCAACAAAGGGTGTCAATTGATTTTAACCACCGGCGGCACAGGGGTGGCCTTGCGCGATGTCACGCCGGAAGCGGTGCGCGAAATCGCGGTGCGCGAATTGCCCGGCTTTGGCGAGGTGATGCGGATCGAATCAATGAAGATAACGAAAAACGCCATTCTCTCGCGCAATCTGGCCGTAGTGGTCGATAAAGCACTGGTGATCTGTTTGCCGGGAAAACCGAGCGGGGCGGTCGAGTGTTTGGGTTTTGTCGCCGGAGCCGTGCCCCATTGTGTGGAAGTCTTGCAAGAGGTGCCCACCAGTTGTTGAGCTATGTGCCGAGTGACTGGCATTATATTGGTTCTGTTGTTGGCAGGATGTGTGAGCAAGAAGGAGGCGGAATTGCGGGAGCGCCAGGCATATATGGCCGGTCAGCAGCAGTCCGGCCAGCAATCGCAATCGCGACCGCAGGGATCGCCTCAGGTCATCGTTCAAGGCCCGGTGCGTAATCATGTGATTCCTTGGGATGAGAATTTGACCCTGGCCCAGGCGATCGTTGACGCCGATTATACCGCCTTTATTAATCCAAAACACATTCGCGTCATTCGCAACGGACAGATGATTGAAGAGTTACGGGGGATAGATTTGTTGCACCGCCAGGACTTCCCGTTGGAAGCTGGCGATATTGTGGATATAGTTCCATGACATGAACGAGGCTGAACCATTGCAACAAGTCGGGCGCACTTGGGTGTTATTTCGTCAGCGTAGATTCTCTTATTTTGCGGGATGCGATTATTTTCGGCTGGCCAGCCATCCGGCGGTCATGAGGGCAGTCATCACGGGTCTTAAAAAATATGGACTAAACGTGGCCGCATCGCGCGTGACGACGGGGAATCACGTTCTCTACCGGAGATTGGAAACCGCGTTGGCTCGATTCTTTGCCGCGCCCGCGGCGTTGGTCGTGTCCAATGGCTATGCGTCCAATTCCGTCGTTGCGCAATCATTGTGCGGCGATTTTTCCCACGTGGTCATCGACGCCAAAGCACACGTCAGCCTCCGCGACGCCAGCCGTTTCCTTTCATGCCCCGTTTTAGAATTCAAAAGCCGCGACCTGGCCGACCTTCGCCGCGTCCTGGGCCGCTCGGGGCGCAATGCAAAACCGATCTTATTGACTGACGGTGTGTTTACGTACGAAGGAGAAGTTGCGCCCTTGCGGGAATATTTAAAAATTCTCGGGCCGCATGGCCGTATTCTTGTGGACGATGCACACGGGGCCGGAGTAATTGGCCGAATGGGACGGGGCGCGCTGGAATTTGAAAAAGTTTCACGAGAACACATCATCCAAACCGTGACCTTGAGCAAGGCATTTGGGGTCTATGGCGGCGCTATTTTATGTTCGCGCGCGCTGCGCGAGAAAATGATCTCCCGCAGCACCGTATTTGCGGGAAGCACCCCGTTGCCACTGCCGCTGGCCAACGCGACTCTGCGCGCCATCCATCTTTTAAAGATTGACCGAAATTTGTGCCGTCGTCTGAATCAAAAAGTTCAATACGTCAAAACCAACTTGCGCGCCGCGAGTTTTCCCGTGCCACTGACACCCGTCCCCGTAATCGCGGTAACGCCCGGAAACGGCGCTCAAGCAGCGGCCATCCGACGAAGTTTGATAGCGCGCGCTATTTTTCCGTCATTCATCAAGTATCCCGGCGGGCTGGTGGGCGGTTATTTTCGCTTCGTCATTTCTAGCGAACATTCCGAAAAGCAACTGGATGATTTATTGGCCGCTTTGATTGCCTGCAAGCGGTGAATCAAGCCGGCTTGACTTCCAATGGCCGCGCAAACATCACGCCCGTCAATTCGTCCGACCAATTAAGGCATCGGCTGATCTCGGTTTCGAATGTCACCTTCATGTTTCTTCGGGAAGACGAAGCGTCCATGAAATGCACCACTCCTTTTTGGTCTTTGATGCACAGGCCGGTGTGCGCGATATCAATGCCTTCCTCAGTTGTGGTGACTCCAATGATATCGCCGGTCTGAAGCAGCGGTTCAGCAGCCTTCAGCTTATCCATCGGCAGATATTTCAACGACCGCGCATTTATCTTGTCCTCAGTGAGCCGGATGACTGGAAGAAACTCCGGATGCGCCACCAGTTGTCGGTAGTGCTCTGGATGGTCGGACATGATGCCGACCTTTTGCGTGAACGGCTCCGCGCCGGGCAATTCTGGAGTGAGGATCTTAACCACGCCTTTTTGTTGATTATCCACGAACCAATCGGTGGTGTAGTGAAGGCGAGTGGTGAAGTCTCCTATCTTCCCGCCGCGATAGCGTGTAATTTGCACTTCGCTAATCAGATCTTCAGGGGACTTTTTTCCCTTCTTAATCATGCGGGCCATACAGAGAGAATCCTCGAAGAATGTGACGCAATCCAGGCCGTTGAGATTCACCACGCAGTATTCCGAGTTTTTGGAAACCTCGAGGGTGAATCCCACGTACGGAGTGCCTTTGAATTCCATGGCAATCTTGCCGATCAACTGACCAATCGGCAGCGCGTGCCAGTTCTCCGCGGAAGATTTGTCCACAATTCGAGTGAAAACGTCCTGGCCTTTGAAGTGCTTGAGTTGCTCTTGCAGCCAATCGTTGCTCGCCGCAAGGGCCGACGAGCCAAGAAAACCCAAGGCTCCCAACGAGGCATAACGAAGAAGCTCACGTCGTGTCATACCCCGCCGACTCGTTCCGTTTGAAATCAAAGCGCTCATCACATCCAAGTAAGCCACGATCTTAAAATTTCGTCAATTCGCCCGTTTTCCCATCCATTTATTATTCCTTACCCGCCACGGTCCTAAGCCATGTTTGGGCCATGAGCGACGCCCCCGCGTCAGACGGGTGCACGCCGTCCTTCGACCAATGTTCGGGAGGCGCATATTTGACAGCTTGGTTGAAAATCGCTTGGAAGGGAACAAAAGTCGCATGGAAAGCTCCGGCCACGCGCTGCGCCGCCGCTTGATAAGCGTCAAATCGGGGGAACCACTTCTCATTAATCACCCCGCAACGCAGGACGAAGGGTTCGCAAATCACCAACCTCACTTTTGGCAATGCCTGGCGCGTGCGTTCCACGAGGGAGTGATAATCGCGTTCGTAGATCTCAACGGTTCCCTGGTATTTCCCAGTCAGCGTATGCCAAAAGTCGTTCACGCCAATGAGGATGCTCAGCACGTTCGGCTTCAGGTCGAGACAGTCGGTTTGCCACCGGTCCGCGAGCTGGAACACTTTATTGCCACTGATGCCGCGGTTGAAGATCTTCAACTCATCCTTCGGTCGGTCCACCAGCAATTCAACCCCGGCCAGCCAGGCGTAGCCGGCTCCCAACGCCTTTTGTTCGTTGGGTGTCGCCGCGGTTTCTCGGCTTCGCCCGGAATCGGTAATGGAGTCGCCTTGAAATAGAACGATATCCTGCGGTCTAACCAGGGCATGCCGCGCCGCGGGCCAAGCCTCGTCGGCCATGGATGCGGATGAACCCGCCAAAACCCCGGTGCCCAGGATGACTCCGGAACTCTTGAGAAAGCTGCGCCGGCTTAGGTCTTTGGACTCGAAATCATTGTTGCTCACACAAACAATAATGCTCGGCAGAATTGGTGGCGCAAGCGCATTCAATCCGTTTTTGGATTTTCTTGCGCAGCGCGGGAGGAGGCCACATAGTAACTAGGCAAGTAGCGCGCGTAGCTCAACTGGATAGAGTGACGGCCTCCGAAGCCGCAGGTTGTGGGTTCAACTCCCGCCGCGCGCACCAGTTTTTTGCATACTAATTTATTATTTTATGTCTGAAGATAAATCAGTCGTGAAACCTGTCGCGGCCCCGCCGCTGAAACCCCTCCAACTAAAATCCCTGTTGGCGCCGACACCCGCGCAGCCGCCGAAGTATTCCGTCAAAGTGAAAAATGCGAAGGGCCAGGATGTCATGCTGGCCGACCCGCGGGCCGACCGCGCCCTGGTCGCGCTGATGGATATGTGCGCCGTCAACGGCGGCGCTGCCTCTCATTGGGGCGGCCCGGCCGCCTTCGCCGAAATTATTTCCGCCATTCACGGGATTATGTTCGCGGTTAAAGATCGTCCGTGGCACGAAGCTTTCAATTTTGTCAACGATGCCGGACATTGCGAAAATGGCATTTACGCCTTGCGCGCCAATTACGGTTTTGACGGCATGACCTTTCAAGATTTGAAAGGATTCCGCGGCATCAAAAGCAAGTTGACCGGCCACGGCGAATCCCACATTAATCCCGCCGGCGTGCTGTTGAGCAACGGTCCGCTGGGTTCGGCGCTGCCCCAGGCTCAGGGCCTGTCCCTGGCCGACAAAGTGGAGAAGAACGACCGCGTCACCATCTGCACCATCTCAGACGGAGCCTCCATGGAGGGCGAAGCCAAGGAAGCTTATGCCGCCATTCCCGGTCTGGCTGCCAAGGGCCGCCTCAATCCATTCGTCCTGATTATTTCGGATAACGACACGAAGCTGTCGGGGCGAATCAGCAAGGATGCGTTCAGCATGTCGCCCACCTTTTCGGCTATGGGCACGTTGGGCTGGAATGTCATCAAGGTAGCCAACGGCAATGATTTACAGGAAGTCTATTTGGCGCTCGAAAAGGGCCTGCAACAAGCAAGGGACAATCCGCATGTCCCCGTCTGCCTGTGGGCCAAAACAGTCAAAGGCTTCGGCGTCCGTTCCACGGTTGAGATGGCTTCAGGCGGCCATGGCTTTCCGTTGAGCAATGCGGAAAAGATCGTTGATTTTGTCGATGAGATTTATTTTGGCGCGCCCGGAGTCCCCGCCGAACTGGCCGATTGGGCGCGGGGTTTGCGCGCCGATTGGGAACAAAAGGAAGCCGCCAAAAAAGCGAAGACTTCGGCCACTCCACCTGCTCCCGGAGTCAAGAAGGAAAAAATCCAGGCCGGCCTGGCCAAAGGCGCGGTTCGCGCCGCACAGGAGGGATTGCCTGTTTATTCAATTTCCGCGGATTTGGAGGGATCCACCGGCATCAGCTTTTTCCAGAAAAGTTTTCCGGACCGTTTTGTCGAGGTGGGTGTGGCGGAGTCCAACATGATCAGCACCGGCGCGGGCTTTGCCAAAGCGGGATTTATTCCAATTGTTGATACTTTTGGGCAGTTTGGAGTCACCAAGGGCAATCTGCCCCTGACCATGGCCGCGTTGTCCCAGGCGCCAGTCATCGCCATTTTTTCCCATGTCGGGTTTCAGGATGCAGCCGATGGCGCGTCGCATGAGGCCACAACTTATTTTGCGGCAGTTTCGGCCATTCCCCATACTGTGGTCATTGCGTGTTCCTGCGCGGACGAGGCGGAAGCCTTGATGTACGAAGCGATCAAGCGGACGGCCAGCGCGCGCCTGGAAGGGCATCATGGCGAATCGGTCATCTTTTTTGTGGGCCGCGAAAACTATCCGCTGCACTGGCAGGAAAAGGCGAAGTACGAATGGGGCAAGGCGGAGGTTTTATCCAGCGGGAGCGATGTGGTGATTCTGGCCTGCGGGCCTCTCGTGGGCCGGGCCATTGACGCGGGGCGTCAACTTAAGGAACAAAACATCGCGGCCACGGTCATCGCCAATCCATTCATCAATCGCGTGGATTTGAAGACAATCGGGCCTGCGGTCGAAAAGTGCGCGGGTCGCGTGGTCACCATCGAGGACCATCAGGTGGTTTGCGGCATGGGCGCACAGGTGGCCCATGCCCTGGCCCAAGCCGGCATGGTCCATCGCATGAAGTCCCTGGGCATGAAAGGGGAATTCGGACAATCGGCCTACGTCGCCGAGGACCTTTACCAAAAGCACGGATTAACCGCCAATAAAATTGTTGACGCGGCGCAAGAGCTGATGAAATAAAATGGGGTTATGTCCCACGTCCATAAATCATTGCAAGGGCAGCTTCTGCTGGACGGGGGCAAATTGCACGGCTCATTTTTTCATCGATCCGTCGTGCTGATTTGCCAGCACGATGTGGAAGGCGCTTTCGGCTTGATCCTCAACCACTCCAGCGACAGCAAGGTGGGGCAGGCCCTAGTGGCAAATCTGTCGGAGACGTTAAAGGCCCAACCGCTTTTCGTGGGCGGCCCCGTCCAGCCGGGGACCTTGAGTTTCCTTCATACCGACGCGCTGGTGCCCCAGGCCAATGTTATGCCCAACTTGAGTGTGGGCCATTCGCTCGACTCTTTGATGGACTTGAGCGAGTCATTTTCCAGCGCCCAAAAGCTCAAATTGTTTGCCGGCTACTCCGGGTGGACCGCGGGCCAGCTCGACCAGGAAATGGCGCGCCAAGACTGGCTCGTCCATCCCGCTTCCATTGATTTGGTTTTTTACCCCGAACCCGGCCAGCTTTGGAAACAAATCTTGCGTCAGAAGGATAATAAGAGCCGGCTGCTGGCCGAGTCGCCCGATGATCTGTCGTGGAATTAACCGGCAGCCAGCGCGCGCTGTTGCAAGTCGAGTAATTGTTTGATGCCCGCTTTGCCGACCGCCAGCATGGCGACCAATTGTTCGTCATTGTAGGTGCTTTCTTCACCCGTTCCCTGTAACTCAATAAACTCGCCGGCGTCGTTCATCACCAAATTCATGTCCACTGTCGCGGCCACGTCTTCCACATAGGCAAGATCCAGCAACGCCTGCGACTGCACAATCCCAACACTGACGCCGGCCACCGGCTTGAGCAGTGGATCAGCGGCGAGTTTGCCATTTTCTCTCAAGCTGCGCATGGCCAGCGAGAGCGCCACAAAGCTCCCCGTAATCGCCGCTGTGCGCGTGCCGCCGTCAGCCTGCAAGACATCGCAATCCAACCAGATAGTCCGCGAGCCGATTTTTTCCAAGTCAATGGCCGCGCGCATCGATCGGCCAATCAAACGCTGGATTTCCTGGGAGCGCCCATCGAGTTTTCCCTTCGAGATGTCCCGAGCCTTTCGGTTCAAAGTGGAGTAGGGGAGCATGGAATATTCCGCCGTGATCCACCCGCCGGTCACGTTTTGTTCCTTCATCCAGCGCGGCACGGTTTCCTCGACGGTGACGCCGCAGATCACGCGCGTGTTGCCCCATTCGATCAAAGTTGAGCCGGTGGCGTACGGGGCGATGCCGTTCTGGAATCGGATCGGGCGCAGTTGGTCCGGTTTCCGTCCGTCCGGGCGCGGTGTGATCATTGTCATGGGCCGCATCCTATCCGGCGCGGCCGTTGGCAGCAATGGGAATCACTCCGGCGCTGCCGCCACGGCCGCGACGTGCCAGTCGAAAAAGAGCTGGTTGCGCACTTTGCCGTGGACTGGGTTCGCCGGCAGAAAATCATAATAGTACGCTGCAGAAATGCCATTTTGCTGGTCCACATCCGTCATCGCCCAGGACAAGGTGGGGTTGTAAATATTATGCAGAAGCTTGGGCGCTTCATTTGTGCCTGTATTAAACGGCGGCTGCGTATAAGGGTAGCCAAACGGCCGGGTGACAACGCCCGATGTAATGTTGGTGATTTGGAGAGCGGCCATATAACTGAGAGGCACGTAGTTTGACATTGGCGGCGTTCCGGCGTCGGGATTTGTCCAGTGCCTGGCAGCGGAGGGGCACCGGGCCAGCGGAGCGAACTGGGGCGTGGCCTGGGCTGCGGGCTGGCCCATGTAAGTGGCCATGTAATAGGGCAGCCGGGTGAAGTCCACATTGTCGTATTCCTCGTAAAAACCGAGCCAGACCGGCCCGGGCAATTGATCCCCATGATCGTCCACGTACAATTGGAAGCTGACGCCCAGTTGCTTAAAGTTGTTGAGACATTGCGTGCGGTAGCCCTTCTCCTTGGCGACCGACAAAACCGGAAGCAACAAGGCGGCCAGGATGGCAATGATGGCGATCACCACCAGCAGCTCTACCAACGTAAAGGCCCGTCTCGAATTTATGCTCATACTGGGAACGCTCATTTGTTACTCGACATTCTATTGACTGACCCGTGCCGTCGAGATGTGCCAGTCGAAAAAAAGTTCGTTGCGCACGCTGCCGTGGACGGGAGCCGTGGGAAGATACGGGTAATAGGCCGCGTGGGGTCCGGCATTTTCCTGATCGGCATCCGTCATCGTCCGGGACAACGTCGGGTTATAAATTTCACGCAACCGTTTGGGGGCCGCATTGGTGTCTTTGTTAAATGGAGGCGAAGAATAAGGATAGCCAAACGGCCAGCTTACGGATCCGGAAGTAACATTGGTGACCGAGGAACTGACGATATAACTCACCGGGGTGTCGGTGGACATTGGCTGCGTATCAGGATCTATGCCCGCCCATTTTCTGGCCGCCGACGGGCATCGGGCCAGCAAATTGTCCTGCGGCGTGGACTGGGGTGCGGGCTGTCCGAGGTAAGTTGCGATGTAATACGACAGCCTTTTGGAATCCACATTATCGTAATTCTCCCAAAAACCTTGCCAAACCGGTCCGGGCAACTGGTCGCCGTGATCGTCCGCGTACAATTGAATGCCAATGGCCAGTTGTTTAAAGTTGTTGGCGCATTGGGTGCGGTAGCCATTCTCCTTGGCCCGGGACAGGGCCGCGAGCAAGAGAGACGCCAAAATGCCAATGATGGCCACGACCACCAGCATTTCCACCAGTGTAAAAGCGCGTTTCGAGTTCAGGTTCAAATTCACATTCTCCATTGGCATCTGCTGCACAGCATTTCCTCTTATATATGCCCGCCCAATTCAAAAAACGGACAAATATTTCACCTTTTTCCCCGCGGGCATTTCTAGTCGTCGCTTGGCACCGCCGCGACGTGCCAGTCAAAAAAGAGTTGGTTGCGCACGCTGCCGTGGGCCTGAGCCGTGGGCAAAAACGGGTAATACTCCGCCGCAAGAATGCCATTGTCCTGGTCCACATCTGTCAACGCCCAGGACAAAGCCGGATTGTATATTTCGTGGACGTGTTTGGGCGCTTCGTTTGTGGCCCGGCTAAACGGCGGCAATGTATATGGATAGCCAAACGGCCGCGTCACGACGCCTGAATTGATATTGGTAATTTCGCGGCCCGCCATATAACTCAAGGGCACATACTTCGACATCAATGAGGTTCCGGGTTCGGCGGCTGTCCAATGCCGGGCCGCCGAGGGGCACCGGGACAATGGGCAGAGTTGCGGCGTGGACTGGGCCGCCGGCAGGCCAAGATAGGAAAAAATATAATACGGCAGCCGTGGAAAATCCTGATTGTCGTATTCTTCGTAAGATCCCAGCCAGACCGGTCCCGGCAACTGGTCGGCGTGATCGTCCGCGTACATTTGGAGGCCGAGGGCCAGTTGCTTAAAGTTGTTGACACATTGCGCGCGCCAGGCTTTTTCCTTGGCTTGGGACAAAACCGGCATCAAGAGGGCGGCCAGGATGGTAATGATGGCGATGACGACCAGAAGTTCCACCAGCGTAAATGCGCGTTTCGAGTTCATGCCCAAGCGAGTTTCACTTCGGCACGGCCGCGATGTGCCAGTCAAAGAAAAGTTGGTTGCGCACGCTTCCGTGAGCCGGAGCCCCCGGCAGATAGGAGTAATAAGCTGCCGCCGGCACGGCATTGTCCTGGTCGGCATCCGTCAGCGCCCAGGACAACGTCGGGTTGTAAATTTCGTGCAGAAGTTTGGGCGCTTCGTTGGTGCTGTTAAAAGGCGGCGATGAATAGGGATAGCCAAAGGGGCGGGTCACGACGCCGGAATTAATATTTGTGACAGCGACACTGGCGATATAACTCAATGGCATGTCCAATGACATCGGATCCGTGCCCGGATCGGCCGGTGTCCAATGGCGTGCCGCGGAGGGGCATCGGGCGAGCGGAGCATCCTGAGGTGTGGGCTGGGCCGCGGGCAAGCCCATGTAAGTGGCGATGTAATACGACAGCCGTTTGTAATCCACATTGTCGTAATTTTCGTAGAAGCCCTGCCAGACCGGCCCGGGAAGCTGGTCGCCGTGGTCGTCCGCGTACAATTGGATGGCGACGGCCAGTTGTTTAAAGTTGTTGACACATTGGGTGCGATAGCCCTTTTCCTTGGCTTGGGACAAAACCGGAAGCAGCAAGGCGGCCAAAATGGCGATGATGGCGATAGCCACCAACAATTCAACCAAAGTAAATGCCCGCCTCGATCGCATATTTATATGACACCACTGATTCATGTCCGTTGCAAAGTATTTTTGGGATTTTAGGGCATGGCCCCGCCCAAATTATGTACTTATTTCCAGAGCTCGCAATTGCGGCCACGGGGGCCGCCATCACCTTGTGGGGTGTCGGGATCGCACCAGAGAAGTCCGGGAGTGTCGTTTTGTTGCTGCTGGAATATGTCGAACTTAAGAAATTGCGCATGGCCGTCAAACGAGCTGACGTTGCAACCGGTGTTGTGGCGCTGGCTCGGCCCCTCGGAATCGTTCGGGTAGCTGGCGCCGTCGTTAAAGACCAGTGCCGGGTTGTAGGGAGGAATGTCGCTGGGTTCCCAAGTCACATAAGCGGAAGGGTTCATGGAAGACAGCTTATGCGTCTTGGAGGCCGGCGGGCGCCGATAATATCCCATCATGGCACCGTTCATAATGTAACTGGAAAGTTGTTCCGCTCGTTCGGCAAAATAAGGCGTGTTGGTGTAATCGACCGGACACCAATACACCTTGACTACTTTGACGTACGGCCAGAGCGTGCCGCCGGTGTAGATGGCCTCCGGAGGATTGGAAGGATCCGGCGGTTGATTGTTCACCGGCGTGTATAACCAGCCTTGAAATTTTGAGCCCCAATTGGGCCAAGGCATAAAATCCTTGAAGTCCTGGGTGTACATTTGCAGGGCCAGCGCAAGCTGTTTGGTCTGCCCCAGGCATTGCGTCTGCAAGGCAGCGGCTTTGCTCCGGCTGAGAACAGGCAGAAGCAGGGCCGCCAGAATTCCGATGATGACGATCGTCACCAGCAATTCCACCAATGTAAATGCCCGCCTTGACCGCATACGCATACGACACCGCCGATTCGTGTTTGTTGCAAAACGTTTCCATTTATATATGTCCGCGGAACCTCTAAATCGGACAATTTATTTCACCTTTTCTACCACCAGCATTTCTATTGGCCGCGTGGCAGGGGTCAATTCCAGACCCAGGTTGTCCAAAATAGCTTGTTTCAACCCTTCGGGATTCGGGTTCTGGTAACCGCCCGGCTCGCTCCATGTGAGGTGAAGGTCGTACCGCCCTTTCAGGTCAGTCTCATCAATTACGGGTGTGTGGAAATAATATTCAAGAGAAGAGGCCAGGTTGGAAACGGGTGTGTTTTTGTAGTCGAGTTCTCCTGTATTGGATCGGGAACTGCTGCCCGAATTCTGCGCAAAAGAGGGTTTCAATCCGGGGGCGTCTGGCTTTGCCACTTTGAAAATCAGCACGTTCGTTTCCCGCGTTTCCCGTTTTGCGACAAGGCCAAACTTCTTTTTAATAGCGCCTTGCAGGCCCTCTAGCTGGTGGCTGCGCAGGCTCACGATGAAGTCGTAATTGCCCTTCGGCAAGGCCTCCGCATTGACGATGCGAACATCGCTTATCTCGTAAGCGGCAGATAAAAGCGTTGCCATGGACGCTGCCGAACCCAACATTTTCCTTTGGTCGGTCGATACCGATCCGCTGCCCGCTCTTCGCCCGAATTTCGCGGAACGAATGGAAACCGTTGGGGGCGCCGCGTCGAGTTGCCTGGAATCGATTGCAGTAATGTGACTCCAGACGGAATCCTCGCGGTAATTTGATATTGCCCGAAGAGTGACGGTGGTGGAACCGGCGGCAAGGACCGCGACAACACCGACGACGATTGCGGTTTTTACCTTTGTCCATGCCATGATTTTCAATGCTCCTTTGATAAGGGTTAAAGTTGAACTGCCGGCGGCCGCGCCTTTGACGGCCACCGCCGTGGCCGCCGCCGCCAAACCAACCGGGGCGGCCTGCACGGAATTGGCCGAAACCGCCCCGGCAATGATCGCTGTAGTCAAGACTATCTTTCGTTTGGCAAAAAAATCCCGCAATTTTTCCAGGGCGCGCTGGATCCTCTTTTTGGCGGCATTTTCGCTGCCACCGAAGGCCCGCCCCACTTCTTGCATGCTTTTGCCCTGGAAAAACCGAAGCACGATGGCGTCGCGCTCTTTGTGGTTCAGATCGTCCATGGCGCTTTCCAGAAGGGGGGCGATTCGCGTCCAAATATCGGATTCGTTTTCAGTAACGAGCGATTGCATATAGGCCTCTTGTTCCCGGCGAAAGCGCCGGATTTCAGTCCGCATCGAGTTGGCTGCGGTTAACCGGGTTGTCTGATACAGCCACCCGGCCACGATGACGTTCCGCTCCAGGCTCCGCGCTTTGCGGGCTAAAATGGCGAAAACAGCCTGAGTGATGTCCTCCGCCTGGCTGGGATTGCCAACAAGCCGGACAGCGGCGGAATAGACCAAATTCACATGCCGCGAGACGAGTTGACTGAAGGCGTCTTCAGAACCGGTCTGGGCGTATTGCCGCAGCAATGTGATATCCTCGATGTTCTGCATCTATAGATATATGTCCAACCAAGTGATTAAGTGTCGAATTATTTTGCAACTTGCTTGTAGATAAATATTTGCGTTTAATGCAGCCGGACTGTTTGGTTAAACCACGTAATGAGAACCCGATATTGTGCGTCTGATACGGTTTCCAGAGTTATTCATCTGGCGGCGAGGAGAGTCCAGGGAAGCTCCCCGCAGCCGACGGTGAATAACTCTGCCGCGACAAACAATTTGCGACCAGGTAAATTGGATGCTGGCCGCATCGCTCTGAGGGGATCACGGTCATTAGCGTCACGCCTTGCGAAGGCTGCACAAAGTTTACCGGCCCCCTCAGCAGCGGCTGTCACAATGTCTGAGAGAACAATAGCCTGCGAGGCTCCCAGTATCAGGATGACTACCGACAGCGCCGCGGTGCGAGCAACCAAAGGCAAGATTATGAAACCGTGGATTGAAATCACTCATTACGCCGGCTTCGACTGGGCTCGCGACCATCACGATGTCGTGATCGTGGATCGCCAGGGTCAAATCGTCGCTGACTTTCGCATCGAACATACCCTGGAGGGCTGGCAGCAGTTCCGGGATCAAGTGAAGCCCTATCCCGCCCTGGCCGTCGCCATCGAAACCAGCCAGGGAGCTGCCGTGGATCAACTCCTGCAACGGGACTGTAGCGTTTACCCCGTTAACCCGCTCAGCGCCAAAAGCTACCGTGAGCGCAAAGCTCCCAGCGGCAACAAAACCGACCGTCTGGATGCTTGGTCTCTGGCCGAAGCCTTGCGCTTGGACGGCCAGCACTGGAAAGCGCTTCAGCCGCTGGACCCCTTGACCCAGCAACTCCAGTTGTTGTGCCGCGACGAGATCCGTCTGATTGAGCAACGCACCGCCTTGGTCAACCAACTCCAGCAAGCCTTGGTCGAGTATTATCCGGCGGCTCTCCAAGCCTTCGAGGACTGGACGCACCCGTTTTGCTGGGACTTTATCATCCAGTTCCCCTCCCCGGAAAAACTGGCCCTCGCCGGTCGGCGGCGCTGGG
>Ga0182024_10001111_pt1 | contig 69722 bp, 54 predicted proteins | sample P32metaG_FD_120480 | JGI IMG/M metagenome (GOLD analysis project Ga0182024, IMG submission 120480) | Permafrost microbial communities from Stordalen Mire, Sweden - P3-2 metaG (Illumina Assembly) | ecosystem: Environmental > Terrestrial > Soil > Wetlands > Permafrost | place: Sweden: Stordalen...
CCTTACGCAGCAGTCGACGAAACATCTCGTCTATCGCGCCGTTGGCGAAAAACCAGTGCGGCGGGACACCTTCTCGCTAACGCAAGATGACATCAATGGGTTGGTGAACCATTTGCTGAAGGATCTAAAAACTCGGAAGTGAAGTGGGAATCGATCCGCTGCGGCGCGTTGGGGTACAGGCGAATTGCCTATCCCTTTTTTTTCCCGCGAGTGCAGTGTGAATTACGGGAGCAGGCCGAACGCAGTGACGCTGCTCTGGGTGCCGACGTAGACCTTGCCGTTGGCAACCATCGGCGTGATGAATTTATTGCCGGAGAATTGGTCGCGGCTGTTAGCGGCCTGGTTGGAGTTGTAGAGTTCGGTGGCGAGGTTCGTGGCATCGTAAGCGTGCAAGACGCCGGTGCCTCCGTTTTCGACGACCCAGACGATGCCATTGGTCGCGCCGCTGGCCGAAATGCTAGGCGTGGCACCTGGATAGCCGAAGTTATGGGCGCTGCGCGAGGAGGGAGAGGTGGACAGTTTTCCAGAGACGATCGGAAACGCCTTGATGGAATCGCCCACCGAGCCGTAGTAAACAGTATTGTTGAAGTAACTGGGTTTCGACCACACCCCGCCGGAGATTTGACCGCTGATTTGCTGGTAGATGTTGTCCTGGCTGGAGTTGAATTTGCCCATGTTGTCGCGGTCCACCACGTAAATAATCGAATCTTTGCCGGAGCCTACCGCGAGGTGCCGGGTGGTTCCGTTAACATCCACGACATCGGGCAGGAGCAGCGGGCCGCCAGAGCCGAAGTCGGTGTCGGCGTTGGACTCGGAAACAGTGTTGAGCGGAGTGAAGTAGTCGAGCAGCGTCAGCGGAGCGGTCGAAGAGACTTTGGCGAAGCAGTTGCCGCAATTCTTGTTCGCGGGGAACCCGTTGCCGTCGAGCGTAGTGCCGAAGTCGCCGTTGCCCACGATAAAATAAATGTTGCCGGATGGATCGGCGGCAGGGGCAGTGCCGGCCATCCAGATGCCGCCTTCATTGCCGTTCGGAACCAGATTCACGACGCTGGTCTGCTGCAAGGTATCGGCGCTGTACGACATGACCCAGGAAGTGTAGGGACCGGCGTCGCAGTGCGAACCCCAGGTGGTGTAAATCGTGCCTCCAACTTGCAGCAGGCCGGGGCGCTCGTTGTATTGCTTTGGGTCAAAGATAACGCTCCCGTTGGAACTGTTGGCGCCGGAGCCTGGATACGTTGCGGTGATGGTTGTCGGACCGCCGAAGAGTTCGGCGCCGGTGGTCAGATTGAGCGCGTGGATGCGATGAATGTAATTCCCCCCGGTCGTCTTCGACACCGCCACAAGATAGATGGCGTTGCGCGTGCGATCGATGACTGGCGTGGAGGTGATGCCGATCTCCGGCGTAACTTGACCGCACCCGCGATCGTCGCTGGAAGTTTCGCCCGCTGCGAGCGTCGAGCTATGCCACAGGGTCGTGCTGCTATTACCGCTGACGCTGTCGGCGTCGAAGGCATACACAGAGTCGTGCTCGGTCGCCACATAGAGAACATTTCTCGTGCCGTTGTTCGGAATTGCGACGTTGGAAAGATAGAGCGGCTGGGCGTCGACGTGGCCATCCACACTAAAAGAACCGATCTTTCCGAATTTTGTTTGGTTCACGTTGGCCGGTGTTAGCGTTGTTTCATTCACGTTCTCGCCGGTGCGCAGATTATCGTAGTGGTAGGTCGTCACGTCGACGCCCGAGTGCGGCGTGGAGACCGGGTTCACCGTGAGCGTCGCGCTGCTGCTGGTAACACTGCCCGCCGAATTGGTGACCACCACGTCGAACAAACTTCCGGAGTCGCCGGCAACCGTGGCCGGCGTCGAGTAACTCGCAGAGGTTGCACCACTGATGCTGCCGCCGTTCTTCTGCCACTGAAACGTGGGCGCAGGTGTGCCGCTGGCGACCACGCTGAAAGTCGCGGCTTGGCCCACGGTAACGGTTGCATTGACGGGTTGCGTAGTGATCGTCGGAGCGGCCGTGGATGACGACGAAACCGTGAGCGTTGCCGAGTTGCTGGTGGCGTTCCCGGTTGCGTTGGTCACCACGACTCGAAACTGCGTGCCGCTGTCAGCGCTGGTCGTCGCGGGGGTGGTGTATGCGGCTGCCGAGGCCCCTGGGATATTCACGATGTTCTTCTGCCACTGATACGCGAGCGGCGCGGTCCCATTGGCAGCCACGCTAAAGGTTGCGGTTCGTCCCGGCGCGACGGTTTGGCTCACTGGCTGCGCGGTGATCGTTGGGGCTGTGGCTGTCGCGGTCACGGAGAGGCTGGCGGAAGTGCTAGTAACGGTGCCCGCGGAATTGCTTACGATTACGTCGAATTTCACGCCATTGTCGACGGAAGAGGTCGCAGGCGTCGCATAGCGAGCTGAGGACGCGTTCGCGATGTTGGCGCCATTCTTCTGCCATTGATAAGTCAAAGGAGCAGTACCGGCAGCCGTGACCGTAAAGGTTGCGCTTTGTCCCATGGTGACGCTCTGATTCGCAGGCTGGGTGGTGATCGAAGCTGCCGTGGGAAGGCTTGAACCATTCCCGGAAGGGTTGGGGGTCACGACTCCAGTGCAACCGGCGACTGTAAGCGTTGCGAGGCTAGCTGCACAAAACAAGGTCACGTAGTTGGCACAAACCGATCGGCGCACGCAAAAGCCCCCATGAAAAACGCCGCGTCAGGGTTGGGTCCGGTCGCGGGTTCCGGACAATCTGAATACGTGCCGCACTACAACATGCGACGCGTAGCGGTAATGAATTCAGGTTAGGCATTGCCGAAAGCAATTACATCTGGCCCCGGGGCCAGTTCTGGAGCAGTGCCCATTGCGTGCCCTCGACGTGGCGCGTTCCCCTGGCCGTAGACCAAGTGCGCTATTCGACACATGGCCGTTCTCGAGCGCAATGGCAGTTTCCCTGTAGTGCGGCACGACTGCTAGCGCCGGCATCCGGCGTGCTTTGCGCGGGTGAGGTGGCGAATCGCCGCACCCCACGAACGCGAATTCGCACCGAGCGAGGGCATGCAAGCTTGGGCGCTTTGCGGATCCGGTGGATTCTTGCCGGGAGTTTTGCGCACCCGTTCTGTAGCACCCGTTCTTGCCAGCAGGTTCTCTTCCTTCTATCCTCTGTAACCCTATGCTCCTGGAAAACAAAGTTGCGCTGGTCACCGGTTCAGGCCGCGGCATTGGCCGGGCCATCGCTCGCTTGTTTGCAAAGGAAGGCGCGGCCATTTTTCTTACCGCGCGCACAGAGGCAGAATTGGCCGCCACCGCCGCCGAGATCCATGCAGCGACGCATAATCACGAAAACGCGGGCTTCGTCACTGCCGATCTCACGCGTGAAACTGAGTGCACTCACGTGATGGCGGCCGCGCGCGAAAAATTCGGACGCGTCGATATCCTGGTGAACAATGCGGGGCACTACGGACCGGTCGTCGCCGTGGAGGAGTATCCGCTGGCCGAATTCGATCGCGTGATTGCTGTGCATCTCCGCGCCGCTTTTTTGCTCTGCAAGCTGGCGCTGCCCGAAATGTACGAGCGCGGTTCCGGCGTGATTCTCAACATTTCGAGTCTCTCCGCGAAATCCGCGTTTGCATGGGGCTCGGCTTACGCTGCCGCCAAGGCAGGCATGCTCGGACTGACGCGCGTAACCGCGGCCGAAGCCGCCCGCAAAGGAATTCGAGTGAACGCGCTTTGTCCGGGGCCGGTCACCGAGACTGTGATGTCGAAAGAACTTGGCGCCACGCTCGCAAAGAAGCTGGGCGTAAGCCCGGAACAACAACTGGCGGGATTTCTCAGTTCCTTGCTGCAAGGACGGGGTCAAACCGCGGACGAAATCGCGCAAGCCGCGTTGTTCCTGTGCTCCGAGCACTCCAGCGCCATCACCGGCCAATCAATCAACGTGGACGGCGGCGCAGCATTTTTTTGAACCACTGGAGCAATACCATCGTCAGCACTTTGTCCAGTTCCCGGCTTCATCGCTGCCGGAAAGCTTGGTGTAGGGGGTGCAGCACTGCTGCACCCGAAACGCCCCGGCCCAATGCGCAGCCTGTTTTCGTGGTGTCCGGGGTTGGGCGAATTGACCATAGCTCGGACCGAATCGCATGGGCGGATCGATGAAAAAAAACGCTGGCATGAAATCCTCTGACACCCGTCTGATCCGGCTGATCGCAGTCTTCAAACTGCTGAAAGCGGCACTTCTGATCGCCGTCGGCATAGGCGCTTTCAAGCTGATTCACACCGACATCACCAGCTTCCTGCAAGATTGGGTCGCAAAACTCGGCCTGGATCCGGGCAGTCGCTACGTAGGTCGCGCCCTGCTGAAGTCAGCCGCACTCACCCCGAACAAGATCATGGAGGTCGGAGCGGGCAGCTTCCTCTACGCAGGACTCTTCCTCACCGAGGGCATTGGCCTCTGGTTGGTAAAACGCTGGGCCGAATGGTTCAGCGTAATCATCACCAGCTCGCTAGTCCCGGTAGAAATTTACGAGATCCACCGTCATCCAACCGCGTTAAAATTTTTGGCTCTCCTAATCAATCTAGCCGTGGTGGGATATCTGCTATATCGCATTCGGGGCGATGCTCGGACCTAGAAAGCGCGCGCCGAATATCTACTAGAATCGAATCTTTGCACTACAGGCATATCTGTATAGAATTGCCGCACTCTCTGCTTTAGCATATCGCTCCGAAGACCGTCGTTACGACCTCAAGAGAAACGCCTTTTTAATCCGCGCTCGCCCAAACTTGGCTCATCCAGGCAAGTGAGCGGGCAGAAAGAAGCACAATGCGCCGAGCAGTTGTGATTCGCTCTTTGCTGTTCTCGTTGGTTGTTCTAGTTCTTTCCTATGCTTCATTGGGACAAGTCGTGATTTCCGTCAGCTTTGGCCCTCCCGCTCTTCCGGTTTACGAGCAGCCGGTCTGCCCTGAGGACGGCTACATCTGGACCCCCGGCTTCTGGGACTACACGGATGACGATGGCTACTATTGGGTGCCCGGCACTTGGGTCGAAGCTCCACAACCGGGCTATCTGTGGACTCCGGGCTACTGGGGTTGGGGCGAGGGCGCGTACATCTTCCATGAAGGCTACTGGGGAGAGCACGTCGGCTTCTATGGCGGAATAAATTACGGCTACGGATACGGCGGGCGAGGCTACGAAGGCGGCCGCTGGGACCACGGGCGCTTTTTCTATAATACCTCCGTAAATCGCGTCAACGTCACGGTCATCCACAACACCTACAACACGAGAGTCGTCGAAAATAATGCCACCCGCGTCAGCTTCAACGGCGGCAGCGGCGGCGTAGAAGCGCGTCCCACACCCGAGGAACAAACTTACAGCAGGGAAAATCACGTTGGCCGCGTGGCTGCACAAAACCAGCATATTCAGCAAGCTCGTTCCAGTCCCGAACTGCGCGCCTCCAACAATCAAGGTAAGCCGCCTATCGCGGCGACAGCTCGGCCCGGAGATTTCAAGAGCGCGGTGGCTGCACGGCAAGCAGGCGGCGAGTACCATGCTCCTCCGGTCAACGCGGCCCACAACGGCAACGAAGCACGACGGCAAAGCGAAACTCGCCCGGCGACCAACAATCACGCGAGTGATCTCCAACCCCACAAATCCACGCCACCCAATTCTGGTAACCCCGCAGCCGACCAGCGCTACCAACAGCAGCAAGACAAACTAGCCGCAAAACAGAATCAGGAACACCAAAAACTCCAGCAGCAGCAGGAAAAAGAACATCAGCAGGTAGAAAAGAAGAGCGTCAACGAGGCACAAAAACAGCAATTGGAACAGCGCCACACCCAGCAAACCCAACAGCTCGAGCAAAAACATTCTATCCAACAGCAGCAGATGCAGCAGCGTCAACAACCACGGCAGACTGAGTCCAAGCCCGCCGAAAACCATCCTTCAGAGCAAAGGCCCCATTAGTTACTGGCAACCTGTAGCGAGACCCGTGAGCCTGGTCTCGGAATGGCAGAGTTACGAAAACGGGCTGTTAGCGAATCATAGATTCACTTTTATTTGATCTGCTCGTCATTAGAAGGCGCTCGCTTTTGGAGACTTGCCCTTCGTTGACTTGCCCCGTCTGTCAACCTAGAATCGCCACCACCATACCGGTCGACCCATGCTCGATCAAACCATCTCGCACTACCGTATCACTCACAAGTTGGGCGCCGGAGGCATGGGCGTAGTTTACAAAGCGGTAGACCTGAAGCTTGAGCGCACCGTGGCGCTGAAGTTCCTGCCCCACGAACTCGTCGTCAGCGACGTAGATAAAGAGCGCCTGCTCCGCGAAGCACGTTCGGCCTCCGCACTAGACCATCCCAATATCGGGGTCATCCACGGGATTGAAGAATCCGACGACCACCAACTCTTCATTGTGATGGCCTATTACGAGGGCGACACGGTCGCTCAAAAGCTCAACCGCGGCGTCCTCTCCGCTCACGAATCATTGGACCTCGCGATCCAGATCGCCAAGGGGCTAGGGGCAGCCCACGCCCGCAACATCGTGCATCGCGACATCAAGCCCTCCAACATCATCATCACCAAAGATAACGTCGCAAAGATCGTCGACTTCGGCTTGGCCCGAGTAGTGGCCTCGGCCAGCGCCACGCAATCGATCTCCTTGACGGGCACGCTGCCCTATATGGCCCCCGAGCAAATTCTCGGCGAACCCATCGACCAGCGCTCCGACGTCTGGGCGCTCGGGGTAATCCTCGTCCAAATGATCACCGGCAGTCACCCGTTCGTTCGCCCCAACACGGCCGCAATGACCTTCGCCATTCTCAATCAGCCGCCGGCGGCCCTGGACGCCGTTCCGGAGGCGGTCCGCCCATTGTTATACAAAGCCCTGTCGAAAAAGCCCGAGCATCGCCACCCGAACGCCGACGAATTATGGAAGGACCTGGAATTCGCCCGAGCCGAGATCACCTCGACTCCCGCCCCGGTCGAAGAACCCACTCTCAGCCGCGCCATAACTCCCCGCGAACTAAAAAAAATCATCGAGAACGCCTCCACTCCGCGCTGGGGCGCCAGCCCAGCCCGTTGGCCGGTGCGCCTAGTGCTAGTGATGATCACGCTCGCATTGATCGCCGCCGCCGGCGTCTTCCTTCCCGCTGCACGCGAACGCCTCGCAGGCCTGGTCTACGCCAGCACCGACAAACATATCGCCGTCCTGCCGTTCGAAAATATCGGCAACGATCCAGCCTACGAGCCAGTTGCGCGCGGCCTAATGGACGCGCTAACCAACGAACTGTCGAATCTGGAAGCCGCGCAAAAATCCCTGTGGGTAGTTCCCGCCAGCGAAGTCCGCAACCACAAAGTCAGCGATCCAGCCTCGGCCTTTCGCGACTTGGGCGCCACCATGGTGGTCCAGGGAAGCATCCAGCGCAGAGGCCCAGCCGTGTCCCTGACGGTCGTACTGATCGACGCCAAGCGCCTGCGGCAAATCGGCTCCGTAGAACTGGAAGATGCCTCGGGGGATCTCGCCACGGTTCAAAACCAAGCCGTTTCCCACCTCGCGCGCATGATGCGCGTGAAGATGTCCGAAGACGCCCTCGTTCCCGCCAAGGGCATCGCACCAAACTCCTACGAGTCCTACCTCAAAGCCCTCGGCTATCTCCAGCGCTACGACAAGCCCGGCAACATCGACCTCGCCATCACCGCTCTCAACTCCGCAGTCGAGACCGACGCCCGTTTCGCTCTGGGCTACGCCACCCTCGGCGAAGCCTATCGCCTGAAATATCAGACCGACCACCATCCTGGCTGGATCGATCAGGCCGCCGCGAATTGCAGAAAAGCCGTGGAGATCGACGATCGCCTTCCCGCCGTGCACGTCACGCTCGGTTATCTGAATCTCACGCGCGCCAGGATGGATCTAGCCCTTCAAGAATTCCAGAAAGCGCTGGATATCAATCCGCGAGACGCCACCGCGGTGATGGGCATGGCCTACGTCAACGAACATCTCGAGCACCCCGCCGAAGCCGAAGCCAATTTCAAGCGGGCCATTGCACTGCGCCCCGACTACTGGGATGGCTACACCGCCCTGGCTGATTTCTACGACCGCCACAATCGCACCAAGGAAGCCATCGCCCAATACCGCCACGTCCTGGAATTAACGCCCGACAATCCCGAGGCCTACAGCAACCTCGGAGCGGAGTACATCGGCACCGACGATGCCGCGGCGGAAGCGGCGCTCAACAAATCCGTCCAACTGGCTCCCAACTACGAGGCCTACTCCAATCTCGGATGGCTTTACATCACCCAGAAACGCTGGGCCGATGCCGCGCAATCTTTGCACCAGGCGCTGGCGCTAAATGATAAAGACTGGCGCGTCTGGGCCAACCTGCTTCTTGCCTATCAATGGCTCAACGATCGCGAAAATGGGCAAGCTGCCCGCGCGAAAACCGTGAGCCTGCTCGAAAGCTTCGCGACGCTGAATCCCCAGGAGGCCACCGTGCAATCCAGCCTCAGTACTTTCTATGCGGAGGACAAACTAGACGAGAAAGCCTTGGCCCACGCCGACTCCGCCCTCGCGCTCGCTCCGAAAAATCCCAGCGTGCTTGGCGATCTAGCCGAAACCTACGAAGACCTCGGCGACCGCAAACACGCCCTGCAATACGCACAGCAAAGCCTGAAATATGGCGGCACCTGGATCGACCTTCAGCGCCGTCGCAGCTTGCAATCTCTGCTCGCTGATCCGAGTTTCCGTTCCAACGGAAAGCAGTAAGTTCGAGAGGAGAAAAAAATGCCCACCCAAGGCACAGCTAAAGCAAAGGCCAAATCCGCAACAGCAACTCGTACCGCGACAGCGAATCCAGCCGCCCCTCCCACGGTCATCACCATCACGAACGGAGTGCCGGACAAGAACCCCGCCTACGTCAACGTCGGCGGCACCGCCCAGTTCGACAACAACGACAGCAGCGACTACCGCCTGCGCCTCTGGGGCGTAAACCACGACAGACACGCCGCCATCGACGTGCTCCTGCCCGGTGTCGGCAGCCTCACCGTAATGACCGATCCGGAAGCCAAGGAGAAGGATGAAGCCCCTTACGACCTGCTCCCCACCAACATCACCGTTCCCACCAAGGGCGGTGGCAGGACCGACAGCGGCGGCGGCGGCAAAATTATAATCGGCCCAGGCCCTATGCCAGCAGCGCCGAAAAAGAGCCGCTAAGAAAACATCGCTCGCAAATGTACAAATTGTAGGGGCGCAGCACTGCGTTGCGCCCCTGCCAGCCCGGGCGCAACAACTCCACCGCGATCCGGGTTGATCCCGGGTGCCCCAAATCTAAATCGGGCAGTCGATCACTTTACTTTGACGGATCAGTCCCGGCCCGTCCGTCAACGCAGCGTAATCACACTTGGTGATACCCACCGTGCTTTGTGAGATACCCAACTTCTGCCGTGTTGATGGTACGCAAGATGCCAACAGCAAGCTGTGTCGGACTGGATCGCCCTCAGACGCAGAGCCCGAAGGGTCCCCCAACTGTGGAATGGCTGCGCCCAGCGTAAGCGCAGCAAACACCGCACCGAGACAAATCATTCGCGCTCGCATCGGATTTCCTCCATTGCAAAGTCCCCCGCGAAGCATACTACTTAGTATAATAACCACCTTGTGGCCAAATCTTCCGAATCACAACTAGTGCACATCGTTCCTGTACACCATCCCGCCCTTCATGACGAATTTCACCCGTTCCACTTCCGAGATGTCCTTCAGCGGATCGCCGCTCACCGCCACAAGATCCGCCCACTTTCCCGCCTCGACACTTCCTATCTTGTCGCCCCAGCCGAGCAACGCAGCGGGCACTGCCGTTCCCGAGCGAATTGCCTGCATCGGCGTCATCCCATACTGCACGTAATATTCGAACTCCTTTGCCTGGTTCAACTCCTTCCAGTCAAAGCCGCCCGCGTCGGTTCCCAGGGCAATCTTCACGCCTTTCTTGAGCGACTTCTGAAACGCCACCTTCTCCAACTCCACCATTTTCACCCAATTCCCGCCACGCCCGGGCGCCACATACGCCCCCACGGCGATCGTCGGCACCCAGTACACGCCGCGCTTCACCACTTCATCGATCAGCGCGTCGGTTAGCCCGTCCCCGTGCTCGATCGTGTCTACGCCGGCGCGCAACGCCGCCGCAATCCCGTCGCTGCCAATCGTGTGCGCCGCGACTTTTTTTCCCAGTCGGTGCGTCTCATCCACAATCGCCTTAGCTTCCTCATCCGTAAAATTCACCATGCTGTGCAACACCCCGTCCGCTTCGAAATGATATTTCCGGTCGGAGTAATACTTGATCCAGTCCGCCCCATTCATCACCTGCTCACGGACCGCCTTACGAGCGCCCTCAACTCCGTCCACGTACTGAACGCCGGTAGGCACTTTCAATTCCCACGAATAACCAAGCAACGGATACATCCCCGTGGGCGTCATCGCCCGCGTCGCCACCTGCATCCGCGGCCCCGGCACCTCGCCATTTGCAATCGCCGTTTTCACGTCCACGTCCGCGTACATGGCCCCTTCCGTTTCGAGGTCCCGCACCGTGGTGAATCCATGATCCAAAGCAATCCGAGCATTCCGCGCAGCCAGAATCGCCCGATACGGAATCGACTCCTTCAAAAGCTGCGCGTCATAATCCTCCGCAGTGATATCGCCATTCAGCAATACGTGCGTGTGCGCATCGACCAACCCAGGCATCACGGTGGCCTTCGAAAGATCGATCGTCTCCACCCCCACGGGCGCCGTTCCCCCCGCCGTCACCGAGACAATCTTGTCCCCCTCGATCAAGATCAACGCATTAGCCACCGGCGTATCCGTCTTGCCATCGATCAACCGCCCGGCCCGTATCGCAACCTTCTTGAGAGGAGCTTCTTTGCCTTGCCCAAAGGAATCCGCTGCAGCCGCCCCGGTCAAAACCGCGAGTCCCGCCAAGATAGCCGTCATCACCAACCGCTTCCGCCGCTTGTTCATTCTTTGCCTCCCCAACGGCGGCAAAGAGTAGCACACCCCCGCCGAAGGCGCGGTTCCCCTCCTGTACCCGCCCTTCTTTGCGAGGGCGGGATTTATTTAAATGACAAATCAGCCCAGCTTCTTGGCGCGCTCGCACCAATCAGCACATTGGGCGTCGCTCGCACCAAAGGATGGCGCGTTGGCTTCAGCGTTTCCCCCCCAAAGCACTCCCACAAAAAGGAAAAGGGCCAACCGGCCTCAAGTTCCGGTTGGCCCCATGGTTCAAGTTGCCACAGGTTCGAAGGTATTCCCCGGACCTGTGTGTGCCCTGCAAAACTACGAACTTTGTTGCAACCTTCGACGAACTAGTGTGCCGCAGCAGAATCCGAACGCCGCAACGGCCGCAGCGTCAAGTCTTCGGCCGCAGACACGCTGCGCTTCGCCATCGCCACCATCGGATGGCCGCTTTCCGCGACGCGTTCCACCGCGACAGCCCAGCCCTTCTGCAACATATACAAGCCGGCGATCCCAAGCCCAAAAACCGCAAATGCCACCGCGAACAGTGCAAAGGCTGCCAGCAACTCCCTCACAAAGTACAGCTGCAGCGCTCCCGCTACTCCCAGGAACCACCACATCCATTTTCTGCGGTTGTCTTTGTTGGTCATCCCTTGGCCTCGGTCCCCTTGTCATCTCTCCAAAGACTACCCGGTGGTCTTGCCCACTCGCCTTCCGCTACGCTTACCGGGGTGCTTTGGTTGCGCTGACCTGTACACGGGTCTCGGTCACCGCCTTACCTGTACCATTTGACACCAGTGCCAACCCAAACGCGATGGTACACAAGTCACATTTTCGCGTGTAAACCACTGGCCTAGTACAATATAAGCGTTTTTACTTAGGCTCTATTCTATTGAAAACAGGTAGCCTAAGCCATTTTTTGTATGGCCAGATGGTTTCGCTTACGATTCGCCAACCGACTTTCAGAATCTCCCTGTGCGCTCGGACAGTTCCCTCGAAAGGGCAGGATAACGCAGCGGCAGAATGTCGGTAAAGTGCCGTTGGGCCTTCCCAAAACGGGACGCTGCCAGTATCCTTGCCACCCCCGCACCAATCATTTTGCTCAACTTCCCGTCGCAGCTAGACACCGTAGGGGCACAGCACTGGGAGCACTGACGGTGCCTGTACGGGCCCCTGAAACGCCCTGGCAAGCCCCAGCGCTGCTGGGGTCCAGACACATTGCTTCCGGGCGAAGAATGTATCCTATTCAAAATACAGGGGTAAATTTAAGAAGGGGTCCCACAGAATCATCAGGCAGTCCCCTAGATCGATCCCACGCCGAGCGCGTGTTGTACCAGCTAATTTCCCTTAAGCGCGTAGCCCACATCAAAGGGCAGCTTGCCATCCACACGCAGCACTTTCACAGCGCTATTGATCGCGTACACATCCACAATTCCGACCGCACCTGATATCTCTTCGACCGAACGCAGGATGTCAGCGTCGCTGTCCACAATCTTGATCAACGTCCGAGACTCATTCAGTTTCGCCAAGGCCGCCTTCAAGTCCGCCGCGGGCATACCGAACAGCTTCTGTACCGCCGGGTGCATCTCCGGCGCTCCGGGATCCGTCATCACCAGCGTAAAGCTCTTTCCGTCTATCCAGGTCTTCTGGGTGCCCTTGCACAATTTCACGAGTTCCGACAATTGTATGTCCTGCAGCTTGGCTCCCGCCGACATCACCACCGCAATATTCTTAACCGCCGGCAACACCGGCAACGACATCAGCAAGGTCAACAGGGAAACGCTAAACAGCAAAGCGGCGGCAAAGCCGAACCGCTGGCCCCATGTCTTTCCGTTCATAGCTCCCACATAACCTTTCCGGGAATTACCTTGAAGTATCGGCACGTGCGAGGAACCACACAAGTGGCCATTTCGCGCGATGTGTCCAACCGGACGCCCCGCCCTGTTTGTAGCCAATCGATCAATCCGCTTCACCAAAGGACACACCTGCCCTTTAGGACAGTATCCGCTGTAACGACGACCCGCTACGGTGGCTGTGGGCTCATCCAGGTCGCCTCTTATCTTTCTCAGGAGCAAATTCCATGAAACGCTTCGCCGTACGCTTTTCGCTGCTCACCTTACCTGTGCTGTTCGCGCCATACGCCCGGGCGCAGCAGCCGCCGCCGCCCACCCATGTCACCGAAGCTGCCAGTAAAGTAGCTGTGCCCGCCACGCCCGTGGCCCCCATCGCTCCTATCGCCCAGCGCCAGCTCTTCGGCACCTTGCCCGTAGCCACGAAATCCGACGAAGCTCGCAAGCTGATGGAGAAGTCTATCGATCAATACGAGAATTACATGCTGGAGATGTCGGTCTCCACCGCCCACCAAGCCGCCAACAGAGATCCACACTTCGCGCTGGCATTCGCAGTCTGGTCCTACGCCACCTATCGCAGCCAGCCTGCCACGGAAGCTCTCAAGCACGCTAAAGCTCTGGCTCCCAAGGCCACCGCCGACGAGCAACTTCTAATCAACTGGATGGTGGACGTACAGGAAGGCAACAACCTGGCCGCGATCGGCGCCATGAACGATCTTCTCGTCCGATTTCCCAACGACAAGCACATCCTTTATCTCACTTCGGAGTGGGTTTATAGCCAGCAGGATTACGACCGCGCCCGCAAGATGATGGAAAAGATTCTGACCATCGACGCGAACTTCCCGCCCGTTCTCAATATGCTGGGGTACTCCTACATCGAAACGGGCGACCCCGACCCAGCCAAAGCGGTAAGCTACCTGCAACGCTACGCAGCGCTGCAACCCAATCAACCCAATCCTCAAGATTCGCTGGGCGAAGTTCTTCGCCACACAGGCGACGACCAAGGTTCGCTCGAGCATTACGCGGCGGCCCTGAAGATCATCACCAACTTCTACAGTTCGCAAATCGGCATCGCCGATACCCGCGCCCTGATGGGTGACTACGCCGGCGCGCGTTCCGCTTACGACAAAGTCGCGGCGTCAGCCACCAATCCCCGCGATCGCTTCCACGTCCAATTCCAGAAAGCGCTGGTCTCTTTCTGGGAAGGTCAGCCCGAACCAGGCCGCAAGTCTCTCGATTCCCTGCTCGAACAAGCGCGCCGCCAGAAAGATCCCGCAGCTCAATTTGAAATCGGATTGGGCCGCGCCCAGCTCACCACAAATCCGGCAAGCGAACTGGAACAATTGCGCGCCCTCGAAGCCTCGGCCCAAAAGCCCGTGGCAGGTTGGAGCGAGCCGGACCGCAACACTTCGCTGGCCTCGGTACTTCGTGAAGAAGCCCGCATCGCCGCCATCATCGGCCAACCCGAAGCCGCGCAGGAAGCCATTGCCAAGCTCGAACGTCTCTCCGCCATCACTCGCGATCTAGTCGTCGAGAACAATTACGAATCCGCCCGGGGCTATGCCCTGATGGCACAAGGCGACTTCGCCAATGCTTCCGACGAACTAGCCACCGATCCGCACTCACCTCTGGTCCTTCAGCAGCTAGCCCTAGCTCAAGACAAGCTGGGCAACGCCGCCGCAGCCGACGCTATCCGCACGCGTTTGAAATATCAGCGCGCACCAACCGTGGAATGGTATCTGGTGACGCACGCGGCCTCAGCCAACGCCGAAGCGCACTAACCTCAACTGGCTTCTTCGCCCGCTTAAGACGCGCTCACATGTCCTTATCATCGTAGGCGCGGGGGCCTGCTCCGCCCGGCGTAAGCTTAGGCAAGCCGCATACCTCCAAGCGCCCTACCGACCTGCAAACTACATGGGATTCTTCCCAAACGTAACCCGCAACCCGGTAGACAACAACACATCATTGCCCTTCAATCCGATCAAAGGATTACTGATATACCGGTCGCTATAAGTAACCTGCCAGCTTAGCCAGGACTTCAACTTGGTTGCTGCGCTGGCATCCAACTGAAACCGATACTGCCCGGTATCCGAAACGTTCGGAAAAAAGGACATTTTCTCGCTAACGGTAGTGCGTTTATTCAACTTGGTATCCAACTCTTCTCCCACGACAATCTCCCCCGTCTTGCGCGTGGTATTGGTCAACTCGGTAGGCGGGTTAGGCGAAAAATACTCCTGCTCGTAGTCCGCCCCGCCAAATACATCAAACGTCGAGTTATCCGTTTTGTACAGGTGATACCCAGCCCCGCCGCCCAGCACATTCCGCAAGTCCAGGTGTTGAAACTCATCGTATTCAAAATCGGTGAACCCAAACACAAACACCCGATCGCTTAGATTGATGTCCCCCCGAATCCCGCCCAAAATGTTGTGCGCCGTCGTCCGATTCGGTGGCGTAGTATCGTCGGTAGCATAAACAGCCGTCGTATACACCGAGATCTTATCCCGCGTCGTCTGCCGCACCGCCTTAGCCGCCAGGTTGTAGCTCAAAGTCGCTGAATTTCCGCGCGTCAAGCTTAATCCCGTGTCCACCAACCCGCTCCAGAAATCCGTCAACCGCGGATTTTTCAAGCGGGCCTCCTCCGCGTCATGGGTCTTCTGCTCCGCATCGTTACGCACCGCAACAATGGTGTCCTTAGGCGCCGCCACCTCCCCGGTATCCTTGGTAGCCACGTCCAGCTTTCCGTCCACGGTATTCACCGAACCCACTAGGGTCTGCCCATCGCTCAATTCCAGATGCAAAGGCTCGCCAGCCACAATCGACGTGACGGCATCCCACCTCACCGAAACTTCCCCAGCAAATTCGGTCTTGATCACCAACACCGTGGTCCCGGTCTTGTCGTCAGCCTTAACATCCGACTTCACGATGGTCCCGGTCAAGCGGTCCCCGTTCTTCAAAACTACTTGATCGGCGCGCGCGCTCACCCCCGGTAAGCACAGCACCACCCCAACAAATAGACTTGGGCGCAAAGTGTTTCTCCTTTTGTCGATTCTCGCACGAAACTATCCAAACGCTGCGGCACTCCAGCCCATGCGAACCTCACGGCGCTGTGGATGAATTCCAAAACGGCTCCGCATGGCGAACGATAGACGCGGACTCTCCCACTAAACCCTTTCGAGCTTACCTAATCTGGCGCCACCCTCCAATCACTCTCTGCAGATGCCGAAAGCCGTCATTCCTGCGACCTATCGGGCACCAACCTGGCAGGTGCGCAGCGCACTGCTGCGCCCAAGGGCCTTCAGGAACCCGCAGCGCAATCGGCCGCCCTGCCCGGATTTATTTCGTTCACGACGGACTTTCACTTTCCCCTTCAGGTATACTCGGTCGTTCCAATCGCTAATGTGAGTCAGCTAGCTGGTTCGCGGTCGAATCACCGTGCGGAGATAATCGCTTTGCGGATAAATAGATTCTTCCTGCCGTTGCTCGCGCTCCTTTTTTTCTGCGCCGGCTGCGCCCAACAACCCGCCCCGAAAGAATCACCCGCCGCAAGCCAGCCCTCCCCCGCCACCCGCCCCACCATCGTCTTCATGACCGACTTCGGCACCGCTAACGACGCCGTAGCTATCTGCCGCGCGGTAATTTTCGGCATAGCGCCGGACGTCCGGCTGACCGACATCACTCACCAAGTCACGCCGTTCTCGATCGAAGAAGCCTCGCGCTACCTCTACGGCGTAACCCCTTACTATCCAGCCAATACGGTCTTCTTGATCGTAGTCGACCCGGGCGTAGGCACGAGCCGTAAAGCCATCATTGCCAAATCCAAGAAAGGCCAATACTTCGTAGCTCCAGACAATGGCGTCCTAACTCCGACGCTCGACCGCGATGGCTTCCACTCCGCCCGCGAAATCACCAACCAAAACTGGATGATCCAGGCCGCCGTCTCCTCCACCTTCCACGGCCGGGACATTTTCTCCCCAGCAGCGGCTCACTTGGCCGCTGGCTGGGACTACAACTTGGTGGGTCCCGCCCTACCCGAACTCCTCCGCCTCACCGTCAAGACCGCGACGCTCACCGACAAAGGCATCGAAGGCGATCTGATCGGGTTGGACGATCCCTTCGGCTCCCTGATTACCGATGTTCTCCGAGACGATTTTCAAAAACTAGGCTACGTATTAGGCGACAAAGTACCACTCCAACTCAACAAAAAGCCGGTAACCGTCCCCTACGCCAAGACCTTCATGGACGTCCCCGTAGGCGACAGCCTCCTCTACATCGACTCCCGAGGCCGCGTAGGCATAGCCATAAACCAAGGCAATTACTCGAAGAAGTACAACACGGAAGTGCCGGGCAGCATCTTCATCCCTCGCAAACACACTCCCATCCCAGGCGTAAAACGCTAATCGTGGCGGTCGATGGTCGACGTTTGGAACTGGGGAGCCGCTGGGCTGAAGGCCCCCCTTTCGTAGGTAGGCGAGTTGCGTGCGTGTTGGTCAGTGCACAATCTACCCCCTCCCCGCCCTTGGAGCGGATCTGCGGATTCAAAAGGACTTTGAGTTAGTCTAACGTCTTTGGAGCTGCAGATTCTTAAGGAGTTACGCGGGTATTTTGTGGAAAGTGCGGATTCGACAGGGAGTTAATGGGAAAGCGACTTGGTGGACAATGAGCGGTAAGGCGGATCAGCAGCCTTACTGGTTCGAATAGGCGTCCGCAATGACACCAAAGCGAGTCACCCTGGTGGCAACGCGCTCAACGGGAGACTTGCGCTTTGGGGCGGTTCGAGCCTGTTTTCGACCTTCCTTGGCACGCTGCTGGGATTTCTACGGTTTTCTTGGCTGGTCCGGTAACCATTTCTCCGTTCCTCGGTATTCATCCACGCACAGGCATTCAGAGCCAATGCAGAAATGACCGCGACTGAATGAATTCGGTTCCTGACGAGGACGTGATGCTCCAAGTGCGCAACGGCGAAGTGCAGATGCTGGGCGTGTTGTTTGACCGCTATCAAACGCCGCTCTACAACTTCTACACAAAAATGACTCAGGACCGGGTTCTCAGCGAAGACCTGATGCAGGAAGTCTTCCTGCGCATCCTACGCTACCGCCAGAGCTATCGTCCGGGCACGACGTTCCGCACCTGGATGTACCAGATCGCGCGCAACACCCGCCTCGACCAAGTTCGCAAAACGCGCCCAGAAACTCCCCACGCATCCGAGCCCATAGCGCAAACTTCTTATTCCGATTCCGCCCAGCAACTGCAGGAAACTGCAACGTTACAACGGGCGCTGATGCAACTCCCTGAAGATAAACGCGAACTTCTGGTCCTGAGTCGTTTCCAGGAACTAAAGTACGAAGAAATCGCCCGCCTGTTGGGCTGCGAAGTCGGCGCGGTAAAAGTCCGCGTCTATCGCGCCTTACAGCAACTACGCGAAATTTTCCTCCTTCTGGAACGCACCCCAGCGTCGACCAGCTTGCCTCGAGGTTCGCGGGATTCTGTTCCTCCGACCGTTGCGCGCACAAGGAGAGTGCAATGAACTGCGAACAGCTCGCCGAACTCTTACCGGACTATCTGCAAAGTAGCCTGGCTCGCGAGCAAGTCACTCAGGTGGAACAACACTGCCAGCACTGCGCGAACTGCGCTCAAGACCTGGCTATGGGGCAGCAGCTGGCCCTGCTTCCATCCGACCAGCCCAGTCCCCAATCTCGGGCCCGTTTCGAAGCGATGCTGCACGCATATCCTGCAACCAGTAACGAGCGAAGCATCGCGGCGCAAACGGCCTATGATCCCGTCGAACACGTGGCGCGATGGAGTCTCTTCGGCTGGCTACGCGCTCCGCTCGGCGCCGCAGCCTGGAGCGTCGCTTTACTCATTATCGGGATGCTGATCGGTACCCGCTTCAACCGCGTCGCGTCGCCTTCGCACCCGGACGAACTAACCGCCATGCACGCCGAGCTGACGAACCTGCGCCAACTCGTGGCGCTGTCGATGCTGCAACAGCAGTCCGCCAGCGAGCGCCTGCAAGGGGTGAGCTGGAGCGGCAACCAAACTCAGCTCGACCCGCAAATCTTATCCGCGCTGCTGCGCACTCTCCGTTACGACAACAGTGTCGATGTCCGCCTGGCTGCGCTCGACGCGCTCAGCCGTCACGCCAGCCAGCCACAAATTCGCAAAGAGGTCATCGATACGCTGCAAGGGCAGCAATCTCCGCTGGTGCAGGTTGCGCTGATCGATCAGCTCACGGAGTGGCGCGATCCCGACGCTGCACAACGACTGCGAAAGTTCCAGCAAACGCCCAATCTGAACCCGGCCGTGCGCCAGCGCGCCGAGTGGGCCATCGGCAAATTGCAGTAAACAATTGCGGTAAGGAATTACAGAAGAAATCTCGGGCAATGCATTTACTAAAGGAGGAAAAACGTGGCTGCACCGTTCCATCGAATCCTAGCCATCTACGCAGCGGCCTTTCTGGTTCTTCCGATCTGGCTTACGTCGGGTCCAACGATGCTGCGCTCCACAAAAAGCGCGCTGACATGTCTTAGCCGCGCGCTGCAAATCAGACACGCGTACGCCGATCTGCTCGACGATTCCGACGCGGGCTTCCCCGTGCAAGATCACGAAGTCATCCAGAAATCAATTTCGCTCGGGGGCGCCACTCATAAATCGATCGAGATAGACAACGTCTTCGGCTCCATCGAAGTCGTCGGTGGCGCATCGGATCAAGTTCAACTGGTCGTCGACAAGACCACACGTGCTGAATCGAAAGACGCTCTGGCGCTAGCCCGCAAAGAAGTTACGCTCGAAATCACACAACCTGAAGGCGGGCTCAAGCTGTATGTCGATGGCCCTTTCCGGTGCCAGTGCGAAAACGGTTGCCAGGGTTCCCGCCGCCGCGACGAGGAAGGCTACCTGGTAAAGATGGACTTCGTCGTCCACGTCCCCACGAACATCGATGTGAAAGCAAAAACCGTAAATGACGGCCGGGTGGTCGTTCGCAACATCACCGGCAACTTCGTCGCCCGGAACGTAAATGGCGACATCGAACTGGACGGCATGGCCGGCTCAGGCATGGCCCACACTGTCAACGGTCCGGTCAGAGTCAGCTTCCGCGAAAATCCCAAAGAGAATTCCAGCTTCCAGTCCGTCAACGGCAACATCGATCTGCTCTTCGCCCGCGGCCTGTCGGCCGATTTCCGCTTCAAGACCTTCAACGGCGGTGTCTATAGCGATTTTCCGGTTACCACAATGCCCGTTCGCGCTCCGCAAGAGGAACACCACGGTGGCAAGGTCGTTTATCACGCCGACCGCTTCACCGCCGGCCGCGTCAGCGCGGGCGGCCCCGAAATCAAGATCGAAAATCTAAATGGAGACATTCGCATCCTCGAAAACCATGAATAACCACTCTCGCCGTTTCCAATTCATCTTCACATCGGTAGCATTCGCGGTGGTCGGATTTTCGCTGGCCGGCACCCAATCGCAGGCGCGCGCCGAAGATCAAACGCAGTCGCAAGCGCAGTTGGGTGCCGACAAAGTGTCGGTAACGCTCAGTGACCCGGCGCGTCCCGCCCTTGTGAAGGCCAGCCTGATCAATGGCGGGATCACCGTGAAGGCTTACGATGGAAAAGAAGTAGTGGTCGAGGCCCGGGTACGAAACCGCGAAAACGGTCGGTCCGAATCTGGTCCGAAGCGATTGACGATCTCGATTACCGGCTTGACCGTGGAAGAAGAGAACAACCAGATCAACATCAACACCGAGTCGTACGCTCGAGCCACCGACTTACTTATCTCCGTGCCGGTCCACACGTCGCTATTCTTGCGAGCGGTAAATGACGGCGACATAGTAGTGACCGGGGTGGACGGCGAACTGGATGTCGACAACGTGAACGGCTCCGTGACCCTGAACAACATCGCCGGCAGCGCGGTAGCCCATGCGCTGAATGGCCGTCTGCTGGCCACCTTTACGCGCATCAACTCGAAGCCGATGGCGTTCAGTTCTCTGAACGGCGACGTTGACGTAACTTTCCCCGGGGACCTGAAAGCTAACGTCAGTTTGCGCTCCGACATGGGCGACGTGTTCAGCGATTTCGACGTGCAAATGCAAGCTAGCTCGTCGCCACCGATCGTGGAAGATAGTCGCGGCCACGGTGGTAAATATCGGGTAAAAATCGACAAAACGGTGCGAGGCAAAATCAATGGCGGAGGCCCCGAACTGCAATTCACAAACTTCAATGGGCAAATCTACATCCGCAAAGCCGGCGCTCCTCGTTAGAACCAGATGACTTAGAACCTCAATGACCGGGAGTGGCACGGCCATTTCTGGCCGTGCTTCCTGCTGCGCGGCGATCGCGCCGCTAATTACCACCACACCCTGCCTGCGAAACGCAGTGCGGCTCGACGCTTACTTCTGAACTACCATAAGGTTCGAAGCATATTTTCTACGGCGGTGTGCGCATATTTGTGCTCGGCGGCCCAACGTATATGGGTATAAGGCTGTTTGGACGGATGCTGCAAACTAACGCTTACTCGCTGGGTATACGGTTTAGCAAGTACCTCATAAATGGTTTGACCCTTCTATTTCTTATCGGCCGCTGTACCACATAAGGAGATCCAATGGGGCTCGAGAACGACTTCCAAAAGGGGACCGGCTTCCGGAACGCGTGTCCGATCTGGGATGGCCGCCGCCCTCGTCTTAATCCGTCAGCTGGTAGTGCTGTTCGACGTTCGCTTGTGCTTGCGTTTTTTCCCTTTTGCAGTTTTTTTCGCGGACTTTTGGGAAGCTTTTAGTTTTTCGTTCTCGCTGGCCAGAGCTGAATTCTCTTTGGCCAAACCGTCGACTTTGCCCCCCAGGTCCGTATTTTCCTTCTCTAGTTCCGACACCCGCGCCTTCAATTGCTCGTTCTCCTGCCGAGCTTTGGTGTCCTGACAGGCGATCAACGGCAAACCCAGCGCTGCCGCCAGTACCACACTTGCGATCCTATTTTTGCGCATTCTATCTCCCATGGACGTTGCTCAGCTATGCTGCGTCGCGGATCTACCCACGTATAGACCTTTCTAAGAAAGGAAACAAGCGCGACGTCAATTCAGCATTCCACAGAGTTGCTTTATCCACCGAGCGGTTGAACAATATTAAGAGTTAGGACGGTCGAAGAAGTAGTCATGCCGTCTTTCGCGCGAGGTTACCATGCCGGAAGCTGTGATTGTTTCCGCAATACGCACTCCTGTGGGCCGTGCCTATAAGGGGTCGCTTCGATTTACGCGACCCGACGATCTGGCGGCGCTGGCGATCAAGGAAGCACTGGCGCGAGTGCCTGGTCTGGACCCCCAGGAAATCGATGACGTGATTTTGGGTTGCGCTATGCCCGAAGGCGAGCAAGGGATGAACGTCGCACGCATCGCGGCCCTGCGCGCTGGGTTGCCAGTGGAAACTTCGGCGATGACCATTAATCGATTTTGTTCCTCGGGACTGCAGGCCATTGCGCTGGCGGCGGAACGTATTCGGGGCGGGTCGGCGAATGTCATCGTTGCGGGTGGAACCGAATCCATGTCGCTGGTGCCCATGGGCGGAAACAAGATCTCGCCGAATCCCTGGCTGGTGGATCACTATCCCGACGCGTACATCAACATGGGGCTTGGAACGGAAAACATTGCGCGGAAGTTCGGAATCACCCGGGAGCAGGCCGATCAGTTTTCTGCTGAGTCTCACAAAAAGGCGCTTGCGGCCATCGCTGCGGGACACTTCAAGGATGAAACCATCCCTGTGGAAGTGAACATCACGGCGGTGCCGGGGAACGGGAACGGTGCTGCTTCCGGAACGTCGCACTCGTCACGACCCGGTGGCCCGAAGGGTGGAAGCGCGAAAGTCGCGACGCAGACTTTGGTGTTCGACACGGACGAACTGCCGCGGGCGGACACCTCCCTGGCTATTCTCGCCAACCTGAAGCCTGCGTTTCACGTGAACGGTTCGGTCACCGCGGGTAACAGCTCGCCGATGAGCGATGGGGCTGCTGCGTGCGTAGTCCTGAGCGATACCCGCGCGAGGTCGCTGGGACTGAAGCCGCTGGCGCGTTTTGTGGCTTACGCTACCGCTGGATGTCCACCCGAGGAGTTTGGGCTCGGCCCCGTGTTTGCTATTCCCAAGGCGTTAAAGCTCGCAGGTCTTTCGCTGGCGGATATGGCAGTGGTCGAGCTGAACGAGGCGTTCGCGGCGCAAGCGCTGGCGGTGATTGCGCAGGCGGGACTGGATGGCTCGCGAGTGAATCCCAATGGCGGCGCGATTGCCCTGGGCCATCCGTTGGGTTGCACCGGCGCGAAACTTACGGCGACGTTGATTCGCGATTTGCAACGGAAGAATGCGCGGTACGGAATGGTTACCATGTGCATTGGGGGCGGCATGGGGGCCGCGGGGATCTTCGAGCGGGTTTGACGCCACGCGTCATTGGCGATCAAGATTTCGCTGCAGGCGAGAAATTTTAAGAAAAGCAAGGATCAGGAGAAGCGCGATGGCGCGTTGGCCTGCGGTTAGGCGCAAAAACCGCAGGGCTCCGCGGACCTCGCCCTGCGCTGCAGGTGTGCCGCGTAATGGGAGAGTTCGTGAACACTGTTGAGTTTACGGCGTTGATTGGATTGGGGTCGTTGCTGGCGGGCTTCCTGGGAGCGTTGACTGGGCTTGGCGGGGGCGTGGTGATTGTGCCGCTGCTGGCACTGGTGTTTCATGTCGATCTGAGATATGCAATTGGGGCCGCGCTGGTGTCGGTGATTGCGACGTCTAGCGGCGCAGCGGCTGCCTATGTGCGCGAAGGATTTTCCAATATTCGCGTGGGAATGTTTCTGGAAATTGCGACGACGATTGGTGCGTTGGCTGGGGCGGCGCTGGCACTCTATTTGCATGCTTCGGTGATTGCGGTCATTTTTGGCGTGGTGCTGCTTTATTCGGCTTACACATCGCTTCGGCAGGGGCCGCACGCGGTGGAGAATCAGACTCCCGATCGGATTGCGACCTGGCTGCGGATGGATGGTACGTTTCCTGGCGAGCATGGATTGGAAAGCTACCATGTGCGGGGCGTGCCGCTGGGGTTTGCCATTATGTTCGTGGCTGGAGTGCTTTCGGGGCTATTGGGGATTGGATCTGGGGCGGTGAAGGTTTTGGCGATGGATAAGGCTATGAAGTTGCCGTTTAAGGTGTCGACTACTACCTCGAACTTTATGATTGGGGTTACGGCTGCGGCTAGCGCGGGGATTTATTTGAGTCGCGGGTATATCGATCCGGGCCTGGCGATGCCGGTGATGCTGGGGGTTTTGCTGGGATCGCTGGCTGGTGCGCGGGTGATGGCGGGGGCCAATGTGAAGATTTTGCGTTATGTGTTCAGCGGGGTGATCGCGGTTTTGGCGGTGGAGATGATTTATAGCGGGATCACCGGGAAACTCGGGGCTCGGTAGAAGGGAAACAAATACTGGGAAGGCGGGAACAGCCAAAGCGGGAGCTTCACGGCAGAGAGTGCAGAGGACGCGGAGGGCAAACACCATGGCTGAGGCAACGGTGCAGCGGGCGGATCAGAGGATGGACGAGATTATGGGGATGTTGCTGCGCACCGGCGTGGTGTTGGCGGCGGTGATCGTTTTGGTGGGCGGAGTGGTGTATTTGATGCGGCATCGATTGCCGGTTACGAACTATCGGGTGTTTTCGGGGGAACCGGAGGAGTTGCGAACGATTTCAGGAATTTTTCGTGAGGCCTGGGCGTTTCACGGACGCGGGTTAATTCAATTGGGGCTGCTCGTTTTGATTGCGACGCCTGTGGCGCGGGTGGCGTTTTCGTTTTTTGCGTTCTTATATGAGCGGGACTGGACGTATGTGTTTGTAACCGCGCTGGTTTTGGGACTATTGCTCTATAGCCTTTTTGGCGGGCACGCGGGTTGAAAGAAGAATGAACCCAGAGGGGACTTAACGCTAAGTCCGCGGGAATGGACACCAGGGCATGGAGAGGCGGATGTTTGTTTAGGCGACCGTGTCGGATCGGCGCTGTTCTTGTTGTGTGGATTGCTGGTGATTGGATTCCGGGCGTAAGATGATATTCCGCTGGATTTGAGGCCTTCTGTTTCGAGCTGCTCGTAGGAAGGAGAACATTTGATGGCTACCGCAACCATTACCAAGCCTGCCGCTAAGGGTGGGAGTTTTCTGCTGGAATCACCTTTGCCGCAGGACGTGTTTACCCCGGCGGATCTTAGCGACGATCAGAAGTTGATTGGGCAGACCGCGGAAGAATTTGTGATCAAGGAAGTCATGCCCTTGGTGAAGGATTTGGAGAACAAGAAGCCCGGATTAATGGCGGAGATGGTGCGCAAGGGCGCGGAACTGGGGATCATGAGCGGCGGGATTCCGGAACAGTATGGCGGGGCGGGGCTGGACAAGATTGCTACCACCGTTTTGACGGAAAAGTTGTCGATTTATGGCGGGTTTGCGGTTACCCATGGGGCGCATGCGGGGATTGGGACTTTGCCGATCGTTTATTTTGGGACCGAGCAGCAGAAGAACAAGTATCTGCCGAAGCTGGCTTCCGCGGAAATGATTGGGGCCTACTGTTTGTCGGAACCGCAGGCGGGTTCGGACGCGCAGAATTCTTTGACACGGGCGGAATTGAATAAAGAGGGTACGCATTACATTTTGAATGGGCAGAAGATGTGGATTACGAATGGCGGGTTCGCCGATCTTTACATCGTGTTTGCGAAGGTTGACGGCGAGAAATTTACTGCGTTCATCGTGGAACGGACCTTTCCCGGATTCAAGGCTGGGAATGAAGAGCACAAGATGGGGATTCATGGCAGCTCGACTACGCCGATTTTTTTGGAAAACTGCCAGGTGCCGAAGGAAAACGTGTTGCATGAGATTGGGCGCGGGCACATTGTGGCGTTCAACGTTTTGAATGCGGGGCGGTTTACGCTGGGGGCTTCGGCGGTCGGCGGCTCGAAATATGTGCTAATGACTGCTTCGAAATATTCGAAGGAGCGGAAGGCGTTTGGGAAGCAAATCGGCGAGTTTGGGTTGATGAAGGAAAAGTTGGCGGAGATGGCGATTCAGATCTTTGCGGTCGAGTCGATGGTTTACCGGAGTTCGGGGAATATTGATTCGGCGATGTCGGCGGCTGCGGCTTCGGGCGGGGATAAGATTCAGAGTACGATGAAGGTTTTGGAGGAGTACGCAATCGAGAGCTCGATTGCGAAGGTGTATGGCAGCGAGATGCTGGATTTTGTGGTGGATGAGGCGGTGCAGATCTTTGGCGGGTACGGATTCCATGAGGACTATCCGGTCTGCCGGGCTTACCGGGATTCGCGCATTAACCGGATTTTCGAGGGCACCAACGAAATCAACCGGATGCTGATTATTCAGATGTTGATGAAGCGGGCCATGGGCGGGCAGTTGGCATTGATTCCGGCGGCTATGAAATTGGCGGATGAGATTTTGGCTGGGCCTTCGTTTGAGGACCCGCTGGAAGGCGTATTGGCTGAGGAAGCGCGGGTGGTGGCGAATGCGAAGAAGATGTTTTTGCAGGCGGCTGGCGGGGCGGTGCAGAAATTCCGCGAGAAGTTGGCGGACGAGCAGGAGTTGATTGGGGCGCTGTCGAATATTGTGATGGAAGTTTATGCAATGGAGTCGTGCTTGCTGCGGGCACAGAAGGCGGCGGCGGCGGCGAAGGGCGAGGCGGCGGCTGGCGTGATGGTGGATGCGACGCGGGTGTTTATCGCGGACGCCGTGGAGCGATTGGAGCATGAGGCTAAGCGGGCGATCGCGGCGGTGCAGGAAGGCGATATGTTGACAACGCAGATGGCGGTGCTGAAGCGGTTCGGGAAGCGTGGGGCTGTGGATACCATTGCGTTGCGGCGCAAAGTCGCGACGGCGGTACAGTCGCAGGACCGGTACCCTTTCGAGGGACGCTGATCGCGAGCGTCACCCTTCCACCACCGGGCCAGCGTTCGACGGCCGCTACTCGGCGAAGGTCATGCGGGCTAGTTCTTCTTGCAGGCGCTTGCGTTCTGTGGAGTCCTTGGCTTCGGCAAGCCGGTCGGTTAATTCGAAGAAACGCTGGTGCTGGGCTTCTTTGGCCTGCAGGCCGGTTTCGATTAAATCGACCAAGACACGGCTGGCGCTGGTTTTCTTGGTCTCGGCCAGAGCCAGAACGCGTTTGGCTATGCGGGCTGGTAGCGAGACGCTTTGGCGGACGGAACTGTGCGTGGTAGCCACGCTTCTATTTTCGCGCATAAAGCACCGAACGGGGGAGCGCGTAGACCAAGAGTAACCGCCGAGCTTGCGCTCGAACGCTCTGAACCCCCCACCGCTTGCGTTAGGTGTGATCTAAACCTCGCCCTCTGAACCGGGTGGCTACCGTGGCGTGGTTTTAGGTCGTTGGCATTCCCCCTCCTCTACTGGCCTAACGGACAGGTTCGATTGCGGTCACGCTAGTGATGGTACGCAAATGCGCTAACCGGTTGTGCACTAAAATTGAAACTCAACACGTTAAGTGGCACTGAATAAAAGGAGCATGTAGGGATGTCCTGGAAGCTGCCGCTGCTGGCGCTTTTCATCATCGGTTTGCACGTAGGCGAGGTCCTGATCTTTGGGACCTCGCCTACCGGTTCGCTAATTGCTAACTCGCTGCAATTGGTGGCGTGTGCGATCGGGACGGTGATGGCGTTTGGGGCTGCGCGGCGCGGACGCGGTGTGAGCCGGCCATTCTGGCGTTTGATCGCGGCGGCCTTGGCGTCGTGGGGCTTGGCCAATGTGGGATGGATGTATTACGAGAACTGGCTGCACAGTGTGGTGCCGCCGATTTCGATCGTCCGGATTGTGTTTGATTCGCAAGGCGTGTTCTTCGCAATTGCGTTATTCCTAGACAAAGAGAGGGATTCGGAGCGCTTTGACGCGGAAACGCTCTTAGATTCTCTGCAAATCGCGATTGTGTTTTTCTCGGCATTTTTTGGGTTGTACTACGTGCAATTGCTGAGCGGGCTTAGCGGACCGGGCATCGACTTGTTCATGGTCTGGATCTATCAGGTCATCAACGTGAGCTTGACTACGGCAGCTGTGATTGTGGCGTTGAGCGAACCGACCAAGCGGATGCGCTCGCTTTATGCGGGATTGGCGGGATTTCTGCTAGTCACTACCATCGCGGCAGGGATTGCTGACTACACGCAGAGCGCACACAACGTTCCGACGGGCACGTGGTACGACCTCGGATGGTCGTTGCCGTTCTTGGTGTGCGCGATCTGGGCGTCTCGGTGGGAGGAGCCTGCCGAGATCGCGCCGGAACCCTCGCGGCTTCGAAGCAAGACGCTGGGATCGCTGGCGCTGCGGAATGTAATGCTGGCTTTGGCTCCGCTGATTGTGCTGGCGGTGGTGGCACAGCTTGGGGCGCAATGGCGCATGATGGGCTTTGTGCTGCTGGGGGTTTCGATTACCTGCTACGCGGCGCGATTGGGTGTGAGTCAATATCGCGAGACCAAGGCGGCGGAACTGGTACAACGTGACACCCTGGCGATGGATTCGGCCATGGATGGGATGGCCATCGTTTCTCCGAAAGGGATATACACGTATGTGAACGCGGCGTATGCGCGAATGATGGGCCACCCATCACCGCAAACGATGGTTGGCGAACCTTGGGTGAATCTGCACGTTCCAAGCGACGTGCAGGAAGTAGAAAGCGACATTCGAGAAGGTTTGTTGCGCGATGGGAAGTGGTTCGGTCCGGTTAGCATTCGTCGCAATGGCGAGCCGTTGCCGATGGAGATGAGCGTCACCATGTTGCCGGATGGCGGGGTCGTGACGATCGGGCGGGATATTTCGGATCGGCAGCGAGTCGAGAGGTCGCGCGAAGAGGCCGAGGCGAAGTATCGGACGCTGGTCGAGCAGGTGGCGGCGATCAGTTATATCGCGGAGGTGGGCGTAGATGGGCAGTGGCTGTATGTGAGCCCGCAAGTAGAAACGATGTTTGGATTTGCGGTGGACCATTGGCTGGCGGATTCGCGGCAGTGGATGCGGCACGTTTATCCGGAGGATCAGCAGGTGGTCGAGGCCGCGGAGGAAGCCAGCAAACGCGGCGAGAGGTTTCAGGCAGAGTACCGGGTGGTGCGGCGAGATGGGCGCGTGATCTGGGTTAGCGATACGGCGGTGGTGGTACCGGGCAGCCATTCGCATCCTCTGATGGAAGGGATCATTGTCGATATTACCGAGCGGAAACAGTTTGAGGGGCAATTGCAGCAGGCGCGGCGTATGGAGGCGGTGGGCCGGCTGGCTGGCGGGATTGCCCACGACTTCAATAATTTGCTGACGATCATTAAGGGGTATACCGAACTGGCGTTGATGCGGGTGAAGGGGTTGCCGGAACTAAAGACGGACATCGAGCGGATTGAGGATGCCTCGGAGCGGGCGTCGGGGCTGGTGCGGCAGCTGCTGGCGTTTAGCCGGCGGCAGGTTTTGCAGCCGAAGGTGTTGGATTTAAATGGGATAGTTTGGGGGCTCGATAAATTGTTGCGGCGGTTGATGGATGGCGACATTGAGATGCTGACGGTGGCGGACAAGCCGGTGGGGGCAATCAAGGCGGATCCGGGACAGATCGAGCAAGTGATCATGAATTTGGTGGTGAATGCGCGGGACGCGATGCCGGATGGCGGGCGGCTGGTAGTGGAGACCGCGAACGAGGAACTGGATGCAACTTACGCGCGGGATCATGCCACGGTTCGCGCGGGACGCTACGTAATGCTGGCGGTTAGCGACACTGGCGTGGGGATGAGCGCTGAGACTGTGGGGCATATTTTCGAACCGTTTTACACCACCAAGGAGAATGGGCGCGGGACGGGATTGGGTTTGTCTACTGTCTACGGGATTGTGAAACAGAGCGGCGGGTATGTTTGGGTTTACAGTGAGCCGGGACGCGGGACTACATTTAAGGTTTATTTACCGCGGGTGGACGAGGCCGTGGAGGTTTTGCCGGGTGGGAAGTTGACGGCTGAGGACCCCGTTACGGTGGGGACGGAGACGATTCTGCTGGTGGAAGATGAGCCGGATTTGCGGGAACTTACGCGGATGGTTCTGGCGGCGAAGGGATACACCGTCGTGGAGGCGCGTAACGCGGAAGACGCCGAGCGTTTGGCGGAAAGCCAGGGAACCAAGATTCATTTGCTGCTTACCGATGTGATTATGCCGGGGATGAGCGGGCGCGAGTTGGCGAAGCGGATTCTGGCTCGGCACGGGTCGATGCGGGTGCTGTATATGTCCGGCTACACGTACAACGTTATTGCTCAGGGCGGGACCCTGGAGCGCGAGGTATCCTTTCTGCAGAAACCGTTTACGCCCAGCGGATTGGTTGAAAAGGTTCGCGAAGTGTTGGATGCGGTTGTTCCTGCTCGATAACGAATTTCTTCTCGCGTTTGCCCTTCTTATTTTTCCCTTTCCGCTTGGAGATGAATCGTCGTGCCGGAGGCTGCGGACCGGCGTGCGGCGTCGAGGATTTCGGTAACGACTAGATTGGTCTCAAGTGACGACGGGCCTTCTGGTTTCAGGCGGTCGAGCACAACGGCTCGAAGATAGGAGAGGGAGTCGTCGAAGGGAGCTGGGACGGGCTTCGCCGAGACTAATTCCTCGGTTTCTTTTTTCGGGAGGCGCAGGCGGAGATCGTCACGCTTCACGGTGATGGCGTAGCCGGTCTCGCCGTAGACTTCCATGTCTTTGCGATCGAAAGGCCAGTTCCAGGAGGCCTGCAGGATAGCTTGGGCTTGGGGGTAGGTGAGGATGACCGTGGCTTCATCGTCGACGCGGGGATAGATGGTTCGTTGGAGATGCTGGGTTACGGCGGTTACGGTGTCTGGGCGGCGGCCGTCCATTAGCCAGGTCATCAGGTCGGCGCCGTAGCAGCCGAAATCGAACAGGGCGCCATCGCCGCCAAGTTTGGGATCGTTGAGCCATGCTAGGAATTCGGGTTGGACGTTGATTTTTGCGGGGCCCTGGTGGCCGTCGTGGACGACGACCTTGCGGATTTCGCCGATAGCGTTTTGGTGGACCAGATCGTAGGCGGCGTGATTGCTGCGGTACCAAGTAGTCTCGTAGTTTACGAGGATGGGGATTTTGGCTTCGCCGGCGGCGCGCTCGATGGCGCGGGCATCTTCATTGCTTACGGCCAGCGGTTTTTCCATCATTACCGGGACGGCGTGCTTCGCGCAGACTTCTACGGCGCGGCGATGGTCGTAGGTGTTGGTATAGATGAGGACGGCTTGCGGGCGGGTGGCCGTGAGCATTTCGTCCAGATCAGCGTGGTACAAACTTGGATCGAGGGCGAACTTGGCGGCGTAGCGGTCGAAGATTTTACGGTCGGGCTCAGCGATTCCGACGATTTGGATATCGTAGCGATCTTTTGTGCGAGTGAAGAATCCGTCGGCGTGGCCGTGCGCGAGTCCAGCCATAGCCACGCGGAAGGGGCTGACGGAGGCATTGCCTGTGGGCGCTGATTGTGCGGCGGCTGTTGAGGTGGCGATCAAGGAAAATATGACTAGAGCGAACAAGAAAGCGCGGTTCACGGAGTGCCTCCCAATTTCGCATCGATGCTAGCACCGGTCTGAATCTTGCGCTAACACTTCGCACGCGAATTAGGAGGCGATCTGAACGAGTTCGGGCTTACTTCCGACCTGTGGCCCGCCGGGACGCCAACGAGACGGATGAATTGCGCGTCTCTTGAAACGATTGACCAGGGAGCCGATGGCTACGGAGCTTTCGACGAAATGGCCGACCTTCAGAGGGCCCACGACCTTTTCGTTGCGGATCCAGTGGAGGCCGCTGCTGGCTGCGCATCCGCATTGCGAGCAGTCTGGTGCGCCGCCGAATACGCAGGGCTCGACGCGGGTTTCGAGGTCTGCGGAATAGTTGACGGACATTTTGGAGAACAGGCAATCGTTCGGATTGGCCGGCGGATCGACGAACGCAGAGGCAATGCCGGAATTCATGAGCAGCTTGGGAAATTCCTTACTCAAGGACGGCAGTTCGCCAGCAACGAAATCACGATCCGCGGGGGAGAGCATCTCGGCGCTTTGCTCGCCAATTTGCGGCGTATAGAGACTGACCCAGATGCGGTTTACTTCGGGCCGGGCATTCCAGAAGGAAACGTAGTCTTCGAAATAGCCGGGGCGTCCGAGCATGGGGCGGGTGATAACCCAGTGGACGTTGATTTCACGGCCGGAAATATTCTTAAGGATGCGTTCGTAGGTTGCGGGTTTGCGGCGGACGTCGTGGTCTTCCGGCAGGCCATCGATCGACACGGCGACGCGCGTGCGGGGCAGATTCCATTCGAGAGGAATCGGAATTACACCGCTGGTGACTACCAGGGTGAAAATATTCATGGCGCTGAGGGCGGGCAATATGCGACTTAATTCGCGATGACGTACCAGGGGTTCGCCGCCAACGAGGGAGACGTGCATGGGCTGGTGTTTGCGGACCAGATCGAGGACGCCATTGACGAGCGCGTCGCCGCGGAAATCGCTCAGCTGGCTGAGAGTCGTTTCGCCTCCCAAATGGGAGTCGCCATAGGCGTAGCAGCCCGGGCAGCTTAGCGGGCACTCGCGGGTGATCTCGATCGAGAGCATGGGCGACGTGCCGGTAAGGATCTTGCCCCACGCCCCGAGTATCTCGCGGGGAGTGATGCTTGGACTTGGATCGGCTGTCATACTCCGTTTTAGATGCATGACCGGGTGAGAGACGATGTATCGTTTCGTGAATTCAACGCATCAGAGTTGCTTCGAGCGCCGGTTTGGTGGGCGTGGGTGGTTACTCGTTTGTTTTGACGGGCGCGAATTCGCCAAATTCACTGAAAACGCACAAGGCTTTGACCACAGAGAGCGTACTGGGCCCGGAGTCTGAGGAGGCTAGTCTGGCTTGGACGGCGACGGGTCGGGGGCAGGCGTGTTGGGGGTCTCGGTCGTGCCTCTGGGTTTGCCGACGGCAGCTACGCTTTCCACATTAAACTTCTTGTAGTCGGAATAGCGCGTTACGGCGTTGACCTTAATTCCCTTCACCAGCAGGACGCGGACACCTACGTGGGCTTCTTCGTAGGTCGGGAGCCAGACTTCGTTGTTCAGGTAGGCTTGTTCGAACGCGAAACTGGTGCCCTTTTGTAGATTGGCGATTAGGCCGCCGCCGAATTTGAAGTCGCCTACGAAATAGGCTTCGAGGCGGGCTACATCGTGGGCCTTTTCGTCGATCCAGATTACACCGGCCAGTTCGTGCACTACTTTTTCCGCTAGCTTGCGCGGCTTGAATTCGGGATTGGGTTCAAAGTCGAAGACCAGCACATCCTGCCCTCGAAAACGCTCGCGGCGCGGATTCACGAATTGCGAGGCGCGCAGGAATACTTCGATGCCGACATCATCGTCGTCCTTCTTTTCTTTTCCCTCTTCTTTAGCCTTTTCTTCCTTGGCTTCTTTCTTGTTTTTATTTTTCTCAATTTCCTGAATTTCTTTTTGTGTTTTCTCGTTTTCTTTCCGCTGCTCGTCGTCGCTTAGTGGTTTGCCGTCTTTTTTGGTCAGCGTGGATACTTCATCGCCATTCAGGTAGAAGAATGAATATTCCTTTACCTCGTGTTTGGTGACTTTCCCGGTTTTGTCGTATTCGGTTTGTTCTTCGGCACGGGTACCCGCGTAGTTTTCTCTAATTTTGTCGAGGGCCTTCTGGTTATCGTCGATTTCTTTGAACAGGGCTTTTAGGTCGGGAAGTTGCACCTGGGATTTCTTGGGGAAATCGAAGACACGTTCGCCTACGGTGGCGTTGACAGTGGCGCGAGTTACGGCGATTTCGAAGGAATCATGGCCACGATGGAGTTCGATCTTGTAGGGGAGCTTCAGACCGTCGACCGGGCGATAATCGTCATAAAGGATTTGCTCTTCGATGCCGCCGACGGTTGCGACCTCTTTCAGGATCATGTGGGTTTGCGGATCGAAGAAGACTTCTCGCTTCAGGCCAGAGGGCGTGGTGATTTCGATCTGCAGGGCGTCTCGGTTGCGAACTTGGGCGTGCCCAATGAAGGCGACGCCTAGCTTGCTCTTTTTCGCATTCACTAAACGCGAATTGTAGTACTGGCCGGCGGCTTCGAGTTGTGCGCCTTCAGAGCCTACCAATGTGGTGATTTCACCTGCGGGCGATTGGTGCCAAGCGGATTTGCCGTTGTAGGCCTCGATCACGGTGTGATCGCCCACGACGAGCTCCGAGTAGTAGCGGTTGGGTAGCCTGGTGTCGAAGGTGTAGGTTCCGGATTTGCCGTCGGCTGGATTGATGAGCGTTCCTTCGATGGTCAAGGTCTGCGCCTTCGAGAGAGCTTTCGAGCCGCCCTGGGCTTTGATGTATTGATCGACGATTTTTTCGGCATCCTGGGCGCGGGCCGGAATGGACACGGCGGCGACGATCAGAAATGGGACTAGGAGATTGGGGCGCATAAGGCTCAAGAATAAGAACGCAGAAAGGGGCGAAAAGTTTCCCGGGAATCAGGCTTTCTTGCACGAAATTCGGCCAGACAGCGTCTGGTTGGCGTCTCGAATGCAGGCCCCCAGCGGCTGAAGCCGGGCCGTCCCGGCGCGCGACAAACCTAAGAATCTACAAACTTAGGAATACTGTGACATGTGAGAACGTTCGAGAACGCTCCTACTACTGCACCTTTGGGCGGTTTAGATATTTTTCGTAGAGGGCTTTGTGCTTGTTGTCTGTGGGCGTGAGCTGACCTTTGATGAAGAGGTAGCGGACGTCGGTGGTCAGTTCAAGCGGGTCGCCGTTGGTTACGATTATGTTGGCGATTTTGCCGGTTTCGAGCGTGCCGATCTGCTCGGCCAGGCCGAAGATTTGTGCGGGGTAGAGCGTGACGGCTTTCAGGGCTTCGTCGTAGGGTAAGCCGTAGGCTACCGCGTTGGCGGCTTGCTGGCCCAGGCGGCGAGCGAAGGAATTGTCGAAGCTTCCGAAGGCGATTTTTACGCGGGCATCGACGAGTTCGGCGGGTTGCGTTAGGGAGCGGTCGTACGGATCGTCTTCGTTAAGAGGGGCGCTGAGGGTTGGCTGCAGGACAACAGGGATGTTTTTGGAGCGCAGCAGCTCCTTTACTTTGTAGGCTTCGGCGCCACCTGCGAGAATCATTTTTAGTTTTTGTTTGTCGCAGAATTCGACAGCGGCCTTAATGTCGCGGGCACGGTTGGCGAAGACGAGAACCGGGAGTTCGCCCCGAATTACTGGCACCAGGGCTTCTAGCTTCAAGTCGCGCTGATATTCGGCGGGGCCGCCGTGCCCCCAGGCTTGGGCGTAGTGGCGGGCGTTGTCGAGCCAGTCGGAGAGCTCATCGACTTGCTTGTCGCGTTCCTGCTTGGCTTCGGGGTACGGCTTGTTTTTTCTGGAGAATGTTGCGAAATCGAAAGACGCTGTTTCGATTTCTGGCCAATCCAGGACCATGGCGACGCTTTTTTTGATGAGCATGTCATTGATGGTCCAGCCGGTTAGATGGATGGCGGAGGCCTGTCCGCCGAGGATGTTGGAGGAGCGGCCGGAGTCGAAGCCACCGCTGGCGGGGACGGCTAGAACTTCGGTGATGCCTGCGGCGCGAGTAACGGAGATGTGCTGGCTGGACGGGAGGATGGCTTCGGCGGCTACGGCGTCGGGATTAAAAGCACCGGTTTCGGCGGTGTCTACGGTGGCGCTGACCGCGGAAATTTCGCTTAGGCCCATCTGCGTCACGGGGTCGAAGAGGCCGGGATAAACTTGCAGGCCTTTGCCGTCGATCACTTGCGCGCCCGTGGGAACGTCCACGTTAGCGCCGACCGCAGCGATCTTGCCGTCGCGGATGACCAGGATTCCCTCGTCGATTGGTGAACCTGTGAGGGTGAAGATCTTCGCGTGGGTGATGGCGTAGGTGACGTTCTCTTGGGCGGAGACTCGGACCGAAGCGCACAGAAATGCCGCAGCCAGGAAAACGAAGCGGGCTAGCAGGGCGGATTTCACAGCGCACCTCCGATTTCCGCAGGAGACGGCTTGGGCTTCTCGTCGGGCTTTTTTTCGCCGGGTTTCGGAGTTGTGGTGTCCGGTTTTTTCTCGTTGACCTTCTTTTCTTTTTCGAGGAGGGCTTTCTTCTCCTTTTCTTTATTGAGGCGGTCAGCGATGTCGCGCTGGCGATCGAAGTAGACTCGGCCGTCAATCAGCGTTTTTTGGACGACCGCGTAGGCGCTGAGCGGATCGCGGTTGTAGATCACCAAGTCGGCGTCTTTGCCGGTATCGATCGAGCCAACCCGTTTGTCGATCCCCAGCTGCATTGCGGGATTGATAGTTACGAGCTTTAAGGCTTCGTCGTGCGATAGGCCGCCAAACTTCATGCTCTTGGCTGCTTCTTGATTCAGATGCGTGGCTTCCTCGGCGTCGTCGGAATTGACGGAGACGATTACTCCGCGCCGCGTCATCAGTGCTGCGTTATACGGGACCGCGTCGAAGGCTTCGACTTTGTAGGCCCACCAGTCGGAGAACGTGGAAGCGCCAACGCCGGCGGCCGCTAACTCGTCGGCGACCTTGTAGCCTTCGAGAACGTGCTGAAGGGTGCGGACTTTGAAACCGAATTCTTTGGCCACGCGCAGAAGCATCAGGATTTCGTCTTCGCGATAGCAGTGGGCGTGCACGTATCGCTTGCCTTCAAGGACTTCGACCAGGGGATCGAGGCGCAGATCGCGGCGCGGCGGGATGAGATTCTTTTCGCCTGAGGCGGTGCGTTTGTTATAGACGTCCCAGGTAGCTTTGTAATCGCGGGCTTCGGCGAAGGCGCTGCGTATGGTTTCTTCCACGCCCATGCGCGTAGCGGGATAGCGGGCGGCGGCGCCGCGTCCGCCAAAGTTGGAGTGCTTGGGATTTTCGCCGAGGGCAAACTTAATGCCGGGTAATGCGCCTTCAAACGGGAGTTTCGAGGCGGGCTGCCCCCAGCGAAGCTTGATGACTACGGTCTGTCCGCCGATGGGGTTGGCGCTGCCGTGGAGAACGTTGGCCACGGTGACTCCGCCGGCGAGATCGCGATAGATGTCGATGTCGTCGGAATTCAGGACATCGGCGGTGTTGGCGATCGAAGAAACGGCAATACTGCCTTCGTTGACGCTGCCATCGATGGCGATGTGAGAGTGGCAATCGATAATGCCGGGCATTACGAATTGGCCGCTTGCGTCGATGACTGGTGCGTCCTTCGGCGCTTTTATGGAGGCACCGACTTCCGCGATCTTGCCATCCCTAATGAGGATAGAGCCGTGCTCGATGTTGCCATGCGAGACCGTTAGAATGGTGGCGTTTTGAATCAAGATGATCGGCGGGGGCTCGCTGGCTACCGCCGGTGCGTTTGCGGCGCCGGTCCAGGCTGTCGGCAAAGCGGCGAAAGCTGCTATTGCGGCGATGAGGGCGGCGGCCACCCGAGATTTGCTTATCGACCAATTCATCGCGCGCCTCCTTGTCCATTTACGGACTGCACAGAAGCAACCGAGCGCGTTGGCGCCTGGGTGCCCGTGAAGTCGATGTCGATTCCGGCGACGTTGATGTTGCCCTTAATCGACGTTCCGTCCAAGGTGCCGGTGAAGACGGCGTCGGCTGGACCGTCTTCCAGCACGATATTGATGGTGAACGTAAATTTATCCGCGCTCAGGGACCCGCGGAGAATGTTTTGCGTGCCGCGCTTGCTGGCGAAGGTGCCGGAGAGCGATCCGTCGGACGCCATAGTCAGCTCGGCGGTGCCTTCTTCGGCGCCTTCGGGCGTGGTGTAGGCGAGCTTCCATTTGCCGGTTAGGTCGCCTTTGGGCGGGTCCTTGGGTTTTTCCGCTTCGTGGATGGTGTAACGGCGGCCGTCGACAAAGACGAATTTTATTTTGGTCTTTTCATTGAATAGGTCGCCGTCGGTGATCACCAGGTTGGCGATTTTGCCATTTTCGATGGAGCCCAGGCGGTCGGCGACTCCGAAGATCTCGGCCGGTGACAATGTCATTGCGCGCAACGCGGCGTCCGGTGCCAGCCCTGCGTCGATTGATTTTTTCGCGGCTTTTAGCACCTCGTTCGGAGCGGTGGTGCCGCCTGAATAAAACGCGAACCTGACGCCGGCTTTGGCGAGGGCCGCGGGTGAGGAAGGCGCGCGTTCTCGAAAACGCAGGGTGCGAAGAGAGGGGACGTCATCGGGATCGGCGTCTTTGTCGGCTTCCGGCCACTTCAGGTCGACCAGCACCGGCAGTTTCTTCGCGGCGATCTCATCAGCTAGTTCATAACTCATTTGGCCACCATAAATTGCGGCGGTGACGTGCCAACGATCGACCAGTTCGAACGAGCGGCGAATCTGCACGGCGTTGTTCGCGGGAATCAGGACTAACGCGTGATCTTCCAAGGCATCGGCTAGCGCGGAGTCGGTGCGGTCGTAGCGAGGACGGGCCATGCCGCGGGGATTTTTGTCGTAGATCGCTTCGGCTTTGGTGCTCCACTGCGTATCTAGCCAGACTTGGTGAACGTAGCCCAGGGCGCCCATCAGCGAACCGGGGAAACTGGCGAAATTCCCTACCGGCTGCAGCGAAACCGGGATCGCTACCGGAGATTTTACGACCAGATCGCCGTTGCGTTCGCCTCCTAGGTCGAGGACAGCGCCTTGACCGGGAAAGATGCCGCCTTTGTCTGCGGAAACGACGGTGGTAAATCCGGCGCTGCGCCACGTTTCAATGCGCTTGTCGCTGAGGTTGGCTTCGCCGGCAGCGTCGCGCCAGGGGGTTGAGCCAGGGCGATCTTCGGGACCGCGCGAGTTCGCTTGTGGCTGGCGGGCGCCGCCTTCTGGCGCGGATGGCGGCGCGGCCGGCAAGAGGCCAACGTCAGTAAAGGAATCGAAAAGCCCGGGATAAACCGTCAAGCCTTTGCCGTCGATCACCCAGGTTTCCTGGGGGAAGGTTACGTCTTTTCCTACTGCGGTAATCACGCCGTGCGAAACAATCAGCGTCCCATTTTCAATGCGCGGACCGGAAACGGGCACGACGGTCGCGCCGCGAATGGCGAACGATTGCGGCTCGCCGCCTTGAGCCGCAAGCCGCGGCACGGCGACGAGAAGAACGACAGTGGTCAGAGAAATCGCAAACGACGATCTTCTGCGGAAGACGTAATGCATTCCGGACTCCTTCGTTTTGGGTGGCGCGGAAGGACGCGAACCCTGGACATTGCTTTGGTAGACGGATGAGGCTAGTGGGAAGTTTCGCCAGAGTCAAGAACAGTAGGCAAAATCTGTCGTTGGCACATGATATGTCCGGTTGAATTAGCACACGAAATGTCCGCTTTTTGCGAGCCGCTAAGGTAGAGCTAGCAGCCTGGAGGGGAGGCCTGGAGACCGACCCAGGGCGGCAGTGGAGCGGGCGATGAAGATTCAGGAAGTGATTTTGCGAGCGGTAGCCAAGAAGATCACCTGAGCACAGGCGGGAGAGATCATCGGATTGTGTGAGCGACAGATGCGGCGCTGGAAACAAACACATGAAGAGTTCGGCCAGTGAGTCTTCTCGATCTGCAGAATACAGGGGCCCAGGTGCACGTGTTGCTAACGACAGAAGAGTAGGCAAAATCACGATGCGTTGGCTCCTCACCACCAGCGGTGCGGCGTCCATAGCATTCTCGCCAGGCACGGCCAATGGCTTTCATCGGGGCGCAAAGATTCCTCTTGCTTTCCCATAGGAGCCGTGACATTCTCGCTATGGGCAACCCATAGGAGCGATGGGATGAGCGATAAAGCGGACGTGTGGCAAGGAACGCTGGCGCTGATGGTGTTGAAGACGCTGGAAACGCTGGGGCCGCTGCATGGTTATGGCATCGCGCGGCGTATCGAGCAGACCAGCGGCGATTTGCTTTCCGTCAATTACGGGACGTTGTACCCGGCACTCTTGAAATTGGAACAAGAGGGGTATATCGATTCGGAGTGGGGCCAGTCCGACAACAACCGCAAGGCGAAATACTACCGGTTGACGCGTGCTGGGCGAAAGCAATTGGCGAGGGAAGCTCAGGAATGGGGACAAGCGACGGCAATCTTGGCGCGATTTCTTGCGCCTGGTGAGGAGCGATCATGAGCCAGTTGCGAGCGTGGCTTTTTCGACTCACGGGCCTTTTTCATAAAGAGCGATCGGATCAAGCTTTTGCCGACGAGATGGAAAGCCATCTTCAGCTGCATATCGACGATAACTTACGGTCCGGCATGACTCCAGAAGAGGCACGGCGCAGTGCGTTGATGAAACTCGGCGGCGTGGCCCAGACAGAAGAAAATTACCGTGATCGTCGTAGCATTCCGGCAGTAGAAACGTTGCTGCAGGATCTCCGCTTTGCTGTCCGCATGTTGATGAAGAACCGGGGGTTCACAATCATCGCCGTGCTGATTCTTGCGATGGGCATCGGCGCAAATACGGCGATGTTCAGCGTGGTTCACGCAGTGTTGCTGAAGCCGCTAGCTTATTCCGAGCCGGATCGCATCGTCACGCTGGCGTCACTATGGAAAGCCCACTCCCACAAAGGCCAGGTGTCCGCACCTGATTTTCACGACTGGCATGATGAGAGCACTGCCTTCGATGCCATGGCGTACTACAGCGATGAGGATACCTCGGTTATCTCCGGAAGTTCGGGTGCTCGAACGGCGGAATATGCGCACGCGACCGTCATCACGTCAGAGTTTTTTCGCGCCTTTGGTGTGACGCTCGCCGCAGGAAGGGAATTTTCCATTGAGGAAGTTAAGCAAGGGAGCGGCGGCGCCGCGATCATTGGTTCCGCATATGCCGCGCGTCGCTTTGGCGAGCCAGGAAGTGCCCTAAACAAAACGGTACAAATTGCCGGACGATCTTTGGAAATCGTCGGCGTGATGTCTCCCGGCTTTCGCTTTCCTAACAACACGGACATCTGGATTCCTGCCAACACGATTTTTTCGGAGACGGAATCGCGTTCGGCGCACAACTACCGCGTCGTTGGACGGCTGAAGAACGGCGCTAGCGTGGAACAGGCGCGAGCGCAGATGACCGCGATCGGCGCGCGACTGGAGCAGAAGTATCCCGACTCGAACAAAGACAAGAGCGTGGCGGTTACCCAACTTCGCGATGAGATGGTCAGCAACTTCCGGCTGACTCTTTACGTGATGCTGGCGGCAGTCGGCGTGGTTTTGCTGATTGCGTGCGCCAATCTGGCGAATATGCTGCTTGCCAAGGCCGTCGGGCGGACACGGGAAATTGCGATACGCGCGGCGGTGGGGGCCAGTCGTGGCCGCATCGTGCGTCAATTGATCACCGAAAGCATGCTGCTAGCTTTGCTTGCGGGAACGTTGGGAGTGGTGATCGCGTATTGGGGGAGTCGCACGCTGGTAGCGCTGGCACCTGCGGATGTTCCCCGCCTGGCCGAAACCGGCATCGATGGCAAAGTACTCCTTTTCGCGCTCGGCATTTCGCTGCTGGCGAGCTTGCTGTTTGGACTGGCGCCGGCGCTACAGGCGTTGCGCGTGGATCTGAATGCGTCGCTGAAGCAGAGCGTGCAGCGCAGTGGCGGCGGGGGCATTGCAGACCGCATGCGGCAAGCGCTGGTGGTCGCGGAAATTGCGCTGTCGGTAATCTTAGTGTCCGGTGCCGGACTACTGATCAAGAGTTTTGTGGCGCTGCAAAATGTGGAGTTGGGATTTCGGACGGTGCACGTGCTGGTCGTCGAGGCCAGCGTGCCTGCTTCGGATTTGGAAAGCGCCCGGCGCGCCACGCGCTTCTACAGAGAACTGTTGCCTCGACTGCGCGCGCTTCCCGGAGTACTCGACGTGAGCGCAACCGGGGTGCCGCCGGGCTACGTGCAATCCAACGGCATTTACTTCATCGACCGTTTGCCCGCAACTTTCGACATCACCGGTCCCGACGCCGTCTTTTCCGTCGTTTCGCCGGGCACGTTCGCCACGCTGGGAATTCCGTTGCGACGCGGCAGGGACTTCAGCGATGGTGATTCGTATGATGCGCCGTTTACAGCGGTCATTAACGAAGCGCTGGCCCGGCAAGCGTTTCCGAATCAGGACCCTGTCGGGCACTCTATTTTCTGCGGCCTGGATTCGATGAATCCCATGAAGATTGTGGGGGTCGTCGGCAATATACGGCAGCACGGCCCCGCGCGCGAGTCTTTGCCGGAAATCTACATGCCCTACGAGCAGCATCCGCAACCCGCCACCGATCTCAGCGTATTAGTGCGCACGTCGTTGGAACCGGGCGCCATTTCGCCGGTGGTCCGCGAAAAAATTCAGGAACTCTCGTCGGAAGTGCCGCTCAAGTTCACGACGATGGAAACACTCAGGTCCGAGAATGTAGCTGCGCCGCGGTTTCGAACACAGCTGCTGGGCATTTTCGCAGGCTTAGCGCTGTGTTTGGCTCTGGCAGGTGTTTATGGCGTGATGTCTTACGTGGTCGGACAGAGATCGAACGAATTCGGGCTGCGTATGGCGCTAGGAGCGAGTCAAGGCGATGTGCTGCGGCTGGTTTTGCGCCAGGCGCTGTGGCTCGCTGGATTAGGTATCATCATCGGGCTTGCAGGCTCCGCAGTAGCGACGCAATTGCTGACTACCATGCTTTTTGGAGTAACAGCGACCGATCCGCTGACCTACGGTGCCGTAATCGCTTTGCTCGTTTTTGCCGCGCTGGCGGCCAGTTATATTCCTGCGCGACGCGCGACGCGCGTCGATCCCATGATGGCCCTGCGTTACGAATAAACAATCGCGCCCGACCAGGCGCCAAGTTCACTGCGGTTTTTTCTTGAATAGTCCGCCCAACTGCTGCAACTTGTCGGCGGGATTTTGTTGTGCGCCGCTGGTTCCAGGCACCAAACCGCCTACGCATCCCAATTGCGACTTCAGCATGCCAGCCGCCAAACCGCCGACATCGGGTATGAACTTCGGGTCAGAGGTTGTGCCCTGAATCTGAAATGGAATCGTGGTTTGGCTTTTGCAATTCTTGCTGCCACCGCCCCCAAGTTTGCCTAACAGCGAGCCGGCGGTTCCAACGGGACTACCTACGGCTCCGATCACGTCGGTCAGGGTCGCCGCCATCTTAAAATCCATAGCGTTCTTGGAGTTAATGGTGCCGCCGCCGACTAAGGTCCCCAGCGCCGAGACGACCGCATTGAAATTTTCCGCCTGCAAGCCGTCTGGGGCCATTCGCAAATTCGTGGTCATCTTTTCAATCATTAGATCGCTTCCGGTCTTCACGCCGGTCAACGCGGAAATCGCCGAGAGTTTGGAACCCAGGTCAAACCCTGCCAGCTTTGCACCGAACAGACCAACGTTGCCAGCAGTAACCATTTTGTTGGTCGGTCCTGCGAGATTCAGGCTGGTGCTCAAGGTTCCTGACTGAAGCGAAGCGCCTTTCGGCAGGTTGATGCCCAGCGCCGGAAGGAATGCCTGCAGATCCTTGGCGGGCATGTTCTGGCCTTCCACTTTAACGTGGAGAATCACTTCATCGCCCGGAATTTCGTAGGTGCCAGACAGACTCAGGGAAGCGCCCCCGATCTTGATCGTAGAAGGATCGAGAACACCCGTATTTTTGGTCAGGTTATATTTGGTATCAAAATCTACGATAACGGGCTCCGAGGACGGAGACCCGCCGGCGATCAACAGAGCTTTCGAGAGCTTGGCGCTACCTTTGGTCTCGGCTTCGCCACTCTGCGACGCCACATCCGCATTAAGTTCCAGCATACCGCCGAGTCCCACGGAAGGGTCGAGAAAACCAGTAGTTGCTAGATTCAAAGAATTGACGGTCAGCTTAGCGTTCAGCGGTGTCAGCACGGAATTGGTGGCGTCGACCGGTCCGACGGTGCCGTCAACCTTGAAATTGCCGCCGCCGGGAAGATCGGCGGTTACCGTGACGGGAAATTTCGAAGTCAACGAAACGTTGGAAGCAACCACGTTGACGTTGTCATAGGTACTGCGCTTCTGGGAAGAGGTCGAGCCCACCGTTATACGGCCATTCTTGAGCTCCAACTTCTGCACTGAAAACTCGCCGCCTGCAGACGAGCTAGAGGCCTCCGGCTTAGCGGCGGCTGGCGCCTGGCTGGCCTGCGACTTTGCTGCGGGAGCGCCCAGCGAGGAATAGTTCCACTCGCCCTTAGTATCCCGGATTAACGAAACCTGCGGATTGTCGATGCTCACATCCGTAACGTTAAGAGTCTTCGAAAAAATCAGCGGCATTAGCTCCACACCGACCTTCACGGACTTCGCGGTGAGAAAAGGTGCACTGCTGAATTTCGAATCATCGGCGATAGAAAGGTTGTCGGCGCCAAGGCCACCGCTGAAAAGCGAAAGGCTCAAATTGCCGACCTCCACGTTGCGTCCCAATGCTGCGGAAGCCTTTTGCTCGATGGTCGATCGGAACTGATTCACGGGGATGAGAAACGGCACAATCAGGACCAACACGATCAGAACGGCGACGACAATGGCGACAATGCGAAGTGAGCGACTCATGGGGACCTCCATCGCGGCAGGAATAGGGAAACAGATCCGGTGCGGCGAGGGCGATAATAGCACAACCCTCAGAGGCACCGACTACAGCAGAAGCCCTATGCCCGACTCGTCGGAGTTGTAAAATGCGCACCTACCCACACCATGTTCACATCAAATACCGACCGGCCTGCATCCAACGCTGAGAGAATAGGGTGCCCATGGATAATCCTGGGCAGGATGAGTGGCAGCCAAGTCGGATCTTCCTGGGGAGACACATACCGTGAGGTCTTCGGCGGTTTTTCGCACGCAAGCGATATTTCGACGATTCTTGCTAGCAGGTCTCTTGCTGTGGACGGTAACTAGCACACTGGCGGTAAGCAATTCCAACGCTACCGATCTTCCGGATGCGCCTACCCCCAAAGCCCAGCAGAACACGACGCAACAGCCCGAGAACAAATTTAAGCAGACGGTCGCCATCCTTGGGAAACGATCGGTCTTTTTTCCTGAACTGGCGCACGACAAAGGCCCCCTCGACCCGCGGCAGAAGCTTGAGCTTGCGGTCGACGAAACGATCGCCCCGTCCCGATTTTTAGGCTCCATGTTTACCTCCGGCATCACTCAAGCACGAGACGGGTTGCCGGGATACGGCCAGGGCTGGAGTGGTTACGGAAAGCGATTTGGGTCCTCGATGGCCAGTAATGCCTCAAACCATTTGTTCGGGACGTTTCTCCTGCCGTCGATGCTGCATCAAGACCCCCGTTACTTCGTTAAAGTGTTCGGAAGTCCCCGCAGTCGCATTCTTTATGCCATCGAACGCACGGTCATCACACGCACAGATACCGGACGAAATGTGTTCAACTGGTCTGGCGTATTAGGCGGCCTGATGGCCGAGAGCTTGGCCAACAGTTACCTGCCCGACGCGGAACGCACCGCTGGGAAAACATTCAGCCGCTATGGAATTCGCATCGGCTTTAGCGCGCTGGACAACGTCGTTAAGGAATATTGGCCGACCATCTTCAAAAGCCTGGGCATTACGAAGTTAGTGCCCAGCGAACATTCGGACCCCGGTACGGTGTCGCCTCCGGTCGGTCCACCCGCGCCGGCACCCCCGCGATAGACAGGTCACCGCCTTCGTTGCCATACTCCACCTCACTCGACATGCTTTGCTTTCGAGTGATGGAGATGGAATGACGGTTCGCATGCTCTTCAGCTTACTTTGGCTTAGCCTGGTCGTACCGGCCCTCGCTGGCCGACAGGGGGGCGCGACTCCGGACCCAGTTGGCACAGTACGCACGCAGATGCGTAACGTTAAGTATCGTTTCAGCGACAACGTATCGGTGCAAATTAATGCACTTAACGGCTCGCTGGTTCCGCTGGGCAACAACGAGTGTCCGGTATTGGACGACAAGAACTCTTTTAAGATTCACATCGACTCGGCGGAGATCGCCATCGGCCCACAGGATCTCGCTAATCTTCTTAATTCCTATGTGTTCGCGCGACCAAATTCACCTCTTTCTGGCGTCTCGGTCTCCGTTGCCAATGGCCGCCTCAAAATTAAAGGAAGACTTCGCGATAGCGGCGATCTCCCCTTTGAAACTCAAGGCGTCATGGAACCGACACCGGACGGAAGAATCCGCCTCCACAGCGACAAAATCAGGGCATTGCACGTGCCGGTAACCGGGCTCATGGATGCTTTTGGAATCGAAATCGCCGACTTGATCAAGTCCGGCAAAGTCGCCGGCGTACAATCGGAAGGAAACGATCTGATCTTGAACCTGGAACAAATGCTGCCGGCGCCTCACATCGAGGGGAAAGTCACCGCAATTCGCGTGGAGAGTAATTCGATCATCCAAACGTTCGGTAGCGCCGACGTTAAGCCGGGCCTCCGGTCGCCGCAAGGAAACTACATGTCGTACCAAGGCAATCGTGTTCGCTTCGGCAGGTTGACCATGGACGACGCCGACATCCTGGTCTCCGACCTGAACCCTAACGATCCATTAGATTTCTTCCTGGATCATTACCGAGAACAAGTCGCCGCTGGATACGCAAAAGTCACGCCCAGCTTTCAATTGCGCGTGTATATAAAAGACTTCGACAAGCTGGGACCGGCCAGATCGACCGCCAAAAGCCAACAAAAGTGATCATTGCAGGGTTGCTCTTGCCTCTCAGGGCCGAGAATCTGGCACTAGGGGCAAGGCGGAGATTGACAGGGGAACGTGAAGGCTCTATTTTCCTTGCGCGGGTAAACGCTTACTGTGACTGGCGTCGCACTCGTATTTCAAGGAGACTCCGCATGTTCCGAACTTCCCGACGAACTTTCTTGCACCACGCTTCCGCAGCGGGGGTAGTTTGCTCCGCGGATCTCCTGCTCGGCGGCTCGCTGCTGGCACAGACCAAGCCCGCGGCGAGCGCAGCCGCGCGGGTGTATGTGGACACCCGGCGTACGATCTCGCCGATCGACCGCAATTTGTTCGGGTCCTTCCTGGAACATCTCGGCCGCGCCATCTACGCGGGCATCTACGATCCAGGTTCGAAGCTCGCCGACTCCGAGGGATTCCGCAAAGACGTGATGGACGAGGTCAAGCACTTAGGTGTGCCTATCATTCGCTATCCCGGCGGCAACTTCGTTTCCGGATACAACTGGCTCGACGGAGTGGGACCTAAGAAAGATCGGCCCACGGTTCTCGACAGAGCCTGGAATTCGCTGAATTCCAACCAGTTCGGCACCAATGAATTTCTCGCTTGGTGTAAAGAGGTCCGAACGGAGCCGCTGATGGGGCTGAATCTCGGCACCGGAACCCCCGAGCAAGCCGCCGATCTCGTCGAATATTGCAATGTGGAAAAGGGTACGCGATGGAGCGACCTCCGCCGCAAACACGGAATCGCCGAGCCGTACAAAATTCAGAACTGGTGCCTTGGCAACGAGATGGACGGCCCCTGGCAAATCGGCCACATGTCCGCCAACGAGTACGGCCTGAAAGCCGCTGACGCCGCACGCCAAATGCATTATGTCGATCCGTCTCTTAAGCTCATCGCGTGCGGCTCGAGCGGTCCGGGCATGCCCACTTATCTCGAATGGGATCGCGAAGTCCTCGAGCAATGCTACGACTACGTCGACGGGCTCTCGCTGCATCGCTATTTCGACAATACGGAAACGACCGGGGGCGACAGCGCGAAATTTCTGGCCATGAACCTCACCATGGACCGCCAAATCGCGGAGACCGTAGCGGTATGCGACCTCGTGCGCGGCCACAAGCGTTCTCCGAAAAAGTTGTGGCTCTCGTTCGACGAATGGAACGTTTGGTATCGAGAACGCCGCGGCGACGCCGTCAATGGTAGGAGAACCGAAGCACCGCACCTGCTCGAAGAAATTTACAACCTGGAAGACGCTTTGCTAGTCGGAGGCCTGCTCAACACGCTTATTCGGAACTCCGATCGCGTGAAACTCGCCTGCCTGGCGCAGTTGATCAATGTAATCGCACCGATTATGACCAATGCGGACGGATTGTTCCGCCAGACCATCTACTATCCATACAGTTGGGCGCTGCAGTTTGTCCGCGGCGCCGCGTTGAACGTTGTCGTGGAATCATCAACCTACGACGTCAAAGGTTTGGATCAAGTTCCACACGTGGATGTAGCTGCGTCACACAACGCCGCAGACGGGAGCGTCATGGCATTCATCCTAAACCGCGACCTGCAGAAAGCCCACGACGTGGAAGTGGTGTGGGAAGATCAAACCCCCGCGCGGGTTCTCACGACTTCCGTGCTAACCGGCGATGACCTGAAAGCCGCAAACAGTTTCCAATCGCCGCAAAAGGTCGTCCCGCAGTCGTTCGCCAAGCCGACAACGACAAGTGGCCGCACCAAATTTGAGGTGCCCGCCCGCTCCTACACCATGATCCAGTGGTCGTTGTAGTCTAGAAGTTCGCGAACCAGTCGAAACAGCGTGCACCGCACTGCTGCGCTCCAGCTGGGCGACCAATGCAAATCCCGAGAGGGTCCGACACCCCTAACGCGCAGAGAGTTTGAATACGGTTATCTGGTGATACCGCTGCCCAGGCTTCAGTTCCGTAGTCGGGAAATCCGGATGATTCGGTGAATCTGGAAAATGCTGGGTCTCGAGGCAAAGTGCGGCATGCTTGCCGTAGGATATGCCACCCTTCCCCTTAACCGAACCGTCCAGAAAATTGCTGGTATAAAATTGAATCCCGGGCTGCGTAGTCAGGACCTGCAACTCCCGCCCCGAACTCGGGTCAAATACGTCAGCCGCCACCGCCAACTTCCCGCCCGGGGCATCCAGCACCCAATTGTGATCGTAGCCATGGCCCAGCTTGATTTGCTCATCCTCCGCGTCGATCCGCGCCCCCACGGTCGTGGCTTTCGTAAAATCGAACGGCGTGCCCGCTACCGGCTTCAACTCGCCCATCGGGATCAAAGTCGCATCCACGGGAGTAAAGCGCGACGCGTTCAAGGTCAACTGATGATTCAAAATATCGCCTTTGCCTTCGCCTGCAAGATTGAAGTAAGAGTGATTGGTCAGATTCACGACGGTGTCTCTGTCGGTCGTTGCCGAATAATCGATCTTTAGTTCGCCGCTTGCCAGCGTGTAACGTACGGTCGTCGTCAGATTGCCCGGATAGCCAGCTTCGCCGTTTTTGCTCAAATAGGTAAGCTCAACACCGTCGGCAATCTCTTTCGCTTTCCACACCACATTGTTAAAACCGTGAGGCCCGCCATGCAGCGAATTAGGCGGGTTGTTGATAGGCAGAGAATGCTTCTTGCCGTCTAGCGTGAAGGTTCCAAGCGCGATGCGATTCGCATAGCGCCCCACCAGCGCGCCGAAGAATGCGCCACCTTTCGCAGCGTTGCTGTTGGCGACGTATCCGTCAAGGTCATCAAATCCCAGCACCACGTCCGCCGCATTGCCATTGCGGTCGGGAGCTTTCAGGGAAACCAGGATTCCGCCGTAGCTGATGATGCGGGCCTCGACAGTGCCGTCACTCAGCGTAAAAACTTCGACCGGCGTTCCATCCGGCATTTTCCCAAACGGCTGCGTAGTCACGGTTGTTTTAGCCCCTGTAAGAGTTGCACATACTGCGAACCACAACAAACCCAACGCAATGGTTCTAAGCATTTTCACGCACCTCGGTGACCCACAGAATGCAACGCGATAGCCGGTAATCGTTTGTCAGCTCCGCACTCTAAGGCACTCCTCGGGCCCTGTCAATTTGCATCACGTTTTCTCCTCGAAGGTAGCGACGAAATTGTAACCATCAAATCCGTAGTGGGACTGGGGCGATTCGAACTCCCGATCTAACGGTCCCGGTCCGTCCCAGTGGGACTTTTTCGCACCAAAGCTGGCAAACTCAGAGCCGCATGAGCTCACTCGGCTTGCGATCTGTGACGGCGACCGTGCTTTCATTATGGCTGGGCGTCCTGGCGTGTGTCTTAGGATGCGCGATGCCATCGGCTGCGTCTGCTTCGGCGCCGGAAACACAAGTCTCCGGACGTAGCGCAGCGCCGTGCCCTGAAGCTGGTCGTGACGCTGGGGAATCGTGCTGCCGTCATGGCCACGGCCCGGCGCGTGGCTCAGAAAAGAACCAGCACCATTCGATTTCGTGCTGTCCAGCGGAAACCGCGCTGATTCAAAAGCAAAATCTAACTGCTCCTGCATTGGCCCACCTTTACGTTGCGGTGTTGACGCTGGCGAACTTCCACGCGTCCGATTTTTTCTCTGCGACTGCAAGCGCCAGTCCTTCCGCTGTTTGGCATTCAGGTCGAGATATTCTTCTTCAAGCTCACGTCCTCCGCATCTAGAAATAGCCGGCAACCCACGAGGATTTTCACGCGGATGGCTTCATCCGCCCACATACAACTCTTTCCACTTCTAAAGGAGAAGACTATGAAGACGTTGAAAGTAATGTTGTTAATGGCTGTTATCGCGCTGGGAGTAGCAAGGACAGCAAAGGCGGCCCACGCGGGTTGCTGCCCTTCTGCCGACTGCTGCGCTTCGTGTTCCGGCTGCAGATAAAAGCAGACAACTACGAGCAGGGGCGTAGACGACTCGTCTTTGCCCCTGTTTCTTTTTATGGGTGCGAATTTCCGTGTCATGTCGAGGGGCTTGACATGCTTCAGTATTTCTGCAATTATCGAAATATGACGAATGCAACCGAAAAGGATACCGAGCAGGTGGCCAAGTTTGCCGCCATGTTTTCGGCGATGGGGACTGAGGCGCGGCTGCGGATCATGCAGCTGCTGCTTTCAGCGCATCCCGATGGAATGGTGGTTGGGGAGCTGCAGCAGGAACTCGATATCCCCAACTCAACGTTGTCGCACCATCTGGACAAGCTCCGCAATGAGGGGCTGGTGCAAGTGCGCCGGGAGAGCACGTTTCTAAGGTACACGGCGAACACGGAGGCGCTGCAAGAAGTCTTGCGATTTCTCTATGCGGAATGCTGCACGCGAAACAAAGCGGTCGAGCCGCGCGACGTAATTCAAATCTGCAAATAGGAGCGAGCCATGGGCGACACGAACATCAAAGAAGTGGTGAAGGAAAAGTACGGGAACGCGGCATTGCGGGTGACGTCGGGCGGGAGCTCGTGTTGCGGGGCGTCGCCGGCGGGCACGTCGTGTGATCCGATCACGTCGAATCTGTACGACGCGACCGAGGCGGGCCAGATTCCCGAAGAGGCGATGCTGGCGTCGCTGGGCTGCGGGAATCCGACGGCATTGGCAAAACTGAATGCCGGCGAAACGGTGCTCGACCTGGGATCGGGCGGTGGAATCGATGTGCTTCTATCGGCGCGGCGAGTTGGGCCGACGGGCAAGGCGTACGGGTTGGACATGACGGATGAAATGCTGGCGCTGGCGAACGCGAACAAACAGAAGGCCGGCGTCGAGAACGTGGAATTTCTGAAGGGCGAGATCGAGCATATCCCGCTGCCGGACAACTCGGTGGACGTGATCATTTCCAACTGCGTGATCAATCTTTCTGCGGACAAGGATGCGGTGTTGCGCGAAGCGTATCGGGTGTTGAAGCCGGGCGGGCGGTTCGCGGTTTCCGATGTCGTGACGCGTGGCGAGATGCTGCCGGAGATTCGGAAAAGCGTGCTGCTGTGGGTCGGATGCATTGCGGGCGCGCTGGAAGAGACCGAGTATCGCAACAAACTCGTAGCGGCGGGATTTGGAGATGTAGAGGTGGAACCGACGCGCGTTTACAAGGTTGCGGACGCGCGGGAGTTTTTGTCGGGCCAAGGGCTTGACGTGGATGCGTTGGCACCGCAGGTGGATGGGAAGTTTTTGAGCGCGTTCATTCGCGCGGTGAAACCAGCGAGTGCGAAAACGTGTTGCGGTCCGGCCTGCTGCAACTAGGTAGGCGACGATAGCGCAGCACCACAACGTTCTGTTTCTGTGCACCGGCATGAAGGACTGAAAGACGCCAAATAGCCGGCCCGCAGCCACTCGTTCTGAGGCACGGTCAAACGGCTCGGCGTTTTCGAACCAAAAGGCTTAAAGCTGTCCTGGTGATGGCCGTAAGTGCGTTCCAGCCTTCCAGCCTAATGTCGCGGAAGATTGAAATAAGCCTTGGGTCAGCGACCGCGTAGGCCATGTCGTAAGTCGCATTCGAGTGATTCAACAACTCCTGCGCTCTCCCGTTGCAGCTCGCCCACGTCGATATCACCGGCCCCTTCGCAGAAACCAATCAATGCGGCGTAACCGTAGGCGCCGGATAAGGCTGCATCCTGATGGTGACCTTCACCCCCACAGCCGCAGGCCCCGCAACCGGCACCCTCTCCGTCACCGACAACGCCCCAGGCAGCCCACAACCCATTTCCCTCAACGGAACCGGCGGAACTCCCAACCTCGGTCTAGCTGTTGGACCCTTCAGTTCCTTAACTGCCACGGTCACGGCCGGCAACCCGGCCCAGTATGGCCTCTTGATTGGCGGTCAGGGTATTGGCGGTACCGCAACCGTAACTTGCACGGACGCACCCACCGGCGTGGCTTGTGGCGTCCCGCCAACCACTACACTAAGTGCCACCACTGCTGCTCCTCTCGATGTCGGTGTCAGCACTACCGCCCGTTCGCACCTATTCCCGATTCCGTTACACGCAGTACCTGGCTCTTGGTATTGGCAATTCTCGCCTGCCTGCTCCTCGTCAAAGCCGCGTCCCGCCAGCCGTCGCCAAGACTCGGTTGGCGCTTCGCCCCCTGGCACTCGCCCTCTGTGCCTGCGGCGGTTCCGGCTCCAATTCCAGTGGCGGCACCCCAGCAGGTACCTACACGCTGGCAATCACCGCCAAATCGGGCTCCGTCACTCAAACCCTGAACCTCACCCTTATCGTGCAGTAGAGTCGTGTCTATTACCCGTAACCATCCTTACGCCACGTCGCAACGAGCCTCTGGATCGCGCGGAACACGGTCGCTCACTAAGCCCCGTCCGCCGCGAGATCGCCTCGAACAACAATCCTTCCGCACGCATCTGCTGAACAGTGCCGACATCAACCGGCACGCGCTTTTGTCCCAGCTTTACTCCCTTGCGCTTCGTGTTTGCCATCCCAGACCTAACCCTCTCGCGGATCAAATCTCTCTCGAACTATGCCATCGCGCCGATGACGTTAAACATCAGGCGTCCAGCCGGCGTCGAGAAGTCGAGGGAGTCCCTCAAGGACACGAACGCCACGCCCCACACATCCAGTTCGCCAATCGTGTTCACCAGATGGCGCAGCGAACGCCCTAGCGTGTCCGTTTTCCACACTAGCAGTGTGTCGATCTTCCGTTGCTTGCCAGGGCTAGGACCTTGTTCCTGGTTCAACTCAAAACGATTGAAGTAACGCCACGAGCCGGCGAAGAACATTTCTTCGGGAGCGGCACAGGGAAGTTAGACAGCATCATGAGGAGCTGGCAGACACGACTGCATCGAGTGTTTGAACTCGCGAAAGTCGAGGACGGAGACGCACATCGTTTTAGAGATACCTTTGCGGTCGAACTTCTACTCAGTGGCGTACCGACAGAGCGGGTGTCGATCCTCCTGGGACACACAAGTGTTCGCATCACAGAGAAACATTACGCGCCGTGGGTACGTGCAAGGCAGGAACAATTGGAAGCTGATCTGACCAACGCAGGGAGCCGCGATCGGTTCCTCCTCGCGCAAGTACGGCGTAAACGCGGGGTACAAGGCAGAAGTCGTCGCATTAACTGAGCTAGTTTCATGTAGATAGAATGGTGCCCGGGGTGGGAGTCGAACCCACATGAGGAAAAATCCCCGGAGGATTTTAAGTCCTCAGCGTCTGCCATTCCGCCACCCGGGCGCTGGCTCTACAAATCTAACGAACATCCGGGCTTACTGCAATGATGTTGCGGCGTCCAATCCTCCCCGGTGGATGCCAAATGAGGCAACCAAATTGTCCGTTGTAGATCCGGAGCGTATTGCTATTTTGCAGGCTGTGGTTTGCAACAACAGGAGATGCCGCCATGATGCGTTTGGAGTGTGCGGAGTCGCCAGAATTCATTCGGATGGTTCACGAACTGTTTGTGGAGTATTCGAAATCGCTGGGAGTGGACCTTTGCTTTCAGGGCTTTGCCGAGGAGTTGGCGACGTTGCCGGGAGGCTATGCGAAACCCGCAGGGCGGCTGTTGCTGCTGTTGGAGGAGCAGCGCGCGGCGGGGTGCGGGGCGTTAAGGCCGATGGGGGCGGAAGTGTGTGAAATGAAGCGGCTGTATGTGCGACCGGAGTGGCGTGGAAAAGGGGCGGGCCACGAGTTAGTGCTTGCACTGATCAATGCGGCACGCGAGATCGGTTACGAGCGAATGCGGCTAGACACGCTGCCTTCGATGACGAAGGCGATCGCGCTCTATCGCTCGTTAGGATTCCAACAGATTCCCGCGTATCGGGCGAACCCCGTCCCAGGAGCGACTTTTTTGGAATTGAAGTTGAATTGAAGCATCGGGAACGAATGAGGGAACCGAAATTCGCATTCTCTCGATCAAACGGAAAAAGCCATGATTCGGGCGATGGGGTTCGATCCCCGAGGATGGGTATTCCTCGTCGAAAAAGCTCAAACTACGCTTCCTCGAAGCCTGCTATACTGCTCTAGCTAAACGAGATACCTGCCGAGCTTGTACGAGGAATATGCTCCCACAAACGAACCGCCGGGTAACACCGCGAGGGATTCTTCGTGGAATTTGCGCCTTCCGCGGATGGCCAAGATTCGCTCTCGCGATTCTTTTTTTTGTCGCGGCTGGCAACTCCGGCGGAATTGCGGATGCGCAAACCAGTGGCGCGACAGGGAAGGGTCTGGAGCCGATTCGAGAATACATTGCGGCTGGATGGGATTCGCTTACGCGATCGCTGACGGAATGCAAGACCGTCATAGATACCAAGTTGGCCACCGCTTCCGTGTTCTACATTCCGGCGGACTTTGAAATTCCGCCTGACGTTCAACAACTTGAAAAGCAGTGCAATGTGCAGGCCAAGCATCTGCCGACGGTCATTCATAGTCTCGGCGAGATCGACCCTGGGAAGATTGATCCGGCTGGATTGCTTTATTTGCCGAGCAAATACGTCGTGCCCGGCGGAAGATTCAACGAGATGTACGGCTGGGACAGTTACTTCGTCATTCGGGGCTTGGTGCGGGACAACCGGATCGACCTGGCACGAGGCATGGTAGAAAATTTTTTCTTTGAGATCGAGCACTACGGCGCGGTGCTGAACGCGAATCGCACTTATTATTTGACCCGGTCGCAGCCGCCGTTTTTAACTTCAATGATCCTGGCGGTGTATGACGCGCAGAGAGTCTCGGGCCACGAAGACCGAGCCTGGTTGGAGAAAGCTTACGGTTACGCGGTGCGGGACCACAGCTTGTGGACGCACGAACCGCACCTGGCCGGTTCCACGGGGCTGTCTCGCTACTATGATTTCGGAGATGGTCCCGCGCCGGAAAGTTTGAAAGATGAGACCGGGCATCTGGCGCAGGTGACTGCGTACTTCCTCTCGCATCCTGCGGTCGGCCGGAGTTATCTGGTTCAGAAGGGCGCGGGAGAAGAAGCGCAACCGGGACCGGGGCCGCCATTCGGAGTGCAAGTGTGTGAGACCGCGGCGACGACGATGGCTCGCTCGGATTGCTCTTCCGCCGGCAGCGTCGCGCTCAGCACGGACTACTATAAGGGCGACCGCGCTATGCGTGAATCCGGTTACGACATTTCGTTTCGCTTCGGCCCCTATGGTGCGGCGACGCACCATTACGCTCCGGTCTGTCTGAATAGCCTGCTTTATAAGACCGAAGAAGACCTGGCACGGATCAGCGAAATGCTGGGCCGCAAGAAAGACGCTGCTGACTGGCGAAAGCGTGCCGATGAACGCAAGGAACTCATTCAGATGTATCTGTGGGACGCCAAGCGGGGGTTGTATTTCGACTACGACTTCGAAAAGCAACTGCAATCATCGTACGAATACGTAACCACATTTTTGCCGATGTGGGCGGGCGTCGCGACGCCGGAACAAGCGGCCGCGATTATGAAGAACCTTGGCGTCTTTGAGAGGCCCGGAGGCTTAGTGATGAGTCCGCACGAGAGCGGCGGACAGTGGGATTATCCTTACGCCTGGGCGCCCAACCAATTGCTGGCGGATGAGGGGATTCGGCGCTACGGGTACCGAGACGAGGCTGATCGAGTTTCATATGAATTTCTATCGACAGTGGCCGAAAATTTCCGGCGCGACGGCACGATACGAGAGAAATACAATGCGGTGACGCGATCATCGGAGACCCAAGTAACCACTGGCTATCACATGAATATTGTCGGGTTTGGCTGGACCAACGGGGTCTTCCTCGCGCTACTGAACGAACTTCCTCATGAGGCGGTGGCACGGCTGGCGCAAGAACAGGATTCCGCGGCCGTTGGCGTTGTGCACTAGAAGGTTTCTGTTTGGGATCGCCGCATTTCGGGATTTGCCAAAGCAAATCAGCGTCTTGGGAAAATATTGATCAGCGCACTTTTCGAGCGCTCGCCCGGAGGCTATTCCTCGCCACTGACCGCGGAGCGAATCTGTTGTAGATAGTAATCGTCGCGAGGTGGAGTTGCGCCGGTTTGACTGGCAACCCAGGCGCCCATGCGATTTGCGGCTTCGTTTAGCGTGGCGAGAGAACCCCGGCGCAAGTAGTGATAGATGAGCGCCGCGGTGAACGCGTCACCCGAACCCACGGTGTCGGCCACCACGACTCGGCAGCCTGGATGTAGACTGATTTCGCTGCCACTGACGAGCAAACTGCCCTTTGCGCCACGAGTTACACAAACGAGTTGTAGGTTGTACGTGTCTCGCAGCCAACGTGCGGCGCGCTCGTCATCCTGAAAGTCGTGTCCTAGGAGTTTCACGACCGTCTGCAGCTCCTCTTGATTTAGCTTCACGATATCCGCGAGCTTCATGGATTCGGCCAATGTATCCGCCGAATAAAAGGCCTGCCGAAGATTCACGTCGAAGACGCGGGTGGTACCGCGGCCTACTACCTTGAGGAAGGCGCGTATGGTGGCGCGAGATTGCGGCGAACGCTGCGCGAGCGAGCCGAAACAAACCGCGTCCGCGGCGGACGCGAGGCGCTCCCAATCGGGGCTAAACTCAAAGAAATCCCAGGCGACGGATTCTGCAATTTCAAAAGTGGGCTGGCCAGTGGGATCGACTTCGACTTTGACCGTGCCCGTCGCATGTTTCGTATCGATCTGCAGGTATTTGCTGCGAAGGCCGATGCGCTCTAACCTACGGCCCGCTGTGCGGCCCAGCGCGTCGCTGCCGACACGGCTCGCCACAATGCCGTGATCACCCAACAAGCTGGTCATGTAAGCGAAATTCGCGGGGGCTCCGCCGAGTTCCTTGCCTTTAGGGAATACGTCCCAAAGAAGCTCGCCCAAACCGACGACGTTATAAGATTTATCGGGCATAGGCAGGGACGTACAGACGTGAAATGGCGGACGGCTGCGCTCCATGAAATATGAGGTTGACGGGAGTCATGGCTTTGAGTTCTGGCGTTCCTCTAATTGTCCTGCTGCATTGAGTTCGCGCTCGGCATCGTCGGTGCGGCCCAAGTCCCGATAGACTTGGCCGAGCAGATGATGAGGGATCGGATTATTGGGATCCATGGCGAGAGCGCGCTGAAGTGCGCGAGCGGCCAATTCGGTTTCGCCCTTCTTCTCCAACACTTTGCCCATCAAAATATAGGGGCCCGTTGAGGTGGCATCCAGCCAGATGGAGCGTTGCAAAAGTTTCTCCGCTTCGTCGAATTTCTGGATCCGGGAATAGGCGTCTGCAAGTTTATAGTAGGCCGCCGCGTAGCCTGGATTCAGCACTAACTCCTTCTGAAACTCCGTAATCGCCTCGGGAATCTTGGAATGATACAGGTTCAGCTCTCCTAAAAGGAAATGGACTAGTGGGAGCTTGGGATCGAGCGTCGCGGCTCTCTGGGCGTACTCTTCCGCAACCGGACCGAAATCCTGGCGCAGCAACATCCGAGCGGTGAACAAGTAACTAGCCGCGGAATCTTCAGGCACCCCGAACATTTTCGCAAATGCCGTCCTGGCGCGCGGGTAGTCCTTCGTTTGGATGTAGCAGATCCCCAAAATGTAGGCGGCGTCAACGTTCGCGCTTGCGAACCAGGTCTGTACTTTTTCAAGAGGGGGAATCGCCTCAGCGGGACGCCCCGCTAAATAGTAAGAGATCCCCAGTAATTGCACCGCTTCGTTATCGCCTGGATTTTCTTGCTGGGCCTTCTGCAGTGACGCGGCCGCTTTTAGGTAGTCGCCTTTTTTGTAATACGCCAGGCCAATTTCGTGGGATAGCCCTGGCACGCCCGGATGTTGCTCCTGGAGGTCATTCAGCGCCGCCAGCGCCTCGTCGTACTTTCCTTGCTGCAGCAGCTTTCGAGATTGCTCGAAATCCGAAGAGGAAGGTCCCGGCGCGAGCCGGGCCGATGACGCCGGCGCGGCTGGGCGGGTATCTTCGATGGGTGCGAGCGGTTGGACGGGTTGCGAAGACTGGGCGAACGCTGGCGAGCCGGTGGCAAGTGCAACACCGGCTAAAATCGCACAACTCCAAACTAGCCTTTGGGTCCGCAATCCAAGAATCCTCAAGGTCGATTAGAGCATAAAAAACGGGGAGCCCGCGAGGGCTCCCCGTTCGCTTTGGGGTGGTTGTTTGGGTTAGAAAGTCACGCGCAAACCGAACTGCAATTGCCGCATGCCATTCGGCGACCCGGGGGAGGAATCTCCCTCGATGTCGGTGATTTGTCCAGCGTTGCCGCCGCAGTCGATACACGTGTTGCCTTGGTTGGCGTTAAAGCCGAAGACCACGTGGTTGAAAACGTTGTAGGCGTCAAAGCGGAACTGCGCCTTGATGCGCTCGGTAATTGTAAAGCTCTTCGAGAGCGACAGATCCGAGAAGAACGCTCGTGGCCCGAAGAAGGTATCAAAGCCCGAGTTCCCGATTTGGCCGCAAGCCGGAAGAGCGAACGCTCCCGAGACGGGCCGTGGCAGAGTGCAACTATCCACGCCCGCATTCGCCGGCGTCAGCGCATAGGCCAGCGGCGCCACCGGCGCGTATTCATACCACACGCCGTTGATCTGCCGCGGACCTACGCTGAACGATTGGCCGGGGACGAGGTTGGGCCGGCAAGGACCGGTATCCTCGATCTGGCCGCACTCGCCGATGCTTGCGGTCCACGGCAGACCGCTGCTCCAGTTCAGAGTATTGGAGAGCTGCCAACCGCCGATGATCAAGTCCTCCGCCCGATTGATACCGCTCATATAAGACTTACCCCTGCCGAAAGGCAGCTCGTACACGGTGCTGATCACGAAAACGTTTCTGCGCGTGTACTGATCGGGTCCGTAAGCAAGTTTAGGATCGACCGCATAATAGCTGGAGTTGTAGGCGTTCGAGTGCGCGTAGGTGTAATGCGCCAGGAACTGCAAGCCGTGGCTAAAGCGCTTGTCGACCTTCAACTGCAACGCATTGTAGTTGCTGCTGGCGTCGTTGCCGAAATACGTTAAGTCGACCGCGCAGCATGTCAGCGGCGCGCCAGTCGGGGTGGTGTAGCCAGCGTAGCTGAAGGCTGGCACACCGTTAAGGAAGAACCGCCGGCGATCGGATTGCGGCACAAACGGAACGAATCCGCCCGGCGCACACGTCGCGGGGGTCGGGCAGGCTACGATGTTGGTGCCATTTCCTACCGCGGGTGCGTTCGGGTTATAGGAGGGCCCGTCGGTATTGAACGTGTGTGTGCCCTTGTTCCCAATATAGGCAATCTCGAGCGACATCGTCGAGCTGACCTGTCTTTGAACCGTGGCGTTCCAGGCGTCCAAGGTGGGCAAGCGCTGGACCGTCGGGCGTATTCTCGAACTGGACGTGCCGTCGGGACCCAACAGAGGCAGCGTCCCGGCCGGCGAAATTGCCGACAGGACGTTGGCAAAATTGAAAGCCGGCGCACCCTGCGCCAGCGTGAATACCGGGCTGAGATTGTTGGTTGCGGCCGGGTTGAGGTTGGAGTCTGAAATGGTCTGGTTGGCGAGAACCGGCAGGTTCTGCGACACCACGTGGCCAAAGTTCGATCCGAACACGCCTATATCGTAGCTGCGCCCGTATCCCAGCCGCACCACGGTCTTGGGATCAAACTGGTACGCTACGCCGATGCGGGGCGCAAACGCATGGAAGGTGTTGTTGATGTTGCCGTTCAGGCCGACGTTGCCGTAACCGGCCACGCGGATCACGCCTTGCGTCAGGTTCGCGAAACCTCCGTTACCTTTCGCGTTGACGTACTCCGGGTCATAGACTTCCCAGCGCAGTCCGTAGTTGAAGGTGAATTTCGAAGTCACGCGCCAGGTATCCTGACCGTAGAAGAACCACCGTTTTTGCCGCTCCGCTGCGTCCAAGCTGTTGCTCACGAAGCGCTGCAGTTCGTTGACTTGTCCCAGCAGGAATGTGCCCAGGACCAATCCCCCATTCCCCGCTAGAGATGTTCCGTTTTGATCGAAGTTCAGTTCGCCGGTGCGGTTCGCATCGCTGGGCACCCGCAAGTTCTCGGCGTAACGAATGTCCGCGCCGAACTTGAACTGGTGATTTCCCTTGATCTTGGTCCAGTTGTTCACAAACTGGAATTGTTGTTCGCTTTCGGTCAGCGGGCAGTTGCAGCGCCCAACGTTCAAGCCGTCGCCAAAGTTCGGCAGACCCTCGTTTTGCGCTCCACTCGCGCCGTTATTTCCATTGATGGTGGGGAAGAAGGAAGACAAGCCGCCGGTAGTGGTCGTGCCCATATTCAAACCCGGGATGCCAAATGCCGTCATCGGATTCGAACTCGCATCCAAGTAGGCTGTCTGCGGATTGTATTTGAAATATCCAAACCGGAAATCGGTCAGCAGCGTAGTGCCGATGGCTTTATTGAATCCTGTCGCCAAGCTGTAGTTGTGCACCGTGGACTGCCCGTTCAAACCACCGGGACCGAATCCCACACCGCCCAACGCTCCCAGTGATCCCTTACCTGACAAATTGAAATAATCCAGGCTGAAGCGGCCGAAAACCTGGTAGTTGTGCGGCGCGTTGTAATCAATGCGCGTATCGAAAGCATTTTGGTTGTAGCTGCCGGAGCCGGACCCGACGAAGTTGTTGGTCAGCGCGGTACTCGACGGCGCAGGAAAAGCCGCCAGAATTGCAGCGGCTTGCGGGGAAATCATGCCGATGGGAATAAGGTTCCCGGCAAATGCCGTGCGGCCGGCGCCGGTCAGCGGATTGCCGGTATTGGGATTGTAGATTTGGCCGCCACCATTAACATTCCCAAGGTACTGGCTCAAATTACAGAAGCCAGGCGTCGCGCTGGTGCCATTCGTCGCCGGATTACAGGTGCTGTCTACTAACGCCGTCGGGATCGTTAATTGGTTCGAAGCGCTGCTCACCTGGCGAACGCCCTGATAGTCGCCAAAGTAGAACAGCTTGTCTTTAATTACCGGGCCTCCGACCGTAACCCCGAAATCCTTATAAGAAGCATTAGGAAGTGGACCCGGCGCCTGCGTGAACGGATCACGCGCTTCCTGGTCACTGCCCCGGTAATCATAGAAACCGCTGCCGTGGATCTCGTTGGTTCCCGACTTTGTTTGCACGGTAATCACGCCAGCGACCGCTTTGCCGAATTCGGCGTCGTAGTTCTGCAGGGCGATTTTGGTCTCCTGAATGGCATCGATATTGGGGTTGACGACGATGATTCCCAAGATCGGATCCTGGTTGTCGGTACCGTCTAACTGGAACGATGTTCCGCTGAAGTGCTGGCCGTCCACGAAAATCTGCTGCGCGCCTTGGGGATTTTCGGTGGCCGCATGGCTCCAGCCCACAACCTTCTGCGTGCCCGGCGACAGCAGCTCCAGGTTAGTGAAGTTTCGATTCAGAAGCGGCAAGTCCGAAACATACTTCTGATTGAACTCGATGGACACATCGGCACGGTCGGTCTTGAGTTGCTCGACATCTCCGCTCACCTCAACCGTCTGAGTCACGTCGCCGACCGTAAGCTGCGCGTCTTGGTGAATGGCGGCGTCGGCCGACACTTGAATGTCCTTGACTTCAAATGCTTTAAAGCCTGCTCCTTCAATCTTTACGCTGTACACGTCGGGAATTAAGTGCGTGACAGTATAGTTCCCACTTTCGTTCGTGGTCGCTTCGATCGTTGTGCCCTTGGCAGTGGAAGTAACCGTTACTTTCGCGCCGACCACTCCCGCACCCTGCTGGTCGGTGACCGTGCCAAAGATGCTTCCGAATACCGCCTGCCCTAGCGTCCCTGGCCCATTCAACCCCAGCGCCAAACAGAGAACTACAACACCCACCCAAACGGATCGCCTCACCATCGCACTCCTCCTTCGGAACCGGACCGAAACCCGCGGATTTCAAAACCCCTGGTTCAGGTTTTGACCAGCGCTAAACTCAGCAGCTAGTCAATTGACCTTCATCTATTTTCGAAAGATTAGAAAGTTGAACGTATGGGATAAGGTCCAGCCGGAACACGCCAGCAAAAACCGATCCGGCATGCACGCACACCCTTCCACACGACAACTACCTCGACGTGAAAAGCACCCCAAGCAATATCTTCCGCAAACTGCCACCCTCGGAAGAGCACCTACAACAGGTTCGAGCCCTCGACAGGCCGAACTGAGATTGCGATGCCTACTATTAGTTTTTTTTCTGTGTTAGATTGAAGTCTCAGAGCGTCTGATACGGTTACTCGTTCTAAATCCTAATGTTGCAAGCAGATGGGCGCATTGTTACACTCCCTTTAACCGATTGTCACGAGGTCCCCGTTGACGGAACGCGAGCAATATCTCGGAGAAATCGACAAGCTGGTGAACAGCCATGTGCTGCACGGCTCCGAATCACTTTGCAAACTCCTCCGCTATCTAGCCAAGCATGTCCTGGATCACCCCGGATTACCTATCAAGGAGTATCAAATCGCGACCGAGGTCTTCGGCCGCTCCACCGATTTCGATCCGCAATTGGATTCCATGGTCCGCGTTCAGGCCGGGCGCCTGCGCGTAAAGCTCACTGAATATTACGGGTCGGATGGCGCCGACGATCCCATTACCGTGGAACTCCCCAAGGGCACGTACGTACTGGCGTTCCACCACCGAATGGCTGGCCCGGCGAGAGCGCACGGTTCGGGAATCGCGGAAAGTGCCGCGGTTGCCCGGCCCCGGCGCAGCTGGGTAATCGCCACCACCTTGCTGGCCATTCTGCTGGCTATCTGTGTCGCTGCGATCCTTAGCTTGGTTTCCAATCGAAATCCTGCTCAAGCCGGAATCGCTCGCGATCCCGAGGGAGTTCCTGCGGCATTTCGCGTTTTCTGGAATGGATTTGTATCCGGTGACGAAGAACCCTGGGTCATCTTCAGCAACGCCAAGTTCGTGGGCCGTCCCGAAGTGGGGCTGCGCTATTACGACATGGCCAAAGACAAGAACACTCCGATTTTCGATCACTATACCGGCGTCGGCGAAGTCTTAGCCGTGCATGAACTGGACCACTTGTTCCAAACCTTCCATCGCCAGATACGCGTGAAGCGGGGCAGCTTGTTCTCGCTGGACGATGCCAAGAACAATAATCTGATATTCGTCGGGTCCCCGCTGGAAAACCTGACCCTGCTGGAAATACCTGGCACGCAGGAATTTGTCTTCCACAGGGTCACGAGTGGACCCCGCGTTGGCGACCCGGAGATTATCAACGTGCACCCACAGCCTGGCGAGATGAAAGAATTCCTCGGAACTCCTGGTAGCGAAAACCTAACCGAAGACTATGCCGTCATCGGTTTGGTCCGAGGCTTGGATCCCCGCCAAGCGGTCTTGATTCTGGCCGGAGATACCACCATGGGCACGCAAGCTGCCGTCGAATACGTCTGTCGCAGGAGTTCCGTCGAAGAACTGCTGCTCCGCCTTTCGGTTTCGCAGACCGGTCAACTCAAACCGTTTGAGGCGGTGTTGCGCGTAAAAGTAACGCGAGGCGTGCCGGTCTCGACGGAGTTGGTTGCCCTTCGCAATGGGGTTTCCTAGCGGTAGCCGGCAAACAGTTTTCGGTACAGATTGGAAGTTTTCTTCGGGACACAGCCGGTTTCAAGGGGACGAACGAGTCAGTCGGGAGTCCAACTGCGCGGCCTTTTGAAATTCTTCCGCCGCTTGCTCTTTATCGCCCTTCCTTTCCAGCGCTAGTGCCAATTGAAAATGGGCCGGGGCGTAGCCGGGCGTCGCGGTTATGGCCGAGCGAAATTGGGAGATCGCGCCATCGAGATCTCCCGCATTGAGCAGCCGCTTTCCTGAGTTTGTCGCAAACAGAGCCGCCTGCTGGTCGGTCTTCTCCTTGCTGATCTCGATTCCCGCCTTCGATTCCGCGGCCGCTCCCTGATTGTCGCCGAGCTGACGCAACACCGCCGCCAATGTGGTGTGCGCCCCTGCGAAATCCGGCTGCAAGCGAATGGCTTCGCGAAGCGCGCTGGCCGATTCGTCGATCTTGCCCTGCTGCTTGAGAACGGTCCCCAGCGTATACCAAGCCTCGGCGTAGTCAGGTCTGGTGCGAAGCGCCGCATGAAGTTCGTCCGCCGCCGCCGGGAAGTCGCCCTGCTGCCACAGGGTGACGCCCAGCGTGTAATGCACATCGGACTGTTGTGGATCCAATTCCTCGGCCGTCCGAAATTCGGCGGTGGCCTCGATTAATTTGTCTTTTAGTTTGAGCGCTAAGCCCAAATCGTAGTGGAGTGTCGCGTCCTGCGGAAAGGTCTTGAGCGCGGCCTCGAATTGAGTCACCGCCGCATCGAAATCCGTCTTCTGCAGGTAAGCCACGCCCAGATTTGTTTCGTATCCGGGATCCTGGGGATGCAACTGCAACGCGCCTTGAAATTCCGTGATGGCAGTAGTCGCATCTCCAATTTGCAACAGTGCCAAACCCAGATTATTGTGGGCCTCGGCATTGTCCGGTTGCGTTTTCACGACCTGGCGGAAGGCCATCACCGCCTCATCCGCATTGCCAAGGCGCTGCTGCGCCAGACCCAGTAAATTCTGCGCCTCAACGAGCCCCGGCTGCAGTGTGAGCGCAGCCGAAGCTTCATGCCGCGCGCCCTCTGGGTCACCAACAGCGAACTGCGCCTGGGCCGCATACAAATGCGCGAGCGGATTCTGCGGATCCAAACGGGCGGCCTCGGCAAGGTGATGAATCGCTTGGTGCGGAGATTTCTCCTGAAGCTCCAGCACGCCCAGATGCAATTGCGCAGCTGCGAATTCCGGCTGCAGCCGCAACGCTTCGGCATATTCCCTTTCCGCCTCTTGCGTAGGCGAACCGCCCGGAAGTTGCCCGGGCAGCGCCGGCATCCTGTTCGACTCCGGCATCGTCGCATCACGCTGTACCGGGGCCTTGTCGGACGCAGCTGGTCCCGCTGCCGATGCAGAACCTGCAGGCGCCGGCATCGAAGCTTCTCGCACCAACAGCGTCCCCAAATCGTCGTGTAATTCGGCACGTCCGGGATCGAGTTCCAAGGCATGCCGCGTCTGTTTGATGGCTCCTTCGACGTCACCCGAAGCGTCCAACGCCCGTGCCAAAGTCCGATACGCCTCCGATTCAGTCGGGGCAAATCTCACCGCCTCGCGGGCTGCCCGGGCCGCGCGTTTCGGATCGCCCTTTAGCAGATAGGCATTCGCCAAATTCATATGCGCCTGGAAAAAGTCCACACGCAAGTCTAAGGCCGTCTGAAATTGTGCGATCGCGGCATCCGCCTGCTTTTGCACCAGCAAAACCCAGCCCAGCGAGTTATGCGCCTCAGGGCTTCGCGGCTGCAACTGCACCACCTTCTCAAAATCGGTTCGCGCCGAAGCCAGATCCCCCTGCTGCAACGCGGCAATTCCCTGCCGGTAAATCGCATCCGTTTGCGCGGCCCGCCCGACGCCCGACGCGGGCACATCTTGCGCGCGTGCGGTGGCCGCGAGTAACGCGACGAAAATCAACGTGCCAGTCCGCGCGCCAAGGCTCTTGAACTTGAAAGCACTCACCTTAAAATCCTAGCACGTCACAGCCAGTGGTACGCCGCCATGCCCCATTTGGGCTTCGAGCTAGGTACACAGGTATATCGGTGGCGGGCCGCCTTGACCCGCCTCTTGCCACACCCTACTATCCGTGGAAGGCATGGTCGTCACAAATCCTCGGCAGCGCCGCGCTACGTCTCTCGTTTCGTTGATGGTCCTTACTGTGGCCCTGTCATTTTCTGTTCTGTTGGCCGCTGGAAATCCGCAAACTGCCGCTCCCAAGCCGATTGCCTATTTTACGGACATCGCCAAACAAGCCGGCCTGACGATGATCAATACGTTCGGCGGCGTCACCACCAAAAAATACATCATCGAAACCACCGGCACGGGTGTCGCGATCTTTGACTACGACAATGATGGCTGGCCCGACATCCTCATCGTTAATGGCACCAAGCTCGATTCCTCCCCCGGGTCCGATACTCCCACCAACTACCTCTATCACAACAATCACGACGGAACATTCACTGACGTCACCAAGCACGCGGGCCTGGCGCATACCGGATGGGGCCAGGGAGTGTGCATCGGCGATTACGACAACGACGGCTTCGAAGACTTGTACGTCACCTATTACGGCAAGAATGTCCTGTATCACAACAACGGCGACGGCACCTTTACCGATGTCAGCGAAAAAGCTGGCGTCGCAGGTTCCGGCAAAGCCTGGGGTACCGGCTGCGCTTTCGTCGATTACGATCGCGACGGCCATCTCGATTTGATGGTCGCCAACTACGTCGATTTCGATTTATCGACCGCGCCCGCTCCAGGCGAGCGCCCCAACTGCATTTGGAAAGGCGTCCCGGTAATGTGCGGCCCACAAGGCTTACCGGGCGCGAAAAATATCCTCTACCACAATCGCGGCGATGGCACCTTCGAAGATGTCACCACCAAATCGCACATCGACCAAACCGATGGCCACTACGCCTTCAGCGTCACCACGCTCGATTACGACGACGACGGCTGGCCCGATATCTTCGTAGCTTGCGACTCCACGCCCAGCATCCTGTACCACAACAATGGCGACGGCACTTTCAAAGACGTCGCCGTAACCGCCGGCGCCGCCTTCAATGAAGACGGCCGCGCGCAAGCCGGCATGGGCTCAACGGTCGCCGACTACAACGGCGACGGCCACCTCGACATTTTCAAAACCAATTTCTCCGACGACACCGCCACCCTCTACCGCAACAACGGCGACGGCACCTTCGACGATGTCACCTACGCCGCCGGCCTGGGATTACACACCCAATATCTGGGCTGGGGCACAATGTTTTTCGATTTCGATAACGACGGCTGGCCCGACCTGCTGCTCGTAAACGGTCACGTCTATCCCGAAGTTGACAGCCAGCATCTCGGCAGCAATTTCCAGGAACCTCGCATCCTCTATCACAACAACAGCAACGGTACCTTCACCGATGTCTCCGCCACCGCCGGCCCCGGAATCAACAACCCCTCCTCATCGAGAGGTCTCGCCATCGGCGATCTGTGGAATGAGGGCCGCCTATCCGCCGTCGTAAGCAACATGAACGCGCCGCCTAGCCTGCTTGTGAATCAGGTTCGCAGCCTCAATCACTGGATCACCCTTAGACCCATCGGAGCAATGGGCATATCACGGCCGCAGTCGAAAGCACGCCTCGCCGTCGCGAGATCACCCGCTCCCCAATCCAATCGTGATGCCATCGGCGCGCGTATCCGCCTCAAAGCCGGCGGCCGGGTACTTATTGATGAAATCCGCAGCGGCTCGAGCTTCATCTCCAACAATGACATGCGTCTTCACTTCGGTTTGGGTCCCGTCACCAAAATCGATTGGATCGAAATCCGTTGGCCCAGCGGACGAACGGAAAGATTCGACGACATGACCGTCGACACTTTCCACACCTTCAGGGAGGGCTCGGGGATTACTGCTCTCACGGACAAGAAGAACTAGTAACGATTAGCTTGCGGGCTCGTTATCGACGATGAGGGCTCGTTTGTGCATCCACGCTCTCGCTTTCCAACTCCCGTCGGACGACTCGACGTGCGCTCCACCGGCACCGTAAGGCACAGCTTTGCGGGTATCGCGAGCGAAGGGATAGTTCGCACGTGGCCGAGTGCCATTGTCTCCGGATCAGTCGCCCTCTTGCGCACGCTCTGGACCGGCAAGAATGCCGCCGACTCCAACATCAAATCCACCCGGCCTTGTACGTCGAATTTCTCGAGCAATGTTGAAACGTGGAATTTTATGGTTCGCACCGAAACGTTCAACTTCGCAGCAATCTCCTTATTGGTCATATTTTGCGTAACGTTGGCCAGTACTTCACGTTGTCGGCGGCTCAACGGAAATCCAGGCATTTTCGCGCCTGAACACAATTGGATCAATTTGGTAGCCCGCTCTGCAATTCCGTCGTACAAATCTCGGCTCGCCGCTACCATCACCCCAAAATCCCGAGGCAATTGCTGCCGCGCTACACAATAAATAGCCAGCAGACTCACTGCCTGTTCCACCGGCATATGCCCATCTTTATCCGCTTTGACCTCGAAACGCCGCATCCCCGTCTTCTTATCTACGAACACGAACTCCTTCGGATGAATCGAATAACCACGCGTTCTGTTGCGCTCGAGTTGAAACGTTTTCAATCGGCCCATGCGGCCTCCTTCCGTACTTTCACAAGCCTCACCGTCGGTTTCGCAAGCAGCACGACCCTTTTTGCAGGTCAGCCCGCCATTCCGGTCCTCTCGCTAAACCTGTGCAATCGCAGGGCCGCGCGGCCCCGCACCCATTGCCCACTGCGGCCGTTCCGGACGTGACACCTCGTAAAAATCAAATTGCACCCCTACTCCTTGTTCGCCTAGCGGCGAGTTAACCGGCACTACCCGCACTACATGCCCGGTACACAACCATTGCGCCGTCGGCACTCCCGTGATCTGCTCCGGCATCTCCACCAACAAATCCAATGCCGCGCCTTTGTTCAGCTCCATCTCCGTAACGACAAAAACTCCCCGCTGCGATAGATTCTTCGATTCGGCCCGTAACTCCGCACTATGCGGCTTTCGCACCCGAACACGCATTTCCGTTCTGAATTCGTGTCGTCGGGATAAGCGCCGGTCTTGCTCGAACTTATCTACGAAATGTTCCATGGCAAAGCCTCCGTTATGCGGCGGGTGCGAACGTGGCCGCGCTCGCAGAGTGAGTGACTCTTACAATCGGCCTAACCCGGTCCTTGGCACAGGCTCCATTTAGTACTGCCTCAAGGCCCGACGAGCCTGGCTTCGATAGCTGCCGTTCCCACGTTGGAACAACCTGTGCTATTTCTAATCTCGCCTTCCCCCGAACATCCCTGCGTCCCATAAACCGCGGTTGGAATCGTAAGCGGAAGTCACATGCGCGCGCGGATCGTTCCGTCAGCTCATTAAATGGCCGCCTCCGGGCTTCAGGGGTTTCTGGAATGAACCGTGGTTTCGTGAGGTCTTGAACTCGCTTCGCGCCAATGCACTATGGAGATTCAGTCGCCCAATTGGGAGAAACCAGGATCATGAACGAGGAACGCGTTTATTACTGCCAGCGCTGTAACTGCGAGGTTCGAGCAATCTGTCCTTCACAGCAGGCGCGAGCTAATCCAAGGTGCGTCTGCGGTGCGCAACTTAAAAAGTCCTATCAAAAGCCCGCGGTGCGGAAAGCGCATTCGGCTTCACATTGCTAAAACCAGCAAAAGTTAACCTTGTTTGTGCTCGGATAATCAAGAAAACGCTCATGCGCGAACAACTTTACGAACGCACCTTTCCAAGCGGCGATCTGACGCAATCGGCCAGGATCGCTGGAGGCGCGCCTTTCTCGCCTTCGGTCTCGCCGTGCCCATGGTCACGAAAAGTCGGTGGAAATGGAAATGAGCATCCCG
>Ga0182024_10001112_pt1 | contig 69709 bp, 97 predicted proteins | sample P32metaG_FD_120480 | JGI IMG/M metagenome (GOLD analysis project Ga0182024, IMG submission 120480) | Permafrost microbial communities from Stordalen Mire, Sweden - P3-2 metaG (Illumina Assembly) | ecosystem: Environmental > Terrestrial > Soil > Wetlands > Permafrost | place: Sweden: Stordalen...
CACCAGGGACGGGCGTGGGTTCGCTTGAGAGGTCGCTGTGGGCGTTTCTAAGCCTTCCGGGGGAGGGGTCCGGTGGTAACCACTAGACCTAGGGTCTGGACCCGGCAGAAAGCGGCGGGTCATCGGTGACCGACGCTAGGTCAAGCCGGGAAGCCGAGGAATGCGCCCTCGGCCTAGCGATGTCGAGTCGGGTTGCCCTCCCGACGCTGGTGGCTGAACTGGCGCCGGGCGACTTCTACTCGGCGGGGTTCGGAACCATCTTCGCCGCGGTGGTCGAGCTTCATCAGACCGGCTCCAGCGTCGACGCGGTCACCGTCGCCGATCTTCTACGGCATCAGAATTCGCTTGACGACGTCGGTGGCATCGGAAGTCTCCTGGCTCTCAGCGCCAATGTCCCGACCGCGTCCTCAGTGGGTTCGTACGCGTCCATCATCCGGCGGGAGTCGGCGGCTCGGAAGCTCGACCTCGCCGCCCTGGAGGCGCGGACCGCGCTCGCCAACCAGGCCGACCCGTCCGAAGTTGCTGACTCGCTGGAGGATCGAATCCGCGAACTCGACCGAGGCGGAAGGTTGCCCGACCGGTACTGGCGTTCGTGGGACGACTACGCCATTGCTGAGCACCGGGGCGTTGGGGTCCCCCTCATCGAAGGCGTCTGTAATCAGCACACGCGTATAATTCTGCTGGCGACTGAGAAATTGGGGAAAAGTTATTTGGCGAGACAGGTGGCGTTCTGTGCCTCGGCGGGCATCCACCCGTTCACCTTGAAACCGATGGACCCTGTCCGAGTATTGGTAGTCGATGCCGAGAACGACGACGACGAACTCCTGCCGACATCCATCCGATTGCGCAACCTTCTTAGCCGCGTACCGGGAGCGCAGCCCGGACGGCCGGCACTTCTGTCAGCGCCCTACGGGATGAACCTGCGTTCGCGTCGGGACCGGTCCGAGTTGGAAGAAGTGCTCGAAGACGTCCGGCCCCAGCTCATCATCGGCGGCCCGATTTACAAAATGCTTCCCCAGGCCGACAGCACCAGTGACCCGCGCCACGCCGAACGCCTACAGCAAATCTTCGACGACATTCGGAAGCGGTGGGGATGTGCGCTTCTGTTGGAGCACCACGCGCCAGCGGGGAAGTCTGGCGAGCAGCGAGAGATTCGATCAATCGGAGGACAGCGGTGGGCGGCGTGGCCCGAGGTAACGATCGCGCTTCACACCAAGAAGAACACAGATCGACCCGACTCTGCCGATGTCCGGTTTCCTCATCCACCCCGCGGGGCGTTCCATTGGCCGAAACGATTTGAGCGCGGCACTCTCCCCCATGAGTGGCCGTGGATACCCATTCTCCGGTCCGCGTCCGACTTCGCGCCTGCCGAGCCCAAGCTCGATTTAGACCCGGTGTTCTAGCCATGCTCTTCGACTGGCAGGCCCAAGTGCCCCACCTCGACCCCCGTTACGACTGCTACCCGAGACTCATCGCCGCGCTTAAGCCCTGGCGCGGGTGGGACGAGGACGACGACACGACGACGTTCGCAATCGAACCGGAGCGAGCGTGAAGGTCGGCTCGCTCTGTACGGGGATTCTCGGGGCAGAGCTCGCCCTGGAGATGATGGGCATGGACCCCGACCTCCGGTGGTACTCGGAGATCGACAAGGACGCCTGCAAGATCCTCGCTGAACGGGTACCGGGTGTTCCCAACCTCGGCGATCTCAAACTCATCGAGTGGGAACGGGTCGGACCTCAGGACGGCGCTGACGTGTCTCTGATCCCTACACCAACCGCCTGGCTCGGTCGACGGCCCAGTCAAGGTGACGGCGACGCGGCCCGGTGGGAGAACCCTGAGCGATCGCGTGAGTTGTCCGATTTCGTCGCATGGATGGAACGAGCGTGAAATATTGCTGGTGGTGCCGCCCGCCGGGAGTTACCGGCCTGGAGACTCCACGAGAGCGCGGGCTCTGTGACGGGTGCCGCGAGCTACTCGCCGACTTCAAAGACTGGCTGAACAACCCGGCCCGACGCCGGACAGATAGTGGGCTAGACTCGGGCCGACAAGGAGAATTACATGACCGAGAATCGCGCCGAACCACCCGAAGGCTCCGAACCGGATGGACCGGGGTTCGGCAAGCCGTGGGTGCCGCGTCCCGGCGTGACCTTCCTCGCAAAGGGAGCCGTGGTGCGCTCAGCGCTGGACCTGACCAAAGGACGCGTCGACGGCATCGTCGCCATGGACGTGCTGGGAAAATGGAATCACGCCGCTGCAGATACCCTCTCGATTATCTGCCACCCCGGCGTCGCCCGAGAGTGGGGCCAGTACTTGATCGAAGCAGCCGACGCGGCCGATGCCGATGGACGACTGATGCAAGGCCACCGACCGGAGACATCGTGATCGTCAACGGCATCGAGCAGACGGTCAACTGCCCGAACTGCGGCCCGGTCGTCCATCAGCGGGACAACGGTGATGACTGGCGACATTGCCCTTGCTGGGAAACCTTTGACGACGAGTTTGGCGCGGGATGGCGTGACGAATGCACGTGCGAGTGTCACGAACGGAGCGATGCAAATGGGTAAGACGAGCATAGAGTGGTCGACCCACGTCTGGAATCCGACTACTGGCTGTGACCGGGTGTCGCCCGGCTGCGACCACTGCTACGCCATGACCCTTGCCAAGCGCCTGAAGGCGATGGGGTCGCCGGGCTACCAGAACGACGGAGACCCGCGCACCAGCGGGCCAGGGTTCGCGCTGACGTTGCACCCCGACCGACTCGATCAGCCGCTCCGGTGGACTAAGCCGCGGCGGATATTCGTCAACTCCATGTCGGACCTGTTCCATGTGGATGTCCCCGACGTGTTCCGGTTGGACATCTGGCAGGTCATGGCCGCCGCGCCGCAGCACGTCTATCAGATCCTCACGAAACGACCTCAAGCCATGGCGCGGTTCTGCCGTCGGCTGAGTTGGGTGATGCCGCCCGAAACGAACGTGACAACGGGCGAGCCCTATCTGGGCGAGGACCCAATCACATGCACTCGTTTCCGGGGACGGGTGCTCGACGCCTGCGAGGAACCGCTGGACCAAGTTTGGTTAGGCACCAGCATCGAGAGCGACCGCTACACCTTCCGAGCCGACCACCTTCGGGCCACCCCGGCGGCAGTCCGGTTTCTGTCTCTTGAGCCGCTGCTCGGCCCGCTCCCTTCGCTCGACCTAACCGGCATCGATTGGGTAATCGTGGGTGGAGAGAGCGGACAGGGAGCACGGCCCATGCACCCGCAGTGGGCGCGGGACATTCGGGACCGGTGCAACGCGGCCGGTGTTGCCTTCCTGTTCAAACAGAACGGCGCGTGGGTGAATCGAAACGACGGCCCGCCCTCACCAGGCGAAGCGATCTGGATGCACACAGACGGCCGCACCGGGACCAACTGGAGCGCCCCCAGTACCGAGCCCGGGTGGGAGGCAATGTTCCGAATGGGCAAACACCAGGCGGGCCGACTGCTCGACGGCCGCACCTGGGATGAATACCCGGGCGAGCGCCACGAGGGCGACCGATGACCGACACCTCTCACCGGGAACGCAACATCGTGACGGTTCATCGGTTCAATGCGGCGATGGCCGAGGCCGGGTACCCGCTTGTCCGGCTGGTTGTGGGCACAGCGGATGGGAACATATACCAGGGATGGTCGCAGCCTGCCCCGCCCGCGATCGTGTGGCAAGCGTTGTGGCTGGCGAAGGCCGGCGAGCCTCACCCGTGCTGGTCGTGTTGGGAAATCGCCAACCGAGCCGACCCGCTGGGACCGGACCACGAACAGGGTCGGTATGCGAGCGACTGCGTAACCGGGCGCCGGGGTGGTTGCCACTTCCCAGACGGGCCTAGCGTGCCGCCGAAGGAACTGCTGAGAGGGAGGGACCGATGACCAGATCGCAGACGATGGTCGAGCACTATCAGTCACTGCTCCATCTACGAGAGGACGATCTACTGGTAGCGCGGTCGTTGCTTCGCAAGATCAGCAAGTCGAACTGCGACCTAGAAGAACGCCACAACGCCGTCTGCGATGGCTTCTTCCTCGGGCTGGATTATGGCAGCACTGAAGTTCTGACGGATGCTGAAGTCGAAATGTGGGAGACGGCGACGAAGGAGGATGCGTGACCTACAAACTGACCGAGGCCGAGTATGAACCGATCCGGGCCGCTCTATTCGGCGGCCCAGGCAGCCATGACGAGATGATCAAGCAAAAGATCGCCGAGAACCTGGTTGCCGCGGGTCTGCGGATCGTGAAGAACGACCCCCATCACTACGTCTGCTTCACCGAGGACACCTGGTTCATCGAGCACTCACTGGACTGCCGGATCGCCGGGACCATCGGAACGTGCGAGTTCAATCACGCCATTCTGGACATCACCGCACAACAGGCGATGCCTGATCCAAGACAACTGGGACGCTGGCGTATTACGGGTATCGACTCCGAGGGTCTGCCGAGTCTGGAACGTGACGTTCGAGATGGGCTGGATGAACCGTGACCCAAGTCATCCACGCCGTCGTCCGTGGCACGGTCGCCTTCCTCGCTCGCAACCTAGAGACCGAGGAAACCGCCATCATCATCACGGAGCCGGTGCATAAAGATTGGCGCGACGGTGGCCCGGACGTGCACATCTATTCGCGCGGGAGCAAGCGACCATCATGAAACGATCCACTCCGTTGAAACGCACGTCACCACTCAAGTCCGGAGGCCAATTGCAACGCACGGAGTACCAGCGCAAGCCGAAGCGCAAAACGAAGAAACAGGTCGCCGAGGAACGGGACTCCCGGCTCATCGTCGCCTGGCGCTCTCAGGGGCGCTGTGAGGCGCGTTTACCGACCGTTTGCCTCGGCCGGGCATCCGAGTACCACCACCGGGTTCTGAGGTCTCAGAAACGAGATGAGCGCCCCGAGAACATCCTTCATCTCTGCGGCCCAGGTGGGTGTCATCATTGGGCGCACCACAACGTGGCCCGCGCCGGCGAACTCGGGCTCCTGCTCAAGTCGTGGCAAGACCCGAAGACCACGCCTATCGTTCGGGTCGACGGGTCGGAGGTGTGGCTGTGAGCTATGCCGACTTCCTTGCCAACAAGAGACGGCATCGGTTGGTCGCTGGCATCGAGATTGACCCGGCCGTCCTTCACCCGTCCCTATTCCCATTTCAACGGGACGCCGTGACGTGGGCATTGGAGACGGGGCGCGCGGCCATTCTCTACGACACCGGGCTTGGGAAGACTCGCATTCAACTCCAATGGGCGGCTCATGCCGCCGATCGGTCGCTGATCCTGGCCCCCCTTTCCGTGGCCCGTCAGACGGTCAAGGAAGCCACCCGGGTCGGCATGGAGATTCGCTATGTCCGTTCGCCTGGTGAAGCAACTGGCCCCGGTGTGTGGATCACGAACTATGAGATGGCTGACCGGTTCGATGCGGCTGACTTTGGCGCGGTTGTGCTCGACGAGTCATCCATTCTCAAGAACGTTGCGGGCAAGACCCGCGAGAATCTGACCCGCCAATTCGCGGCGACACCGATGCGACTCGCATGCACGGCAACGCCGGCACCGAACGACGTGGCCGAGCTGACCAATCATTGTGAATTCCTCGGCATCATGCCCCGCGCCGAGATGCTGGCAGCGTTCTTCATCCACGACGATGATGGCTGGCGGATGAAAGGTCACGCTGCCGATGCCATGTACCGGTTCATTGGGCTATGGGCATCGGCCATGCGCCGGCCGTCCGATCTCGGCTACTCCGATGAGGGGTACGAACTACCGACCCTGAGCATCGTGCCTGAGATTGTCATGGCGTCGATCGAAGCTGACGGGCAACTGTTCGCCACCGAGTTAGGTGGGGTCGGCGGTCGGGCCCGGGTGCGCCGGCAGACGATGGACGCTCGGATTCTGCGGACTCTCGAACTGGTGGACCACACGGATCAATGGATCGTGTGGTGCGGGCTCAACGATGAGGCCGACGCCGTAGCTCGGCAGATCGACGGATCGGTCAACGTTCAGGGCAACTGGACCCCCGAGGCGAAGGCCGACGCGCTCGAAGCGTTCCAAGACGGGGACATTCGGGTCCTTATTACAAAATGCTCAATTGCGGGATTCGGGATGAATTTCCAGAACTGCCACCAGATGGCGTTCCTAGGGCTATCCGACAGTTACGAGTCCTACTACCAGGCAATCCGACGGTGCTGGCGGTTCGGCCAGGAGCACCCTGTTACAGCTCACGTCATCGTCAGTGAGATCGAACAGCAGATCGTCGCCAACGTCAAGGCGAAGGAACTACAAGCCTCCGTGCTCACCGAGGCGCTGGTCAATCACATTGCTACTGAGAGGAACATATGCCCGACGACTTCGATTATGTGACCGGCGATGAGTCGGGCGAAGGTTGGAATCTCATGCTCGGCGACTCCTGCGAGCGGCTGGCCGAGATTGAGGACGAGTCGATCGACCTGTCCATCTACTCGCCGCCATTCGCCAGCCTGTACGTCTACAGCCCAAGCGACCGCGACCTCGGTAACAACTCCACCCGCGACGGATTCATCGAGCACTACGGGTTCATCCTTCGGGAGATGTATCGGGTGACCAAGCCGGGCCGTCTGTCTTGCGTTCACGTCCAACAGATCACCACCACCAAGGTGCAGCACGGGATGATGAGCCTGACCGACTTCCGGGGCCAGGTAATCCAAGCCCACCAGGATGCCGGGTGGATATTCCACGGCGAGACCACCGTGGACAAGGACCCGCAGATGCAGGCGATCCGGACCAAGACGGCCAGCCTTCTATTCGTCCAGCTCTACCGGGACTCCACCGTCTCGCGGCCAGCATTGACCGACTACGTGCTGATGTTCCGTAAGCCAGGGGAGAACGCCGTCCCGGTCGTACCCGATATCGACCAAAAGACGTGGATCCAGTGGGCGCACGGCGTCTGGTACGACATTCGGGAGACGGCCACGCTCAACACGGTCACGGCCAAAGAGGACGCGGACGAGCGCCACATCGTCCCATTGCAACTCCCGCTGATTGAGCGGTGCGTTCGGTTGTGGTCGAACCCCGGCGAGTTGATCCTGTCCCCGTTCGCCGGCATCGGCTCCGAGGGGTACGTGTCCCTGCTCCACAACCGGCGGTTTGTCGGGTGCGAATTGAAGCCGTCCTATTGGTCGACGGCTGTGACGAACCTCAAGCGCGCCGAGGCCGAGATGGCACTCCCCTCGCTATTCGATGAGGCCGCGGCATCGGTAGCATCATCGACGCCGACATGATTGAACTCAACGTCGTCGGGACGCCATTCCCTCAGGGATCAAAGTCGGCATTCATCCGCGGCGGTCGAGCTATCGTCACCGAGGGAGCTAGCAAGACCGGGCGCGCCGGACACGCGGCATGGAGACAATCAGTTGCAACGGCCACGCGGGACTACCTCGGCGAGCACCCGCGCCCGGCGATTGACGAACCCATCTTCGTGGCGATGCATTTCCGTTTCGCACTTACCTCCGATCGGTACAGATCGCGCCACCGTTCCCGCCCGGATTTGAGCAAGCTGATCCGCGCTACCGAAGACGCGATGGTCGACGGAGGACTCCTGAAGGATGACTCGTGCATCTTCGCGATGTCGGCGTCGAAGGTCTACGCCCACGACGAACCTCCCGGCTGTCGAATTGGAATCGAGTTGTGTGGCGACGCCGAGGCTGCCGACCGGGAGATTCTCAAAGCTCAAGCCAAGCGCCGACGGGCGACGGGATAGGGGACAGCAGGCTAAACGTCCATGGGGTAGGGTATTGACCTGTCCCCCGTATCATCTAGCAAGGAGCACTACATGAGCCCGGAAGTCACCGACGAAAACCCCCTCGGCCTGGAGTCGTATCAAGGGTGCCCGGTCACCAAGGTCGGAGTCACCATCGGCAATGCCGGCGGCGGACTCCATGAGCCACTGAAGGTAGACAAGGCGATGGTCGAAGCGGTCGCCAAAACGCAGATCGGCGACACCCGGTATTTCCTCATCCGCGCCGACTGCAACGGGACGGGCTACAAACCCGTGAAGGGAGATGAGGATCAGGTTCGTTACATCCCCAGCTTCCACGCCACCGACACCACCATCATCGACGCGGCCTGGGCCGTCGATGCGATTAACGAACAGCGCGACAAGATCGCCAGGATGCAAGAGGACGCTGAGCGCGATGCCGGTGTCGGGCGCCTGGTTGACCTCGACGGCCAGCCGACCTCCGAAGCCCTGGGGGAGACTGAGTGAAGGGAATAACCGCGTTGCCCCGAGAGAAAGACGACGTCCTCGCCGAGCTTGCGCACACGGCCCACGAGCTAGAGCACGAGGTCGCCACAACGAAGGTTCTTTATGAGCGCCGATCACTGCTGTACGAGGAAGCGCAACAGGCCGGCGCGACCTTGGCTGAGATAGCGGAGATGGCGGGGGTCACGGTGTACGCTGTGAAGCTCTCGATGGGGCAGGCGCGGAAGCGGCGAATGGCGTGACCGACGCGGCACCCGACGACGACGCCGTAACCGTCGATGGGGGCGAGCGCACGCTGGTCTACATGGACCTCGGCGACCTCGTGAGTCGGTTCCACCCGTCCAATCCAAAGTTGCATTCACTCGAAGAGATTCGTCGGTCGATGTCGCGGTTTGGGTACACGGAATCCATCCTGCTCGATGAGCGCACCGGACTTCTGGCCGCGGGTCACGGGCGCGTCTCGGTCCTGTTCGCCGATGCCAAAGCTGGGGCCGAACCACCCGAGGGAATCACCGTCGTTCACGGCAACTGGCACGTTCCGGTGCAGCGCGGCTGGGCGTCGAAGGACGACGAAGAGGCGATGGCATATCTCGTGGCCTCAAACCGGTTGGTGGAGATTGGCGGGTGGGATGACGCGGGCCTGGCGTCGATGTTGCAGTCCATCTCCCAGACAGACCTCGGCCTCGCGGGGGTGGGCTACGACGACAGCCAACTGGCCGACTTGCTGGCGCATCTGAATGGTCCGTCTCTCGCCGACGATCAGAGCGGCGAACTCACGAGTAGTTGGAGTGTGATCGTCTCCTGTAAGGACGAGTTTCAACAGATCGATCTCATCCGCCGCATGGCCGAAGAGGGGTACGAATGCCGCGCTCTACTTGGGTGAGATCGACGGTCATCGACCGGACTCCCCGGGTCATCCAGCTCGAAGGTTTATTCGACGTCCCGCCAGCCGAGCGGGCCGAGCTGTCCTGGGACGTCGATCTCCCTCTCGATGAGAAGCCGTGGAAAATCGGGCTGGTCGTCGGCCCGTCGGGGTCGGGCAAGTCGACGCTACTCACCGAGATGTTCGGCAAGCCCGTGAACCCCACGTGGCCGACGGACAAGGCGGTGGTGGACGGGTTCCCCGCAGCGATGAGCGTGAAGGACGTAACCGGCGCGCTGTCGGCGGTCGGGTTCAGTTCCCCTCCCTCGTGGATGCGCCCGTATGCCACGCTCTCAAACGGCGAACAGTTCCGAGCCGACCTCGCCCGTGTGCTGGCCCAGACTCCCAACCTGGCGATCGTGGACGAGTTCACATCGGTCGTAGATCGAACAGTGGCGAAGATCGCGTCCGCGGCGGTGGCGAAGCACATTCGCCGATCGGAGAAGCAATTGGTGGTCGCGTCGTGCCACTACGACATCATCGACTGGCTGACGCCGGATTGGGTCTACGACACTGGAGCTGCGTCGTTTCGATGGGAGTGTCTTCAACGACCCTCAATCGAACTTGAGATCTATCGCACGACCACCGCAGCGTGGGGGCAGTTCCATCGTTATCACTATCTGAGCGCCGACATTCACAAAGGCGCGGCGTGTTTCGTGGCCCTGGTGGAGGGACGGCCGGCGGCGTTCGTCGCAGCCCTGCACTTCCCGCACCCGCGTACTAAGAATCTCACGAAGGGGCATCGAACGGTCTGCCTGCCCGACTTCCAGGGGGTGGGGATCGGCAACGCTACGTCTGAGTTCGTCGCCTCGATCTATCTGACGAGCGGGCAGCGATATCGGTCGGTCACCAGTTCGCCAGCGATGATCCGTCACCGCGCCCGTTCTTCGCTGTGGTCCATGAGTCGCAAGCCATCGATGGTTAGCTCTGCCAGCCGGACGACCGGCAGAGTCGGCATAGTCGGCTCTTCATCTCGTCTGACTGCCAGCTTTGAATACGTAGGCCCCAAAGCCTCAGAGGCTCAGGCGACGGCGCTTCTGGACTGACGAGTGCGGCGGACCCACGCCCATTCGGTCTCAGACAGGCTCCAGAAGCCCTGAGACCCTTTGGCAGGACGTGGGCGGCAGGGACGTGGGTCGGAGAGGATCCAATGCCACTGGCCGGGGATGGCCCACTCACTGTCCGAATCTTGAACGCAGTCGACGACCCGGACGGTGCCGATGATCGCTCCAGTGGGTCCGTCGGTCGGGTGGGGAGCCTCGGAGTCGATTTGTGACCCGGCATGGATGACAAGAACGCCCCGGTAGTTGGTCGACCAGGTTCTGTTCTCAACGTTCTTCTCGCCATCCACTACGAGAGATGCCCAAGGTTGGCGAATCGTAAGTGCTTTCAGAAGTCCATCGTATCCATATCCGAGATCGAAATTCTGCTGGTCTCCCATGTCGCCTCCTCTCGGGTCTCATCCTCGTTTGCGCTGACCTCAGCTAGATACCAGACGCACGATGGCTGTGGTGAGAACAATTCTGTCAACTGATAGATCGGGTGCGGGAACAAGTCGTCGATGTCCCCACCGAGACTGGCCGAACCCGGCACGTACCCGCCGCCGGACTTGCGAATCTGCATGGAGCGGGCGGCGTCGATGATCCGGGTGCAGCGAAGCCACTCGGCCATTGCCTCATCGACGGGGAGATGGAACCGGTCAGCGATGAGATCGGGGCCGTCGGCTGTGTCGCTCATCCACCCCTTACGGAGTCGATTCCGCTCGGGTCGGGTGAGATGCCAGTACCAGTCCCACTCACCCCCGATGAGAGCTGCTGGCGGGCGAATACGGTAGGCGTCGTGTGCTTCGAGAATGCCGGACGCCTCGTCGACGCTCCGCATGATGTCGGCGAGGATCTCCCGACGAACTGATTTCACGATCTCAAAGGTGGCGGTCATGATGTCGACTCGTGGCAGTCACAGTCACACCGGCCGCTACAGCCACAATGCGATTCATCTTCGGGTATGGGCTGATGAACAACCGGCCCGCACTTCTCGCAATCGAACGCCGGCGCGAGGTCAAGCGTCGACTCGACCCACATCGTCTGCCCGTCATAGCCGAACAGGGCGCCTTTGTCGTGAGTGTTCGAGGTTCTCATGCTGACCACCTCGCGACCCGTGAGTGCGACGTTTCAACGTGACAGGTCGGCTTGCGATCTGTCGGGTACGTTGCGGTCCCCTCCCGGTAGCTGGCGGTCAGAGTCTCCACGATCCCGACGCGGTGGCCGCGCTGGCCGTAGCCTTTGATCGTATAGACGACCCCGTCCGACCGATCGACCAGGAAGCGCCCGGAGCGATGCACGTAGGGCGGGTGATCGCCCTCGTCTGTCTCGTCAATGGCGATGTACTTGCGACGATCCTCCGCGATGATCTGGTATCGCCACCCGGTGAGATTGCGATTCTCCTGATAGGCGGAGCAGAGTTCGCGGATGACTGGGCTGTCGGCGGACAACGTCATGACTGCACCGCCTGACGCTGCAATCCCTCAAGCCGCTTGCGGGTGTTGCTGATGACTCCCGAGAGGTTCGTGCCGACGTAGGCACGGTGGGGCATCGCCTGGTCACGCTGGTAGGGGGTCAGCAGCTTGAGTTCGGCCCGGTGAGTCTTGCGAAAGGCGGCATTCTCGAACTTGACTTGCTCACGCTCGGCTTCCAAGCGGGCCAGCTTCTCGGTCAGTCGCTCAATGGCGTCGGGGTCGTCCGAGTAGATGGATCTCGCGGCGGCAGCTTCGATGCTGTCGGCCCGATCGCTCATCTCCCGGGCCTTGGCCAGACTCTCGAAGGCCCGGTCATCCTGGGCGATCACCCGAGCTCGCAACGGGATATGTCCGGGTTGCGTGTTGAAAGCGGTGTCTCCTCGGTAGATCTCGTGCGCTGCAAGTACCGCAGATGCGGACACTTCACGCTTGCCGGCCCATTCTCTGAGTCGATCCGCTTTCGCTTCTCGACGGTCACGGTAGGTCATGTCATGTTCTCCTTGTTTGGTGCTTCCTTCTACTAATAAGTATAGCCCTATGTCCCTCTAGGTCAAGGCTCCTACCAGGGATAATGCCCCGGTATTGAACTAGGGCTAGCCAAAGGCTAACTATCGCGAACTCTCGGTTTGACCCTTGACGGGACAGATAGGGTGCTATACCATGGACCTTGTAGACATCCAGCAAGGAGAACCCACATGACCTACATACTTAAGACCGAGCGGGCCGAACTGCGCGCTGCGCTGGTGCAGGCATGAACACCCGAAGCGAAACCATCACCATCCGCACCTACGAGAACTTCCGAATTCGCTGGGATCGCGGCTCGACCTGGAGCGGCTACGACACCGCCGAGCAGGCGCAGCACGTCATCGACTATGCGACCTCTGATGGCCACGTCGAACGCCACGAATGGGACGCGGTCATCCGGCCCGAGCATCTCCACCTCTACCAGCCCGGCATCGCTGAGCGGACCTACACCCACTGCCTCGACTGCGGGACGAACGGAGATCACTACTGCCCGTCGAGTGTCTGCCGCCCGACCTGCGATGACCTTGATGTGTGCCTGCTGCCCGAAGATCCCGACCATGAATGCCCGCTGGTGGCGTCGTGATGGACGACTACTGCGACTACTGCGAGCAGGAGGGCCATACCTTCCGGTCGTGCCCGAAGCGCGACGACAATCCTGACTATGGCGATGAAGGGGAGTACGAATGAATCCCGAGGTCACCGGGGAGCCGGAATCGATGACTTCGGTCCCGACCCACGTGCTGACCGAGCTGGTCGCCGCGCTGGATAAGGCACTCACCATCGACTTCAATGCTGACGCCCTCGCAGGTGCCTGGCGTGCGGTCGGTCGGTTGGAATTCTGGATCGAAGCCCAGCCATGAACGGGCTATCGAACCTGCCTCCGGGGTGCTCAGGATGACCGAGCCGATCACCGACGAAGAACTGCACGGGTATCGAGACCGCATTGACGCACAGATGGAGTTCTACGGCCACCTGCGGGGTCAGGACGAAGTGAACGCTCGGTTCATTGCTCGCATCGACAGCAGAGAGTCGGTACTGCGTGAGATTCGGAAGGCAGGCCACCACTGGTGCCGGTGGGGTCATGGGCCGGAACATGACCTGGATACACGCCGAGGAGATGGATTGTGCTCCTGCGGGAAGGTTCAACGGGACGCCGCCATCGACCGAGTGTTGGGAGAGCCAGAGTACAGCGACAAATATCCGTTTCGGCAGGAGGATGTTCAGTGAGTGACCAACCGACCCCGACGTGCGCTCCCCGCCCGTGGAGTCTGCCGATGCCCGGTAGTCAGTTCGGTGACCGTGCCCGTTGCGTCTGCGGGCGGGAGTACGTCGTCCGTCACGGAGACGGGATGTTGACCCCGCCGCGCCCCTATTGGAAGCCCCGTCGTCGTCTACACATTCGGAGGTATCGCAGCCATGAGTGACCAACCGACCCCGAGCCCGGCTTGTGCAACTTGCGGGAACCTCCACCGATACGACTGGTGTCCCTGCCGACCAGAGAACTACCGGGGTGTCCCAGTAGTGACCGACCCCGAAGTTCCGCCAGGGGACATCTACCTAACCGATCAATCCCCGGAGGCGTCGTGATCCAGTCCACCGACGCAGGCCGTAAAGCGGCAAAGTCGTGACTCAACCTGAATCACTAGACCTACAACAGCTAAGAGAGGTCGCGGAGACAGCCACGCTCGGTCCTTGGTTCACCGAGACTGATGGCATCTACGACTCCTGGCGGTCCTACATGATCACGCCTACGGGTGACTCTGAGGCAGATCGCCACGACGCCGCCTTCATCGCCGCCGCTAATCCTGAAACCATCCTGGCGCTGGTGGAGGTATGCCAAGCGGCGCAGGAAGTGGGTGATTCCAACTTCCGCAAGTTGTTGGAGTTGTTGGGTCGTGAGGGGCACGATGAGGCTGCGCTCCGAGTGTTGAACTTTCGCAAAGCCCTCGCCAAGCTCGACAACCTGGGAGGGACCGAATGAAGTTCTGCCCTGACCACTGGGATCGACTGCGCAAGGCCATCGCCCTACGGAAGCTCGACTCGCTGATCGCTGAGGATGGCCAGAAAGCCCTGAGCAACCTCTTGTCGGAGATGAACGAGGGATCGAGCTTTGACAACTTCGATCCGCTCATGGGCGCTCACAACGCCATCTGGTCCCAAGCCATGTCGATCATTAAAGACCGGTACACGCAGAACCCGCTGATGCTGATGGCCGACGATGCCGAGCATCCAGAGTGGGCGTGCCCCATCTGTGCCCTCAACTGGTGCCACGACGAGCACACCAGGCTCTGCACCCAGGAAGGGTGCGACTGGCCGAAGTCCTACGACTGGACCGACGAGATGGTGACCGGTGCCGCCGACCACATGCTCGCCACTTGGAAGGAAATGCAGTTATGACCACCCCCATCTCCCCCGAAGACCAGACAGAGGGGGAAGTGACAACGACCATGCTGTGCGAATGCGGTCACCCCGCGCATGACCATGATGAGAAGGGCACACTCTGCCTATCCTGCGACAAATGCGGCGGGTTCACTGATTACGAACCGGACTGGATCGGCAGGTTGCAGGTTCTGGCCGGGGAAGCGAGATTCAGAACAGCGAACGGGGGTCCGGTTGGCGAGGAGTTTTCCGACACCTTCTCTCCTTCAACGGTGGCCGCAATGCTGAACGTGGTGAGGGCGGCCGACACCTTCGACTACGACGAATGGGGGATCATCGGGGATGACCAACTGTCGGCGACCGTCGGCGCACTTGAGAATCTGGTATGTGATGAGTAGGCCCCGACTCCTCGATCTGTTCTGCGGTGCTGGTGGGGCGGCGATGGGCTATCACCGCGCCGGGTTCGAGGTGGTGGGGGTGGACATCGAGCCGCAGCCGAACTACCCGTTCGAGTTCCACCAGTGCGACGCCATCTCCACGCTAAACAGGCTGGACCTGTTCGCTGCGGTGACTGATTCTGGCGAGCCCTTCGATGCCATCCACGCCAGCCCGCCGTGCCAGGGCTACTCCCGTATGCGGCATCTTCCGTGGTTGAAAGACCGGGAATACCCGATGCTAATTGAGCCGGTACGAGAACTCCTGCTCGCTACGGGGCTGCCCTACGTCATCGAGAACGTCATGGACTCCCCACTGATCGAGCCGTTCATGCTCTGCGGGCTGGACTTTGGGCTCCGCATGTACCGGCACCGTCTGTTCGAGGCCAACTTCATGGTGATGGTTCATCCCCACCAGCGCCACACTGTGACCATCGGGTCGGGTCGGATGCTGGGATCTCGCTACTCGAAGGGGTCCGCTGGCGTCACCGGCATTCTCCCTGACCCTGCGGGCCACACGGCGGGAGCGAGCACGAACGCCGCCAAGGCGGTCATGGGCGTCGAGTGGATGACCCGCGACGAGATGACCCAGGCCATCCCCCCCGCCTACACCGAGTTCATAGGCTCTCAGTTGTTGCAGTATTTGTCGGTCGCTGCCCTCGCTGCTCCCCCTGACCCGGAGGAGCCGAGCGAATGAGCATCTACCCGCCTGGCCGATACCGAAGGAGCGACGAATGAGTGAAGGTGCCCCCCCCGACCCCGATGTCCCGGTCCTCCGACTCCGCATAGCGGAGCTAGAAGCACAGGTAGAGCGGCTGCGAAACGACCATTTCTTCTCGCTTGAGGCGTCCGAGATTCGGGCGGCTGAGTTGGAGAATGCGCTGGTCGAAATCGACACCTACCTCGCCAACGATCCAGACGTATGGCGAATCGTCAGTGTGTGCAAGGCGGGGGAAGTTCTCTGCGACGTACTCGGTCCCGAGACAATCGCTGCAATCAATGCGGGGGTGGAAGCGAACCTCTGCGCCAAGTGTTCAGACGCCCTGGCCGATACCGAAGGAGCGACGAATGAGTAGGTGGTGGCAGACAGAGCACTTCACTCTCGATGACGGGGCGATTGTCGATGTGAGGTGGTGGGATCGAGTCACCACCCACCGACGTATCTCGCCCATCGTCCTCTGGTGGTACTACAACGTGCTCCGATATCCCAAGCCGCCACCGTTTGCCAAAGATCGGATCGCCCAGCACTTTGGGTTCGTTGACGGCATCCCGGCGTGCAAGGGGCCGATCTGTGAGGCCCACGAATGGAAGGTGCCATGACCACCCCCATCTCCCCCGAAGACCTGGAGGCAACTGTGCCCGAACACGAAACAGACGTAACGGTAGGCCGGTTCATGGTGTTTGACATCGGCTGTCTGGAATGCGGTGAGCCATCGGACATCGTTGGGTTCTTCACCACCACAGATGAGGCGGTTCTTCGGGCCACAGACGCCGAAAAGGAACAAAAGGAAGACTGGCACGGCCAACACGCTTTCGTCATCTTCGACCTCTCGGACGGGAGCAGGGTGGATTATGACTGATTCAATCAAGCGCAACGTGATCCCGGTGAAGTCGTGAGCCTTCATCTCGTGCCCGTTGATTTCCCCACCGCGAGCGGGTTCGTGGCGGAATGGCACCGCCACCATCGCCCTCCCGTGGGTCACAAGTTCTCCCTCGGCGTGGCTGACGAGGAAGGCGTGCTCCGAGGCGTAGCGATGGTCGGTCGTCCAGTAGCTCGGCACTACGCCGATGGGCTGACGCTGGAAGTCAACCGCACGGCGACGGATGGCACGCCAAATGCCAACTCAATGCTCTACGGAGCCGCCTGGCGGGCAACAAAGGCGCTCGGCTACTCGCGGCTCATCACATACACCCAGGCGGGAGAATCCGGTTCATCCTTACGGGCAGCTGGCTGGATCGTGCTGGCCGAACTCCAAGCCCGGAGAGGGTGGGACACGCCGAGCCGCCGACGTGACGCACATGGGGTCGATGCGATCCCCCGCACGCTGTGGGAGGCGTAGTGAGCGATGACGGGATGGATAAGTGTGCCGACTGCGGCCACCTGGCCGATACCGAAGGAGCGACGAATGAGTAAGCCACTGGTTACCATGACCGTTCACACGATTGACGAGGCCCTATCCAAGTTCGACCTGGTATCCGGTGTGGGGTCCGAGGCAGACGGTAAGGCGTGCGCCATGACCCTGCTGGCGTGGATGGCAGGCAAGCCGTGGACCGATCGCCCCGACTGCGCCCACCCGATCATCGCCGACGGCGTGATCCGGGCCAACGATGCCCCCGACACCACGCCCACCATGCGCGAGGAACTGGTCCGAGCGGGACAGACCGGCATCCTCGACACTTGGTGGATACCCGGTGTGGTCATCGCCTGGGCACTGTCGGGCGAGCGGGGCAAGGAGCCACCGAGCCAGTACGAGCGGGCGCTAACGGCGGTCAAGCGGCTTGGAGAGTGGAAAGTGGACAAGCCGCGTCCCGACCTCCGGGGTGCCAACCTCGGGAGTGCCAACCTCGGGAGTGCCGACCTCGGGAGTGCCGACCTCGGGAGTGCCAACCTCCGGGGTGCCGACCTCCGGAGTGCCAACCTCCGGAGTGCCAACCTCGCGGGTGCCAACCTCGCGGGTGCCAACCTCGGGGGTGCCAACCTCCGGGGTGCCAACCTCCGGGGTGCCAACCTCGGGGGTGCCGACCTCGGGGGTGCCGACCTCGGGAGTGCCGACCTCGGGAGTGCCAACCTCGCGGGTGCCGACCTCCGGAGTGCCAACCTCCTGGGTGCCTACGCGAACAGCTATACGATCTTCCCCGAAGGCGCACCCTGGACGGTCCCCGAGTCGGGCCTGGTGGTGCCGAAGTGACCCCCATGCTCGACATCCAGCGCCGCTGGTCCGAGACCTTCCGCATCCGACTGGGCGAGAAGAAGGTCAACGCCAAGGGCAAGGAGTACCCGTCGTCGCTCGACAATCAGATCAGAGTCACCAGCCAGTCGCCCGATGTGATCGACGCCATCGTGAAGGTCTACGGCGGCACCACGTCGGACTGGGGCGACCAGCGCCAGGCGTACCTCCCGACCGACCATCTGAGGATCATGGTCCTGCCCGGCGAGGCGTGCGTCGGATGGTGGGAACAGTGGCGGAAGAAGGACGGCGGGATGCCGGTCTGCACCAAGAGGTGCGACGGTGAGCACGACACCCTGACCGGCGAGGCGTGTTCCTGCCCCTCGATCACCCAGCGACTGGCGAGCAAGGACACCTACTGCCAGCCGACCACCCGCCTTTGGGTCATGCTCCCCGACGTGGAGGTCATCGGCACGGGTCGCCTGGAGACTCATGGCATCATCGCCGCCGAGACTCTGCCCCAGTCGGTCGATGTGCTCAAGCACGCCCTCAAGCGGGGAGAGATGGTGCCCGCCATTCTCCGCATCGTGCGGGTCGAGTCATCCGGCAAATCGTTTGTCGTGCCGAAGATCGAGGTAACCGGACTGTCGCTCGATCAAGTTCTGGCCGGGGAGGTCGTATGGCGTTCCCCACGTGCGCTCTCCCCGGTCGGCCTTCCGTCCCTGCCTAGCCCGTCTCCATCGGGAGAAGGGGGGCCTGCTACGTCGGAAGTCTCACGAACCGCCCAAGGCTCCCCGGCAGGGCCGGACCCCAGAGCCTCAGAACCCGTTGTGAGCGCCCAACCACCACGCGAACCCGTAGAACGCTCCAAATCGGCCCCCAGCGGGCTCTCAAAGAGAACCTGAGCCGAACCGGACGACTCGATGAGAGTTTCACGTGGCGCAAGTTATCCACAGGATCAAGCGAGCGATCCGTATACGCGGGTACGATGACAGATCATGGCAACCGTTCGCTTCTCCCAGCCCGCCGGTAGGCATGAGACGTTCGTCCGGAATCTCCCGGTTGGTTTTCGAGGGGCCAACGTGGTGGATGACGTCGGCGCCATCGTGGGTACCGTGACCAGCGCCTATATCGACGCCGACGGGAAGAATATCGAGGTCACGGCCGAGATCGAAGATGAGTTCTTCGGCGCCCTCGACCACGTAATGGTAAGCGCAGCACTCACCGAGGACGCACGCCCACCACTGACCTTCAGCCCCTTCGACCTAGAGGATGGTGCCGATGCCGACGACTGAGCGAGAGACACACGACCCGATTGTCAAAGGCCGAGGCGATGACAGCTACGCCATCTGCGATGTCTGTGTCCGCAAGACGTTCCGGTGCGTGCCCCTAGTGACCGGCTCCCGTAAGCACGTCAACCGGGTAGTGCGGGAGCACCGGGATAGGGGCCTGTCATGACGGTCACCGAAGGTGTTGGTAGAGCGAGTGTTGATCATTTGCCCATCCGGACCAGGGCCGCAGCCAAAGCGCAGCAGCACGCCGAACGTAAATTGCTCTGCGTCGAATTGCGACGGAGCGGTAACACCTTTGACCAGATCGGCGCCCGAATTGGGATCAGCCAACAGCACGCCACCCGGCTCTACAAAGCCGCCCTGCTCGACACCTACCGAAGGCCGGCCGAAGAGGAGCGTGAACTGGAACTTTCGAGGGTCGACGGGCTGCTGAGACGCTGGTGGCCGGACCTGCTCCAAGCCGACACCGCAATCGCCGAACGGGCGTCCAACCAAATCCGCTGGATCCTCCACTACCGCGCCGAGCTGCTCGGGCTCAAAATCAACAAAGTCGACCTAACCGTGACCCAGGGCGGCGTGACAATCCCGGCGGACAATGACGTATGGCAGCAGCTCCAAGCCATGCGAGCGCAGCACTTAGCGGGCGAATCACCAGGTCAGGCGGTTATCGATGTGGAAGCGTTGCCGGCGAGCCCGAACGGGCATGCACCAGAAACGAACGGCAAAACGCCATGAGGGTGCTATCGGTCAGGCTCGACGACGTCACCTATGCCCAAGCGGAACGAGCACGTCTGGACGCCGGTCTGACTCGCACCGTCTGGCTCCGTAGCGCCGTAGAAGACGCCGTGACGGCATCGTCGCAGCCCAGGCCACCCGATGAAATGGCCACTCGATTCTGTACCCACCCGAGCGCCAAGCGACTCGATGACGGGCTCTGCGTAGCCTGCGGGTCAGCCGTCGGCGTGGTTGAGACCGTCTGAAAGGTATTACCGGTATTACCAACCGCGCTAGGATGAGGGCCATGCCGATCGTCACTCTGAAAGCAACCCCGGAGTTCATCGTTCGGGTCGACCAAGCCGCCGATGCCGCGGGCGAGTCCCGGTCTGAGTACCTGCGATCCGCCGCCGAGATCCGGATGAACCCGCCAGTGATCGGCGCCGACCCTCAGCCCGTATTCAACGCCCGAGCCGAAGCTCGCTCGCGGCCACCCAAGTCGTCGAGGCAGGGGGTGGACACTCATAACGAAAGCTCGCCACGACCAGCGCGTTCGGTCAGAGCCTCTTCTCGGGGTGCAACGCGGCCCTCTGTCTCGACGAAAGCGAAGTGTCCTCATCCGCCGGCCCGAATCCAAAAGGGCCAGTGCCAAGCCTGCTCGGAGTACGTGGGGTGAGCCTCTTCTGGCTAATCCCCGTTCTTCTCGGCGCCTTCTCACTCGGCTTCACCGTCACTCTTTCGATTCTCCGGTACGCCGATCGCCGGCAGATACGGTCGTGACCCCTGACCGACCACCGACTCTCTCCGAGGCAATGGATGAGTGTCGGCAAGCCTTCCGGGACTTCTGGCACCTGTGGCAAGAGAAGGTAACGCGGCCCATCTTCGACATCGTTGTGCGGCGGCGGGTGCGGTGACCGCCACCCTCGGCTTCGACCCGTCCTCGCTCCTCGGCCTAGAGCGTCCCGAATTCGACAGGGCATGGAAGAAGCTCTCACCGAAGGTGCGCGCGGCCTGGTGGCTGTGGTTCGAGGAGGAGCACTCCACGCCCTGGCGCGCCACCCCTTCGACGATGAGTTGCCACCTGGCGCCGGGGCTTTGGAAGCCCTACAAGTATTGGATGCTGCTCGGCCAGAAATTCAGGGACGCGGTAACTGGGGTATCACCTCGTCAGCTCTGGGCTGTGCCCCCACGTCTTGGTAAGAGCAGCCTGGCGAGTCGTTGGGGTCCGGCATGGAGCCTCGACCGAGATCCGACCCAGAAGATCATCCTCGTGTCCTACGGCGATGACCTGGCCGACGAGAACGCCCGGTCTGTGCGGGACATCCTGGTCGAGCATTCATCCGTTCTCCGAGCCCAACTCCGGCCCGACGTGAAGCGGCGCGACAGGTTCATGACCGAGCAGGGCGGCGGCATTGTCGGGGCGGGTATCGGGTCAGCGCTGACAGGATTCGGAGCCACGGGAGTTTGCCTGGATGACCCCTTCAAAAGCTGGGTAGAGGCTCATAGCGAGGCACAACGAGATCGTGTCGACTTCGCCTATAGGGCGGTGGTGCGAACCAGGCTGGAGGACGACAACCCCTGGCAAATTCTGCCAGCCACGAGATGGCATGAAGATGATTTGACCGGACGCCTGCTCGACCGGATGCAGGACGGCACAGGCGAAGAATGGGAGTTGGTCCGCATCCCCGCCATAGCTGAGCGGTACGACCCCGAGAGCATTGACCCGTGGACCCGCATGCGCGATCCACTAGGGCGCGCCGAGGGCGAGGTCATCGAACCGGAGAAGTTCTCAATCGAGTTCGAGCGCGAGCGTGCCCGCAGCCTCGGGTCTTTCCTCTCCGCCGCACTCCTCCAGCAACGGCCGGCGCCCGCCGAGGGGGGGGAGTTCAAGAGGTCATGGTGGCAGATCGAATCGACGATGCCCGAGAAATACCAGCAGATGCTCTCATCGTGGGACATGAAACTGAAGGAACGGGACTCGGGAGACTTCACCGTCGGTCAGGTGTGGGGTCGTATCGGGAAGGACTGCTGGTTGGTCGATCAGTTCCGGGGCCGATGGACCCAAGCAACTACTGCCTGTGCGATGGCACTGGTCACCGTTCGCCACCCGGAGTGCCGACGTCACCTGGTCGAATCCGCCGGGTATGGGCCAGAGGTGATGCAAGCCCTGCGCACCGCCTCACCGGGTTACGTGGTCAGCGATGACATCGCCGCTCAACTCGGGATGACCACGGACGAACGGGACGCGGTGAGTCGCATTCGTAGCCGAGGATTGGCAGGTCTCATCCCCGTCACGCCCAAGGGATCCAAGGTCGTGCGAGCGCGCGCCATCATTCCTTACGTGGAAGCCGGCGACGTTCATTTGCCCTCCCGTGCTCCATGGCTCCCCGAGTTCCTCGAAGAGTTGTCTGCGTTCCCACAGGGCAATCACGACGACATGTGCCTTCCCGCTGGGACTCAGATCGTTATGCCAGACGGCCCGGTGTCTATCGAAGCGGTAACTCCCGGTGATCAAGTGCTTGGCGCTTCCGGTTGGGTGACTGTCGAAGATGCGGGGCAGACGGGGATATCGCCGGTACTCGATCAGTTTGGTTTGCGTGCTACGGCCAAGCATCCGTTCGCTACGGATCGGGGGTGGATTCCTTTCCGTGAGTTACGCCACGATGATATGCTGTGGACGTGCGATGTAAGTACCCAGGATGTGACCGAGAAGCGGTGGCGAAGGGTTTATGCCATCGATGCTGGAAGCGTCGTGCGACTGGTGCCACGCCACGAAACACCCCACGCCAGTGCCGGGTGTTTGGTTGCAGCAGGGGCGGGAAGATCACCCGCGGGTATTGCCAACTTCACTATTCCCGGTTCCGTCGTCATGGCGACCCCCTCATTGTCAAAGCCACTGAGCGCGGGAGTGTCCGAGTCGAGTCTGTCGAGTTCGGTGGCATCACGTACCGGCGCTATCCCGACTCTGCCCAGGTGGCCCACCGCCGGTACTACAAGCCTGGCGGTCAATGGATCAAGCAAGGGGTCCAGGCGCTTCACCAAGAGGTATGGAAAGCGAGCAACGGGCCGATCCCCAAGGGCTGGCACGTCCATCATCGGAACGAAGATTTCAGCGACAATCGGCCAGAGAATCTGGAATGTCTTCCACGGGGTAAGCACGAGGACAAGCATTCTGCTCAGCGTTCTGCGACCGGACGATCTCCGAAGCATCTCGCCCTCCTTGCGCGCATCAGGCCGCTCACCGTGGCGTGGCACCAGTCGCCCGAAGGCAGAGAATGGCACCGGGAACATGCCCAGATTGTTGGAGCGGCTATCCGCGAGCGGACCACTCATTGCCCACAGAATCACGAATACACCGAGGAGAACACACGGTGGAGTAAGACTGGCGGTCGCCAATGCAAGGAATGCCACCGTATACGAGAGCGTGAGTCATACCACCGACGCAAGCGAGCCCGTATTCAACCTGAGAACAAGTGATGGCACATACTTCGCTGATGGAGTACTCGTCCACAACTGCGACACGTTGAGCCAGGCCCTCGCGAAGATCCACAACTTGGGGGTCCACAAAACCCGCACCTTTGGCGAAGAGATGCGAGCCACCACAACCGGCAGTCGGATGGCAGGATGACCGAAAAATGGCGACCGTTTTGGCACGAGGAGGACAACCGACTCGTGGCGTTCAAACCTGGCAGACGGTTTGACCAAACGATGATAGGAGGCTGGCGAGGGCATCCTCAATCGGAGAGGGCCATAGCTCGGGCCATCAGGAAGTGCCAGAAGTGGTGTGACGGCCAGAACGCCACCGACGATCGGATCAAGCAGGAGCTGAGCAATGCCCGGAAGTGACCGCTCCCCGCAAGTTCGAGATGGACCTGCTGGGAGACCACGCATCGAGACCCGCTCGTGGTCAACCCGGTATCGGGGACCACTGGCGATCCACGCCGCCAAGCGCCCGGCCAAGTTTGCTGACATGAAGGCACTCGTGGGAGACCAGCCCGAGGCGTGGGACGCCTGGTACACCGCCGGGCTGGTGGCACCGGACGGGAGCACCGATGAGATGCCCTACGGCGCCATCGTGGCCACCTGCACGCTGACCGACGTGATCCCGATGGTAGATGAGATCCCGCCCCAAGATGAGTGGCGAGAGCCATGGGGCTGCATGACCATTGAGCCGTGGCCGATCGAGTTCTGGTGGCCGGGATTCGGGTCAGCCGAGGGCAAGTACCGGGGCGACCAGCGCCCCTACGGCGACTTCGCTCCCGGCCGCTTCGCCTGGCTGCTCGACAACATCGAACGGATCGAACCGAGGCCGACCCCGGGCCGACAGGGATTGTGGGAGGTGAGCGACTGACCCGACACCCCGGACACGACAATCCCGCGGCATAGCTCAAGGCGTAAAGCCCAGGGCGGGCCACCCTTCCCGGTGGCCGCACCGGAGCCGTAAATGCGATCACGGGAGTCCACCGACAGACAAGCGCAAGCCAACTGAAGGAGACACCCGAGATGTACCGCAGAATCGCCACTACCGCTGCATTCCTATTGACCGCGACCGCCCTCACGATTGGAACCACTACATGGCAGACGACGTCACAATCACCATCCCAGGCAACCTCGCTGACAAGATCATCGGCACTGACTTCCTGGACAAAACCTACCTTCGGGAGACCGTGGCTAATCTCATCATCGAGGCCCGACGCGACACTCTCCCCGGCGCCGAAGCCAGCCCTGCCACCCCCGCCAACGACCACGACGACCACGACCCCATCACCGGCGTCCGCATCAGTGACCAACTCGCCTGCGGCAACTGCACCACCGGCTTCACCAACCCCATCTGCCCCTATCACGGCATCGGCGCCACCGCCTTCGACGGCACCGACCCCCGCTCCGGCCGTGGTGCAGGGAGGCGACTATGACCACCGATGGGACCTGGTGGCTGCGTGTGAGGAGGGCGGATGGATCGGGTACGCCAGTCCCGAGTACCCCGACAGCCTCGGGATCAACTCGACCAACTGGTACGCCAACGGCGGCGGTTCCGATCTTTCGCCAGCGGCGCAGGTGGCCGTGGCCCAGCGGATCGAGGGGACTTCCTACGTCCCTGACCAAAACGGATGTGCCTCCTGGTAGGGAGCAGCCGTGAGCGACCAACCGGCAACACTGACGATCACGGTTGCCATTCCTGCCGACGATGACCACCTGCTCGACTACGGCGAATGGCTCCTAGAGGACGCCATCGACTAGCACTCTGGCAGCAGGCAACCGCCGAGAATCCCAACTCCAATCACAAGCGAGCCCTGCGATATCAGGAGCTGCTCCGGTCCTGGGTCCACTGCCCCCACTGCGATGGCTGGAAGAGATCACCCCACCACTGCACGCGAGGCCGGATAACGGTGGTGGTTCGGTCCTCCATGGCATGATGGAGCGCATGACCGACGAAATCTGGGAGGGCGACGACGAGGGCGACGACGAGGGCGACGTTCTCCCGGTCCTCGGCCCAGACGCCTCAGAGCCGCCCCTCAGTGCCGCCAGGAGCCGTTCTAGGGCCAGAAGGCGCCCATTCCCTCGGGGAGGCATCCCAACGTCCCTGGCGGCTGAGGCTCGCCGGCAAGTACTCGCGGAGGCCACCGGCAAGGACTTCGCCGAACCCGATGAGTGGCGCGAGGATCTCGCCGTGGGCAACCGGGGCCGGGCATCGTCCGACATTCAGCGGGGCGGGGACCATAACTCAGCATCCGGCTTCGGATTGGCATAGGCTGCTGTCCACGGGAGATGGTCCGATCCGTGAGGACGGACTCGGCACCGCTTGTGGTCGATACAGCATCTCCCCCAATCGCCAACCAGAGGAGCCACCGTGGCTGAGCAACCCTATGAGACCGTGAGAATGAACGTCGAAGAGGTTGCTGCACCCCTCGACCCCTCATCGCTACAGGGCGAGTTTGCGCGTCTCGGCGAGAATCTGGAAGGCCTGGACGACGCCGTCGAGCGTCTCAACCAGCGCATCACCTCCGTCCTGCACGACGACGATACCGCTCGGATCGAAGAGAAGCCCGACGACTCCGGCCCACAGGTGACGTTGCGGGTTCGGTGGGTCGCCGACCGTATCGCGCGGACGAGCTCCAGTCCATCGCCGACCGAGTGGATCTGTAGCGCGTATACGTGGTGGCGCATGTCAGCGTTGAAGGCAGATCCCAGTTAGCGCGGTGACCGGCAGGTAGCATCCCTGGTCAATGGCCAAAGTCTCTAAGCCGAAGAAGCCAAAAACCTACAAAGCGAAACGGCCGAAGAAGATGACCGGCGTTAAGAAGGTCAAGCCCAGGACCGTCGTTCTCGGGCAGTGACCACCTTCCCTCACTCATTCTGGTGGTTCGTCGTTGACGCCCTGGCCGTCGCGCGGCTCTCCCGTCTCATCGCGTACGACACCATTACCCGTTCGTTGCGCCTGTGGGCCGCGGGTGCGCGACCGAGCGGGAACCCGCAACGTCCACGGCTGGCGGCTTGGCTGTCATGCCCTTGGTGTCTATCGCCCTATCTAGCCGCTGGCGTTCTCGCCGCTACCGCGTATATCGCCGGCGTCTGGCAATGGGTCGCCGCCGGGCTCGCGTTCTCCGAAGTGGCCGGGTTCCTCGCGGAGTATGACGGCTGATGGCCCGCCGACACGCGCCCGTCCTTGAGCCTCCCCCTGCTGACATCCCGATCGAGCTGGCCGCGGTGCCGCGGGTGAACCGGGACAAGCAGACGTTGTGGACCCGACGCCGACAGATACGCGAGCGCGGCTTGTCCGCTCGGTCGAAAGAACTCTCGCGAATCAACGAGGGGCTAGTCGCTGCGGCGATGGTGATGGACCCAAACTCGTACAACGCGCCGTCGCCCAACGCGATAACGAGGACTTGGCAGCACGCGGCATTCGGCTACCGGGCCAGCGTGGGAGAACTCAACGCCGCGACGATGTACGTCGGTAACGCTCTCTCTCAATGCAGTCTGACCGTAGGCAAGCGCAACCCTGATGGCTCGGTTGAGCAGGGCTACGACGGCGAAGAGCCGGTTGACGGGCTGGAGACGGCCGTGGCTGAGGAAGCCAGCGATCTCATCTCGGTCATTCGGTCGAAGCGCGGCGGGCAGAGCGAGTTACTCCGGTCATCGGGCGAAAAGCTATTCGTGGCCGGTGAGTTGTACTACGTCCCCGAGGACACCCCACAAGGAATCCAGTTCGATATCCTCTCTACCCAGGAGCTTCTCCGCGACGGCAACACCTGGACGAAGTACCTCGGCCCTGGCTATGGCGCCGTCCCCTTGCCACCCGGTGTTAACCCGGTACGGGTGTGGCGATCCGATGGGCAGTGGTCGATGCTGGCGACATCCTCAGTGCGCTCGTGCCTTGAGTTGCTCGAAGAGCTGGTCGTGCTCACCCGACTTGTTCGGTCATCAGCTATCAGCCGCATGGCACTTGCAGGTGTACTTGCCATCCCCGACGAACTCGACACTCCTGATGATGAGGAAGGCCCGGACGGTCAGCAATCCGAGGCTATGAACCCTCTCGCGGTCGACATGATTAACACCGGGGCCAAGGCCATTGACGACCCAGCCAACGCCAGCGCGTGGATGCCGTTCATCATCCAAGGGCCAGCGGAGTACCTCCAGCACATCAAGCATATCCCCTTCGAGGCGGCGAGCCAGGAGCAGGTCATCCAACGGACGGAGGCGTTGCAACGGTTGGCACAGGGACTTGATATGCCCGTCGAGGTAATTCTTGGCCATATGAGCACGACCTTCACCAACGCCCAACAAATAAGCATCGATACGTTCCGAATTCACTTGGAACCCACCCTGCAACTCATCTGCGACGCGCTCACCGTGGCCTACCTCTGGCCGGCGATGGCGAAGAACCGTGGGATCGACCCCGAACACCTCGCGGCCGGCGAGCCGTACCCCGACGACATCCTCAGCGTGGCGGTGACCTACGACGCCCACCATCTCGTCTCCCAGCCCGACCGCAGCAAGGACATGCTGGAGCTCTACGTTCACGACACCACGCAATCCTCAGTCAAGATCGCCGAGATACGCGACACGCTCGGACTCGACCCGAACGAAGTCGTAGACCCGCTGGAGATCGCCGCCCGGGTCGACGCCATCCGGCTCACCAAGATCCGAGAGACCATCGTCGCTCCGGCTTCGGACGCCGCAGTTGGTGTGTCGCAGATCGATGACGCGGTCGTCCCGGGCGAGTCGGGAGGTTCACAGATCATCGAGAAGAAAGTCGGCACCGCGGGAATCACGGCCTCAGCCAGCATCGCCGGACATTCGGAGCCCGAAGCCGTGCTGGCATGGAAGGTGCAAGCGGCATGTGATCTCACCGTGGCGCGGGCTGTCGAGCGCCTCGGCGCCAAGCTTCGTACCAAGTTCAAGCAACCCGAGCGCGAGAAGTGGGCAGCCATCTCCAACGCCGACCTCGCCTCCCACCTGGGCATCGACGAGACCACCCGATTCCTCGGCGGCGATACGGACGAAGCGGTCAGAGCCGAAGTCTCCACGCTGGTCACCCACGTATCCGAATGGGCCTCTGCGGCCGGGCACACTCACCCGAGCGACGTCGCGGCCGCGGTCGGTGTGCTGGCAGTCGATACCGTGCAGCTCCACATCACCATCGGCGCGCCTATGACGGTTGACCACGGCGTCGTCTGCGGGATGCTCGATGGCGCCACGTAGGCTCATCCCCAAATCCACGGTCGAAGACTGGGAGGTCCGCCTCCACGACGCGGCCAGCGCGGCAGTCGCCGAGATGCACGCCCATGTCAAGTCCACCCTGGCCGCGCACGGGATCCAACTCTCAGCCCTGACCGCCGCGGGTGAAGGGGTGAAGGCATGGAGTGCGGCCGTCTGGGCTGCGGCTATCGCCAAGCACGTCACCCCCGTTGCCAATCAAATCGCCACCGAGGCTCAGAGCGCGGCACAGGATGCGGTCCCCGCGGATGCTACGTGGGGGATGCCGTCGAGCGCGCCGGCCATCTCCGCGACACTCGTGGCATCGGTAGTGGCCGCGGGTACCTATCTCGGGTCGCGACTAAACGCCAATATCAGTTCCGCGACAGATCCGGCACAGGCTGCCGATGACGTCTTTGCCACCGCGGGCGACATCATCGGTGGGCAGCTCGGGGCCTCGGCAGAAATGGTAAGCAACTGGGCGACTCAGGACGTCTCCAGCTATCTGCAATCGGCCATGGGTAATACCTACGATGCGGCAACAAAGGTTTGGGGGACAGCCGGAGACGACCACGTAAGACCAGATCACCAGGATGCCGAGGGCCAAGAGGTTCCCATTAACGCCACGTTCTCCGTCGGTGGCGAGGACCTTTTGTATCCAGGCGATCCTGACGGTAGCGATGAACAGACGGCCGGATGCCGTTGTTTTACAACCACTACAGGAATTGAACCGGGGCAAGCGATCTACGGAACGCCAGAGGACCAGGACGCCTCACAGGGGCTCGAAACTATCCTCAATCGCGCCGGCCGACAGACCTCATTGCCGACTAGTCCCCGCGACTACCCGAACTGATGAGCGTCTCCGTCGGTGAACTGGCGGCAGCTACCACCCTGGCGGTGTTCGGCGGTGGCGGGTTGAAGTGGTTCTACGACCGATGGCGCCGGGACATGCTCAGGGCAGAAGACCGGCCGATCAAAGAGATCGCCACTACCACTCAGGCAGCCGACGCTATCGCCAAGGCGGCAGCATCGTTGGTTGAGATGCTTCAGAACCAGTTGGTAACCACTGCTGGTCAACTGGCTGAAGTGTTGAAGCAGTTGACCATTGCGAATGAGGCATTAGCAGTAATCAAAGAAGCAGAGGCTGAATGCCAAAGACGACTCGATGTTGTTGAGTCTGAACTTGCTGCATTGAAAGAGAGCCATGGCTGATTCCCGAATCCCCGACCGTCGAGCTTCTGACAAAGCTGTCGAGACTATTCAGACGCTGAATGCTGAACTTCTGCCTAGTATTGACAAGATCAATAAGCAGTTGGAGCAAGTCCAAAAACTGGTCCGCCATCGTATCTATCTCGGGGTGGGCTTGCTGGTGGTGCTGGTAATAGTGCTTTGGTGGGTCAAGGGTACGGCTGACACTGCCAATCGGATTGCCAGTAAAGCCGAGACTAATCAGCAAGTGGCTTACCAAGCCTGTCTGGGGACCAACGTGGAGAGAGCCAATAACACGATCTTGTGGACGGCAGCCATCGACTCATTCGTGACGCCAACCAACGATTCACAGACGGAAGCCGCCATTGCCAAAATCCGCCAACTGGTAGTCGTAACCGATGCGCCCCGCGACTGTGCCAAGTTGGCTCACTGAGAGGAGAACCCGTGCTCCGTCTAATTGGCGCCGTCGTAGTCGTCCTCGTTGTCGTGTGGCTGTTCGTCGCCCTCGTCCACTAGGGTGGGCTCGCGCTTTGGGCTGAGGGCTGGACTTGGCGCACCTGGGCGTTCCTTCCGACAGGGGACGCTCCCCGTACCCTCAGCCCACCTATCACTCTCTGTGTCGCCCGTAGAGGCCCGCAAACGACAGAGGCACCCACGTAGCCGCTCGTTTCGCTCGGTTGCACCGCTCACAGGCCACCACCAGATTCGACATCTCGTCGTACCCGCCGACAGAGACCGGCGTCACATGGTCGACGGCGGCTCGTACCTTGAGCCTGCTGGACAACCTTGGTACCGTCCGCTCGGGTGACCGTTACCTTGCTCGCTCTTGGCATCATCTAGACCACTCTACTACCTAACTCAGCACTCGCATATCGAATGTATACCGATATAGAGACACTTTCGTCCCATCATCCGTCAACCCGTCTACGCGGTGTGGTTGACTAAGACGCAACGAGCGCAGCTCGGCGATTGACCTCAGCGCAGCTGACGGACCTGTTGTCTAGTCTCGGAGGTTCGCTGTGCCCGCTCCCGCCGCTTACGGCCCATTCAAACGCCATTCCGGTCCCACCGGCGTTCCCGGCGATCACTTCCTGCCCGCCACCCGCCGGCACATGGCCGTCGACCACCGAGGTCGCATCACTGCGATGGTGGCTGACGGCGAGCCCGAGACCCCGCCTTCCGGTTCTGCTCCCTCAGGTGAGGAGCCAAATCAGGAAGTCCTGGCCACCGCCAATCACGACCCGATGACCGGCACGCACTCGCACTCGCATTCTGCCTATCAAGAGCAGGGTGGGGACCTGATGCACCAACATGAGCATTCGCATAATGGCGACTCGGCTCATGGGCATATCCACCCCGCGGCAGCCGAACCGGACCCACCGCTGACCGCCGAGGAGGCGGAGGTTCTGTCGAGCCTCACCGCCGAGGAAGCACTCGCTCTGATGAGGGCGGCGGCAGACGGTTCCCTGACCTCTCCCGACCTTGCAGCCCTCACCTCGGACAGCGGGGCAGACATCCCCCAAATCGTCACCAACCCCGGCGGCGCCTGGCACGCGTATACGCACGTAGAGGGGATTCGCACGGACGATGGTCGAGAGATTTGCATGGGAGCCACACAGTTCCCCGACCTGCCTGTCTCCCTGCGATTCCTCAAAAAGGACGAAGGCGGGCACTACGGCGCCGAGACTTGTGGCCGCATCGACACGATGGAAATGGTGGTCGAGGGCGGCGTCACCGCCTGCTTGGCGACCGGCGTGTTCGGTACCGACGAGATGGGGCAACTCGCCCAGCTATCAGTCGAAGAGCAGACTCAGCGATTCATCTCCATTGACCCGCGTGATATCGTTGGCGAATACATCGAGGTCCAAATCTCCACTTCGTCCAGCATCTTCGACGACTGTGACGACTCGGACTACGACGGTTGGTTCCGCATGACGAGCTTCGTCGTCGGCGCGGCCACCATCGTGCCCATCCCGGCGTTGCAGCAGGCGGTCATCACCATGGCCGACCAGCCGTTGCCGATGGCTCCCCTTGCCACTGAGCGGGCACAGAACAACATCGTCGTGGTTGCTTCCGGCGCCCCGATGGCGTGGCCGGACAACCCGCCGGCTGAATGGTTCTCGACACCGCCTCCCACCGTTGGCGATGCTCGCCTTGTGCGCCAGCCCGATGGCAAGTACGCCGTGCCATTCACAGTGACGGACGAAGGCCGGGTCTACGGGCACGCTTGCTACTGGGGCCAAGAACACACCGGGTTGCCGGGCCAGAAGGTGAAGCCGCCCAGGTCAGCGACTTATGCCCACTACATGACCGGCGAACGGGTAGTCACTGTCGGTGAGAAAGAGGACGGCTCTCTCGACCTCGACCGGATCGCGGTCGGCAAGGTCACGATGGGCTGCGGACACCCCGGCGTCAATGGCGTCAACGCGGCGGCGGCCAAGGCCCACTACGACGGGGGCTACGGCGTTGTCCAGGTGTTCGACGTGCGAGCCATCGAGGACGACTTCGGCGTCTGGCTGTGCGGCGCGGTATGCCCGGCGCACTCCGACGACAACCCTGGTGGCCCGACCGCGGCTCAGATCCAGCAGGCGATGTCGCTCGACCTCTCCCCCGACTGGCGCAAGGTCGCCGGCAAGCTGCACATGATCGCGGTGCTGTCGGTGCCCGTCGGTGGGTTCCCGATTGCTCGTGAGTCCCTGGTGGCCTCCGGCCTATCCGGCTTGAGCGAAGAGGACGCGGCTGCGGTGGCACGGGCAGGCTTCGACGGTGACGAGATGGTGGCCATTGTGGCTGCCGGCCGGGTACATCGCACCCCCCTCGCCAAGCGGATCGCCAGTTTGGAAGCGGTAGTGGACGAGTTGGCTGCCGATCACACGGCTCGCAAGCGTGAGGCTGCTCGGGCCACCCTCGCTGCCCTGTAGCCGTGGACGACACCCTTGAGCAGGTGCTGATGGATGATGTCTCGCCGGAGATCCTCGTCAACGGCAAGCCGCTCGACCGCTCGCCCAAGCCGTGCGGGCATCGGACGTTTGGTGTCGACAGTCTCAGCGCGCTCATCAATGACGCCGAAGGCAATCTGGTGAGCCGAGAGGTTCGCATCCGCGTGCGGTGTATGGAGTGCGGCGTTCCCTGTGTCGTGAACCTCGACGCCCGTCGTCCGAGGAACGGCGAGCAGCACGGCGTCGTGTTCACGATCACACCCATGGAGGATGAGTGACCGCCGGCTGTGCTGACCTGGTTGTCGATGCCGGGGCGGGGTTCTCGACCCCGTTCATCTACTGCGAGCCAGGCTCGGCACCGGGAGTAGCTGGCCCGCCCATCGACGTCACCGGCTGGCATGCCGCCCTCGCGGTTCGGTCGTCCTACGGCGACGGCATTTCGGTCATGCTCGATGACGAGTCAATGGGCGGTATCACCGTCGGGACCACAGACGGATCGTTCATCATCTCCATGACCGCCGAGCAGACGTCATTGCTCCCGAACCGCGGCGTCTACGACTTGCTGGTGACCCCGACAGTCGGTGAGCCAATCCGCTTAGTGCAAGGCAGTATTACCGCGACCCCGGCGGTGACGCCGTGAGTGACACCATGGTCGTTGTCCGCGATGTCAACAACTTCGTGGTGATCTCCGCGCCGCCTGCTCCCAAGGTGGTTCTGGCTCCTGGCGAACAGGGACCGCCGGGTGGTCCCGGTGGACTCGGACCTCAAGGGCCAGCTGGCCCCGACGGGCCTCCCGGCCCCGCGGGCGGCGCGGGCTTTGTGTTCAGCCAGATAACGCCCTCGACCGTCTGGACGATCAACCACGACCTCGGGCGATACCCCGCCGTGACGCTGGTGGACAGCGCCGGGGACGCCATGATGACCGATTACGACTACGTCGACGCCAACACCATCATCGTTACATTCAGCGCGGCTACCGCGGGCACCGCGTACCTTGCCTGACCAAAGGAGATTCACATGAAGTTCGGCACCTTTATCGACCTACAGCAGAACGCATTTAACAATGCACAGATCCAGAACCTCAGCAGCGCGCCGGTGTCGCCGGTCACTGGGCAGGTGTACTTCGACACGACCCTGCACGAGTTCGGTTGCTGGACGGGCAGCGCATGGAGTTACTCGATTGCCGGGCCGCAGGGCGCCCAAGGAGCCACCGGGGCGACTGGCACCCAAGGTGCCACCGGCTCAACTGGACCGCAAGGTTCTCAAGGCGCTACGGGAGCCGCTGGGCCGCAAGGTTCACAGGGCGCCACTGGCGCAACTGGGGCGCAAGGGGCAACCGGGGCAGCTGGGCCTCAAGGCACGCAGGGGCCGGCTGGCTCGACGGGCGCTCAGGGCGCCACGGGGTCAACGGGGTCACAGGGGTCGCAAGGGGCTACGGGTTCGGCTGGCACCCAAGGCACCCAAGGTGCCACTGGCGCCACGGGGTCACAGGGGGCAACTGGTTCGACAGGGCCGCAAGGCAGCCAGGGAGCGACCGGAGCACAGGCGGGCATGACCCTCTCGGCGGCGGACACGTCGGTTGTCGTGAACAACACAGTTCCTACCGCGCCGACCATTCGTACCAACACCCTCGACGTGATCGCTACCCAGGAGCCGCCGGTCGCCGCGTGGGGCAATGCCGGGTTCAAGATCACCAACGGAGCCACGCCGACCGCATCGACCGACTTCGCCATCAAGAGCTACGTGGATGCTGTGGCGCAAGGGTTGAGCGTCAAGCCGTCAGCACAGGAGGCGACGACCGGCGCCGAGACATTCACCATCGTCGCCGGGTCGGTGACGGTGATTGCTGGGACCGTCGTTGATGGCATCAGCCCCGCGGTCAACGACCGCATCGCCATCCTGCATGCTCCCGCGGCGACGGGCGCCGGCGCAGGTATTGGCACGGCACCCACCAGCGAACCAGCCAATGGCATCTACGTCGTCACCGCCAACGTCACCAACCTCACTGTCAGTCGCGCTACCGATATGAACACCGGGACGCAGGTGCCGGGTGCGTTCGTGTTCGTGGAAGAGGGAACGGAGAACGCCAGCGCTGGGTATGTCGTGGTCGGGGTCGGCCCCTTCACGATCGGCACCACCGCTATCCAGTGGACGCAGTTCAGCGGAGCCGGAGAGATCCTGGCCGGGACCGGGATCACAAAGGTCGGCAACACTCTGAGCTTGACCAACCCGGTCACCGTGGCACTCGGCGGCACCGGCCAGGCGACGGCCGCCAACGCCAGAGGCACGAGCGGGATCGGCGCGGCCACCGCGCCCACGAGCGGGTCGGGAGGCGTGGTCAGCGCGGTGGCCGAGGGCATTCCGACAAAGGTGATGGCGGTCATCGGGGACGGGGCAACTACTTCGTTCGTCATCACCCACAACCTGAACACTCGGGATGTGGTAGTGATGATCTATGCGGCGGCGACTCCATGGGCGGAGATCATCACCGACGTGTCGATGACCTCGGTCAACACGATCACGGTGACCTTTGCGACGGCACCCAGCGCGTCGCAGTTCAATGTGGTAATCATCGGCTGATGAAGTTCCTGGGCGCCACGCTCGACCTCGGAGGAGTCCGAGCACAAGACAGCGCCGATCCGGTCAACCCGACGGACCTGGCGACGAAGGAGTACGCCGACGCTACCGGTGCAACGGGCAGTCAAGGTTCAACGGGGGCTCAGGGCGCTACAGGGGCTCAGGGATCGCAGGGCGCTACTGGGGTAGGAACCCAGGGGTTCCAAGGGGCCACGGGGTCAACGGGTACCCAAGGCAGCCAAGGCGCTATAGGCAGTACCGGATCTCAGGGAAGTCAAGGCGCCACCGGGGTAGGGGCGCAAGGCAGCCAAGGCGCGCAGGGAACCTCGGGTGCCGGGTCACAGTCGTCGGTCCCCATTGCCGGGGCCAAAGTAGTGGGGCTCGGTCATTCGCTGATGTCGGGTTACGGATCGGTTCCTTCCACTCATGGGTTTATGTCCCAGGTGGCCGGGATGATGCGTTCTCGGTTGTGGAACCAATCAGTAGCCGGGGCCACCCTTGCTGGATGCTTTGCACCATCCAGCATCATCGGCGGCTATGGGGGCATTCCGCAGATTCTCCAGCAGTATCTTCCCCCGAATCAACCGATTAACTGGCGCGGTGCCTATTCAGCTACGGCGTATTACAACCAGGACGACGGGGTGACCGAAGCCGTTGCCATGACTACCAACTGCACTTGGACTACGACCAATGGCAATATAACCACTACGGGGAGTTTCACCACATCGAACATCGTGGCGGGGATGATGGTGGCGGGAGCAGGCATCCCGCCGGAGACTTACGTCCTGTCGGTGACTTCGGCTACTGCTCTGGTGCTCAGCAACACTCCAACCGCTGGTGGTGCTGCTGCCACATTGACTTTCACCGGATGGTATCGGGCATTTCAGACAACTCACGCTGTTGCTCCTGCCGGGGTGGGCAACTTGGTCAATTGGAACTTGGTCCCGGCTGGGCATCCTTCCTATTTTGGTGGGCCGTACAACTCGCAGAGTGTGCTGCCGGTGATGATGTTCGGCAACAACGACATCAAACAGTCGGCCATGCGAAATCCGCAACCGTTCTTGTCAGCTTTGCAAGCAGCGTTCGCTCGTATCTCTGCGGCTTACGTATGGGGGAACAATTCACCGTTGGTGACATTGGCTGGGGGCACCTTCACGGCGTTAACCTATGCCACGCTGACCATTCCATTCGGGTCGGGGACTCAGTTGGTCCTGGTGCCGAACACGGCGGGAGCCACGATGTCGGCCATGACGCCGCCCGACTGGCCCGGTGGTTACGTGGATTTCGGGTTCTGCCTGTCCTATGCGGCGTCAAGTTCTACCCCTGCAACCGGGACGTTAGATTTCACCGTGGACGGATCAGCGGTGAACTGCATCTGCTCGGGGATGGCGAATGGCTCAGCCGTGAACTTCGCCTCGCCCCTCCGTCAGGCGTATGCCTCCTGTGCCCTGGCTACCGCTCTCACCAGTGGCGTGTCCTCCGGTTCCACCTTGACGATACAAGGGTCAGACTTTGCGATTGGCAGCGGGTCGAGTGTTGTGGTCGGCGGGGTGAACGGTGGGCCGAGTATGACGTTCGTGACCACAGCATCGGCAGTTGCGGGAGCCACGTCGCTGGCTGTCACGGCGCAGACACCGACCAGCACCTTCCCGGTCGGCACGCCGGTTTACGATTCGACTTACGCTGACGCCGGGTGGTTGAGTGCCAATGATGTGGTGGTGCGGGTTCCGGTGCCCGCCGGAAGCCACTACGTCACCGCTACGGTGCCTACCAGCCCTTCGATTGCCAACCTCTACTTCGACTACATCAGTTTGGAAGCCAAGACTCAGCCCATCGGGCTGATGTTCGGATTGTGGAAGGTCATCAACTTGCTCGGCATGGGCGGGTCGCTGCCGACCTTCCAAGACATTGACGTATGGAACGCCGACATACAAACTGTTATCGGAGCCGGTAACGAGTGGCCGCATGTGTTTGTTGACATCTCCAATGTGTTCCTCAACACGTCGCCGCTTTCGACAGCCCTGACTCTCGGGCAGACCGGCATCACGTCGCTCAGTCTCAGTAGTGGTCTGGTAGTTAATATTGCTGCTGGCGATACCGTCCAGATCGGGTCGGGGGCGACGTTTCAACGGGTGATTGCCTCGGCGTCTGCGGCTATCGGTGCCACCACGGTTAACGTCAACTCGTTCACGTCCACCTATGCCCAACCCACCGGGACACCGATCTTCGACTTCACCGTCGCCTGCCAGTATTTCTACCAGGACGGAATCCACCCGAACCCGACCGGTCATGCGCTCATCTCCAGTGTGGTATGGCAGAACCTTTTGAGTTCTCTTCCTAATACCATCCCCCAATTGGCTGTCATGTCCGAGGAAGCGGGTAGGCCGACTGCTCTTGTAAATCTGGCAACGGGGACCGATCTAGTGATCGGTTCAGCTACGACGGCGGGTGCGTGGGCGTCGGTGGCAGGACTATATGCCACCGTCCCCGCCGAACCGGGCGACATATTGGAGATCAGCGTAAACGGGTTGTACGACGCACTAGCGGCGGTCGGCTCGCTGGACATCGTGACCTTTAATCTCCCGGCCTATATCGCTGGAAACAGTGCGGGGGTGGCGTCGGTCATCAACTACCTGAGCGGTGCAGCGGGGGTGGGTGGGCCTCTCACCGGCATTGGTCTTGGGTACGCCGCTGTAGGAGCACAGGCAACCGATGGTCTGTCGGCGTTGTATTCGCCCGGCGCATCGACCACCATTCCCGAGGCGATCACCGGGACATTCCACTATCCGGTGCAGCCAGCCGACATCATTGACGGCAGCGTAGCGATTGGGATGGTTGGTCGATCCTCTACCACCAGTGTTCGGCACATCAAGAACGCCGCTGGGTATCAGTTCATTATGTCGGTCGTGAACGTCGGGCCATTGTCTTATGCTTCGGAGGCGTAGGGTGGAGCAATGAGCTTCTCCAACCCACCGATCATCGAGGGCGATCCACCCTCGGACGGGGACGCCCCAATCTTCGATGCAGCAACGGGCACCTGGCGCGCAGGCGCGGGAGGGGGAGGCGGAGGCGGCAACCCGTTCGACAAGGTGCAGCTACTCCGCCAGGACGTGGCGATCCCCGACTACCCCGACGGCCCGGCGGACAGCATGACGCTGGCCTTCCTCGGTCCCGGGTTCGGCGAGTACCTACTGGCGGGCCTGGTACACGACGACACCGGCACCGTCACCGGCATTGTGGACCTGGCAAGTTCGACCGATGGCATCACCTGGACCATCGGCGGCATCCCGCCAGCGATCACGTTCGCCGTGACGATGGGCACGTCTCAGTACCTGGCGTTCCCGGTGGAGATCCGAGCCGTGTCGAGCGCACCGCTCGGAGGCCCAGCGAGCGGCACCGTCGTAATGCCACCCGAAGTGCTGCCGGTGGCATCGAACGTGATGGTGTGCGAGGCCGACCAGGTGGCGGTGACCGCGCCCACCGCACCGCTGACGGCGAACTACACGGTGACGGCCACACTTTCGGTGTCGAACGCCGACGGCACCGAGCAGTTGATCCTCACCGCCACCGCCGAGTTCCTGGCGGGCACCCAGCCCGCACCCGGCAACATCGACTGGTCTACCGCCACCGTCGTGTCGCAGACCGGGACCGACCTCTCCTGGGCGCCGGGGAGCTCGGAATACACCGGAGTCACCACCGCCGTTGTTACCAGCGCGGCGGGCGGCGGAGTGTGGACCGCCAGCCTGATCGGCCAGGTGACGCAGTGACCTCCGGCGTGGCTGAGAACTGGGCATGACCACTATTTCTGTTTTCAGTCCGAGCCACAACCCCCGCTTCCTCGACCAATGCTGGGCCTCGCTCAAGGGGCAGACCATCCAGAGTTTTGAATGGATCGTGGTGCTCAACCAAGGGGCGCGCTGGGCGTGTGACGACCCGCGGGTCAAGGTGGTCATCGCTGACGAGATACGGGGTGTGGGAGCGGCCAAGCATCACGCCTGTGCTCTCGCCACCGGCACAGTGCTCGTAGAATTGGACCACGACGACCTGCTGACCTGCGATGCGCTCGGCATCATTGTTGCTGCCTTCGACGCCCTTCCCGAAGTCGGGTTCGTCTATAGCGATGGGGCGCAGATCACTGAGGACGGCGACGAGGACACGACCACCTGGGACACCAACAACGGGTGGGAGTACCACCCCGAAGTTGTAGAAGTCTCGGATGGTGACGAGCGGTTCGACACCGATCCGCACAAGAAGGCCGTCCTTGCCGTCGACGCCTTGGAGCCGACGCCGCACAACCTGAGTTTCGTGTGGTGGGCGCCGAACCATGTCCGAGCTTTTCGCCGGTCGGCTTACGAGAAGGCTGGGGGCTACGACATCACCCGCGACTTTCTCGACGATCAAGACCTCATGTGCCGCATGTACCAGGTTACCGAGTTCTTCCACATTACCCAGGCCCTTTATCTGCAACGCGTTCACCCTGGCAACACCCAGGCCCAAGCCGCCATCAACGCCGCCATCCAAACCGGGACGGTCGAACTCCACGACCAATACATCGAACCAATGACGCTGGCGTGGGCCAAGCGCAAGAAGTTGAAGGCTCTCGATCTTGGTGGTGCGCACTCCAGCCCTCCGGGGTATCTCTCGGTCGATCTGGTAGAACCGGCGGATTACGTCGGTGACGTATTCGACGTGCTTGGTAAGATGGAGGACTCGTCGGCCGGAGTTGTGCGAGCCCAGGACTTTATCGAGCACATCCCCACCGTTGACACCGTGCGCCTAATCAATGAAATCTGGCGGGTGCTAGCGCCCGACGGTATGTTGCTTTCGATGACCCCCTCAGTGGATGGGAGGGGCGCGTTCCAAGATCCCACTCATCTGTCCTACTGGTCAGACAACAACTGGTGGTACTTCACTGATGTCGCCTATCAGCGGTTCGTGCCGGCAATCACGGCAAGGTTCCAGACGAGCCGGTGCATCACGTATTTTCCCGACGAATTTCACAAAATTCACGACATCCCCTACGTGCGGTTCGACGGTATCTGTCTCAAGCCCGGCGGCGTTCGCAATGGGGGTTATCTTCGGTGGTGAATTGACCTCATCCTCTCCCATCTGCATTTACAGCTGTGTCACGGGCCAGTACCACGCTGGCCTCCAGCCTCACCCGATCATCCCCGACGTCGAATGGATCTGTTTCAGCGACACACTCACGAACCACCCCGATTGGGAGATCCGGCACATCGACGTACCTGTCGGCGTAAGCCCGCGCCGGGCGGCGAAGGGTCCGAAGATGCTCCCTCATGTGTTCGTCCCTGAGTTTCGTCGGAGCATTTGGATAGATGGCACCGTCCGCGTGGACTCGCCCGCTTTCGCTGCTGAGGCAATGGCATGGACGCATGGCAGCGGGATCGCCATGTTCCGCCACCCGCAGCGCCACGACATCTTCTCTGAGGCGGTGGTTTCGCTCACAATGGCCAAGTACCAGGACGAGCCCATCGTCGACCAGGCCAACTGGTACCGGGATCGCGGCATCCCGCACGATTCAGGACTATGGGCAGCGGGGATCATCGCTCGTGATGACGAATCGGACCTGGTCAGGGCACTGGGAGAGGCATGGCTGGCGGAGATAGATCGCTGGTCGGTGCAGGACCAATTGGCATTGCCCTGGGTGCTTTGGAAGATGGGCGTCGAGCCCGGAGCGTTCCCCGCGAGTCTGTACGAAAACAGATGGCTGAGCGTGATGGGTCATAACCAGGATCGGTGACATCCGTTACTTTCGACCTAAGACGTGGTTTACTTACCCCCAATCGAGTGCAACTCGGCGATTTGCCTCTGCGCAGCAGATGGATAGCTAATCAATCCAACGCTGCACGGAGGCCACGTCATGAACAAGATCAGCCGGTTTGCAAGTTTCGATTCCGATGGCGACCTCGTCGCCCTGGTCGCCGAAGGACTCCCCGAGTACCCGGCTGACAACGATCTCTCCACCCTGACCGACGAGCAGATCGGCGAACTTCACGCCGCCCTCGTCGAGTCCATCCCCACCCTGAGTGAGGACCCCGAGTTCGACCCCGCGGATGCCACGGTCCTCGCCGAACGGATCACCGCATTGCGTGACGAGGCCGCTCGCCGGCTGGCCATTGAGCCACCGCCCGCCGCCGACCCGCCCGAGCCTGACCCCTCCGCCGATGAGCGGGTCGCCGCTCTGGCTGCGCTGGAAGCGTTGAACGCCCCCGTCGATCCGCCCGCTGAAGCCACCGTCACGGGCCTCAGCATCGCCCCGGCGCCGAGCCTCAGTGCCGAGGACATCGGGGCAGCTGTCACCGCGGGCATCACCGCTGCCGCACCGGCCATCGCCGAGGCAGCACGAGCAGGCCAGCCCGCCATCGCTCGTCAGCGTCCGACCGCTCGTGACCTCGCCGGGTATCGCCCGGCAGGCATGGAGCCATCCCCCGAGGCACACGCCCCGCGGCCCCGCCGTGGCCATCTGGTCAGCGCCGGTGACGTGCCGGGTCGCTCGATGGGTTCCGAATTGGAGACCATGGACGACATCGTGGCTGCGTTCCAGGCCCGCCACCGCACCATCGGCCGCACGTCCTCAGGCGTGGAGGAAGAGCGAGTCGTTGTCGCGACACTGTCGATGGCCGACACCGACATCCCCGAGAGTCGTGACCTCCGAGGGTTGAATCTCGTCGCCGACCGCGGGGAGATCAAGCGCAAGATCCGCGCGGTAGTCGGACTCGACGCCATCGGCATCGACCCGTGGACCCGCGAAGCCAAGCCCATCGGCAGGGGCGGCATCGCCATCGCCGACCCCGATGGGTTGGAGGCGTCCGGTGGACTCGCCGCTCCGGTCGAGCCGTACTACCCACAGCTCCACGTGGGCCAGGCAGCGATGCCGACCTTCGATGCGATCCCCGGCTTCGTCGCCGAGCGTGGAGGTATCCGTCTGGTGTCCCCGGCGTCGCTCGCTTCCCTGGCTGCTGCCACGGTGCTCGGCGCGTTCGCTGACGGTGTCACCAACACCGACACCAGCTTCGTGTCGGCCACGGCAGCCTTCACCGGGGATGATGTCGGCCAGCCCATCGTCGGAGCGGGCATCCCTCCGGGTGACCGAATCGCCTCGGTCACCAACGGGACCACAGTGGTCTTGGAAGTGGCGACCACGGCGACGACGACAGGAGTCGCCTTCCGCCTCCCGAGCCGGAACCCGTCCAACCTCGGCCCCGCCGTGGGACTCGTCACTGCCGCGCAAGACGCCGCCGGCCCGCCGAACACCGTCAAGTTCACCTTCGACGTGCCTCTCGGGACCCAGGTCGAGTTCGACGTGTACTCGGTCTACACCAGCCTCCAGTTCGGCAACCTGACCGCCCGGACGTTCCCCGAGCAGGTGGAGTTGAACATCCTGCTGGCGAACGACCTCGCGGCCCGGATCTCGGAGCAGGCGGCGCTCGACACCATCACCAACTGGTCGACGCTGCTGACCGCGGCCAAGACCTTCGGCACCGCTCGTCAGTTGCTCGCCCAGCTTGAGCACCAGGCCGGATACCTGCGGAACAGCCTCCGTATGGACCCGGCGGCGGTGCTCCGTGTCGGCCTTCCGGCGTGGTCGGTCAACGCCATGCGCGGCGACTACATCTCCTCCTTCATCGGTGGTGGCGATAACTGGGGGCTGAGCGACGAGGAGCTGACGGCATGGTTCGCCGATCGTCACCTGCTCCCGTTCTTCTATCAGGACGGGCCGAGCGACATCGCCCAGTTGTTCCCAATCGTCGGGTCCGGCGCGATCAACGTCGGCTCGCCGGGTGCGACACCGGTGGCGATTCCCGACTACCCCGGCACCGGGGCGACCACATCGTTCCGCACGCAGGTCGTGTCGTTCATGTGGCCGGAGGGAACGTGGTTGGGGTTGACGACCGGAGAGCTGAACTTGGGACTCGTCCGTGACAGCATCTTGAACAGCCAGAACCGTTTTCGCAACTTCAGTGAGACGTGGCAGACCCCCGCGTTCGTCGGTTCGATCGGTTCGTCCCTGCGGACGGTTCATACGGTCGCCAGCGATGGCTCCTACGGCGCGGCTGCCTCAGTCGTGCTCGGTGTCGGCTCGGGTCTGTAGTCCTCGGTTCACGGGTTAGCGCAGAGAGAGGAGGACTGGGATGGGATTTTCCGCATCGGCGGGCATAGATTTCACGCTTCCTGCCGCGCCCCCGCTCACCCAGCCTCCGCTTTCCCTGCTCGATCTCGCCATCCTGCTCATCGACATTCAGGGCCTCACCGAGAAGCTCCGTATCGTCAACGAGAAGGCTGCCAGCGCCGCTGAGAGGCTCGCTGACCTACCGAGTGGTGATGAGGAGCGGGACCAGGGTGGAGCGGCTGACAGCGTGGAGGACGCCGCACGCACCATCGCCCAGCTCGCCAGTGAGTACCAGCAGACCATCGTCGAGAATGAGCAGTGGGGGTCCGACCTCGCCAAGCGCCTCGCCGAGTTGTCCCGGTGGGAGCACGGATTCGTCTACCTCCCCGAGCTGAGCAACGCCGAAGGGCTGGAGACATTCGCCCCTGACTCGGGGCTGACCAAGAACATCGGGTCGAATCAAGCTCCAGGAGAGGCGCCGTTCTACTGGTATGACCCCTACGTCGTCGTGGCGCGTGATGACCGGTCCCTGTTCGGGTGGCCGAACGAGGACTTCGCCAGTCGCGCACTCCGCGCTAATCGGGCGCTACTCGCCCACGAGTCCTGGCAGGTCGAGCAAGAGTTCTGGTCCGGCGCCCGCATCCCGACCAACTACCACCTGACGGCTTCTCCGTCTACGCCCGTGGTGTCGCCCCATCGCACTATCGACGCCTGGCCGAACCCGACCCCCGCGCCGGGCACGGTGCTCGGTACCGCCCTCGGTATTGCCGGGTCACTCTCCGCGCTCGACCAGGCCATCGCCGACTCCGAAGCCGGGACTGGGTCGATTCACGCGACACCGTTCTTGGTGCAGGAGTGGATGGGCCGGTTCAACTACCTGCGCGACTCGGACGGCAAGGTCTACACGGTCAACCACAACCTTCTCGTGCCCGGTTTCGGCTACGGCGGGACGGGACCGGACGCCGCGGGATTGACGCTGACCGACCTCATCATCTCGGACACCTCGACCACGGCGACCTCGGCGACCGGTGGGTTCGACTCGACGTACATCGGCAGGCAAGTTGAAGTCACGTCGGGCGGGACAGGCACGCTCAACAGCCCCACGTACATCGAGAGCGTCACCGACACCAATACCGTCGTCCTCTCGCAACTCCCGGCGACCTCGGGCACCGCGCACGTCACCGTCTCAGGTATGGGTGGTCGCGCTACCGGAGCGTCGACACAGTGGGCGTATGCCACCGAGCAGGTCTACACACTCCGCGGCGACGTGATGACCTACCCCTACGACCTTCGCGAGGGTTCGCCCCTGGTCACCGTGGACAACTCAGTCGATGTCCGGGCCGAGCGGTCGTGGGCCACCATCACCAATCGGCTGCTACGCGCCGCGGTTCTCGTGGATACGACAGTCGCATGATCTATCGCATCACTACAGGAGGTTTGACCAATGGCAGATAACGGCCCGATCGCGGTTCAAGGGTGTGCCTACAGGCTCACCGCGCTCAATGCCGACGGCTCGATCACCGCGGCCAACACCACCGGCATGATCGCCGATGACAAGCCGTTGGTGAAGTTCGAAGCCAAGCCCGTCTACGAGAACGGCGTGGAGATCACGCCCATCTCGGCATGCGGCATCCCGATTGCCTCCTACAAGGACTACGACCGGTACAAGCGATGGGACATCACCCTCACGCTGGGTGATTGGGACCCCGAGCAGATGGAGCTCCTGTCCTCGGGCCAGGGCTCGCTCATCACCGCGTCGGGGACTTCGGGACGGGTGTTCGTCGACGGCGTGGTCGTGGAGAACTCCAACGTCCTGACCTCGGCCGCGGATGCCACCTTCCTCGCTTCCGATGTCGGGCGTTCAGTCGCGGGTACGGGCATCTCCGTATCCCCGGTCCCTTATATCTCCGAGTTCATCTCAACCACCGAAGTCCGGATGAGCCTCCCCGCTATCTCATCGGAGAGCGCTGAGTCCATCACCCTCGGCGCCCAGCCGGTCGGGACCATCGGGTACAACTTCCCGCGCCTGCTCTGCCCGGCCCAGCCCAACGGCATCAGCATCGAGATTTGGAGCAAGCTGATTGTGCGTTGCACCGGCTACCAGGGCACGACTCCCTACCCGTCGGCAGGCACGCCGTCGATCCCCGGTTCCGCCTATCTCCGCACCGGGATCTTCCGTTCCTACCTGTGGCAGGACGCGGTCGGCATCGAGAACAAGGAAGACCAGCAGGTGTGGCGCGGGTGGGCTATCGAGAACCCGAACTTCGGCACCGGTCCCGAGTTGGACTGGACGGAGACGGGTCTTATCGGTGGCACGCCGATCGATACCCAGTCGTGGGCCGCGCAGCTTTGCGATATTGCTTTGCCCGCTACACTCCAAAGCGGGTTTCAGACTACCCACGCCTAGTTTGACCTGGACTTCTATATCGCCGAATCGTTTCATAGGTATACTGAGAGGTATGAAGAAGCAGTGTCGCCAGTCCCGGGAATGGTCCGCTGCACACCCCGAGCGTCGCCGGGAAATCTGGCAGGCATCTCGTGAGCGCCAGCGTGCCCGCATGATCTACAACACCGAGTCCCCGAGCGTCTAGGCTCGCCCTAACCGAAAGAGGTCCCCATGGCCGAATTTCCCAATCCCGCGATCATCGAGGGTGCCGCCCCAAGCGATGGACAGGTCGCGGCATATCAGGCCTCGCTCAATCGTTGGATCGCTGTCACTCCTGCCGGCGCGCAAGGAGCTACGGGGGCTCAAGGTGCACAGGGACCGCAAGGCGCACAGGGCTAGTCCGAGGTCTGTAGCCTTAGCCCATGACCGTCGAGCCGCAGAGCCAGCACTTCCTCGCGGCTTGGTGCTCTGAGGAAGAGATACCGGCCGGGCGTCGGAAGAACCTCGACGATATCTCGGTCGCGTTTGCCATCAGCGTTGCGACCGATTTGCTGTACGTTCTTTCCGGGCGGCAGTTCAGGTCAGGGCGCTCATTGGTGAGGCCGACGCAAATCGATTCCGCCTACGGACAGCAGAGCTATCTCTACCCGTACTCAAGTATGAGCGGCTACGGGAGCGCGTGGGGATTTTCGAGTGGCTGGGCATTCTCGGCCATGGGCATGGGGTGGTGGGCAGGAGGCCAGGATCTCAGCGAGTGTGTACTCCAGGGACCTGTTCAGGAGATCGAATGGGTGATCGTTGACGGCACCGTTCTCGACCCTTCCGATTACACCCTCTACGAAAAACGCCGGCTGGTCCGCAACGTCGACGCCACTGGTCAGACGACCGGTAGCTGGCCGTGGCTGCAACCGCTTACGCTGCCCTTGACCGAGCCGGGAACCTGGGGAATCTCATATCGCTGGGGTAAGGACCCACCGCCGGCCGGGAAGGCGGCAGCAATTGAGCTTGCGATCGAAGTCGCTCGATCCTTGTCCGGCGATGACAACGCCCGACTCCCGGCACGAGTTATCTCGGTAGCGACTCAGGGTGTCTCGACCGCCGTCGGGGACGCACTTTCGTTTGTGAAGGAATCGCTTTCGGGTATCCCCTTGGTCGATCTGTTTCTACAGGCACAGAACCCGGCGAAGCTCCGTCGTCGGACCGTGATGTTGGGGCCGAATTCGATACTCAAGCGTGAGATGGATAGCTGGCCCGCTGGCGTCCCCGGACCTCCATGAGGATCGTAGGGTTCCCTCTCCAGGCCACGTGGATCCCCGACCTCGATCGTCTAGGGGATGCCGGCGAAATCCTGCTCGACGTCGCGGGACAGGCTTTGGATTTCTTTCCCCTTGGAGCGGGCACCCGTGGTACCCCCTACGAGAGGCGGGTGCTCACCACCGGCCAGATAGTTCCTCTCGTCCCTGAGCAAGACGGGCAGCTCTCGGTCAGTCTCATGGAGGTGTTCCTCGGACGCGCGGGCGAGCAACGGTTCCAGCAGGACAAGGGGACGCTAGGGGCTTACGCCCAACGCAACGTCCGGTTCCAGGCCCAGCTCGCTCGCACGTCCCCGACGATCACCGGAGGCATCTCTCCTCGCATGCAGGAGCCCGACGACCTCGAAGACTACGCGCGGACGTTATGGATGGACTCGTATGTGGTTTGGTCAGCGCTACTCGCGATGTCCCTCGGAGGCATCACCGATGCAACCACCGGCGAGCAGTTGAGCCCGGCGCCGATCTCGCAAGACAATATTCTTGTCGGGCCGATCACTTTCGACCCGCCTGCCGGCGGATTAGCCGTGGCGAAGATCGAAGTTTCAGTACAGATGTAGGGAGGAGGTGAAAGCGTATGTGCAACATCACTGTGGGTCGGTATCCAAAGCCGACCGATGAGGAGCGAGCAGAGATTGAGGCAGCCAGTCCTGGCTGTCATTGGCCGGCTGACTGTTGGCAGGGATGGATCGAACCCGACGATTTGTCGTGGATTGCATTCATTGACGTCGATGGGAGACCGACATTCTTCCTCGATCGTGACCCGGCAACGGGAGCCGTGCTCGAAGCGGCATGAGTGGGCGCAGCCGGGGGATGACCGGCTCTGCGTTATCGCCGGATCTTTCCAACGATAGGGAGACACAATGACAGGCATGAACTCAATCGCACTAATCGTGCTCGCGGTCGCCGCGCTCTGCCGCCTGGTGGTGCTGGTGTGGCCCCCGCCCAAGCTCAAGATACGACGGGTGCTCACGGATCTCGCCTGGTTCCTGTTCGTGACCGGGTTCATTCTCTGGGCGCTCTTCGACTTCTGGATCGTGGCGCCCGTCGGCCACGGCTAGAAACGTTTGCGGTCCCTCTTGGTGGAGATCTTGGTCGCGGCCCAGAGATCTAGGCGAGGATCGCTTCTATGGACGAGATGGGCTGCGTCGTGGTGCTTCCGACACAGGGGGATGAGATCCATCAGACGCTCACGACCGAGGTTCTTGTAGGTGCGATGGTGAAGATCGAACTGCTTGTTTCCACAGACTACGCAATGTTGCGGAAGCCGATTCTGGCGATATCGGGCCTTGACCGCCTTCCAAGCGTCTGAACGGATGTACTCCGCATAACCCCTACGATCCACCGTCCTGCGGCCAGGCACGCCCATGTCGCTATGACCTCGGCAGCAATCCGAGCGAACGACATCGCATGACCCACTTAGCGGCTGCCGACCGGCTCACACCCCAACCACGGGCAACGTCGAGCGTGGGGGAGTGCGATCCGTCTTCGACGGTTTTCAGGTAATACCCCGCTACTAGCCGGTAGTGGCCGTTGTCGTAGAGCAGAGGTCGTCCTTTCTTGTGGGGGCGTAAAGCCGCCGCGGCTTCCCTGACCACGTCAGAGTTCCCAGAGGCGCTCAGAACGGCTCTGAGCGTGTCCGTGAGGGCTTCTAGCCTTAGTCCTGCGAGGTCGGAGGACCGAAGGGGGAGTGCAGGCCATGGGAGTAGATCGTCAGTCGGATCGCCTGCCGGGCCGAGCGAGGTCCGAGCCGTACCCGGTTCTTCGGCCCAGCACTCCAATCCCACCAACACTGTCTCGCCAGCTCGCTCGTTGGTATGGAGACCGACCCACAGCGGGCCGATGTCACGGTCAGGATGTCGAATCCACAGACTCCCTCGTGTATCGGGCACGTTTCAAGTATACCGCCGTTCCATAAGGGTGTCCCGAAATAGGGATACCGTCCGGCTATCTCGGCCATTCGCCATCGCCCATACTTGCCTCATGCCGCCACCACCCACCGGGCATCTTCGGGTCTACGTCTTCAACAGCGTCGGACCTTTGCGCGGCCACCGTTGGCAAGATGTCCCCGACACCCCGCGAGTCCGCGGTTGGATCGACGCCGGCCACCTGAGTCTGACCGGCCCGTTCTTCGATGAGCCTCCGGTCGATCTCCCGGCCCGACGATGCTGTGGTGCGCGATGACCACGGTCGATAGCAGTCGGTATATCGGGGTTCCCGCGCCAGTCATCGCCGCCGCGCTCGCTGACCTCTCCCAGTGGCACGTCCTCGGGGAACGCATGCTGGCGATGGCGAAGAAGGAATGCCCGGTCGGCAAGAGCCAGGAACTCGGCGCCGGCTACGGCAAGGAGTCGGGCGGCGAGCATCTTCGGGATTCGCTCCAGGTTCGCTACGTCTTCTGCCCCGACCCGAGTATCCAGATCGGCTCGACGATGACTCGCGGCAGCGGCAACGTCTCCGCTCTCGGACTCATCGAGGACGGGACCGACGCGCACGTCATCACCGGTAGCCCGCTGGCGTTCACCTGGGGCGGCAAGCAAGTGTTCTTCACGACCGTCCATCACCCCGGAACCAAGAAAAACGCGTTCGTTGAACGTGCGATGCGCACTGTGATTCTCGAAGCCGTCACATGACCGATACAGAGGGAGCACCTATGACCACTACCAAAGCCCCACCCGCGCCGAAGCCGGTACGCAAGAGTTACCAATCGGCGAAGGATGCCAAGCGCGATACCCCGATGATCGTGGAGATCGACGGGACTGAGTTCGAGACACGGCCCGGGCGCGTGCCGGGCACGACGCTCATCGACTTTCAGGGGCTCATGGTCACCCAGGACCCCGAAGCGATGTGGCAATTCTTTCGGTCGTCATTCGCCACGCCGGAGGAGTATGAGGCGTTCCACGCGTTTCTCCAAGATCCGGTGCGCGAGGTCGATATCAATCTCCTGTTCGACATCATCAAGGACATGATCGAATTCGCCGACGGGCTCCCTACCGGGCAGTCCAACTCCTAGCGGGTTGGGCTGCGACCAACTGGCATGTTCTGGACGCGCGTTGTTTCCCTACCGACCCACTCGATGTTCCCGCGCGCCGGTTGCTCAACCTCGCGCGTCAGATCATCGCCGAGGGCGTGGCATTCGATGAGGATGCTCGCACCGCGTTTCACGAAGCCATGTCCTGGCCGGAAGTTGTGGAGGCCGAGCAGATGACCGCGCAAGATCGCTCTGCGCGCCACGCCGCGCAACTCATCGGCAGTGAGAATGTCGACGCAATGGTGCTTCGGGCGTGGGAGGCCAGGCAGCGCGCTGAGGCAAACGAATCGTGATCATGATCTATACATCCGAGAAGAACCGGTTGACCGAAGAGGAATACCGTAAGCGAATGTTGGGTGGTGGTTCCCACTGACCGTGATCGGGGAACTTTGGGTCGCAGTACGACCTGACACCTCCGGCTTCAGCTCTCAGTTAGAAGGTGAACTGGACTCCGTCACCAACAGCGGCGGCATCACCGGAGGATTGGTGAAGATGGGCGCGGTCGTTGCCGGCGCCGTCGTCGCGGTCGGGGTTGCATCGGTCGTTCTCGCCGAGAAGTTCCAATCGGCCACTGCGTCCATCGCCATCGCCGCGGGCATCCCTATCGCCGCGGCTCAGAAGATCGGCGCCGCGTTCCAAACCACCATCGGTACTACCGAGTTCAGCGCCATCACTCTCGCCAACGCCTACGCGGGAGTTGCCGGGCAACTCGGGGAGATGCAGGGTAAGGCACTCACCGCCAGCCAGGCGCTCGCCTTTATGAAGACGACGTCCGATCTGGCCGAAGCTAGCGGCGAGAGTCTGGGGGCCGCGACCACCACGCTCACGAACGTCATGCAGGCATTCCAGATCCCGGTGAAGGACGCAAGCTCAGCGTCGAATGAGTTGTTCAACACGTCCCGGCTGACCGGCGTAGGTCTTGATTCTCTGGGGAGCACCGTTGACAAGTTGAAGGCCAAGCTCGGCGTCGCCGCTCCGACGTTGGGCGACCTCGGCACCCTGCTCGTCGACCTCCAAAACCACGGGGTCCAAGGGGCTCGCGGTCTGATGGTGGTGAACACCGCGATGACCACTCTTCTCAAGTCAGCTGACACCGTCGCCCCGGCGGTAGCTAAGACGGTCGATGCGGCCACAACGAAAGCGACGGCCTCGTCGGCGGCTCTCGCCAAGGCACAGACGTCGCTGTCGCAGAAGCAGGCCGAACTCGCGGGTAAGACCTCGCTGACCGTCACCCAGCAGATATCCCTCACCAATGCTACGACGGCGGTTACTGACGCCACGCAGAAGAACACTGCGGCCCAGGCGGCGCTCACCGTGGCACAGAACGGGTTGTCCCCGACCCTCTCCGCCACCGTGGCCGGCGCGCAGCAACTCGGGCTGAATGTATTCGACGCCTCGGGCAAGTTCGTCGGCATGGGTAGCGTCATCGCTCAACTCCAACCCAAACTCGCCGGGCTAACTCAACAGCAGCAACTCCAAGCCCTCGCCACGGTGTTCGGTACGACTGCGAACAAGGCGCTACTCGCTACAGTCCTCGCCGGCCCCGCGGCTTACAACGCTGCGGCGGCGGCGGCGAATAAGACGGGCACAGCCCACGCGGCGGCGGCGAAGCAGGCTGCCACCCTCAAGGTCACCATCGAAACGATGAAGGCCACACTGTCCGACCTCGGGGTGAAGCTCGGCCAGGTGCTGCTCCCGACGATCACGAAACTGGCTACTTTCCTCGCCAAACTGGCCAACGAGTTCCTGCACAACAAGACAGCGATGGAGGTCGTAGGTGCCATCATCGGCGGCGTTCTAGTCACCGCGCTCGGAGCCTTGGCTGTAGCGGTAGGCGGCGTCGTCCTTTCGGTGGCCCCATTCATCATCGCTATCGCCGCGATAGCCCTGGCCGCCATTGAGTTGAAGGAGCATTGGGCGGAAGTGTGGGGTGAGGTCAAACGGATCTTCGACGACGTGTCGCACTTCCTGACATCAGGGTTCGGCACCCTCGCCCTGTTAATCGTCGGCGGTCCTCTCATCGGGGGTCTCATCGTTCTCGCCCTCCACTGGCGGGAGGTATGGGACGGGATGCGGGACGTGTTCGATCCCTTGCGGGATGCGGTCGAGGATACTTGGAACGTCATCAGCGACATCTTCTCCACCGCGTTTGGAGTCATCGACGCCGTCGTCAAGTTCTTCTGGCCGGCTATCGTCGGCTACTTCCGGGCCTACTTCGACATGATCAAGGGGATCACCACCGCGGCCTTCGACATCATCAAGGCGGTATTCAAGGTGGCGTTCGGCGCCATTACCGTTGTGGTGCGGACGGCGTTCGATCTCATCAAGGCGGCGGTCAAGATTCCACTCGACGTCATCGTGGGGATTGTCAAGATATTCCTCGACCTCGTGACTGGCCATTGGAGCAAGGCGTGGCACGACCTTCTCGGCATCTTCACCGGTATCGGTAAGACCATCGAGGGCGCGGTGCGTAACGTGTTCGCCAACATCGTCGGCTTCGTCCTTGGCTCGGTGAAGACCCTTCTCGACGCGGGGCTCAAGGCGGGCATGTCCATCATCAACGGAATCGTCAATGGACTCATGGCCGCTTGGCACGGGGTCAACGCATTCTTCGGTGGGATACCCGGCAAGATCGGGGCCTTCTTCGTGGATGCCGCCAAGTGGCTACTCAATGCCGGCGAGCAGCTCATCATGGGACTCATCAAGGGAGCGGTCGAAGCGCCGTTGAAGGGGTTAGAGAAGATCGGCAAGTCCATCATCGGCAAGGTATCTGGCATCTTCCACGTCCTCTCCCCGTCGAAGGACACCGAGTTCATCGGCAAGGGGTTGGTAGACGGGATCACCCAGGGCATGAAAAATACGGCAGCCGATGTGAGTCAGTTCACCAAGGTATTCGACAAGATCATGCCGGCATTGAAACAGCTAACGACTGACATGGCAACGATCTTGAAGAATGGGATGGGTCCGGCCGGACTGGCAGTTGCTGGCTTCGGTACAGCAGTAGTGCAAGGGATTGACAAGGCGCTTACCCCAGCCCTGGCCGAGGTCAAGAAGTTCGGTGTGGAACTAACTAATGACATCGAGACGCCGTTGGTCAAGGCGGTCAAGGCAGTCGGGTCCTTCGGCATCTCATTTCTCAGTGGATTCAAGGCACTTGCTGATGCCCTGGCAATCGCTAAAGCATGGGGTCCACAAATCAAGGGTGCGCTGGGCAACGTCGAGATAAGTGTCAACGAATGTCTGCTCAAGCTGGAGGTTGACGCCCTAACCGCGGGCAAGGCGATCATGCTGGCCCTGGCCAAGGGAATGACCCAGGGAGCTAGCGCCATCAAAACGGCACTTAGTTCCGTGGCAGTGTCTCTTGCTGTTGTCTCATCGGCGGCAGACAAGAGCGGGACGGGACATGCCGAAGTGTCCGCGCTGAAGACGTTGGTCGACAACAACAAGCTCGGGTTCACTCAACTGACCACGGTGAGCCGACTGACGCAGATGCAGTTGTCATCGATCCTTGAGCGCGAGGTCGCTGGGATGACCAGTTTGATTGCCTTGACCCACGGGAGTTTCACCACGCTCACGAACGACATCACCCGCTGCCTTAGCGCGGAGGATGCCACGTTGGTGAGTATGTTGTCGGTGGATCGTTTGGCCTTGAACGAGAGTCGGCAGCAGACGGTATTGCTGAAACGCATTGCATTGGACTTGGAGAAACCGCAGACGGTGGTCGTGAAGCCGACGCCTGGTACTCCTTCAACCGCGACGCCTAAGGCGGGCGCATCCTCCCTAGCATCGGCCATCCTGTGATGAGATCAGTCGACGTGCGCCCAGGTCTTGCGAGCGAGAACACGCTGCACGGCGGACCACGTCACAGAGAAGTGGTCCGCTACGTCCCAACATTGTACATCGGTGTTGGGCCGCGTACTGAAAGCAGGTGGTTCTAATCAACGCGTTCTCGATGCCGGATTACGTCATCACCGGCACGCCAAGTGGTGGCACCGAAGCCGAGGTGACTTTCAATAGCAATACCCCTGACATCTTCGGGTCTTACTATTTCCTTGACGGTGATGTAACCGGGCTCGACTCACCAGATATGCGTATGACAATGCTTACGAAAATCGGCAACGACGTGGACGCCGAAGGCGAGATCCCCGCCGACCTCCACTATCGGGGACGGTCACTGCAATTCAGCCTGTTCGTGGAATGCACTTCGGAGGCAGAGCGCGAGAACTCCAAGCTCCTGCTCGCCCAGGTGGTCAACACATCAGCGGTTACCTTCGTGGTCAACGGAGATGTCCCTAAACAAATGAACTGCGTACGAGCCGGCAACACCAACACCGGCAAGCTCACGATGATCGACCAAGGGCGCACGACCAAGCAGTCAGTTACGCAGCCGTCGCCGGGTGTCGAGTGGGGCGTTCCTGCTGGCACCGACATCTTCCCGTTCCACGCCGATGTCGAGTTGTACGCCCAGGATTCATTCCTCTACGCCGTCACCGCTGTCGTCCTCCCGTTTGAGGACGGCACGATGGACTTCACCAACCCTGGCACCTACCCGAGCATGAACGCTCTCATCACGTTCCTCGGTACCGCGGGTGCTGGCCCCATTGAAATCAGCACACCCGAACGGACGATGACCCTTATCGTGCCCGCGGTTCCGGCTGGTGCTCCTGCTCTCGGGCCGATTCCGAACCTGCTCACCATCGACCTCTATGACAAGTTGATCTACGACACGAGCCTCGGATCACTGTTCGGCAACAGCTACTACCTTCGAGATTTGAGAACGCCCTGGCTCCGAATCCCTACCGGACTAACTGCACTAACGACCTCCCCGCCACAGCCCGGCTCGCTCACCTATCACCCATGCTGGCTCTAGCATGGCGAACCCCGGCCCGTGTCTGATCCGTAAACAGTTGATCTTCGAGGAAGGCGCACGATGGGACTAATCGCAGCCACTCTTGAATCGCTCACCAAGACGATGACTCAGGACATCGCCTTCTCGGAGGCCGAGTTGTGGGTCAGCTTGCACAGCGCCGACCCGGCCGGCACCGGAGCGAACGAGGTCACGACTGGGACCGGAGCCAACGCTCGGCAGCAGCCCGCCTACACCGGCTCAGGGGGGACCGACTCCAACGCGCTCGACACGGTATTCACCCTCGCCGCGGTCACCGTGACGTGGATCGGCTACTGGACGGCGCAGACCGGCGGCACGTTCCTCGGCGGGTTCCCGTTGGTGGGCGAAGGCTGCGTTCTCGCCACCGCGTCCGGCTCGACGTTGCTGACCTGCCCCACTCACGGGCGCTCGGTCAATGACCCCGTCCGGCTCTTCACCCTCCCCGGCTCGGCGGTCAGCGCCATCCCTGCGGGGTTCACCGCCGACACGCTCTACTACGTCGTCGCGGTTGCCAGCGCCAACGTTCTCGAACTTGGTTCCACCATCGGTGGGTCACCCATCACGGCCAGTGGCCCCGGTGGATGTGGCATCTTCCTCGATGAAGGGGTCTACACGGAGACCGGAACTCTCACGTTCCCGATGGGCCTCTTGGCTTACGCGACGAGCTAGCTGATGTTCGCCTACGTCAGCGACAGCACCACGGGCGATGTCTATGTGGTCGACCTCAGCAGCGATGAGATGGTCGCCATCATCCCCATCACCGGCGGGGACGCCTTTGGCACCGCTGCGACCCCCGACGGATCCAAGGTCTATGCCAGTTCATTGAGCGGAGGCACGGTGACCCCCATTGTCACCGCCACCAATATCGCGGGGACGCCCATCACCGGGTTCACCTACCCAGCCTTTATCGCCGCCAGCCCCGATGGCTCGACCATGTGGGTGTCAGACTACCTAGCTGGGTCGGTCACGCCCATCGACGTTGCCACCGACATCGCCGGAAGTCCGGTCACCGTGGGCACCCAGCCGTCCGCGTTGGCCATTACCCCGGACGGGACGAAGTTGTATGTCTGTAACTCGGGCGACGGCACAGTGACCCCGGTTACCTTGCCTGCGACTCCCAGTTCACCCATCACCGTCGGGTCCACACCATTCGGCATTGCCATTACCCCGGACGGGACGCAGGCATTGGTGTCCAATGGCGATGGCACCGTGACAGTCATCACTGTGACCGATGACACCGTGGCCGCCACCTGGACCGTGGGCGGCACCGGGCCAATCACCGCCATCGCCATCACTCCCGATGGGTCAACGGCGTATGTGGCCTACAGCGGAGGCAACGTCTACCCGGTCGATATCTCTACCGGCACTCCGGGCACCCCCATCGACGTCGCCACTCCGGGCTACGGCATCGCCATCGACCCGACCGGGACCACGCTGTACGTCCCGAACGGCGGGAGTGGCATCACGCCAATCGACATCGCCACCAACACCGCCGGGACGCCAATTCCGGTGACGGGTTCTTCTTCGCTGGTAACCATCGCGCTGGCGGTGGCGGCTCCGGTGGCTCTGACCCGTTCACTGACGACGACGGTGGTGGCCGGTCCACCACCCCGGCTCGGTGCTCGTCTCACACCGACTCGTCCGACTCTCGTCCCTGGCCCGTTCGGCAACCACGAGTACGAGGTCATCTGCTGCGACAAGTACGGTATCGCCACGTCGGTTATCCCTTCCGCGGTGGTAACGGAAATCGACTACGAACTCGACAGCATCGGCGCGGCGACTATCGACATCGACATCGAGGACGTTCACGCCCAGTTGTATCTGCCGATGTCGTCAATCCCCGGCGTGGTCGAGATCCAGATTTGGCGGGACCAGGCGCTCATCTGGTGGGGCTGGCCGACCGGGGCGACATGGGACGCAGTGCAGGTCCATCTCTCTTGTCAGGGGTTGTTGTGGCCGTTGAGCCGCCGGGAGTTCGGACCCGGCTTCCGGCACTATCTCGTCAATCCACAGTTCGAGATGGGACTGGCCGACTGGGTCGCGGTGAACTGCCTCGCCTTCGTCGACCCGATTACCAGATACGTCGGTAAGCAGGCCGCTCGGTTGTTCAACGGCACGGTCGGCGCCGACGCCTTCTTGGAGCAGGACTTCGTCGTGGACTGCACCGACATCCCCAGTGGGTTGGCCTTTTCCCTCTCCGCCTATTTCTACATCGACGCGAACTATCCCTCGACGGGAACCGCGCTCGGTGCCCGAGGCCTGTTTGTTGAAGACAGCAACGGCGTTACCTACGCCATCTCCATTGACACCGATACGCCGTACAACACCTGGACTCCGATCGCCATCACTAGCGCTAGTTCCGGTCCCGCCTTCGTAGCTGTCGGCGGTGAGGTGACCACCTACAATGTCCGCCTCTACTGCCCGGAGGGGTCGATCGTTTGGGACGCGGTCAACCTGAGCGTGTTCGAGAACGTGTCCAGTCCGCCGGCCTCTCCTCCTGCCACCGCTTGGGACGTGGCTGACATCATGGAAGCCGTTTTCGCCGCGGCACAGAGTAGTCAGTGGGGACAGAGTGACCTCAACTACTTCTTCTGGGCGGCGCCCACTGGTGTACTCCAGAACGTGGTCTACGACGTGACGCAGAGTGAGGTCATTCTCGACGCTCTTAACGTGTTCCCTTCCACGGGTGTGTGCGATTTTGAGATGATCTGGGATGACACCGGACACTTCCGGGGCATGGTCGTCTCTACCCCATCTCAGGGTTCGGTCAAATACAACAACGTCCTCGACGTCTCCGTCAACACCACGACGACGCTGGCCGGCGCGGTAGATGGAACGCAGGTCGGCACTAGACAGCGAGTGCTCGGACAGGGGTCCGGGCCTTCCCAGGACACCGGGTATGCAGAGTTTGCCAGCTATCTCGGCGGGCGCGTGGTCTACGACGCCGCTCTGGTTTCGGGGTCCGCCGTCATCGACAGTGCCACGATCAACTTCACCGCCGACGACGTGGGCGTCAACTGCTACTCGCTCAATGGTGGACTCCCTCCCAATACCTTTATCGTGTCAGTCACGAGTGCGACGGAAGCCGTGATGAGCAACACCGCTCTACTGACTCTCCCGGCGGAAACCTTCGGGGTTGGCGGTATCACCCTCGACACGTCGACCTCGGCGATTGCGGGTCAGGAGCTCGGGGTCCTCCAGCAATTCGCAGAAAGTCTCCTCATCCAACAGATGGCGTCGCAAGTCCTCCCGGCCCCGAAGGTACGGGCCGATGGGCCGAATGGGATGTTCGGGTTGGTGCAGGTGGGCGATGTCATCCCCGTTAGCGCTGACTACGGGTGGTTGCAGATCCCGCCGACCATGATGAGGATTGCCAAGCTCGCCCTCTACCCGCCGACCGAAGAGTTGGAGTTCACCCTGATGCCGCTCAACACTTGGGTGACTCCGTCGTGACGTCGACCGGACCCGCGCCGCCGACAGGACCGCGCAATCTCCCGTCGATCAACCTGGCCGCGATCAAAGCCCGGCTCCAGAGCTTCGACAAGCGGATCAAGTATATCGAGAAGAACCGCACCCCGGCCCCGATCCCGATGGGCAAGGTTGCTGACGCCTCACAGATGCAAAGAGCGCAGGCCGGGCACGCCGCCGTCCTCAGCCCGATCAATGACGCGGTCACCGGCAGCTACCAGCCCAGCCCCGTACTCGCCACGTTGCTCTTCAACATGCCCGGCGCCCTCACCCTCGCGACCTCGGACCCGATGCATTCCCGGTATGTCGCCAATATCGTCGGGGTAGCGGCGGACCTCACCACGTTCGCATCAGACGTGACTTTTGAGGTGCTGGTCAACGGATCGTCGATCCAAACCGTGACTATGACGGGCGCAGCGACCGGCCTCGTTCCCATTACCGCGCACACACCGCTCAATCCCTACACCGATTTGGTCACAGTACAAACCACCGATATCGGCACCGACAACCTTGGCCTGGTGGTGCATGTGGAGTTGGCTGTCGATCCTCAGAACCCGCCACCGGGTTAGTGCCGATCTACGCCGTCACTCCCATTGACATCGCCAGCGCCACCGCTGGCCCGCCGATCACTGGGTTTACTTATCCCCTCAACATTCGGATTACCCCGGACGGAAGCCGTGCCTACATCTCCGACTCCCCTGGCGTCACGCCAATGGAGTTGCCTTCCCATGCCCTGGATTCCCCCGTGTCTCCTGTCTCTACCCCAGTCAACGGCATCGCCATCGCACCAGATGGGAGCCGCGCCTATGTCGGGGGCAACGCTTACTATAACGAAGTCGATGTCGCCATCCCAGCTGACACGACTAACTCGGTTCCTGGGTTCATACAGGCAGTCGGGCCCGTTGCTTTCACCCCGGACAGTTCCAAGGCTTACGTCTGTATCCCTAGCGCTGAGTCAGTGCAGCCCGTCGATGTCGCCACCCGGACGCCCGGAGCACAGATCATTCTCCCCGGTGCAGACCCGAACCCTATTGCCGTGGCTGTTGAGCCGACTGGGACCACTGCCTATGTCCTCGACTACAACAGCGGGACGCTCGACCCCATTGACATCGCCACCGACACGCTCGGGACCGCGATCAACGTGGGCAGCTACCCCGTTTACTTCGTCATCACGCCGGATGGGACGACCGCCTGGGTGATGAATGTGCCGCCAGGGTTTCTCACCACGTCACTGGTGCCCGTTGACCTCGGCACCACTACGGTCGGTACTCCGATCCCGTTCACTTTCGGGGAGCCGAGTAATAGCTGGGCCATCACCCCGGACGGCGCTCACCTCTACATCGGGGATCAGACGAATGGGAGAGTCGTGCCCTTCGACATTGCATCGAGCACTTACGGAACCCCAATCCTCGTTACTGGGTACCCCTTTGATGTCGCCATCACCCCGGACGGCGCCACCGCTTACGTGACCCGCACCGTCGTCCCGACGGCCACCGCCCCGCCGTGGGTGCTCGGGCACGTGGCGTGGTGAGCTAGAGCCATGCCCATCTATGGCGGCATCACCCCCATCTCGATCCCCGGCGAGGTCGTGGCCAATCCGGTCGCGGTCACGTTGGCCTACACCTACGGCGCCATCGCCATCAGCCCGGACGGGACTACCGCCTACGTTGTGGCCTACGGGACGGGCGGCTCTTACGTGATCCCGGTCGCCCTTCCCAGTGGGGTTGCTGAGCCACCGATCTTCATTTCCGAGCCGGGCGGCGACATTGGAGACATTGCAATCTCCCCTGACGGGTCGACGCTTTATATAACAGCGCCTGGGGTCTATCCCGGCATCATCGTCGTGCTCCATCTCCTTCTGGATGCGGTGTCCTCATTCACGGTAGCGGGTGCAACCTCGACCGAATCCATTGTTATCACTCCCGACGGGGGCACGGCCTACATAACGGACTCAGGAGGCGGGGCCATAATCGCCGTCGACCTTGCCACGACTATCGGAACGTCGCTGGCGGTGGACGGTCAGGCTCTCGTTATCAGCCCCGACGGATCCACGCTGTACGTGGCATCTGCCAACAACGTGGCGGTGGTGGACATCGCCACTGACACCGTGACGACCACCATTGATGTCTACGATGGCGGGGTTTACATCACCGCCATCGCCATCACTCCCGACGGGAGCACGGCGTATGTGACTCCCAGCACCGGGGGAGGCGCAGAAGCCATAGACTTGGGTACCAACACCATCATTGGCCCGGTCGCAGGAGGGTTCCTCCCTGGCGGTGTCACGGGGTTGCTGTGTAACGACTCCACCCTGTTCGCTTCCACCTCTGGCGACGCCATCCTTCCCACTGCGGACATATCCACGAACACTGTCGGGGCAACGGTTGATATGGGATCGGGTGCAGCCGTTGGACCGATGGCACTCTCTCTTGACGGGACCACGCTGTACGTCATCTGTCAGGCCAGAGTGTTCGTGTCCCCGCTCAGCCCCACCAACGGCCCGACGACGGGAGCTACTGCCGTCACCGTGAATGGGTCCGGGTTCTACCGTGTGAGCAGCGTCACGTTCGGGGCCGTCCCCGCGGCCTCCTTTACCATTGTCACGCCCGAGACTGAGATCCTCGCGGTGTCCCCGCCGGGGACCGGAGCCGTGGAAGTGGTCGTGGAAACGCCGTGGGGTCCGAGCGGCCCCGTGGGGACTAACTCCGACGAGTTCACCTACACCGCTCCTCCTGGAGCCTGGACTGTGGGAATGATCCCGTGAATCGCCTTCCGGCACGGCTAGCATCGCAGCCAACACTCCCACGAGAGAGGATTCCCCCCATGGACGATGACATCGAAACAGCCGAGCCAGATGATGAGACTCCGGTCGAGGAGACTCCCGACGCTCCCACTCCCGAGCCGGAGCTCGACCAGCCCGCAGGGAGCGACCAGCCCGCCCAACCGGGGCAGAGCGTTGACGACGACGAGGCCGGCGTGCAACCTGAACCGACGCCTGTCGGGCACGGAATCGTGCAGGATAACGTGACTCAGGAAGGCGTGCAGACTACCAAGACGGCGGACGGCACGGTCACCGGGGAGACAACCGCGGACGACCTTGCCTCCTAGCCTGGTCACAGTCACCCACGCCTGGGAGTTGGCCGACGGCAGTACGCCCAATGGGTCCGTTCAATTCTCCCTGAACATCCAGTCGGAGGGCGCACAAGGAACGACGGTCGACACTGGCCCGATCATCGCCGAGTTGGTCAATGGCGCCATCTCTCAACCGCTGGTAGCCAATGTCGATGAAAACGCCGACCCCGATGGGAGTTGGTATTGGGTTGAGGAATCGGTCATCGGCTCGGTGCCGGTCGCCTATCCAGTGACGATCACGCCCGATGGCCCGACGGATCTTCACGCGCTCCGCGAGATTTCCTGATCGGACGGGCCAGGTCATCCACGATTGCTGAGAGTGTGCTATGTAGGCTACGGCGCATGACCGACACCTCTACCCCGGCCCGCGTCCCAGGTTTACGAGGACGGCTGCCCGCGGTCTTCCCCCCCGAGTTGCAGACGATGGCTGCGTACCTGGTCACGCCACTCCCGACGCCGAAATACCCGATCGACGTTTCGGGCGGCGCCACATTTGCGATGGACGGTAACGGCCCAGATCCAACCTTGACGGTCAACGGTGGCAACCCGTGCGGTGACTGTGGATTCGCCGGCATGAGTCACAAGCGCACCGCCGACGCGGCCTGCGGCCACGAAGCCTCGTTCGTACCCGACACTTCTGATGAGGTCGTGACTGAGTACCTGGCCTTTGACAACGGACAGGATCAGGGCGTGGTCGTGAGCGCCATGATGAACGCTTGGTTCTCGTCAGGGTTCTTCGGTCAGAAGATCGCCGGATACGTGCCGATCCGTGTGTCGGACATCGACGCGGCGCTCGGTGTATTCGGCGCCATCATCTGTGGCGTCAATCTCACTGACGATGCCGACCAACTGTTCAGCGAGGGCCTGCCGTGGACGGTAGCGAACGGCGAAGTCCCCGACCCGAACGAAGGGCATGTGATCGTCAAGGTTCGCTCAACCGTTGACGAGGACACATATGTCACCTGGGGCGCGCTTCAACCGGCCACGAAGGAATGGAGCGCAGCCTGCATCGAGGAAGCGTGGGGGGTAGTTGACTCGCAGATGGCAGCCAACGCGCAGATGAACTTGACCGCGCTGCTCAACGACATCCGTTCCATCGGTGGCGGACAAGTGCAAGCTCCGGCTCCGGTGTCGAATGGTGCTCCCCCGGCACCGGGGCCGGTCGTTGCGATTGAAGATGCAATCGAGCACGAGGCCGAGACGGTCATCCACGATGTCGAGCAGTTCGCCGAGGATGAGATCGCCAAGATCGAGCACAAGCTCCCGTGATGCCCGAGGCCGCTTGGCAGTTGGACGCGGCCTGTCGGCACATCGACCCTGACGCATTCTTTACGAACCGGGGCGAGCACCCGAGTCCAGTTGCCCTAGAAGCCTGCGCCCACTGCCCTGTCTCTGATCCTTGCTTGGATCACGCCCTTCGCCACGAAACCCACGGTCTGTGGGCCGGCACGTCCGAGCGAGAACGGCGACGGATGCGACGGGCACTTGGCATCCGAGTTCACAAGCCGAGGTCGTATCTCGGAACGGTGACGGAGATTCGCAAGGAGCGGGCGCTGTGCTCGTAACTGCCCTGCCCGGATTCATCGTCGATTTAAGCTCGAACAACACTCACCCAATTGACTACGCCGCCGCCAAGGCAGCCGGTGTCATCGCCGCCATCATCAAGGCCACGGACGGGACGGGGTATACCAACCCCTACTTCGCCGAGGACGCTGCGGGCTTTGAGGCGGTCGGGGTCCCGGTCCTTGCCTACCACTTCGCCGAATTCACCGACGCTGCCGCCGAAGCCACCCACTTTGTCTCGGTCGCCGGCTCACGGGCCCGGGTGCTCGACAGCGAGACCAACACCGATGTCGCCTGGCAGAACGCCTTCCTGGCCGCGCTCAATCTCCCCGCCGACGAGGAGATGGACTACGGCTCGGCATCGACTCTCCCGCAGTCGGGCATCCGAGCCCTTCTGTGGCCGGCGAGCTACGGGAAGAACTACGGGTTCGGGGACTGTTGGCAGTTTACCGAAACTCAGTCAGTGAACGGTATCCACGGCAACGTGGACGCCTCGGAATGGATCGGAAGCCAAGCTGACTTCGATGCCCTGTTCAATATCGCAGCACCGCCCGCGCCGCAGAAAGTAGGAACCGACATGGCCTTTGAAGACCCGACCGGCGGTATCGCCGTCGTCCGCCCAAACGGAGGGGTGTACAACTTCTTCGGTTCCCAGTACCACGGGTCGCTAGGGCAGATCAATCCAGCCCTGCCGCCCGGTGGCACTAACGCCGCGACGCCCGCCGCACCCATCGTGGGAGGTGCCTATACGAAGACGGGCGCCGGCTACTGGCTGGTCGGGTCGGATGGCGGGATCTTCGCCTTCGGAGACGCTGGCTTTCACGGGTCGAGTCCCGGTAACCCGGCGTGGATCAAGCCCGTCGTGGGCATCGCCCGAGATGACCGATACCAGAACGGTTACATCATCGTGGCTGATGACGGTGCCTCGGAGCCGGAACTGTACGCGTGCAATGAGATCAACAATTACGCGGCTGAACTGGTGGTCAGCTAGTGCATTGGCTGTGGTCATTTTGGTATGGGTACATGTGGCCGTCGCTCAAGGGAAATGGCCCCGAGGCGGCGGCGCAAACTGTCGTCTATGGCGCCATCGCTATCATCTTCGTACCCGCGGTGCGCCGGTTCATCAAGCGTGAACTGGGCAAAATCCATGCCAAGATCGATCAGGCGCATCAAGCCTTGCAAGCGCACCATGACCAAGACGTCGCCGAGCGTGCCGAACTCAAGCGACATCTGGCGCACATCATCTCTAATACCCCCGGCATTCCTGACCTGCCGCCTGTCGGAGAGCTGGATGCAATCCCGTTCACGTTCGGGAAGGCCCGACCGCCTGATCCACCGGCACCGGTCAAAGCTAAGAAGAAGTCCGCTGCCAAAAAGCTTGTACGACCGACCTCGAAGCCTCGGGTCAAGAAGAAGGCCTAGTCCACCCACCAACGAAGGAGCCACTATGACCAAGCTCGGGACCACACCCAGCGCCGCGACCCTGCCTACCTGGACCGACGCGGCCAGCGTCACGTCCTATCTGACCTCATTCGCAACGGGCGCCGTCGCTCTCATCGTCGCTCTCCACCCCGGTTGGCGCGAGCCCGCGGTTGTGCAGTCGGTTATCCCTGCCGTCGGGCTGCTGATTGCCGGCGGTGCTCAGGTGTTCAACCTCGTCACCCACCGCTCCGCGCAGAAGGCTGCCATCGTCTCTCAGGGCGTTGTCGCTGCTGCTGTCGGCGCCAAGGCACCGTGACCGCACCACTTTGGCGCCCGTGCCCCCACGGAGACACGGCGTGCCCCTGCCAGGACGTGATCGACGGTCGGCGTGACCCGTGCCACTACGAAGGACCCGACCCGATGCGCTGCCCGACCACTGGAATCATCGGCTGCACGGAATGTGAGGGGGAAGAATGAGCGCGCCGCTTGACAGGTTGGAGCGACCAGGGTGACCCTCGGGGTCCTTATTGCTCTATTGGCCGGGACCGTAATCCCGGCACTCACCGCGGCGGTGACTCGTGAAACCGCCAGCGCGAGGATGAAGGCAGCGATAGCTGCGGTGTTCTCAGTCTCGGCCGGAGCGGTCGCCACCGTCGCTACCACCCCGCCGCGAGGGACCTCGCAATGGGAGCAGTTGGTCGGCACCATCCTGCTCGCTTGGGTAGCCAGTGCCAGTGCCTACAGTTTCGGGTGGAAGCCGACCGGTGCAGTGAAGGTCATCGTCCGGGCGACTGCCGGATTCGGCATTGGACCTCGGAGTGATACCGGATAATCCGGCCAGGGCACCGGCCTCCGGTGGGGGACCGAGCGACGCGACGACTTCGCATTTGCTGTGAGTCAAGCGCCAGAAGCGCACCCACCACCCACCCGTTCTCGCGTATGCTGGCCTTCTCCTCGCCGCGCCGCTACGTGGCGAGTGGAAGCGGGCGTCATGTCCCTAGCTTCCCTTGTTGGACATTGGCCGGGGCCTCTTCTCGAATTGGGGTCCCGGCCAGTGTCTTTTCGGTCCCGCCCCTTCGCCGGATAGGATGCTATACTCCTGTCCCAACAAGGAGAACCACATGGCCGAACCATCCCGCCGACGAATCTTCCTCTCGCCCTGGCCCTGGGCCGTGCTCGCCGTCCTCGGAGGCGCTGCCTTTCTTACGACCCACGCCTGGTACCGCTGGGTGGACCTGCTGCTCATGATCGAGGGCGCCGTGTTCTTCGCTGTCTTCGCCAGTCGACGGTGGATGTCGTGAGCCGCCTATGGACCGGGCTCCTCTGGCTACCGGCGCCAACCGTTGACGGCCGCACGATTCGGCGAGGCGCTCTCCGCTTCGACGGACGAGCGCGGTTGATGGCGATGATCGGCCAGGAGGCGCTCACTGTAGGAGCCATCACCAACGTGTGGCAGGTCCAAGGCGCCGGGATGGCAGTGGGATGGGCCGATGACTCAGTGGCACCCGGCGTATACCAGATCGGCATCGACGTCGCCGAAGCGGAAACGGAGATCACTGGATGGGAGAACTGGCGTCAGGGTTCGCCGGGGCCAGATGTGATTGAGATGACCATCAATAGCGGGCAACTGCGAGCCGTGACCATCTTGGCCCCCGGAGGGATACCCGCGTGGCCGGGAGCAGAGATCCGGGTCCACGAGGTCAAGATATGACTGACCACCTCGACCCCACCCCTGACGCCGTGGCGACCTTCGGCCAATGGTGTCGCGACAACGGCTTCGACCCCGTCAGCCGTACATATTCTCCCGACCCGACCGAGGCGCTCGACCCCGATATAAGCCCAGGTCAGGTGCCTGTCACACCTCGTCCGTAATGTCTCATCTATACCAACCAAACAAGGAGAGAAGCACATGAACGTTGTGGCCGTGATCGAAGACGGAGAGGTGAAGTCATGACCATCGAAGACACCATCGGAACCATCACCAAGCACGCTGACATCGTGCTCGACGACACCCTGACCACTCCCCGCGAGGTGTGGCTAGAGAAACGCCGGGAGGGGATTGGCGGCTCTGATGCCGCAGCATCTCTCGGGCTGAATCCCTGGAAGTCCCCTTATGCCCTCTTCGAGGACAAAGCCCATGGAATCGCTAGTGATGAGGACAACGAGCGGATGGAGTGGGGCCGTCGCCTGGAGGCTCCAATCGTCCAGGCATACGGGGAGCGGACCTCCACCGAGGTCAGTCCTTACCCGGTCATGCTTCGCTCCAAGGACTACCCGTGGATGCAGGTCAACCTGGATGCCGTCGGTACCGACCTCGCGGTCGAGGCCAAGAACGTCGGCCTACGGATGGCCGGCGAATGGAACGACGGCGCGGTGCCTGACCACTACATGCTCCAGGGAATGCACGAACTGGCGGTCACCGGATTGCCGATGGTCGTGTTCGCCGTTCTCATCGGAGGCCAGGAACTGCGGCTCATCGAAGTGGAGCGGAACGAGACTCTCATCGACGACGTGATCGAGCAGGAGAAGCGGTTTTGGGATCTAGTGGAATCTGACACCGCTCCCGGCATCGACGGCACCGCATCCACCGCCGAGGCGCTGAAGCTCCGCTATCCCCTTCCCGAGCCAGGGGCTGAAGTCGAGTTAATCCCCGAGGAGATCCTGCCTCTTATCGAAACCCGAGCCAGGCTCAAGATCGCGGAGAAGCAGGCGAAGGAGGATCTCGTCAGCATCGAGAATGGCATCAAGGCGATGTTGGGAAATGCCGAGATCGGCACAGTAAACGGCATCGCCGTCGTCAGTTGGAAACGAGTCGAGCGCGCGGGATACACCGTCGCGCCGACTGAGTACCGCACTATCCGAGTTCCATCCAACAAGAAGGGCAAGTAACCACATGACCACCACCACCCAAGGCACCACCACCGACCTCGCCCAGCGAGTTGCAGAGAAGGGAGCCGCGCCTCTCGCGGTCGGCAAGACCATCCAGCAGGAGATCCGCGAGTTGGAGCCACAGTTCAAAGCCGGGCTGGCCGGGATGATCGACCCGCAGCGGTTCATGCGAATCATATTTACCGAGCTACGCAACAAGCCGGACCTTCTGGAATGCACGCGGGAATCCGTCCTCGGAGCCGTCATGCAGAGCGCGCAGCTTGGTCTGGAATTCGGCCCGTTGCAGCACGCCTACCTTGTCCCGTTCCGCAATCACGGCACCCTGGAATGCCAGTTCATGATCGGATACCGGGGCTACATAGATTTGGCCCGTCGAAGCGGTGAGGTCAAGGACATCGTGGCCGTCGAGGTCTACCAGAACGACGAGTTTGATTTCTACCGCGATGAGAACGGCGACCATCTCATGCATCGCCCTCTGCTCGAAGGTGACCGAGGAGCGATCACCCATTACTACGGGCGGGTCATCTATACCAACGGTGGTAACCACGTCCACGCGATGACGCTGGCCGACATCGACGAGCGCCGGCAACGGTCGGCTACCGCCAACTCCAGCCGCTCGCCGTGGAAAAGTGACCCGATTCCGATGAGCCGCAAGACCGTGATTAGGGCTCTGGTGCCGTGGCTCCCGTTGACCACCGAGGTCGCCGAACGCATCGGATCGGACGAGGCCGTCGTTCGCTACCGCCCGCAGCAGAGTGAGGATCTCGGGATTGAGTTTCCCGACGCGGTTGCCTTGGAATCTCAGGTCAGACAGGGGGTCGGAGCCGTCAAGTCCGATGAGCGGGAGGACGCTGAGGAGCAGATGGAAGCACTGCTCACCGAAGCTGCCGACCGCAAGCAGGCCGAGCGGTGGCTCGTCGCGACCCACGGCTCGCTCCCCAATCTGGACGACGCACACCTGGCGGCGGCGATCGACGGGCTGAAGGTGTGGCTCGACGAACCCGCTGAGGGTGCCTCGGATGCCCCGACGGAGGAATCCCGCTCGACAGGGACTGTAACGCCCCCAGTGGACGCTGAGGCCCGCCCAGTGGAATCTGAGGCCAAAGACAAGGGCAAGGGCAAGCTCGACATCCTCGCCGCCGAGGCCGTGAGGCTGGTGACGGGGATGAAGGGTCCACAGGTCAAGTCGACCCTCGCCCAGTTCCGCACCGAGGACGACCCGCCCGTACCCATCGAGGTCGGTGGTCAGAAGTCTCTGCTCATCACCATCCTTGAGCGGGAACTGCGGGCGGAAAACCCCGCGGTTAGGGATTTATTTTGAGCGCGGCCCGCTGGTACGAGCAGTCGATGTGCGGGTTCGATCTTGAATCCACTTCTGTCAATCCCTTCTCTGCCCGCCCCTGTTCTTATGGCCTCGTCCTAGTTGAACCCGGCCGGGTCAGGATCGATTCACGAATCGTGAATCCCGATATGCCGATCCCGCCGGAGGCCACGGAGATCCACGGCATCACCGACAAGGAGGCTGGCGAAGGGATGCCGCTGGACGAAGCCATCGAGTATCTGGTGGCGAAGATCAAACGACTGACCCGCGAGGGAATCCCCATCGTCACGATGAACGGTTCCTATGATGCGACGATCATCGAGAGCCAGGCCAAGCGGCTCGGGTTGCCGACGCTCATGGACGACTTCTGGGACGGCCCGATGCTCGACCTGTTCGTGCTCGACCGTCACGTCGACAAGTGGAGGAAGGGCAAACGCAAACTCGCCGACCTCTGCGAGCACTACGGAGTGAAGCCCGAGGAACTCCACGACGCCGCCAGCGACGCCCTCGGGTCTGTCCTCTGCGTCCAGGCCCTCGCGGCCAAGTACCCGAACATCGCCCGCTACGAACCCGCCGATCTCCATCGGCTCCAGGTCAAGTGGCGATGCGAGCAGCAGGAGAGCCTCAGCGAGTATCTCGTCAGCAGTGGCGAGCCGGCGATATCTCCGGGGGAGATGAGCTGGCCGATTCAGACCCAGCCGGAGCCGGTCCAATGACCCGCCGCTTTCTGCCGGGTCCAGACCCTAGGTCTAGTGGTTACCACCGGACCCCTCCCCCGGAAGGCTTAGAAACGCCCACAGCGACCTCTCAAGCGAACCCACGCCCGTCCCTGGTG
>Ga0182024_10001113_pt1 | contig 69707 bp, 52 predicted proteins | sample P32metaG_FD_120480 | JGI IMG/M metagenome (GOLD analysis project Ga0182024, IMG submission 120480) | Permafrost microbial communities from Stordalen Mire, Sweden - P3-2 metaG (Illumina Assembly) | ecosystem: Environmental > Terrestrial > Soil > Wetlands > Permafrost | place: Sweden: Stordalen...
CTTTCATAACTTGTTGTCTATCTGATCCGGAGAGGTGCCTGAGTGGCCGAAAGGGACGGTTTGCTAAACCGTTGTACGGGTAAAACCGTACCGGGGGTTCGAATCCCCCTCTCTCCGCCAGTTTGAGATATTCGTCCTGGCGGGCGATTGTCCTTTCAGTTGTCTACTTGCCTTGGTTTCTTGGTAATCAGGTGAAATTAGGGTCTCGCCTTGTTGGCAGCCCGAGCATTGCGGCGGCTCTCCCGCACATGCCAATCGATAAATTCTCCGTGCCAGTCTGGTATGTCCCCTCAAGTTCTGCGCTGGTCACGATACCGCGAGCCACGGCGACGCCATGCAACTATTGGTACCAATAAGTACACCCAGGATACCTTTTGTATCCCATAATAATTGATTGATTCGCCAGCTATGAGTTTTGAGGTATGGGCGCCTTCCTTCTCAGCCAAAACTCCATCGCGCCCTCACCTTCCTTCAGAAGATCACGTCGTTCTTTTTCGACTGTGTAGTCCCGAAAATACCCCGCCAATTCATCCCGCGCGTAAAACGCGTAAAATCGGCTGCCTCCCAATTTTTCTTTCGCGGCGGGACCGCCCGGATAGCCGTCACGAGGCGTCTCGATAAAGCGTTCGCCAACCCCGAGCTTTAGATTCAGAAATAACACGCCGTCCGGGTTAAGCAGGTCGTGAAAATCTTTGAGGCACAGAGGAAACTCGGACTTCGTCAGGTGGTAGAGGCAAGCACACGCCCAAATTCCATCGAACCTTTGCTTTATCGTCTGCGTATTTCGCAAATCGAGCCGATGATACACCCCCGCCGGATCGGAGGCGCGAGCGAGTGAGAGCATTCCCTCCGAGAGGTCAAAGGAAACCACATGCGCACCGAGAATGTGAAGATAGCGCGAGTCACGACCCTCCCCGCAACCAGCAACGAGCACAGTCTTGCCGCGCAGCCGGGAATAGAATTCGCGCATGGAATCTTCCAACCAAGCCCTGTGTTCTGACGTCGCGATCACATGGTAATCGGTCGCAATCTGGTCGTAAGTTTCAATAGTGCGCGCGGTGTGGTCCATATATACTCTTATCTCATATCGATCCACAGCCTATTCTAGATTCATGTTTATGCCGCACAAAAGTTGGCATATTGGATTCCCTACCGATGGCAAACAGCGAGTTAGATTGGCGGTGGGGGTGAACAGTTGTTAACCACTATAACGGAGGAACCCGGAGGCGAAGCGCAGGCGGTTCATCGGTAGCCGATCCTCGCGCGATGGATTGCGCTCCCATCACCAACCACCCCATTTTCTCGTTCTCGTCTCAAAACCCCGATTCTGCCCCCCCCATGAAAATCACGCTCCTCGGAGCCGCCGGCGGTGAAGTCACCGGCTCCTGCTACCACGTCGAAACGTCCCAGGCCAACCTCCTCGTGGATTGCGGCCTGTTCCAAGGCGGCCCCACCGAACGTGCGCTCAATGTCGCCCCGCTCGGGGCGGAAGCGGCCCATTTGACCGCGGTCGTCCTGACCCATGCCCACCTCGATCATACCGGCCGCCTCCCGCTGCTCGGCAAAAACGGGTTCCGCGGGCCGATTTACGCCACCCCCGCGACCATCGAAATGACCGCCCTGGTGCTACGCGATGCCGCGAAGATCCAGGCCCAGGATGCGGCTCGTCATGCGGAACACCCCAAGCCGGGCGGCGCGCCGCCCCCTCCCCCCCTCTATTCCATCGGGGACGTGGAGAAGATCCTCGGGCAGCTAAAACCGGTGCCCTACAATTCCGCGGTCGCGGTCGCTCCCGGCGTGCAGGCGCGCTGGGTCGAGGCCGGGCACATGCTGGGCTCGGCGAGCATCCAACTCTTGGTCGACGAGGGCGGCGCCCGCCGCCGGGTCGCCTTTTCCGGCGACCTCGGCCAAAAAAATCCGCCGATCCTCCGCACGGCCGAGCCCTTCGAGGAGGCGGACCTTCTGTTCCTCGAATCCACCTACGGCGACCGCGACCACCAGCCCTTCGCCGCCACCGTCGAGCAGCTCATCGCAATTTTGCGGGTGGCCGAGGCGGGCCGCGGCAAAGTGCTCGTGCCCACCTTCGCCATCGGCCGGGCCCAGCTCCTGACCGCCCTCCTCGCCTGGAGTTTTCGCCAGCACCGGCTGAAGCTCCTCCCGGTCTTTCTCGACAGCCCCATGGCCATCGAGGCGGGAAACATCTACGACCGTCATCCGGAGCTTTACGACGACGAGATGATCGCCTTCCTAAAGGAGCGGCCGCTGTGGCGGGATCTCACCACCATGCGCATGACCTGCACGCCGGAAGAATCGCGCCAGATCAATTCCACGCCCGGCCCCTGCCTGGTGATGGCCGGGTCGGGCATGTGCACCGCCGGCCGGATTGTCCACCACCTGCGGCTCAATCTGGCCCGGCCGGAGGCCCATGTGCTGATCGCCGGCTTTCAGGGCCGGGGCACGCTCGGCCGGCAGTTGGTCGATGGCGCCAAGACGGTGGTGATCTTCGGGGAGACGATCCCGGTGCGGGCCCAAATCCATACCCTCGGCGGCTTCAGCGCCCACGCCGGCCAAACCGACCTCCTGGCATGGTTCAGCGCCCTCGCGCCCTCCCGGCCGCGCGTCGCCTTGACCCATGGCGAGGACGGACCGCGCCAGGCGCTGAGCCGGCTCATCTCCTCCCGGCATGAGCTGACCCCGGTCCTGCCCGCTCAGGGGGAGAGCCTGACGCTTTGACCGGGGCGCAAAAGCGCTACTGCACCTTGAACTCGAAGGGCACTTCGGCCTGCGTCGTCACGGACTTGCCCCCGACGGTCGGCTTTTCGAATCGCCACGAAGCCACGGCCTGGATCGCGGCATAGGCGAAGGCCGGATCGGTCGCCGATATCACCCGCGGAATGCGCGCCCGCCCCTCCTCGTCGATCACCACGTCGATCAGGGCGGATCCCTGTTGCGCATTGCCGTATTGGGATGAGGGGAAAACCGGCCCGCGGGTTGAGAGCGGATGCAGGGGATGATCGAGCGTCGCCGCGCTGACCAGAGTCTCCGGGCGCTGGGTGATTTTCTTCACCAAGTAGAAATCACGATCGGCCAGGTCATCACCCGGTCGATTGGCGATATCGGACAAATTTATCATGTCGCGGTAAAAATGAATCTCCCGGGTCATCACCGTTTGGGTCGGACGGCCCTGCTTCAGCGCCGGGTCGAAGCGGAAGGTGTCCACGGCGGCCGTTAGGGCCAGGCCAAATTCCGGCCGCGATGCCGAAATAACTTTGATGCCCCGGACTTGGCCCCGCGCACTGATGATGAAGGCGACCAGGGCGTCGCCTTCCACGCCGTCGCGCAGCAGCGCGTACGGATAAACCGGGTCGGCCACGCCGCGGATGATCGGCGGCGTATCATACCGGAATTCCGGCGGCAGCTTGGACTGCTCGCCACCCTCCACGCTAAAGGCGTCGCTGGATCCGCCGTAGTTGATTTCAAATACCATGGGAACCTGCATGTGGGTATTCACCGCCTTGTCGTCCTTGGTCCCCGGCTTGAACTTCCATTGGCTCACGGCCGCGACCGCCGACTCGTCGAAGCCCGGATTGTTCGACTGCATTACGACGGCATTTTGCACGTCCCCGTGCACGTCCACCACAAAATCGACGAGCACCACGCCCCGCAGGCGGCTGGACAGCATTCCGACGGGATACACCGGGCGCACCTGCTTGATCGCAACCGGCGGGATCATTTTGGCGCGGGTGTCAGTCGGATAAATCTCACCAAGAACGAGGATGGGAAGATTCACCTCGGCGGGCACGGTTTGCCGGTTGTGCCGGGCGGGGGCAAATCGCCACCGCCGGACCTCATCGCGCATCGCCGCGACCAGCGCCGCGGGCGCCCCAGGGTCCAGGAACAAGCCCGTGACGGCTCCTTGCGCATCGATTTCAAGCCGGGACGGTATCGACGCGCTTTCAACCGAGGCAGGAAGGAGACCGGCCGGCAACCGGACCGGGGTCACGCTCAGGAGCCGCGGGGTTGCCTCGGGATTGTCTTTGGCGGCCGACGGCGGGTTGAAGACAACCGCGAGCCAAATCGTCGCACTGACGGCTTGGCCATTTTCCTCGGCCGGTTTCATCTCCCAACCGGTGAACTTTGCCTCGACCGCCCGCTGGTAAACCATCTCATTGCCCAATGCGCGCAGGGAAGAACTCTTGCCGTCGGCGGTGACCTCCCGGATCACGATCACATACCCGATGTCGCCGCTTTTCTTGACCGCGGACGGAAAATCCGGCCGCAAGCGGTGGCGCGACAGCGGCAGGACGGTCGGCGCCGGGGTCGTGCGCATCCACACCGGATCGCCGACCGTGACATCCTGGGCCCAGGTCCGCGCGAGCAGGGCCAAGCCGATGGGGGCGAATCGGAGGAAGCGCATGGCGGCACTTCAGGTGCCGAAAGCCGACCGCCGAGGCAACGGTAAATTCGCCCCGGTTGCACTCCCGAAAATTCCGGCTAACGATCTGACGGTCACAACCTTCAACCCGCACCCGCCCATGCAATTGACCGGCATTCACCACCTCACGGCCGTCACCGCCGACGTCCGGATCAACCACGCCTTCTACACCGACACCCTCGGCCTGCGCCTGGTCAAAAAGACGGTCAATCAAGATGACGTTTCCGCCTACCATTTGTTTTACGCCGACGGCGAAGCGGCGCCCGGCACCGATATCACTTTCTTCGACTGGCCGGTCCCGCCGGAGCGGCGCGGCAATCGCAGCATTGTCCGCACCGGGCTGCGCGTCGCCGGGGCGGCCTCCCTCGCTTGGTGGGCCCAGCGCCTCATGGCCGCCGGCGTCAAGACGGGCCCCGTGACCACCCGCGACGGCCGCGCGACCCTCGACTTTGAGGATCCGGAGGGCCAGCGCCTGAGCTTGATCGACGATGGCGGCCGCGGCGAGGTTCACCCGTGGAGCGGGAGCCCGGTTCCGGCGGAGCACCAGATACGGGGTCTGGGTCCGATCACGATCAGCGTCGCCAATCTGGGGCCAACGGACGCGGTCCTGACCAAAATTCTCGCGATGCGGCGGGTGCGGGAGTACGCCCTCCCCGCGGCCGACGCGCCAGTGACGATTCAGGTCTACGAAATGGGCGGCGGCGGCCCCGCCGCCGAGCTGCATGTCGCCGTCGAACCCGGGCTGCCCTCGGCAAGGTCCGGCGCCGGCAGCGTGCATCACGTCGCCTTTCGCACGCCGAACGATGAGGAATACGCGGCCTGGGCCGAGCGGCTGGAGCAAAATCACATCGCCTTCAGCGGACCGGTCGACCGCTACTATTTCCGCAGCCTGTACTTCCGCGAACCAAATGGGATTCTCTTCGAAATCGCGACTGACGGCCCTGGATTCACGGCCGACGAGCCGCTGGCGACCCTGGGCCAGCGCTTGGCGCTGCCGCCGTTCCTGGAGCCGCGCCGGGCGGAAATTGAAGCGGGCCTGACGCCGATGTGAACGCCCGCCACGACCGCGGCACGGTCAGATCGGCGGCATAATTCCACGTCAGCGCGTCCGCGCGCGCCGCGCGGCCGGCCAGAGATCCCAGCCACAAAATGGCGACGCCAATCGGAAACGGCGAGAGGCGCACCCAAAGATTACGGTAATGTGCGGCGGCAATTGCCAGCCCAGAACCGCCGCCCCACCATTGCCCGATGTACCCCAAACTCGTTCGCCTGGTTCCCTTCCTCGCTTGGACGCTTCCCGCCGCGCTGCTGTCCGCGCCCACCGCCGAATTGACCCTGGATGCCACGCATCCCGGGCCGGTCATCAACCGCAACCTTTACGGACAGTTCGCCGAGCACCTCGGCCAGGGCATCTATGAGGGAATTTGGGTCGGGGAAAATTCCCCGATTCCCAATACGCAGGGTTACCGCAACGACGTGCTCGCCGCCCTGAAGGCGCTGCACGTTCCGGTCATCCGGTGGCCGGGCGGGTGCTTCGCCGACGAGTACCACTGGAAGGACGGCATCGGTCCGCGCGAGAAGCGCCCGGCGATGATCAACACCCACTGGGGCGGCGTGGTGGAGACCAACGCCTTCGGCACCCACGAGTTTCTCAATTTCTGCGAACTGATCGGCTGCCAACCGTATGTCTGCGTGAATGTCGGCAGCGGCACGGTGCAGGAGGCGATGGAATGGATCGAGTATATGACCTCCGACGCGAATTCGCCGATGGCCAATCTGCGGCGCGCCAACGGGCGCGACAAGCCCTGGCGGGTGCCCTACGTCGCCGTCGGCAACGAGAGCTGGGGCTGCGGCGGATCGATGCGCCCGGAGTATTACGCCGATGAATTCCGGCGCTACAATACGTTCGTCAAGAATTATAATCCGGACTACAAGATCACGCGCATGGCCTGCGGGCCGGATTCGTTCAACTACGACTGGACCGACACCGTGATGAAGATCGCCGGCCGGCAGATGGACGGCCTATCGCTCCACTACTACACGCTCCCCACCGGCAACTGGAAGGACAAGGGCTCGGCGACGGACTTTGGCGAGGACCAGTGGTATTCCACGCTGCGGGCCACCCTGCGCATGGACGAACTGATTACCAAGCATTCGGCCATCATGGATCGCTATGATCCGGCGAAGCGCGTCGGTTTGGTGGTCGATGAATGGGGCGACTGGTACAACGTCGAGCCCGGCACCAACCCCGGCTTCTTGCGCCAGCAGAGCACGATGCGCGATGCGGTCGTCGCGGCCCTCAATTTCCATATCTTTCAGAAACATGCCGACCGGGTCTCGATGGCCAACATTGCGCAGATGGTGAACGTGCTCCAGTCGATGATCCTCACCGATCACGAGAAGATGGTGCTGACGCCCACCTATCACGTGTTTGAGATGTTCCGGGTGCATCAGGGGGCAACCTCTTTGCCCGTCGTGCTGACCACGCCGGACGCCGGTACTGGCGACCAGAGTGTTCCGGCCGTCAGCGCTTCCGCGTCCCGGGATGACGCGGGCAAGGTTCATCTCTCACTGGTCAACACCGATCCGGATCAGCCGATCACCGTCACCTGCCGGCTCCAGGGCGTGAACTCCACCGGCGTGGCCGGCCGCGTGCTGAGCGCGCCGGCCATGAATACGGCCAATACCTTCGCCGCGCCCCACGCGGTGGAACCGGCCATCTTTACGGCGGCAACATTGGCCGGCGATCGGCTCACGGTCGCCCTGCCCGCTCGATCGGTCGTTGTGCTCGAACTTTGAACGCGTTTTTTTTCGCAACCCCATCCGCCAACGCCAAGCGTCCGTCGCCGGCGGTTTTGCTTCCTCTTTGAGGCTCCGGTCCCGCGCGTCTTAGCGGAGGGCGATCTTGAGCGCGCAGACACCCGGCCCGGGCGCGTTGGCCGGCAGTGTGACATGCAGTGCGTCTGCCTGCTGGTCCCATTGCACCGGCGCCGTGACGCCAAGCACGCTCACCCCGGCGATCTCTCGGGTCAGCGGCGAATCGCCGCCGGCCCGCAGCGGGTGAATCGTCAATTGCCCGTCGGCCGGCCAGGCGAGGAAGAACGCGTACAGCGTATCCCCCTTGATCGTGAACCGGACATCCCCGGACGAGTAGACCATCTTGCCCTCGTTGAACATCCCGCCCTTGGTGGCCGGATGGGGGGCGTTCTCCCCAAACACGGTCCAAGGCCGCGTGCTGAAGATGCCCTCGCGGTTGATCGCCATCCAATCGGCCAGGGTGTGGAGGAAGGCCACCTCGTCGGAGTCGATCGTGCCGTCGCCCTTCACCGGAATATTGAGCAGCAGGTTGCCGTTCTTGCTCACGATATCGCAAAGCATCTGCTCCACCCGTTCGGCGGTCTTGTAGTGGTGGGCGTTGAACACGTTGACATCGTAATGCCAGTTGCCGATGCAGGTGTCGGTCTGCCACGGCTTCGGTTGAATTTTGTCGCTCACGCCCCGCTCGAGATCCTCCACCATGGCCGGCTTGTGGTCCGGCTGGAGCATCTTCGTGTTGAGCACGGCTGAGAGCTTGCCGCCGTTCCACTTCAGGTTGGCATTGTAAAAGTCCGCGGCGATATCGAGTCCCGCCTGGCCGAGCGGCAGCTCGGTGTCGTCGAAGTACAGCAGGTCCGGGTGGTACTTATCGACCAAGTCCTGGGTCCGCAGGTACCACTTGTCGGTGTAGCCGTTGTCCTCCGGCGGCACGCTCTCATACCAGTGCCCGTCGTGGGTCTTGTGCCAGGCCGTGGCCTCCGCGACGGTCGTGATGGTTTCGGGCATCAGCAGCCGCGGGCCGCAGTAAAGGTCCTGCGGATCGAGTCCGTCCCACCATTGGCCCTTGCCGTCGGCCTTCGTCAGCCAGCCGTCATAGGGCACGTCCTTGTAGGGCCCCTCCAAGTCATGCCCGTAGGCGACCTGGAACCAATGCCAGGCGTGGGAGGAATGGTTGCTGACGCCAAAATGCAGCCCGTACTTGCGCGCGGTCTCCGCCCAGATGCCCACGATGTCCTTGTGCGGGCCGACCCGGACGGAATTCCAGGGCTGGTACTTCGAATCCCAGCAGTCGAAATTATCGTGGTGGTTGGCGAGCGCGACGAAGTACTGCGCGCCGGCCTTCACATAGAGCTGCATCAAGGCGTCCGGATTCCAATTCTCCGCGTGCCACGCGTTGTCGATGTCCTTGAATCCGAATTGCGAGGGCGGCCCGTAGTGCGCGACGTGATAGTTGTACTGCTTGCTGCCCTGAATGTACATGTTGCGGGCGTACCAATCGCCCTCCTCCGGCTCGCATTGCGCCGACCAGTGCGCCCAGATGCCGAACTTCGCGTCCCGGAACCAATCGGGCGTCTGGTAGCCCTGGACGAGCGAGTCCCAGTTCGGCTGAAACGGCCCGGGGGCCACGGTGCGGCCCGGATCGTTCGCCAGCGCCGGCTGCGGGGCGGTCAGCCGGGCCACCGGCACCGGCGGAGGCAGCGGGGGATTCGGAGCCAGGTCGGCACAGCCCGAGGCGAACACGATGGCGGCGGCGAGAACCAGACACGGGGAGCAAGCACGGGAAAGGGGCATCGGAGGACGGGGTTAAGCGAGAGAGCGGGACGCCGCAGGCGTCGCCGTTCTGGGGGTGCGCATCATAGCACCGGCGCCGGCCCAAAGGGATAGCGGCGGTTGTCTGAAACCTGACAGTTTTTGACCTCGGGTCCGTCCCCGGCCGGCCACCCCGACGATCAATTTGCGTTGAGTCGCCCGACCGCCCCGCTTCCCATTCCTGCGCATGCGCTACCCCCTCCCCTTTGCCTTTGTGGTCCGCACCTTCGGGCTCTGCGCCCTATGGGCGGCCGCCGCCGCCCTCGGCTCCCCGGAAAATCCCCTCATCGGGCTTTCCCTCGATACCCTGAAGGAGGAGCGCTGGCAGCAGGACCGCGACACCTTTGTCACCCGGGCCGAGGCGCTGGGCGCCAAGGTGATCGTGCAGTCGGCCAACAGCGACGACACCCGCCAGGTGGGGGATGTCGAGGCGCTGATCAGCCGGGGTGTGGATCTGCTGGTGATCGTGCCGCACAACGGCTCGGCGATGAGCCGGGCGGTTCGCGCGGCCAACGAGGCCAAGATTCCGGTGATTTCGTACGACCGGCTAATTCTCAACTGCAAGGTCGATTACTACCTCAGCTTTGACAACGTGAAGGTCGGCGAGGCCCAGGCCCGCTACGCGATCGAGCATCTGCCCACGGACCGGCCGCTGCGGATTGTCCGGATCTACGGCGCTCCGACCGACAACAACGCCAAGATGTTCAAACAGGGCCAGGACAACATCCTCTCGCCCCTGATTCAATCGGGCCGCGTGCAGGTGTTGTTCGAGGACTGGGCGCTCGACTGGCGGCCGGACGTCGCCAAGAAGATCATGAACGCCGCGATCACCAAAGCCGGGAGGGACATCGACGCGGTCATCGTAACCAACGACGGTACCGCCGGCGGGGCGATCCAGGCCCTCCGCGAAGAGGGCCTCGCCGGCAAAGTCCTGGTCACCGGACAGGACGCGGACGTTGCGGCCTGCCAGCGGATTCTGCGCGGCACCCAGGCGATGACCGTGTACAAGCCGGTCAAGAAGCTGGCGACGCTCGCCGCCGAGACCGCGCTCGCTATCATCCAGGGCCGCCCCGTGCAGCCGGTCGGCACCGTGAACAACGGGTCTCGCGACGTGCCCGCCCTCTTTGAAGCGGTCATTGCGGTCGACCGGAGCAATCTTCTCAGCACCGTCGTGGCGGACGGCTTTCACCGCGCCGACGAGGTGCAGTGACGGGCGGTCTCTGGAGCGCCCCATGGCCGGACCCTGGCTCGAGGCCCGCGACATCGTTAAGCGCTTCCCCGGCGTGGTGGCGCTGAAAGGGATCAACTTCGATGTCCGGCCCGGAGAAATCCACGCGCTGTGCGGAGAAAACGGCGCCGGCAAGTCGACCCTGATCAAGCTGCTGGGCGGCATCCATCCGCACGGCTCCTATGAGGGCGTCCTGCAGGTCGGCGGGAAGATCGCCGCCTTTCGCCGCGTGCGGGACGCGGAGGAGGCCGGCATCGCGGTCATCACCCAGGAGTTCGCCTTGGTGGACGAACTCAGCGTGGCCGAGAACATCTTTCTGGGCCGGGAGTCGCGGCGCGGCTGGCGGATCGACCGGCACCGTCTGAACGCCGAGGCCGCGGTCTGGCTGCAGCGCTTCGGCCTGGGCATCGCCCCGGAAACTCCCGTGCGCGAACTGGGCACCGGCCCCAAACAGCTGGTCGAAATCGTGCGCGCCCTCAGCAAAAAATCCCGGCTGCTCGTCCTCGACGAGCCGACGGCCGCCCTCACCGGCCAGGAGGCGGCGGTTCTGATGGATAACCTGCGCCGGCTGCGCGCCGAGGGGACGGCCTGCATCTACATTTCGCACCGGCTGGAGGAAGTGATGGAAATCGCCGACCGGATCACGATCCTGCGCGACGGCGCGACCGTCGCCAGCATGGCGGCCGCCACGGCCACGATTCCCGACCTGATCCGTCACATGGTGGGCCGGGATCTGGCCGCGCTCTTTCCGCGGCGGGCTCCGGCCCCGACCGCCGGAATCGCTCCGCTCCTCGAAGTGCGGAGCCTGAGTGTCGCCCCCGCGCCCGGCGCGCCGGCCCGATTGCGCGACCTGTCCTTTGCGGTGCGGCCGGGCGAGGTCCTCGGCTTTGGCGGCCTGATGGGCGCCGGGCGCACCGAACTCTTGATGCATCTTTTCGGCTGCTGGGGCCGCCGCCTGTCCGGCACCGTGCATCTGGCCGGCCAACCCCTGGCTCCGGCGGCCGGGCCCGATGCGGCCATCGCCGCCGGCCTTGCCCTCGTAAGCGAGGATCGCCGGCGGTTCGGCCTGATTCTCGGCCAGGACATCGGCTTCAATCTCTCGCTCGCCAGCCTGCGGCAGTTCGCGCGCGCGCGGGGCCTGGATCAGCCCCGCGAATGGGTCGCCAATCAGCGGTGGGTCGAGCGCCTGCGCATCAAGGGTGGCACGCAGGCGGCCCGCGTCGGCGGCCTGTCGGGCGGCAACCAGCAGAAGGTGGTTTTAGGGAAAATGCTCATGACCGGCCCCCGGGTCGTCCTCCTCGACGAGCCCACGCGCGGCATCGACGTCGGGGCCAAGCTCGAAATTTACGAATTGATCAACGAATTGACCGCCGCCGGCGGAGCCGTGGTGCTGGTGTCGAGCGAATTGCCCGAACTGATCGGGATGAGCGACCGGATCCTGATGCTGCACCAGGGCGCCATCGGCGGTGAATTTAACCGGGCGGAATTCTCGCCCGAACGCCTCCTCGCGGCCGCCATGGGCCGCCCCCGCGCCGCCGCATGAAGCCGTCCCGCCCGCCCTCGAACCTGAAGCACCTGGTGATGCCGCTCGCGCTGGCCGCGATCGCGGCCTATTTCGCGCTCGCCGAGCCGGCCTTCCTCGGCCCCCGCAACCTCACCCAGCTGATGATCGAGTACTCGATCACGGCGACCCTGGCCCTGGGCATGTTCCTGGTGATCCTCAGCGGCCAAATCGACCTGTCGGTCGGCAGCGGCGTCGGCTTGATCGGCGGCATCGCCGCCGTGCTCGTGTTCAAGCACGGCTGGGGCGCGCCGGAGGCCCTCGCCGTCGGCTTTCTGCTCGCCATCCTCGCGTGGACCTTGATGGGCGCCCTCATCATCAAACAGCGCGTCCCCGCTTTCATCATCACCCTGGGCGGCCTCCTCGTCTTCAAAGGGCTCTTTTGGAAGGTAATCGACAACTCGACGATCCCCGTATCGCGCGGGGATGAGGACAATCTCTATTCGCTGCTTACGACCTACTACCTGCCGGCGGCGGTCGGGCTGGCGGTCGGCGCGGGGGCGATTCTCGCCTTGGCGCTGCTGGCGGCCCAAGCCCGCCGGGAACGCGCCGTTGCGGGCCTCCCCCTCGAGTCCCGCCTCCGGGCCGGGCTCAAGCTCTTGCTCGCGGCGATCGCGATCGCCGCCGTGCCGCTGGTCTGCAACCGCTTCCGGGGCGTGCCGCTGAGCGCGCTGATCCTGGCCGCGGTGGCGGTGACGGTGTATTTTCTCACCCGGCACACGCGGTTCGGCCGCTATTTGTACGCGATCGGGGGGAACGAGGAGGCGGCCGTGCTCTCCGGGATCAATGTGCCGCGGGTCGTGATCATGGCCTTCGCCTTCATGGGCGCCATGGTGGCGGTCACCGGGTTCACCATGACCGCCTACTCCGGCGCCTCCACGCCGACGGTCGGCGATCTGATGGAATTGGATGCAATCGCCGCCTGCGTCATCGGGGGCACCTCGCTGAAGGGCGGCCGGGGCTCGGTGGCCGGCGTCCTGTTTGGCGCCCTCATCATGGCGACCCTCCTCAACGGGATGACCCTACTGGCGGTGCCCCCCGAGATGAAGTTCATCGCCCGCGGCACCGTGCTCGCCCTCGCCGTGTGGACCGATGTCCGCTTCGGCGGCCAGCGCGCCTGATCCGGCCGCCGCCTCCCGCGCGAAGCGTTCGATGTGGTCGACCGCCTCCCGCAGGCGGGTCGTGACCCGATCGGGCTGCGCGTGCACCAGGCGGGCGGTCAATTCCGCCGCGTTCGCCTCGGGACTCCAGAGGCCAACCACGATCTTGAGGTCCTGCAGCTCGTCCTTGTAGCGGCGCGTGGTCTGGCGGGCCGCGGCGAACGCGGAGGGCGGCAGGGCGGAGATAAAGATCACGGCGATGCGCTCCCGCCGGATGCGCTCGATCACGGCCGCCGTCAGGGTGCCGATGGGGCACACCTCCGCGGCGATGCCGCGGTTGCGCAGCAAGTGGCGCCCCATCAGGGCGACGATCTCGTCCGCCTCATCCCGGGCCGGAATGCCCAGCACCCGCAGGCCGGCGGCCGGGCCGCCGCCGTCTTCTGCCGCTGGGTCGCGGGACTCGCGCTGGCGCAAATCGCGCCGCTCCAACTCCTCGATCAGATCGCGGCTGGACTTGAAAATAAAGATCTGGCGATCGTCCGCCAGCTCCCCTTGGTGCCGGTCCTCCTCCGCCATGATCAGGGCGGGGATGAAGACCTCATTGTAGAACGGCTCGAGCGACTGCTCGGCGATGAACCGCTCGGCGATTTCCTCCATCCCGTCGTGGTCGAGCACCAGCATCCGGTGGTAGAACTGCGCCGCCGGCCGCAGAGCCGGCTGACTCCCGATGATGATGCTGAGGAACTTGAGGCCCGGCACATGCCGGCCGAGCACCAGGACGCAGACCGTGAGCGGCGTGCAAAGAAACAGGCCCGCCACCCCCCACAGCCAGGTCCAGAAGACCGCGGACACCATGAGGGCGAGCGGCGAGATCCCGGTGCTCGCCCCGTACAGCCGCACTTCGATGAGATTGGCGGTCACCAATTCGGCGCCCATGTAAAGGCCGAGGGTCGAGAGGACCATCATCCAGCCCGGCTGGATCGCGACCGCCAGGATCAGCGGGCACGCCGCCCCGATCCAGGGCCCGACAAAGGGAATGAAACGCAGGAGCGTGGCCAGCAGCCCCCAAAGGATCGGATTGGGGATGCCGATGCCCCACAGGCCCAGCCCAATGAACAGGCCGTAGCAGGAGTTGATCATCACCTGCATCACGAGGTAGCGCGAGATGCGCTCGGTGGCGTCGTTGATCGCCTTGGTCGCCACGTTCAGCCGCGCGGGGCTCACAATCCGGATAAACCGGTCCCGCAGATCCTCCCGCTGCAGGAGGATGGCGATCATGAAGATGACCACGATCAGGCTCGTGCCCAGGGGCCCGAGAATCGGGGCGGCCAGGTCGCGCAGAATGTCCAGGCGCGAGCGGTCCGCGGGCTTCACCTGCACCGCCACGGGCGGAGCGGCGTTTCCGTCCTGCGGCGCCACCGCCGGCTGCGTCACCAGCTCCCGTTCAAATCGCCCCAGCATGTTCGCCACCTCCGTAAAGGCCCGCGGGGCGTGCGGCCGCTTCAGGGTTTCAAGCTTGGCGTCGATATTCTGCTCATATTGCGGCAGTTCGCCCGCGAGTTCCATCGTCTGAGTGGTGATCACCCAGCCGACCGTGCCGATCACGGCGAAGGCGGCGGCCGTCGCCAGGATGACCGCGGTGATGTTTCCCATCCCCAGCCGGGTCAGCCGAAAAACCAAGGGCGAGAGCAGGAAGGCCAGCAAGGACGCTAAGGCCAGCGGCACCATGACCGCACCGGCGACCCGCAGGATGGAGACCACGAGGACAAAGATGACCAAAGTGACGAAGCCGGCGATCAGTTCGTCATGTTTGGGGTCGCGCATTGTCCAACTCATGGACCCTGAATCGCTAAGATGGTGCCCCGCCCCGCCCGATCCCGGCTGGATTCGGCGCGACAATCGTGCCCGGGCTTGCCCGGATGGCATGATCGCTGCTTTAAACCCTCATCGGTCCCGCTCTGCGCACGCATGAATCTCAGTCGATGAATCCATTTCGATGCCGGAGCCTGTGCCGCCGACTATAAACACGATCAACACACCGCCGGACGCATCCTCCCCCGGAACCTGATCGAGACCCGTTGCCTGAGCAACCGTCTGATCCACGTTTCGGGCCCGATGCCACCCGGGTCGCGGGCCGCCGCCATCCAGCGGATGGCCACGCGAACAGCCAAAAAAGAGGCGGGGCCCCAACGGGCCCCGCCTCTTTTGCGCCGGGCACGGCCTCAGAGCGAGGTCGCGCTGCGCTGGCCGGGCGGGGCGGCGATCTCGCTCAGGCGCTCGTCGAGCTCGTCGTTCGGCTCGGCGTCGCCGTTAAGCAGCGCGCCGGAGTTGGCGAAGCGGGCATCGTCGGCCCGGGCCAAGGACGAGTCGCGCAAGTGGCGCTCGGCCTCGTACCAGATTTCGTCGTCCTGACCGTCCGGGCGGCCGCGCCGCTCCCAGAGGACTTTGGCGCGGGCGGAGATGCTTTCATGCGAGTAGTTAGTCGGGGGAGCGGGGGAAGTGCGGCGTGGTTCACGGGTTTTCATCGGCGGAGCCTAACACTGAAGCTTAATTTTCGCCACGGCCGGGGGTTATTTTTTTGGCGACTTTTTTGGGGCCGTAAGTTCTCCTCCCCTACAGATTGACTCCCGGTAACCGGCGGGTTAACCTGAGCGTCCCTTAAGCCAACCCCTCTGGCCTGTCCGTCCGCTTCCCCTGCCCTTTTCCATGTTTCGGCGTCCGCCCGTCCCTCGCCTCCGACCCTTCGTCCCCCGCCGGCTGCTGCTGGCGGGCCTCCTCCTGGGCGCGGGCGCCCGTTTGGCCGCCCAGGTCGCCCCCCTGATCACGACGCAGCCGGCCAGCAAGACGGTGAACGCGGGCGCGGCGGTCACCTTTTCGATTGTCGCCTCCGGCACCGCTCCCGCCTACCAATGGTTCGGCAACGGCGTGGCGATCGCCGGGGCCACCGGGGCCAGCTACACGATCGCGAGCGTGGTGCCGGCCAACGCCGGAATCTATTCGGTCGTGGCAAGCAATAGCGCCGGCAGCGCGACCAGCATCAACGCCACCCTGCTGGTGTATTCGCCTTTCATCGTCACAACGATCGCCGGCCGGCCGGGAGTCAGCGGCTCTGCCAATGGCACCGGCGCGGCCGCCTCCTTTGCCTATCCCCAGGGGGTCGCGGTGGATGGCTCCGGGAATCTGTATGTCGCCGACACCGTCAATCACGTGATCCGCAAGATCGCCCCCGGCGGGGTGGTAACGACTTTCGCCGGCCAGGCCGGAAACCCCGGCACGCAGGATGGGCCCGGGGCCACCGCCCAATTCAACGGTCCGACCGGGATTGCGATCGATTCGGTGGGCAACCTCTACGTGACCGACACCTCCAACAGCACGATCCGCAAGATCAGCCCGGCCGGAGTCGTGAGCACGCTGGCCGGCCTCGCGCCGACCGCCGGCGCGCCCGCGCCGGAGAACCAAGGCAGCGCCAACGGCACCGGCGCGGCCGCCCGCTTCCAGACCCCCCGCGGTGTCGCCGTGGACGGGGCTGGCAATGTGTACGTCGCCGACACCCAGAATAGCACGATCCGCAAGATCACCCCGGCGGGGCTCGTAACCACCTTGGCCGGTTCGGCCGGCAATGCGACCTCCGCCGACGGCACCGGCGCGGCCGCACGCTTCAACTACCCCTTCGGCCTCACGTCCGACTCGGCCGGCGACCTGTGGGTCGCCGACACGAGCAATTCGACGATCCGCGCCATCACGCCGGCCGGTGTCGTGACGACCATTGCCGGCTTGGCCGGCAACACCGGCAGCATCGGCGGCCCGGGCGCCAGCGCCCGATTCAGCCTGCCGACCGGGGTCGCGGTCGACATTCACGGCAATCTCTTCATCGCCGATTACAACAACAGCCTGCTGCGGGAGATCACCCCGGATGGAGTGGTGGTGACGTTGGCGGGCCTCGCCGGCAACACGGGCAGCGTGGACGCTTCGGGCAGCACCGCCCGCTTCTACAATCCCGTTGGCCTCGCGGTCGACGCCAACAGCACGGTCTATCTCGCCGACACCGAGAACAGCACGGTCCGCTCGGCCGTCACCCAGTCGCCGAGCTTCGTCGCCCCGGCGATCGCAACCCAGCCGGTCAGCCAAACGGTAACGGTCGGCGCCACCATCAATTTTGCGGTCGTCGCCGGGGGCACGCCCGCCCCGACTTATCAGTGGCAAAAGGCCGGGGTCAATATCCCGGGCGCCACAAGCGCCACCCTGGTGCTGGCCAATGTGCAGCCGACGGACGCCGCCAGCTACGACGTCATCGTCACCAACCCTCTGGCCAGCATTACCTCCGCGGCGGCCACCCTGACCGTCCTCAGCCCGCCGGTCGTGCCGTCCGGCGGCCAAACTCAGACGGTCACTGCGGGCACGGCAGTCGTCCTGAATGCGAATGCGACCGGCGGCAGCCTCACCTACCAGTGGCAGTTCAATGGGGTGACGATCCCGGGGGCGACCGGCGCCACCTATACCCTCTCCCCGATCGGCACGAACCAGGAGGGCGTCTACAGCGTCGTCGTCTCCAATTCACTCGGGAGCACCACCGCCACGGTCGGAACGGTCACGGTCACCGCCAACGCGCACTTGGTCAATCTGTCCGCCCGGGCCAGCGCGGGCGCGGGGAGCAGCGCCCTGACGGCCGGATTCCTTACCGCCGGAGGTGGAAAGGCGATCCTCGTGCGCGGCATCGGGCCGGCGCTCGCCAACTTTTCGGTCGCCGGGTTTTTGCCCGATCCGGCGCTGACGCTCTTCAATAGCACCAGCGGCACCAGCGTGGCGATTGCCTCCAATACCGGCTGGGGCACGACCGCCGGCGGCACGGCCGCCCTCAGCCAGATCTTTACCCAAACGGGCGCCTTTGCGCTGTCGGCGACCTCGCCCGACTCGGCCTTGGTCCAGACCATTCCGGCCGGGGCGTACTCCGCGCAGGTCGCCAGCGTCAGCGGGGCGACGGGAATCGCACTCGCGGAAATTTACGACGCCGATACCGGCACGCCGGTCGCCCATCTCACGAATGTATCAGCCCGCGCCAACACCGCGGTCGGATCCCAGTTGCTCACCGCGGGCTTCACCATTTCTGGCACCACCTCCGAAACGGTGCTGATTCGCGCTATCGGGCCGACTCTGGGTTCGGCCTACGGAGTGGCCGGCTCCTTGGCGCTGCCCTCCCTGGCTGTCTTTGCCTCTGGCTCGTCGACGGCGATGGGCACCAACACGGTCTGGGGCGGCACGGCCGCGCTCAAGGGCGCCTTTACCCAAGTGGGCGCTTTTTCGCTCGCCTCCACTTCGAATGATTCGGCGCTCATCCTGACGCTGCCGCCCGGCACCTACACGGCCCAGGTCAGCGGCGTCGGCGGCACGACCGGTGTCGCGTTGGTCGAAGTGTACGATCTGCCGGCGCATTGACCGGCTGGCGGTTTGGTCCGCGCCGGACCCGCAGGCAGCGCGATTTTTTCGTTTGCCCCGGCCCCCCGATTCTGGTCCGTTCCCCTCGTCTAGCGCGAACTCGATCGCGACCGGACGGGCCCTTCCACCAACCATGCATTACGGACTTCCAGGCTTGATCGCGCTGCGACCGGCACTTCTGTCCCTCCCTGCGCGCCCGCCGGATTTCCCTCTTTTGGAAACCGCCCGCGGACGTGAAAACCATCCTTGATTTTGCGCGCGCCAAGCGCGCGGCCCGGCCGATCGTGATGCTCGCGGCCTACGACGCGCTGATGGCGCGCCTCTTGGCCGCGGCCGACGTCGACGCGATCCTGGTGGGCGACAGCGCCGCCATGACGGCGCACGGGTTTCCTTCGACCGTCCACGCCACGGTGGAGATGATGGCCGCGCACGTGGCCGCCGTCCGCAAGGCCGCGCCGGAGATTCTCGTCATCGCCGATCTGCCCTTCCTCAGCGTGCGGCGCGGCCGGGACGCGGGCATCGCCGACGCGGGAATGCTCATTCGGGCGGGAGCGACCGCGGTTAAAATCGAGGGCGTCGCCGGCCATGAGGAGGTGATCGGGCACCTCATCGAAAGCGGCATCCCGGTGATGGGACACCTGGGAGTCACCCCCCAAGCCGTGCACCAGCAGGGCTACCGGGTGCGCGGCGGCAGCCGGCCCGAAGCCGCGCGGCTCAAGGCCGACGCGCGATCCCTCCAGGAGCTCGGCGCCTTTGCGCTCGTCGTCGAATGCGTGCCCGCGGCGCTGGCCGGCGCGATCACCCGGCAGCTCGCGATCCCGACGATCGGCATCGGGGCCGGAGTTAGGACCTCCGGTCAAGTGCTCGTCCTTTCGGATCTGCTGGGACTCGATCCGAGCTTCCGGCCGCGCTTCGCCCGCCGCTACCTCGATGGCGCCAAGGTGGTCACCGAGGCCGTGAACGCGTTTGCCCGCGATGTCCGCCATGCCAAATTTCCCGCCGGCGAGGAGGTTTTGGCCTGATGGCCGTCTTCACCGAGATCGCCCCGTGGCTGGCCGCCCGCGCGGCACCGGATTTTGCGGGCCGCTCCGTGGGCTTTGTGCCGACGATGGGCGCCTTGCACGCGGGGCACCGCGCCCTCCTGGAGCGGGCCCGCCAGGAGAATGACCGCGTGGTGCTGAGCATTTTCGTCAATCCGACGCAGTTCGACGATCCGGCCGACCTCGCGCGCTATCCCCGGACGCTGCCGGAGGATCTGGCCTTGGCGGGCGACCTCGTGGATCACGTGCTCGCGCCCACGGCCCTGGAACTCTATCCCGACGGCTACCGCTTCCGCGCCAGCGAGACGGCCGTCAGCCGGCAGTGGGAAGGAGCGTCCCGGCCGGGACATTTCGACGGAGTGCTCACCGTCGTCCTGAAGCTGCTCAACCTGGTGCGGCCGGACCGGGCCTATTTCGGCGAAAAGGACTGGCAGCAGCTCCAATTGGTGCGGGGCATGGCGGAGTCTTTGTTCCTGCCCGTAACGATCGTCGCCCACCCCACGGTGCGGGAGCCGGACGGCCTGGCCTTGAGTTCCCGCAACCGGCGGCTCTCGGCCGAAGCCCGCGCCCGCGCGGCCGCGTTTCCGCGGCTGCTGCGCCAGGCCCCGACCGCGGCGGTCGCCGGGGCCGCGCTCCGGTCCGCCGGCTTCGACGTCGACTACGTCGACGACACCTGGGGCGTCCGCGTCGGCGCCATTCGCATCGAAGGGGTGCGCCTGATCGACAATGTCCGCCTCTAACCTCCTCGTCGTCTTCACCGGGTCGATCGCCTGCTACAAGGCATGCGAGGTCGTCTCGGGGCTCGTCCAGAGCGGGCACCGCGTGCGCACGGTGACGACCGCCGCCGCCCGCCGGTTCGTCGGCGACGCCACCTTGGAGGGACTCACCGGAGCGCCGGTCGCCCACGATTTGTTCGCCGCCGGAGCCGCGCTCGATCACATTGAACTGGCGCGCTGGGCCGATCTGATCCTCGTGTGCCCGGCGACCGCCCACTCGCTCAACCGGTTTGCCGCCGGCTTGGCCGACGATCTGGCAGGCGCCCTGCTGCTCGCCCGGGAGCCGGATAAACCCCTGCTGATCGCCCCGGCCATGAATCCGGCCATGTGGGCGCATCCGGCCACGCAAGCCTCCGTCGCTCGGCTCAGCGCCTGGGGCGCGCAATTTATTCCGGTCGGCCTCGGCCCCACGGCCTGCGGCGAGGAGGGCGAAGGCCGCCTGGCCGAGCCGGACTTGATTGTGGCGACAGTCGAAGCGGCGCTCGCCCGGCCGCCGCGCCCGCTGCGCATCCTGGTGACCAGTGGCGGCACCGCCGAACCCGTGGATGGGGTGCGGGTTCTCACCAACACCAGCACTGGCCACACCGGAGCCGCGCTGGCGGAGCACTTCGCTCGCCAGGGCCACGAGGTGCGCCTGCTCCGTTCCCGCTCGGCCGTGCCCGCGGGGCCGCTCTGCCGCGAAACCCTGTATTCCAGCTTTGCCGACCTGGACGCAGCGCTGACGCGGCTGCTCGGGGCGGAGTCCTTCGACGCCATCGTCCACGCCGCGGCCGTCGGGGACTTCGGCGTCAGCGCCATCGTGACCGACGGAGTCCGGCGGCCGCCCGGGGAAACGAAACTTTCTTCCGGCCGGCCCATTCAGCTGGAGCTGAGCCCGCAACCCAAGCTGGTGGATCAGCTGCGGAGCCGGAGCCGAAATCCGGCGCTGCAAGTGATCGCCTTCAAGCTCACCCGCGGCGCCGACGCGCCCATGGCGCAGACGGCGGCGCACGCCCTGCTGGCCGCCGCGCCGGCCGATCTGGTCGTCCACAACGACCTGGACGTGCGCGGCGCCGAGCCCGACGACTTTCCGGCCACCCTCCACGCGCCCGATGGCGCGGCTCCGATCCATTGCGCTTCGCGCACGGACTTGGCGCTCGCCCTCGAATCCTTCCTGCGGTCCGCGCCCGTTCCCGCCTAAACCTGACCTGCCATGCTCCTCTGTCTTGATTCCGGCAACAGCGACATCCACGGCGGCGTGTTCGAGGGCGAAGCGCTGCGCTGCCAGTTTCGCAAGTCGACCCACCCGCTGGGCTCCGCCGACGAACTGGGCGTTTTCTTTTCGGCGGTGCTGCGCGAGAACGGCGTCGACCCCCGCGCCATCACCCAGACCGCCATTTGCTCGGTGGTGCCGGCGGCCGTGCATGCCCTGCGCCGCGCGTGCAGCCGTTATTTCCGGAGCGAGCCGTTCATTCTCGAGGCGGGCGTCAAAACCGGCCTCAAGATCCGCTATAAGAATCCCCTGGAAGTCGGCGCCGACCGCATCGCCAATGCGATCGCGGCGCGCCACCGCAAACCCGACACGCCGATCCTGGTCGTCGATTGCGGCACGGCCACCACCTTCGACGTGATCACGGCGGTGGGCGACTATCTGGGCGGGGCGATTCTGCCCGGCATCGGGGTGGCGGCCCAAAGCCTCGCCAGCCACACGGCCAAACTCTCGCACGTGGAAATCGCCCGGCCCATCGCCGGCTTGGGGCGGACCACGACGGAGAGCATTCAGGCCGGCCTATACTACGGCCAGGTCGGGGCCATCCGGCTGCTGCTTGACCAGCTGACGCGCGAGGCGTTCCCGGCCCGGGAGCCCTGGATCATCGGCACGGGCGGATTCGCCTCCCTGTTCGAGCGGGAGGGCCTGTTTTCGGAAATCGTCCCCGAGCTGGTCCTGCAAGGACTGCGCCAGGCCGTGCTCCTCAATGAGGAGCCGGCGCGGGCCAAACCCTAGGCGGCGCTCAATACCGGTAATGCTCGGGCTTGTAGGGCCCGTCCGGCGAAACGCCCAAATAGGCCGCCTGCTTCGGCGTCAGCTTGGTCAGCTTGACCCCGATCTTCTCCAAGTGGAGCCGCGCCACCTCTTCGTCGAGGTGCTTCGGCAGGCGATAAACGCCGACCTTGTACGTGTCGCGGTTCTTCCAGAGGTCGATCTGCGCCAGGCTCTGGTTGGTGAAGCTGTTCGACATCACGAAGGACGGGTGGCCCGTCGCGCAGCCCAGATTCACCAGGCGGCCTTCCGCGAGCAAGTAAATGACCCGGCCGTTCGGGAAGGTGTACATGTCGTACTGCGGCTTGATGTTCGTCCGCTTGACCCCGGGGGCCTCGTTCAGCCGGTCCACTTGGATCTCGTTGTCGAAATGCCCGATGTTGCAGACGATCGCCTGGTCCTTCATCGCCGCGATGTGCTCGAAGGTGAGGACATCGCAGTTGCCGGTCGTGGTGACATAGATGTCGCCGATCCCCAAGGTATCCTCGACCGGGGCGACTTGAAATCCCTCCATCGCCGCCTGCAGGGCGTTGATCGGATCGATTTCGGTCACGATGACCCGGGCGCCGAACCCGCGCAGCGAGTGCGCCGAGCCCTTGCCCACGTCGCCGTAGCCGCAGACGACCGCCACCTTGCCGGCGATCATGACGTCGGTCGCGCGCTTCAGGCCGTCGGCCAGGGATTCGCGGCAGCCGTAGAGATTGTCGAACTTGGACTTGGTGACCGAGTCGTTGACGTTGATCGCGGGGACAAGGAGCTTTCCTTTTTCGTGCAGCTGGTAGAGGCGGTGGACGCCGGTCGTCGTCTCTTCGGAGACGCCGCGCCATTCCTTCACCATTTCGTGGAAGACGTAGGGATTATCCGCGTGGATGCGCTTCAGCAGGCTCTTGATCACCTGCTCCTCGTGGGAGCCCTCGGTCGAATTGACCCAGTCGCTGCCCTCTTCCAATTCGTAGCCCTTGTGCAGGAGGAGCGTCACGTCGCCGCCGTCATCGACGACCAATTGCGGGCCCTTGCCGCCCGGGAAGGCCAGGGCCTTCCAGGTGCAGTCCCAGTATTCCTCGAGGCTCTCGCCCTTCCAGGCGAACACCGGCACGCCGGTTTTCGCGATCGCCGCGGCCGCGTGATCCTGGGTGGAGAAAATATTGCAGGAGGCCCAGCGCACGTCGGCCCCGAGCGCGGTCAAGGTCTCGATCAGCACCGCGGTTTGGATCGTCATGTGGAGGGAGCCGGTGATCCGGACGCCCTGCAGCGATTTTTGCGGCCCGAATTTTTTGCGGATCGCGAGGAGGCCGGGCATTTCATGCTCGGCGACGACGATTTCCTTGCGGCCCCACTCCGCGAGGGAGATGTCTTTGACCAGGTAGTCGGAGGAGGAGGCGGTTTGGAGGGAGGTGGGCATGGCGAGGGGGAATCCGGATGAGATTAAAGGGCGGCGCGAAGGGCGGCCGTCTTATTGGTGTTTTCCCACGGGAGGCCCTTCTTGCCGAAGTGCCCGTAGTTCGTGGTTTGGCGATAGATCGGCCGCAGGAGCCCCAGCTGGGCGACGATGTCGGCCGGCTTGAAGCTGAAGACTTTCTTCACCGCGCGGACGATGCGCTCGTCGGAAACAGTGCCTGTGCCCATAGTGTCGACGTAGACGCTGACCGGTTCGGGGTGGCCGATCGCGTAGGCCACCTGGAGCTCGGCCAGGTCGGCCAAGCCCGCGGCCACGATGTTTTTCGCCACCCAGCGGCACATGTAGGCGGCCGAGCGATCGACCTTGGACGGGTCCTTGCCCGAGAAGGCGCCGCCCCCATGGCGGCCCCAGCCGCCGTAGGTGTCGACGATGATCTTGCGGCCGGTGAGGCCGGAGTCGCCCTCGGGGCCCCCGACGACGAAGCGGCCGGTGGGATTGATCAGAAATTCGGTGCGCTTGGTCAGCATGCGGGCCGGGATCACCTTGCGGACCACGTGCTCGATCAGGTAGCGCTCGATTTCCGCATGGGAAACGTCGGCCGTGTGCTGCGTCGAAATCACGACGTTCACCACCTCGACCGGCCGGTCATTCTCGTAGCGGATCGACACCTGGCTCTTGGCGTCGGGCCGCAGCCACTTCACCTTCCCGCTCTTGCGGATCGCGGTCAGCGTCCGCCCCAGGCGGTGGGCGAACATAACCGGGGTCGGCATGAGTTCCCGGGTCTCGGTGCAGGCATAGCCAAACATCAGGCCCTGGTCGCCGGCCCCCTGCTCGGCCGTCTTCTTGCCCTTTACCTTCCGGGCATCCACGCCCTGGGAAATGTCGGGCGACTGGCGCGTCAGCAGGTTGTGGATGAAAATCTTGTCCGCGTGGAAGACGTCGTCGTCGTTCACGTAGCCGATCTCCCGCACCGCCGCGCGCACGATCTGCTCGTAGTTGAGCTTCGCCGTGGTGGTGATCTCCCCGGCGATGACCACTTGGTTCGATTTGACCAGGGTCTCGCAGGCGACCCGGCTGTGCTTGTCTTGGGCAAGGCAAGCGTCGAGGACGCTGTCGGAAATGAGGTCGGCAACCTTGTCAGGATGCCCTTCCCCCACGGATTCAGATGAGAAGACGAATGATTTGGCCATAATTGCGGCGAAGGGCTATTCAACGGTACAAATTGAGTGTGGCAAGAAAATATCAACATATACGTATTTTCTGATATGTGGATTTTTCGCCGGATTTGCCTCGTGACCTGAAACGGTCCTGATTTCTTCCTCCTTTTCCCATGGCCGAGCCGCCCACGATCGACCCCGAAGCCATCTCCAACCTCCGCGATCTGGGCGGCGGCGATGGCGAGGGTGACGGCTTCCTGCGCGAGATCGTCGGGATTTTCCTGGTCGATACCCCCGCCCGCCTGGAGGAACTGGACCAGGCCCTGGCCGCGGGCGACTTGGTTCGGTTTAACCGGGCCGCGCACAGCATAAAAGGGAGCTCCTCGAATCTTGGCGCCAGCGCCCTTCAGCAGGCGGCCGACCGCCTCGAAGCCAAGTCCCGCGCGAGCCTGGCCGGAGTGGAGCCGGAGCTCGCGGCGGTCAAAGCGGAATTCCAGCGGGTGAGAGCGGCCCTGGAGCAGCTCTGTCCCCCTGGGCCGGGATTGGCCCCCCGGCCGCCCACTCAGCGGTAGAGGGCGGTCGTCGGGGTCGCGGTCAGGACATTGTATTGGCGCATCGCGACGCGCCACCAGTCCGCCAGTTCGGCCGCCGGGCACGACCAGAGCTCGCGGTGCAGCCAGATCATCGATTCGGCGTCGAGGAGCAGCGCCATCTTTTCCTTCACCGAAATCACGGCCGGCCCTTCCCGCAGCAGCCGCTGGCGCAGCTGCAGGAGCCAACCGCGGGCCTCCTCCCCGGGCCGGCGCTGGCGCAGGAGGGCGACGTGCATCGCGTTGATGTACGGGTCGAGCACGGCCTGCAGGAGCCCGTACTCGGGGCGCAGCGGTTCGAAGGGCGGCAGGTGGCGGTAGCACTCCGCCAGATTGCGGGTGAGCTGCTGCAATTCCGGCGGGGGTTGCGATTCCTCGGGGGTGAGAAAGAGCCCGATGTCGCGGGCCGCGCGCCCCATGGTCGCCTTGCTGAAGAAAATGGAGATGGGGATCGAGAAGATGAGCCCCACCAGGACCGGGGACAGCCACCAGAAATAGCCCGGGACCAGGATGTAGGTCGATACGCCCCAGACCAGGCCGAAGATCGTCTGGGAGCCGTGGGTCAAAATCGCCTCGCGCCAGTCCGTGCCGTCATCCTCGGCCCGGCGGTTCTGGGTGATCCACGACACGCCCTGGCCCAGGATCGTGAAGAGGACGAACTTCGCGTTGAACATCATGTTGATCGGCGCCATCAGCGCGGAACCCGCGCATTCGAGGGTGGCGCCCACCACGACCCGGCCCCGGCCCCCGAACTTTTCCACCTCCTCGGGCTGGCCGAGCGTGACGATGACGCACACGATCTTCGGTAGGAAGAGCATGAGCATGGTGAAGAAGAAAAGCGTCAGCGCTTCGGGCATCTGCACGTGGTAGCCGAAGATCGAGGTGGTGTCCGGCGTGCGAAAGAGCCCCATCCGATCGAGCGCCTGCTCATCCAGGGCCTCGAGCATCCCGAGCAGCAGGAAAACCAGCCAAAGCGCCGAGGAGACGTAGGACATGATCCCCATCAGCAGATGGAAGCGGTTCGCCGGCCGGAACCCGCGGGCCGTGAGCAGCCAGGTGTGCTGCAGGTTGCCCTGGCACCAGCGCCGGTCGCGCTTGGCGCTGTCGATCAGAGTCGGGGGCGTCTCCTCGTAGCTGCCGTCGACATCGTGGGCGAGCCACACGGTCCAGCCCGCCTTGCGCATCAGCGCCGCCTCCACAAAATCGTGGGAGAGGATGCGCCCGCCCAAGGGCTCGCTGCCCGGCAGCGGCGGCAGGGCGCAGTGGTCCATGAAGGGCTGCACCCGGATGATCGCGTTGTGCCCCCAGTAGTTGCCGTCATGCTGCTGCCAGTAGTTGATCCCGGCCAGGAAGAGGGGGCTGTACAGGCGGTTCGCAAAACTCAGCATCCGGGCGTAAAGGGTCTCCCCAAAAATGAGCCGGGGGGCGGTCTGGATGATGCCCGCGCTCGGGTTCTTCTCCATCAGCGTCACGAGCTCCACCAGCGAGCGGCCGGTCATGACCGAATCGGCGTCGAGCACGACCATGTAGCGGTACTTTTTCCCCCACCGGCGCAGGAAGTCGGCGACGTTGCCGGCCTTCTTGTTGATCGCCTGCCGGCGCTTCCGGTAAAAAATGTTGCCGAAGCCCTCGACTTGCTTGCACAGCTCGGCCCAGGCGACCTCCTCCTCGATCCACTGGTTGGGCCGGTTGGAGTCGCTGAGGACGAAGAAGTCGAAGTGCTCCAACTGCCCGGTTTTTTCCACGGACCGGAAAATCACCCGCAGCCCTTCGAAGACCCGGCTCACGTCCTCGTTGAAAATGGGGATGATGACGACCGTCGAGGCGAGGACCGGCGGCTCCCCCGCCTCCAGGGTGGTCGTGATCCGGCAGCTGTCGCCCCCACGGTTGATCACGTAAAAGCCCACCATCGCCGAGCAAAAGCCGACCGCGACATGGGCGAAGAGGACCACGAAGAGCAGCAGCAGCACGATTTCCAGCGGCGTGATGCCGTTGCGCCAGAGGAGGTCCGCCATGAACCAGGTGGCGAAGCTGGTGAAGAAGAAGACGGCGGAGAAAAAGAGGAACCGGCGCCGGTTCAGCCGCCGCTGATCCATCTCCCGTTTGATGAACAGCTGCATCGGCTCAGCGGGTCAGGCGGAAGATGGCCCCGAGCGCGAAGGCGAAGAGGAGCCAGAGAATGCCGGTGCGCAGGATCGGCCAGCGCTCGAAGCGCTCCAGGGTTTCCCCCGCCACCTCGGAAATCGGGCCCAGGTCGATCGGCCGGGGCACCATGCTGGAGATCGCCAGGTCCGGGCCCGCCTGCAGGGAACTTGCCCGCATCGCCGCCACGAACTCCTCCGGCACGTTCTGCTCTTCCAGAAACGCCGAGGGCCATTTCTGGGGGCCGTCGGACAGGAGCAGGGCGACCCGCCCGTCGACCGCGATCCGGTCGTGGGGCTGCCCCCGCTCGTCGAGCATCTCCGCGAACCAGGCGTCCATCAACGCCTCGGTCTCCTCCGCCGCGAGCACGGTCGGATCCAGGCGGGGGTTCGCCGCGTGGCGCTCAGCCGCCCGCTCCAGGATCCGCTGAATGAGGCGGATCTGGTGCAGCCGGTTGTGGATGCGGTGGGCCCGCAGGTAATCCTCCACCCGCACGTAGGCGAGATTCCAGTCCTCGGGGGAGCCGGTCCGCGGGCGAAAATTGGCCGGGACTTCGGCGCTGCTGGGAAGTTCGCTCATCGCGGCGGATTCACCCCCAGGCTCACGGCTGCCAGAGGTAGCTCCAGGTCTCCGTCAGCACCTGGCTCTCGTGCTTCAGGTAGCACCGCAGCTCCACCGGCTGGTCGCTCGCGTCCGGCCGCAGGGCGAAGGCCGCGCGCCAGGTGCCATTGAAGGGATCCTTTTGGGCGTTGGCCTGGACGAGCGTCGCACCGCTGCCCACGGTCACGATTGCCTCCACCGTGGCGTCGCCGCCCAGTTTTTGCAGGGCCGGGCCGTCGAATTCGACCACGAAGCGCTCCAGGTCCGTCTCGAAGGTGCGGGTGCGGCCCAGATGAGTGGACACCGCGTAGCCGGAAGGCGGATGGATCTGGTCCAGGCACCAGTGCAGATCGTACTCCAGTTGAATCGGGGCGCCCGGGGTCAGCGGGGCGGACGGCACCCAGAAGGCGACGATGTTGTCGTTGGTCTCGTCCGGGGTGTGCAGTTCCACCAGGCGCACGCTGCCGCGGCCCCAGTCGCCGATCGGTTTCACCCAGACGCTGGGCCGCAGGTGGGACGCCGCCTCGATGTCCTCATAGTCGCCATAATGGCGATCGCGCTGCATGAGCCCGAAGCCCCGGGGATGGTTGTCGCTGAAGGCCATGGTCCGCATCACCAGCGGATTGGTGAGCGGCCGCCAGAGCCATTCCCCGGTGCCCGTTTCCAGCATGAGCCCGTCGGAATCGTGCACCTGCGGGCGCACGTCGTCGGTCTCGAAATTAGAGGTCTCGCCGTGCCAGTACATGCTGGTCAAGGGGGCGACGCCCACCACCCCGGGGTCCTTCCGCCCGAAGATGACCGCCTTCACGTGCAGCACGGTGTCGGCGCCCGGCGAAATGACAAAGCGGTACGCGCCGGTGACGCTCGGGCTGTCCATCAGCGCGTACACCGTCAGCTCGGTGGCCTGCGGCCCGGCGGGCCGCTCGATCCAAAATTCCTCAAAGTTGGGAAATTCCTCGCCGCCCGGCTGCCCCGTGTTGATGGCCAGCCCGCGCGCCGACAGGCCGTAGACGGCCTTTTTGCAGAGAAACCGGAAGTAGCTGGCCCCCTGGAAGACCCCCAGTTCGTCGCCGGGCTGGTTCAGGAAATTGTGGATCCGAAATCCCGCGTAGCCCATCGCGGCCGGCAGCGGCCCCACGTGATTGTGGCCGTAGTCGAACAGCCGCTCCTGAAAGGGAATCAGCCGCACGTCCTCGCCGTCGAGCTCGTGCAGCTGCACCGTGCGATCGAAGATGAACCCGGGGTGAAAAAACTGCAGTTTGAAGGGCACCGGATCGTGGTTCCACCAGGATTCCGGCGGCCGGAAGCGGATGTCCCGGTACTGGTCGTAACTGAGTTGGCGCAGCCACGCCGGCACCGGGCTCGGGCGAACCTCGTAGGGCTGGACCGCCAGGTGCAGCGCGCGGGCGCGCAGCACATCGAAGGTGAAGGGCTCGTCCGCGCGGGCGCCGGCGCCGAGGCTGAGGACGGCCAAGAGAAGGAAGCGTTTGCTCATTTGTCCAAAAAGTAGGCCTGCTGTTTTTCTGAAATCGGCAGTTCCGCCCTCGCCATGACCTTCAGAAAATCCTCCCAGATCAGCCGTTTGGACCGGTTGGTCGGACTGCGCAGAATATAGCTCGGGTGATAGGTCACGATCAGCGGCTTGCCCGCGAACTCCTGCCAGCGCCCCCGGATCTCCCCCACCGCCTTGAAGGATCCGGCCCCGAGGAGCCCGTGCGCGGCGGTCCCGCCCAAGGCGACGATGATGGCCGGATCGACGATCTCGATCTGCGCCCGCAGGTACGGGAGGCAATAGGCGAGTTCCTCGGCGGTCGGCGGCCGATTGCCGTATTGGACGCCGCCCGCGTCGACCGGCAGCTCGGGCCGCCAGTTCATGATGTTGCCGATGTACACCTGCGCGCGTTGGAGGCCCGTGGCGACGATCATCTTCGTCAGCAATTGTCCGGCCGGCCCGACAAAGGGCTCGCCCTGAATCTCCTCGTCCGCGCCCGGCGCCTCGCCGACGAACATGATCTTTGCGTCCAGGTCGCCTACGCCCAGGACGACCTTTTTTCCGGGACGCACATGCGCGAGGCAGACCGGATCGGCCAGCACCTGCGCTTGCAAGGCGGCCCAGCGGGCCGCCTTGGCGCCGGCCATAGGCGCCACCACGGGCGGCGGCGGTAGCTTGGGTTCGGCCGCGCCGGCTTTTTCGGCAGCCGGTTCCGGCACCAAAATCCCGGCCGGGGCCGACGCCGGAGACGATGCGGCCGCTGCGGCCACCGTCCGGGCAGGCGATTTTTGGGCGGCGACGGCGGCCCGCAGCGCCGCCAGGCTTTCGTCCGACACCGCGACCGTTTTCACCCCCGCCGCTTTGAGGCGGCGGAGTTCATCGGTTAACGCGGTAAGGGCGGTGCGCATGTGCCTAATGATCAAATGGAACGCGAAGGCAGTAATTTTTCCACCACCTTGGCGAGCAAGTCGAATTCCAAATTGACCTCATCCCCCGCCCGGCGTTCGCGCAAATTGGTCACCGCCCGGGTGTGGGGGATGATCCAGACGGCAAAGGCGTCGCCGTCCACCTCGGCCACGGTCAGGGAAATGCCGTCGATCGCCACGCTCCCCTTGAGGGTCAGGTAGCGTCCGCTGCCGGCGGGAGCGCGCACCTTGAGGTATGTGTCCTGGCCCCGCGTCTCGAGCGTTTGGATGTGCCCCAAGCCGTCGATGTGGCCCGTGACAAAATGGCCGCCCACCTTGCCGTCGAAGCGGAGGCTGGTTTCCAGATTCACCGCGGCTCCGGTGCGCAGGGCGGAAAAATTCGTCAGCCGCCGGGTCTCCTCGAGCACATCGAAGCCCACTCGGCCGGGGGCGGTGCGCACCGCGGTCAGGCAGCATCCGTTCACCGCCACGCTGTCGCCCAATTCCAACCCGGCCAGCACCTGTTCGGCCGCGATCTCCAGGGACCAGCTCTCCGGGCCCGGAGCAAAGGAGACCACCTGGCCGGTTTCGGCGACGAGTCCGGTGAACATAATTTCCTCATTAAGATCGACTCCCCCATTTCACGCAATCCGCGAACAGCCCAGCTGGGGCCTTGATCGGGGCCTCGCGCCCCGGCATTCTCCCCGTCCCTTGACTCTCCTTCCCCGTTGGCTGCGCTGGTTGCTGGTTCTGACCGCTTTGGCGATTGCCGCCGATGTCGGCGTTTCGGCGTATCTGGCATCCTACTATGTCTTTCCGCCGCGGCGGCCGCTGGTCGACCCTCGGTCCGCCCTCCCGTTCCCCTATGAAGCGGTGACCTTCCCGGCGCTCGATGGGTCGCGGCTCGAGGGCTGGTGGGTGCCCTGCGCCGGGGCCGCCACGGTGGTGGTTTTGCTGCATGGAGCCGGCAACAACCGCGATTCGATGGTGCCCGAGGCCCGCTTGCTGCGCGCCCACGGGTATGCGGTGCTGCTCTATGACGCCCGCGGCCAGGGAACCAGCGAACGCCGGCCGGTGAGCTGGGGGGCGCATGAAACCGGGGATTTGCTCGGCGCCCTGGATTATCTGCGGGGCCGGGGATTTCATGCCTTCGGCTGTATCGGCGCGTCGCAGGGGGCGGCCACGATCGCGCTCGCCGCGCCGCAGTTGCGGGACGTCCGCTGGGCTGTCCTGGAAGGCTCCTATTCGACCATGCGCCAGGCCTTTGACCGGCAGACCCGCGCGATTTTTCACCTGCCCGGATGGTTCGCGGGGATTTTCGTGGTGCCCTTCATCGAATGGCGGGCCGGCTTCTCGGTCGATGCGACCAATCCGCGAGCGACCGCCGAACACTTTGCCTGCCCGGTGCTGGTGATGAGCGGGGCCAACGACCGGCGGGTGTACCCCGACGACGCGCGCGATTTGTTCGCCCATCTGCCCACGCCCAAGGCCTTCTGGCTCGTGCCCAATGCGGGGCACGGCAAACTTTATCAGGCGGCCGGGCCGGAGTACGAGCGCAGCTTGTTGGGGTTTATCGCGGCGAGCGAAGCCGCCAACCGGCGGTAACGCCGTCCGCTTATTGGAAAATGTTAAGGCGTTGAAATACCTGCTCGACACTCACGCCGTGCACGCGGCCGCCGATCCGCACGCCAAAAAGCCGCTTTCCCCCCGGGCTCGCGAGGTCATCGCCAATTGCACTCGAACTGACCTAGCCATCGCGTCGATCACGTAAGGCGAACCTGGACTGGCCAATACTCCGGACAAAACTCCCGGGACGCGAGACTCGTCGCTCAATGCGCTGACGGATGGCCGGGCCCAAATCGCACGAAAAGGAAAATCAACATCCCCACGAAGAGCACGGCTACGCCGATCAGCACCCGCATCAAGATGCGTTGAAATCGCCGGCTCGCCGGAGATCCCTGGGGATCGCCGAGTCGAATCATAAAGTCACTCCGCGGTTGAAGATGGCCGACATCCATCCACGCTGGCGGCGCGCCGCTCCGTCCGCAATACCGGAATAGCGCCCGCCGGCCGGGCTCAGAAATGCCAACCGACGCTCAGCATCGGGCCGAGCGAGTTGAGGCCGGGGTCCACTTTGTCGAGATGCCCGTTCGAGACATGCTGAAAATAGGCTCCGAGCGAGGCGCTCAATTGCGACGCCAGGCGTAGACGCACGCCGGGATAGGCAAACCAGTTCAGGTTGAACTCCTGCCCCTGCGCTCCGGCAATTTGGTAGCCCTTGCTATCCAGCCAGCCAAAGCCGCCGCCGCTGGCGAAGAACAGGCAGCGCTGGCGCGCCCCGTCCCACCACTCGAGGATGCCCGAGCCGGAACACCCGAAATAGTGATGCTCCGGTCCCTGCACAATCGGCTCCACCAGGAGGCTGTAGCGGGAGCGGAGCACCAGGACGCCCGAACCCAGCCGGAGGCTGATGATCGCCGGCGATTTGACGGTGAAAATCTGCGGGAGGAGGACATAGTCCAGCGGCGTCGCGCTGCCCGTTATCCGCCAGAGGATCCCGGTCTCGAAATCGGTCTCCCAGTTCGTGGTCGGATCGGCCCCGGCCCCGGGCGCGCCGGCGGCCATTTCGACCGGGTCCGCGCCGGCGGCCGTCGACAGAAGAATCCGCGCCGCGATGCCTAGGGCGAGGATCAGTTTGAACATCACGGGCGAAGGGAATGGGCGCTGGCCCGTTAACGCAACTTGACTCGCAACACCGTGGTGTCCGCCCCCCGGCTGACCAGCAGCACGAATTCGGCCCGGGCCGGATCGGCGGCAATGGCGCCCAGCCGGCTCGCCGCCTCGGCGAACGAGCGCACCGGCACCCCGTCGATCTCCTTGATCCAGTCATCCTCCTCCAGCCCGGACATCGCCGCCGGATTGTTGGCCTTCACGTAGGAAACGACGACGCCGGTCGCCTCGCTCGTGCGCACCCGGCGGGCAATTGCGTCCGCGTAGACAAATTCCCGGATGGTGAGCCCCAGATGGTCGAAGTATTTGCGCTCGGCCTCGCGGGCCAGCTTCGGCTCGTCGCCCAGCTTGGCCGTGAGGTCGATCCGATCGGCGCCGCGCAGCACCGTGAACGTCATCGTGTCGCCCGGCCGGCGCCGCTCGATCTCGCGCTCCACGTAGTCGGTCACCACGTGGTCGGGCCGGAAGCGCGGCAGCGTCTTCCCGTCGATCGCGATGATGATATCGTGGCTCTTCATCCCCATTTTTTCGGCCGGGCTGCCCTCCAAGACTTCGCTCACGACGGCGCCGGACTGATCGGAAAGTTTGAGGAAATTCGCGACGTCGCGGTCCATCGCCTCCAGGCCGTAGGCGCCGAGCCAGGCGAGCGGCCGGCCGAAGACGTTGCCCGGAACCCGGCCCAGGTTCGGCAGCACTTCACTCGCGAGCAGGAAGGCGCTGCTCTCTTCCAAATCGATCAGCATGATCGGGGCGCCGTCGCGGTCGGACCGCGAAAACTGCAGAAAGGTCTGCCCAAACGAACTCTCCGCCAGGCCGAGAAAAACGCCGTCATCGTTGAACACGGGCAGTCCGGGGCCCGCCACTTCCTGCTGAGCGATGCCTGTCTGCTGCGGCAGCGACTGGATCAGGGCCATTTGGCTTGAAAGGAGATAGGGGGTAAAATCCTCGTCCTTGTTGCGCAGGCCGATGCCCCACACGTGCTCGGCGAGGGCCGGAACGGGGCTCGGCCCCGAAGCGGCCCATTGCGTGACCGGCACCAGGAGCGCGGCGGTGGCGGCATCGGTCCGCACAAAATGCCAGCCGGTCAGGCTGTCCTGGCCCAGATAGGTGCATGGGTGGCCCGTCGGATCCCCGGCCAGGTAGACGTGAAAGTCCTTCAATTGACTGGGCGAAGTGCGCGGATCCACCGCCGCCGAAGGCAGGATAATCGTGCCTTGGCGGTCGATCGCCACGCCGTAGGCGGTGGCGAGGTGGCGCTCGGCCTCCGTTTCAATGAAATAGTCGACCGCCGCCACGCTTTTCACCCGCTCGGCCCAGAGCGCGGGGAGATTGCCGGCGCGGGCGCCCAAGGTCAGGGCCGCGCCCAGCAAGATCAGGAAAAAACGCTTCACGGCTTGATCAAGTAAAAGGCGACCCCGCGATCGCGATTGGCCTCGAGCAGCGTCGGCCGGGGTTTTTCCGCATACGATTGGTACGCGCCCTTGATCATCTCCAGCGAAGTGACCGGCTTCCCGTCGATCTGGGTCACGATGTCGCCCGTCTGCAGTCCGGCCACGTCCGCCGGGAAGCCCGGCTGGACCCCGAGGACGATCACGCCGTCGTCGTCCGCCAGTTGATTGAGCCGGGCAAAGGTGCGGGAAACTTTGCGCACGGTCAGGCCCCAGTGGTCGAGCGCCCATTCCTCGCCCATGCTGCTTTCCAATCGCTCGGTCACCACCGTGACCCGCCGCTCCTGCGTGCCGCTCTTGATGGACAACACCATCGCCGCACCCACCGGCTGGCTGGCGATCTCATTTTGGATCGGCGGCAGCTGCTCCGGAAAGCGGCCGTCCACCGCGTGCCCGTTGATCGCCAGCACAATATCCCCGCCGTGCAGGCCCGCGCGGGCGGCCGGCGAGCCCGGATCGACGCTGTCGATCAGCATGCCCGTATCGAGGGCGAGGGCGTAAAATGTTTCCAGGTCCTGCAATTCCCGCGGCACGATTCCGATGTAGCTGCGGGTGATGCCGCCGTCCCGTTGCAATCCGGCCACGATGCGCTTCGCCGTTTCCGCGGGAATGGCAAAGCCAAGATTGTTCGCCCCGAGGTACCCGCGGGAGGTGATGCCCATGACCAAGCCGTCCTCCGTCACCAGGGGTCCCCCGGAATTGCCGGGATTGATGGCGGCATCGGTCTGCAGCCAGGTGTTGAAGGCTCCCGTCTCGTAGCCGTCGACCCCTTTGTCGTCCTCAAAATAGCGGCTCGTGTTGGAGATGATCCCGCGGGTCACCGTGCGCGTCAGGCCATAGGGGGTGCCGACCGCGTACACCGTCTCCCCGGGGTACAGCCGATCGCTATCGCCAAACTTCGCGTGGGCGAACTTGAGCTTGCGGCGCTTCACCTCGCCCATGTCGAGGCGGAGCAGCGCCAGATCGGTCCAATGGTCCCAGCCCATCAGCTTCGCGTCCACCCGCTCCAGATTGGCCAGGGTCACGTTGACCTCGATCGCCCGCGGGCTGACGACATGGGCATTGGTGAGAATATATCCGTCCTCGGAGAGGATCACCCCGGAGCCGATGCTCGCCTCGAAGCGTTGCGCGCCGGCATCAAAGGCGACTTCCCGCACGTCAATGCGCACGACCGCGTCGAGCACCTGGCGAAAGCCCGTGCCCAGGCTGCCGGTCGCCGCCCGGACGCCCGGCGCCGGCCCAAGCGCGAGCGCGAGGGCCGCGCAAGCGCCGGTGATTGACCGGGCCGTTGAATGCTTCACGATGACAAGTTTCACGCGATGGCTACCAAGTGCAAAGACTACGACTCTCAAGAAATCGAGCGCTACTGGCAATCTTTCTGGGAGGAAAATCATTCCTTTCGGGCGGACGATGCGTCCCCGCAGCCGAAATACTACGTGCTCGACATGTTTCCATACCCGTCCGGCGCGGGCCTGCACATCGGCCACCCGGAGGGCTACACCGCCACCGATATTGTTGCCCGCTACAAGCGCGCGCAAGGATTCAAAGTGCTGCATCCCATCGGCTGGGACGCGTTTGGCCTGCCGGCCGAACAGCACGCGGTGAAGACCGGCACCCATCCGGCGTCCAACACGCAGAATAATATCGTCAATTTTCGGCGGCAAATCAAGGCCCTCGGCTTTTCGTACGATTGGGACCGCGAGATCGACACCACTGATCCCAAGTATTTCCGGTGGACGCAGTGGATTTTTCTCCAGCTGTTTCGCCAGGGCCTGGCCTACGTCGACGAGCGGCCGGTGTGGTGGTGCCCGGAGCTGCGCACCGTGCTCGCCAATGAGGAAATCGTCGAGGGCAAGAGCGAGGTGGGCGGCTTTCCAGTGGAGCGGCGCAACCTGCGCCAATGGGTGCTCCGCATCACCGCTTACGCCGAACGGCTCCTGGCCGACTTGAAGGACGTCGACTGGCCGGAATCCACCAAGCGGATGCAGGAGGCCTGGATCGGCCGCAGCGACGGCGCCGAAATCCTGTTCAGCCTCGAAGATCCGGCGCTGGGGCCGCTGAAGATTTTCACCACCCGCCCCGATACGCTCTTTGGCTGCACCTACATGGTGCTGGCGCCCGAGCACCCGCTCGTGCCCGCGCTCACGACGCCGGCGCAGCTGGCCGCAGTGGCCGCCTTTCAGAAGCAGGCGGCCGGCAAGAGCGACCTGGAACGCACGGATCTAGCCAAGGATAAATCGGGCGTCTTCACCGGGGCGTTTGCCCGCAACCCGGTGAACGGGGAGCTCGTGCCCATCTGGGTCGCAGACTATGTGCTCATGGGCTATGGCACCGGCGCCATCATGGCCGTGCCCGCCCACGACGAGCGTGATTTTGAATTCGCCCAGCGCTACGCGCTGCCGATTGTCCCGGTGATCGAGCCGGCGGAGGGCGCCGCCCCGCCGGCCGGGGCCCTGCCCTACACCGGGTCCGGCCGCCTGATCAATTCCGCGGGCTACAATGGCCTCGATTGGCCGGTCGCCAAGCAGCGGATCACCGCCGACCTGGCGGGCCGTTCGGTCGGCCGCGCCACCGTAAATTATAAGTTGCGCGACTGGCTTTTCTCGCGCCAGCGCTACTGGGGCGAGCCCTTCCCGATCGTTTGGGTGAGCGAAGCCGACTACCAAGCCGCCGCGACGGCGCGAGCCGCCGATCTGCCCGCGAGCCCGGTGACTTTCGTGGAAAACGGCCAGACCCGGTACGCCCTGCCGCTGCCGGCGGCCGCCCTGCCGCTCGAACTGCCGCCCGTGGAATCCTATTTGCCCAGCGGCACCGGCGAAAGCCCGCTGGCCCTGGTCACCGACTGGCTCGAGATCTGGCTCAACCCCGTTTCCGGTGCCGCCGTGCCCGCCGCCCAGGCGAAGCCGGCGGGCGGACCGTGGATTCGCGGCCGCCGCGAGACCAACACCATGCCCCAGTGGGCGGGTTCCTGCTGGTACTACCTCCGCTTCACCGATCCCCATAACGCCGAGGCGTTCGCCTCCCCGGCGGCGCTCCAGTGCTGGGGCGTGCCCGATCTGTACGTCGGCGGCGCCGAACATGCGGTGCTCCACCTCCTGTACGCCCGCTTCTGGCACAAGGTGCTGTTTGATCTCGGCTTCGTGCCGCAGAGCGAACCGTTCCAGAGACTATTCCACCAAGGCATCATCCTGGGCGAGGACGGCGAAAAGATGTCGAAGAGCCGCGGCAACGTCGTCAGCCCCGACACGATCATTGCCAGTCACGGGACCGACTCGCTCCGCCTCTACCTCATGTTCCTGGGGCCGCTCGAGGCGATGAAGCCCTGGAATCCCCGCGGCATCGAGGGGGTACACCGCTTCCTGCAAAAAGTGTGGCGGGAATGTGTCGGCCCTGAGGGGGAGCTGAATGCCAAGATCCGGGACGACGCCAAAGAGAGCCCGGAAATGGGGCGCCTGCTCCATGAGACCATCCGCAAGGTGGGCGAGGATATCGAGGGTCTGCGCCTCAATACGGCGATCTCCCAAATGATGATCTGCGCCAACGCGCTCCAAAAAGAGCCGGCGGTGCGCCGCGATACCCTGAAAATATTCCTCCAGCTGCTGGCCCCGTTTGCCCCGCATTTGGCGGAGGAACTGTGGAGCCGTCTAGGGGGAACACCCTCCATTCAGGGCGCCCCGTGGCCGAAATTCGACCCCGCCCGGCTGACGGCGACCGAGGCCAAGCTCGTGATCCAAGTGAATGGCCGTTACCGGACCGATTTGACCGTGCCGGTCGGCATTCCGGAAAAGGAGGCCCTGGCGTTGGCCCTGGCCCACCCCAAGATCAAAGTTTACACCGATGGAAAGCCTTTGATCCGAGTCATTTACGTGCCTGGAAAAATTCTTAATTTGGTGGTCGGTTGACTACGTAGTTATACCCCGCTTGCCCCAGCGGGCCCGTCGCCTTAGAACGAGGGTATCTCCACCATGCGCGCTTATTTACCTCGTTCATCCCGATGCATTTGTCTGGCCCTCGTCGGCGCTGGCATCGGACTCCTAGCGCCCTCCCCGGCGCGGGCCGCCAAGAACAACCCCACCAGCAAGTTCTACGTGGCGGATGTCGAGGGCGACGCCCAGATCGACACGGGATCGTCCGTCGATGACCTGACCAAGAAGTCGGTCTACAACGCCCAAGGCACCGTGATCGAGACCAAGCCGAAGGCGGCCAACGCCATGGTCTTCTCCAACGGCACGGGCATTTTCTTTGACGAGGACACCCGGGTCGAGGTGAAGCAGTTCGAGCAGGAGCCTTTCGTGCCCAATCGCACTGACATGGACGTGGAGCCGTCGATTTCCCAGACCCAGGCCTTTGTGCCCCATGGCACTGTCGGGCTGTGCACCAGCAAACTGGTCGCCGGCAGCAGCATGAATTATTCAACCCCACTCGGGTCCGTGAACATCCGCGGCGGCAAAGTCGTGGTCTCGGCGCAGGACAACAAGACCACGATCTCGATGATCGAGGGCGAGGGCACGGTCTTTTCGGGCAACCTCGACATGGGCGGCCACACCCTCCACGACGGCGAACAGGCCGTCATCACCCCCGGCGAAAGCGGTCAGCCGCCCAAAGTGCAAATTCAGGACATTCCCAGCGACCAAACAGGCGCCCTGAACGCCAAGGTGACGATGGCGTGCAGCTCCAAGAAGACCGTTTACTTTGAACTGCGCACGATCGCCTCGACCCAGGTGACGGCGGTCAGCCCACTCGTCAAGGGAACGGCCGGGAGCTTCCAGAACAACACCTCGACCAACGATTCGACCGATATTTTCTCCAGCACCGGGACCGGCACCAATGGCATCACCGGGACGAACGGGACCACCCCGACGACCGAGATCGTCGCCATCCCGGTGGCTCCCGTGACGCTGCCCGTCGACTTTACCGTCAGCCCGGCCTCCCTCTAAGGGCAACCCTTCCGGCCACCATTCCCCAATTCAATCCCATGCGCTCGCGCGGCCGTGCCGCTTACCCGACCTGCCTGCGCCCATGAGATTCCCTCCGCCCGTTCGCGCCCTTTGCGCCTTTTGGATCGCGACCGTCCTCACCGTCCGGACCGCGCGCGCGCTCGTGACGCTGAATGACGGGACCGACAAGATCTACGTTTCCGGCACCTGGACCATGGGGCATACGACGAACCTCAGCGCCAGTGCGGATGGCACCGGCGACTACAGCTACGGGGCGACCGCGGAGATCGAGTATCAGCGCCGCGCCGGCCTGCTTGGGCTGACCGCCAGCGCCACTTTTTCGCTGATGGACTATTTTAAGAACAAGACCTACGACACGCTGAATCCGACCTTCTCGGTGGAACTCGACAAGCAGACCGGTCGCACCACCGGCGCGCTCACGCTGTCGGCCACCCGGTCCAGCCAGGCGGACGCCGCCGCCAACGTGCACGATGTCTCCTGGAATTACCTCGCCGGGCTCAATCTCCACTACCCGGTCATCGATCGCTATTCCTTCACCGGCGCCCTGGACTATGGGCAGTTGGACTACACCGAGACCAGCGGCCAGCCGCTGATCAATCTGTCCACCTACACCGCGAATCTGGGCATGTTTTACGTGCTCTCGGATACCCGCGATATTTCGATTTCCTATCGCTACCGCGCCGAGGATTCGACCGACCACACCTCGACGACCGACAACGCGCTGCTGTTCGGGGTGTACAGCCGGATTATTTGGGAAATCCACGGTTCCCTGGTGGTCGGCGTGCAGCGCCGGAATGGCCCGGTGGATCCGGGCGTGCAGTCGGCGGAAAATGGCAACTACAACGATGTGACCGCCACGGCGACGGCGACGTACAACCCGTCCAAGAAAAATGTCGTCACCGGAACCTTAAGTCGTGATTTTTCGACTACCTCCACCAATGCGACCACCGACTCGACGAACGGCACGCTTGATCTCACGCATGCCTTCGACGCCAAGAAGTCGGCCAATGTGGGCATCGGCGGCGGCGAGAATCAGTTCCTCGGGCCCTTTGGTTTCCTGCCCGGAACGACCGAAGAGCGTCGCGACTATTACTTTACATGGAATGTGGGGGCCAACTACATTTGGAACCAGCACCTGAAAGTAGCGCTTGCGTACACCTACTTGCACAATTGGTCGAATCTGGGCTTCGCGACGTTCCAGAGCGGAACGTGGACGATTACGCTGGCTTCCCGCTGGTAATCCGCAATGACGATTCGCCTTTTATTTCCCTCCTGCCGCCTCCGCCGCGCGGCCGCCGCGCTGGCGGTGGCGGCGCTGCTGGGCGGCGGCGCGGCGGTTTGGGGGCAGGAACCGGCCAAGTCGGCGCCGAGCATTCCCTACAAAATCCTGCACAACGACAAGATCGGGATCGAGGTGTTCGGGGAGCCGGATTTAGCCAAGGTTGACCGGGTCGATGACCGGGGCAATATTCATCCGATTCTCTTGGAAACGGAGCCCGTCCACGTCGCCAATCTGACGTTGCCCGAAGCGCAAAAGGCGATTGAAGATGCTTATCGCGATGGGCATTTTCTCTTGCACCCGGTCGTCACCTTGACGCCGCAGGAATTGGCGCCGCGCGAAGTGTCCGTGCAGGGCCCCGGCATCAAGAACCCGGCCCGCTATCCGCTGGATATCGAGTCGACGGTGACCTTGATCGACATGATTTCCAAAGCCGGCTCCTTCACCGATGTGGCCGCAGGCAATCGGGTGATCCTCACCCGGATCGGGGCGGACGGCGTGCCCCAGATACATACCATCGATGTCCTGGCCGTGATGCGGGGCAAGACCAAGGACAAGGCCGTGATTGATGCGGCCCACATGCTGCTCGAGCCCGGCGACATCATTTACGTCGGCGAAGCGGTATTCTAAGGCGACCACCCGATGTCCGACTCCAACGCTCCCAAACCTTCGAACGCCGGCGTCCGCGACGAAGAAGATATCGTCCAGCGCCGGACACTGCGGGACTACTATATCATCCTGCGGGAACGGGTCTGGGTGGCCCTGCCGTTGGCGCTGCTGGTGTCGATCGGCTACGGGTACATCCAATACCGTCAGACCCCGATGTACTCCTCGGATGTGAAGATGCAGTTCGACAAGCCCGAGGTCGTGATGACGACCCAGGCGGTGCAGGACTCGGCGATCCACGGCGAAGCGGACATCAACACGTACATTGAGATTTTAAAAAGCAATTCGCTGCGCTCGAAAGTCATCGAATCGTTCACCCCGGATGAGCAGAAGACGATCCTGCGGCCCGCGCTAAAGCACCTCCAGCCCGGCCAGCCGCCGCCTTCGGTGAGCAGCATGCTGGGCTCGATCGATCCGGAAGCGGTGCCCAAGAGCTATTTCATCGAGGTGCGGGTGGACCATCAGGATGCGGATGCGGCCGCGCTGATCGCCAACCGCTATGCGAGCCAGTTTTTGTCCCAATTGATGGATAGCATCAGCGGGATAAATTCGGGGGCCGTCGGCGGCCTCAACGATCGGGTGAAAACCCTCGAGCAGGAGTCACAAGCGGCGCAGCAGCGGCTGGAAGACTACATGCAGAAGAACAACCTGGTTTCGCTCGACGCGAACGTGAACCTGGTCGTGGACAATCTGAAGGCGGTCAACAACAGCCTGACCCAGGCGAAACTCAGCCTGCTCAGCGGCCAGGGAGTGCAGCAGCAGGTCGCGGAGTACCAGCGGCTCCACCAAGATCTGCTGCAAATCGACTACATCGCCAATCAGCCGCCCGTCAGTTTGCTCAGCAATCAGTTGACGGCACTGAAACAGGCGCGGGCCGCGCTGGCCGAACGCTACGGGGATCGCCACCCCAAGATGATCGACACCGAGAATCAGATTCAGATCGTGACCGGCGAGCTGCAAAAGCAGATCAGCGAGACCATCTCGGCGCTCGACACGAAAGTTTCCGGTCTCTCCGAACAGGTCGCGGCACTGGAAAAGGAGTATCTTTCGCGCGAACAGGCCGAGGAGAACCTCCGCGCGCTCAGCGGCCAGTATGCGATCCTCAAGGAGCAGGCGGACCAGGCCGAGTCGAACTACTCGGCCGTGATCCACCGGCTCAACGAAACCCGGACCTCCACGACCCTCGAGTCGCCGCCGGTCCATCTCGTCGACCCCGCCCTGCCCAACTATACGGAGGTCAGCCCAAACAAGAGCAGCATCAACCGCACCTGCATCGCGCTCGGGCTCTTCACCTTTGTCGGCATCGCGGTCGGTCTCAGCTTCATCGACGACCGGATCAAGAGCGCGTGGGACATCGAAAACTTTATCGGCGTGAACCTCCTGGGGATTGTTCCCGACTTGGCCGGACTCAAAACCGAGGACAAGTACACGATGATGCTCGAGGGCAAGGATTCGCCCGGGGTGGAACCCTTCCTGGGAATCTATAGCGCGATCAAGATCCAATCGAAGCTGGATTTCCCGAAATCGATCCTGGTGACGAGCACGATTCCCGGCGAAGGCAAGACCCTGGTCTCGAGCAATGTGGCCGGCGCCTTTGCCCGCCATGGCAAGCGCACCATCCTGATCGATTGCGATTTGCGCCGGCCGATGATGCACCGGCATTTTAAGCTGCCGAACACCACCGGCATCATCACCTGGTTTGAAGCCGGGGCCAACCTGGACGGGGAGCTGGCGACCAATCCCAATCTCGGCGTGACCAAGATCGGCCCGAATTTTTGGCTCCTCCCTTCGGGCGGCCGCTCCAAGAGCCCGACCGGCATGCTCGAAAACCCGGTTTTCGTGCAGTTGATCGAGAAATTGAAGCGGGAGTTCGACCTCGTCGTGATCGACTCGCCCCCGCTGGGAGCGGTGACCGACGCCCTCTTGCTCGCCGAGTCCGCGGACGAAGTGGTGTACGTCTGCCGCTTCAACCGCGCCTACCGCAAGCACATCAAGCTCTACATGCGCACCCTGCAGAAGTACGGGAAGAACATCGTCCTGGGCATCGTGCTCAACGGCTTGTCGCCGCGGCGGATCGAGTACTACTCCAATTACCGGTATTATCGCAGCTACAAGAAATACTACGGCACTCAGACCTGAGGCATGCCCCCGCCTTCCGCCTTCCTTCCGGCCGCCTTCGACCCGGCGAAGCCCGTGGCCCTGATCGCCGGCCAGGGGATTTATCCGATCCTGGTGGCCGACGCCGTCCGGCGGGCCGGAGTGCCGCTCCGGCTGATCGCGGCCAAGGAGGAGACGGCCCCGGAACTCGTGGCGACCTTTCCCGAAGCCGAGCGGCGGGTTCTCCTGGTCGGCCAAATCGGGAAGATGCTTGGTGCGCTCAAGGATTTTGGCGCCGGCTACGCGATCATGGCGGGCCAGATCACGCCCCGGAAGCTCTTCAGCGGACTCCATCCCGATCTGAAAGCGACGCGCATCCTGCTCTCCCTCAAACGCCGGAATGCGGAGACCATTTTCGGGGCGATCGCCAAAGAGATCGAGCAGCTCGGGGTCACTCTCCTCGATGCCCGCTCCTTCATCGACGGACAGATGGCCAGCGCCGGCCCGATGACCGGCCGCTCCTTCCCGATTGAAAGCGAGTATCTGGAGCACGGGATCCACGTCGCCCGCGAATGCGCGCGGCTCGACATCGGGCAAGGCTGCGTGGTCCGCAAGGGCACCGTGCTCGCGGTCGAAGCCTTTGAGGGCACCGACGAGATGCTGCGCCGGGCGGGCGGCTTCAGCACTGACCAGGCGCTGTTTGTGAAGACGGTCAAGGGCCGGCAGGATTATCGCTTTGACGTGCCCTGCTTTGGCCGCCGCACCCTGGAAACGATGAAGGAAGCCCAAATCCGCTCGGCCGCCCTGGAGGCCGATCGGGTCATCATTCTGGACAAGCCGGCCGTGCTGGAGCAGGCCCGCGACTGGGGCATCCACCTGCTGGGTTTCTCCTGAGGGGGGCACCGGCAGCTTGCGCTTTCCCGTGGCGTCCGCATGTTAGGGGCGCCATGCCGAAGGATATCGTTGTCGCCGTCATCAAAGGAGTCATGCCCACTCCCAACGGCTGCGCCGTGTTCCTCGGCAACGAAGAGAAGACCTTTCTCATTTACGTCGACCAATTCGTCGGCAACGCGATTCAGATGACCCTCAACGGGGTCAAGAAGGAGCGCCCGCTCACCCATGACCTGATCGGCAGCATTCTGTTGGGCTTGGGCGCGCGGCTGGACCACATCGTGATCAACGATGCCCAGCACGACACCTATTACGCCCGGATCTTCCTGCGGATGGAGAACGAGCTGGGGAAGAAGATCGTCGAAATCGACGCCCGGCCCAGCGATTCCATCGTCCTGGCGCTGCAGCAAAACCGGCCCATTTACGTGGCGCGCGAAGTCTTTGATCAGGTCGAGGACAAAGCGGAATTCCTGGACCGGATGCTCAAGCATCAGGCCGAAGAGGGCGGCGAAGAGAGCGAAGGCGAAGGCGACGATCCCACGCTTTAGGGCGCCCTGTGATCCCGGACGCCTCCAGTCTCCCCCGCCCCGCCGCACTGCCGGCGGGCATCCGGCCCGGCCAGCCCCTGACGGCGCTCGCGCCCATGCAGGATGTCACCGATCTGGCCTTCATGGGGGTGATCGCGCATTACGGGGCCCCGGACTACTTCTTTACCGAGTTCTTTCGGGTTCATGCCCAGTCCCGCCCGGAAAAGCATATCCTGCGGTCGATCGATGAAAATGCCACCGGGCGGCCCGTCTTCGCCCAGCTCATCGGTGAAGATTTGGGCCATCTGGCCCGGACCGCCACGGAGCTCTTGCAGCATCCGGTGGCCGGCATTGACCTCAATCTCGGCTGCCCGGCGCCCAAAGTGTACAAGAAGAACGTGGGCGGCGGGCTCTTGCGGGATCCGGCGCGCATCGACGAAATCCTCAGCGTCCTCCGGGCGACGGTGCCCGGGCTCTTTGCGGTCAAGATGCGGATCGGCTTCGAGCGGCCGGAACATTTCGAGCGGATTTTGGACTCGGTCAATGCCCACGAGGTCGACCTCCTCAGCGTGCATGGCCGCACGGTCAAGGAGATGTACCGGAGCGAAGTGCACTACGACTATATCGCCCGGGCGGTCAGGTATGTGAACTGTCCGGTCCTCGCCAACGGCAACGTGACCTCCGCCGTCCGGGCCGGAGAGATATTGAAGACCACGGGAGCAACCGGGGTCATGATCGGGCGGCACGCGATCCGCAATCCTTGGATTTTCCGGCAATGCCGGGAGCATTTCGCCGGCCTGCCCGTCACACCGGTGACTCTCCTGGAGGTGCGGGAGTACGTGGAACGCCTGTACCGGGCAACCGACCATCCGGGGCTGCCCGAGCGCATGCACGTCAACAAGATGAAGAAGTACCTCAATTTCGTCGGCCAGAGCGTCGACCCCAGGGGCGAATTCTTGCATGAGATCCGGCGCGTCGAGAGCGAAGCCGGCCTATTCCAGGCCTGCGACCGGCATTTGGCGGGAGCCTCCGGCGGCTTATTCAGTGATGAACCCTATCTTGGCGTTGTCGCCCGGCCGAATTGCGAGGCGACCGCCGCACAATAAACCATTATAAAAAACCAGCGATTGCATACGTCCATAGGACTATAGCCGGTAATTATTGCTATAGGTATCGTAAAGCCCACAATCGCGTTCGTGAGAATTGTCATTGCGGAGGACCATTTGATGATGCGTGAGGTATTGCGCCGGGCTTGCGCAGCCGAATTCGGTCATGAGGTGGTTGGCGAGGCGTTCAGCGGACGCCAAGCGATTGAGACGGTGTTACGCACCGCGCCCGATCTCCTTCTCCTCGACCTCCAGTTGCCGGAAATGAGTGGCCTCGATGCCCTAGCACAGCTGCGCCGGCATCCCTGCCAATTCCAAACGCTGATCCTGTCCTCATGTTGTGACGATTATACGGTTTTTCGCGTCGAGCAAGAGCGGGTGAGCGGATTTGTGCTCAAGAATACGAGTACTGTTTCTATGCTGGGCGAGGCGCTGGAGGCGATTTCCCGAGGGCAGCCCTATTTCTCCGAGGCATTTCAGATCAAAAGCGCGAAGCGTCGGGCAAATCCGACCGCGTTCGACAAGTTGCTCACCGACCGCGAACGCCTGATTCTGATCATGCTTTCGCGATCTCCCACAGATCGCATTGTAGGTGATCAACTGGGCATCTCACCCGAAACCGTCGAGAAACATCGTTTCAATATCTTCCGCAAACTCGGCCTTCGCTCCACTGCCGAACTGGTGCGATTCGCCGAGGCGCATGGTTTTAATCAGCTAGAGATCGAGCGAGCAGAGAATTGATCGCGCGGACCAGTTTGGCGATCGATTCCTCGACCGCTTGGACGGCGCAAGACTCGTTTTCCAGAGGCTCACCGTTGCCTCGATGTTCAAGTACGCCCGCCAACTCGGCGAGCCGACGGGCGCCTACAAACTCGGCGTGGGCCCGAATACGATGAGCAATCTTAGAGACGGCCGCGGGGTCATTTTCGGCCGCAGCCATTGTCAGTGCCGACTTTTCATGTGCCAACAGGTCCAGATATCTTCTCAGCTCCCGGATATATCCTGCGTCCGTGCCGTCTGAAATATAATGAATCAGGGAATCGTCTAAATCCTCATAAGCAGCCCCGCGATCCATCGATCCTCCCGGAGGTTCGAATTCGTGGAACTCTGGAAACAAGGCAGACCGAATTTTATCCACGGTGACCGGCTTTCCGACAAAGCCGTCCATGCCCGCTTCCAAGCAGCGCGCCCGCTCCTCCGCGGTGGTCGAAGCGGTTACCGCGATGATCCGCACCGGGGGATTGCGACGCTTCAGCGCCCGTACTTTTCGGCACACGTCGGCCCCGTCTCCATCGGGAAGACCTTGGTCAAGGAGAATGAGGTCAAAGCAGCCGTTCTCATAGGCGCGGGTTGCCTCCGCGACGCTCTTGGCTCGATAGTCGACCCGCACTCCAACCCTCGCGCAGACAGCGGAGATCGCCCAAGCGCAGTAGTCAGAATCCTCGACCAATAGGACCCGCTTTGCTTCAACGCGGGGCAAAAAACGCGGTCCCACAAACGAACTCGGCACGGTTGCGGTTACGCGGACGAAAAATCGCGCGCCCTTTCCAAGTTCGCTCTCCACGCCGACCGTTCCACCCAGTAGCTCGGCCATACTCTTACAGACCGAGAGACCAAGACCATTCCCCTTTGTAGCCGTCCCCATCCCCTTCCGAAATCTTTGATACCGGCTAAAAAGAAGGCTTCGCTCCGCATCGCTCAGCCCCGGACCACGGTCACGAACGGAATACTCGATTTCCCCGGTGCCAGACGCGGCAAATCCGACCGAGAGCGTAATCGGACCCCCGGCATGCTTGATCGCGTTAGCAGTGTAGTTGACTAAAATCTGTTGCAGGCGGCTTGAATCACCAATCACTGCAGGGGGAATACCCGATTCCTCCTCGATTTTCATTTCGGAGCCCACCAACATCGCTTCCGGCTCCATCACCGCCACCACGTCTTCGAGTAGCGCCCGCGGGGAATAGCGGATTGGGGACACTAGAGCCTTGCCCGCCTCGATCTCCGAGAGATCAAGGACATTTCCGACCAGGGAATTGAGAAAGCTGGCACTGTGTCGCAATGCCCGAATCAATTGTGACTGCTGGGGAGTCGGCTGAGAATCCTCCAACGCATAAGTAATTCCCAATATGCCATTTAACGGATTGCGAATGTCATGACTAACATTGGCTACGAACTCGGCTTTTGCCGCGGTCGCGTTTTCCAGTTCCTTGGTTCTAAGTTTGACTAACGCTTGGAGCGCGACCGCCCGCTCCCTTGATTGTCGCAGCCTGATTCGGATCGTTGCGTAACCGATGCCGGCAAGCGCCATGATGAGCGCTGCCTCGAATTGCCATTGGCGCCACCATGGTGGCAACACCCGAAAGCTGGCCACGGTCTCTTCACTCGCCGCGCCCAGGGTGGCGCGCGCATGCACGGTATACCTGCCATCCCTTACAGCCACGAGTTTCCTAGCGCCCGTCACATCCAGCGGCACCCAATCACCATCGATGCCTTCGATTCGGGTTTCACAATGAATCGACGGCCGGGAGGCGTAGCTCGTGACGGCGACATCGAGCAAGATGTCGCTGCGCGCATAGGTGATCGGTCCATCCACCGTCTCATAGCTTCCCTGACCGCTGCTCGCGCGATTTAAAATCGACATCAACGGTTTCGGCGGCATCACGGCGGCAGTCTCAGGAGTCACGGCTGCCCTGAGGATGCCGACCGTTCCCCCGATCCAAAGCACTTCGTTTCCGGCCTCCCGATTGCTATATAAGCAAGTCGGGGTCCCGATGCGCCAAGTGCCTTCGACGTATTGCGGCAGCCAAGAAGCACGACTTCCCTGAATCTTCACCCGGCCGACAATTGCCCCCAGCGTTCCGTCTCCCGATTGAACCGTCCAAAGCGATTGGTGATCGCTGGACCAGGCCGAACCTGAAACCCGCAACGCCGGAAACCCGTCGACTCGCTCAAACCGCTGATTGCCGATGTCTAACATCCACCCCGAACGCGCCGCAAAAACGAACACCGCGCCGTCCGGTGAGCCCACGACGGAAGCGTCGTTCGGTTCTCCGCTGGATGCTCCGGGCAATGCTGCTCTCGGAACAACGGCCGCCGACCGATTCCGTTCAATTTTGAGCAGACCCGCAGTCGTCGTCCCGGCCCAAATCACCCCGGAACGGTCTTCCGCGATGCTCGTAGCGATATCCGGGAAGTCAGAGGCGATCACATGCGCCGCTCCCGTGGTCAGATCGAATTGGACAATCGATCTTCCGATTGAAATTAATTCGATGTTCTCCCGGCGCGATTGCGCGATGGCGAAGGCGTCCTGAGTCGAGCGATAGATGGACTTCACACCATCGACCCCCATGAAATCCAGGCCATAGGTGCCCGAGACCATCAGCCCTTGCGGAACATTGAATAGCGACCAGACGTGGCGCTGCAGCTGCGGGACGGTGTTCAGCGAGCCGCTCGCTTCGTTGAGCAAGATTACCGTCGTTCCGGTGGCCAGGGCCAATCCATTTGGGCTGGCCGCGATTGACTCGCACGGTAGCGCCAACCCGGAGCTCCCGTCGAAAATCGATACTGGCGACGCTATGCTGATTCGCATGAGCGCCGCGCTCGAGGTTGCCCATAGCCCTCGTTCGTGATCCAAGCCCAACGAAAGAATTTCATCCGTCACGAGGCCCGTCGCGGAGGTTATGGTGCGCTCGATTGAGCCGTCCCGTCTGAGGACCAAAATACCAGCGCGTAGGGTTCCGAGCGCTAGCCGTCCGTCATCCAAGCGAACGGCCGATGTCAGCCCATTTGCCCGCACATAAGCGGAAGCTTCGGGGTAAATCGCCTCGAGACGGCCGCCCGCAAACCGGGATAATCCCCTCGAGGTCGCGAGCAACCAGCCGCCCCGATCCGCTTCCATCCACAGCACCGCCGCAGAGCCTAGGGCCGAGGCCGGTATCACGAGCTTGAGCTGCTGTTGATCAACTCGGAAAAGCCCGGTCGGCACATGGTCTATGTAGATACCCGATCCAACCTTGAAGGCGCATAGGCGCCGCGCCCCAGGAAGACCCTGAATTTGAAATCCTCGACCGTCCCAAAAATATAATTTGTCCGCCGAGACGAACAGCGCCCCTTGATCGGTTGCGAACGCCGTCCACATCTCCCCGATGCTGCGGGTGCCGCTCGGTAGGTGGGAAAGCAGGGAATGAAAAGCCCAGTGATTCGACGCTCGGCGCTCATACCAGCCCATCTGATCGACTCCACATGCCCAAATCCGCCCATCTGGGGCTAGCGCCAAGCCCCTTATCGCGTAGGTGCCGTTCGCCGCATCGCTCGTCCAGTGATCACCATCGAACGAAACGAGCGTGTTGCAGCCGAAATGCAGGATATGTGCGCGATCCTCGACCATGACCCATCCCATCGCCGTAGTTCTCAAATCCCGTTCGGTAAAGGTGGAGATTAGCGGACGCCCAGTCTCCGCGGAAGATGGCGCCACGCATATCAGCAATATTAATGATAATAATGATGCTTTAGGAATCAATATAGCAAATGTTCGTCCAATTGCGAGCTTACGATTTAGACAATAGTCAGGCTATATCGAGCCAATTCTCCGCCCGTTTTTGCTATCCCAACAAGCTGAAAGAAATTTTAATCCAGCCTACCTCATCACGGGGAAGGTCCGGGCAATTTGACCCCAAGCTGACGGGCGCAGGACACGCAGATGCCGTGGGTGAGCTTCCCCCGGCGGTTGAAATAGTCGGCGATCTCGCGCCAGTAGCCGTCGTCGTCGCGCACCTTCTTGCACCAGGCGCAGACCGGCAGGAGCCCGGACAGGGTCTGCATTTCCACCTGCGCGCTCGTGATTGCCTCCTGCCGGATATTCAGGAAGGCCAGCAGGAGCGAAATAAAGAGGGCCCCGTTAAAGAGGACGACATCGACCTGATCGAGAAAGATCAGGACCGGCTGGCGCTGTTGCAGGCCCCGGCTTTCCAGATAAAAGGCCGTGACCAGCCGCAGCGTCAGAAAAACCGCCTGCGCGAGAAAGATCACCGCCGGCGAATTGAGCGTGGCCCAATAGTGGCGGGAGGCTTTCCGCAAACAGAAGAAACAGGCGAGGCAGAACCCGGCCCAAAACACCCGGTTGGAGGCCGCCCGCAGATTGTTGTGCCCGGGGGACCAGTAAAGAAAATCCGCGAGAATGGCGAAGTGCACCGCTGCGGCCACCACCACGACCGAGAACCGAAGCTTCATCCCGCCTGCCCGCTGCGCGCCCAGCAGCAGCAGTCCATGGGCCCCCGTTATAAGCGTAGCCGGCACGACTCTCGTCCAGAAAGGTGTCGATTGCGGTGTACCCGCCGCGAACAGCGAGTCGGCGGCGACAAACACCCAGGAGCTAGCCATCCACCAGGTGATCGTCCCGTCCCGATCGCTCTTCCACCAAAAATGGGTAAGTTGGAGCGACAAAACGAGCAGGACAATGACCGAGGTGAGATAGAATGTCGCGTCGCTGGTGAGCACGGCTAGAATAGAGTAAAGCGCCTTCGATTGGCATTGGGTGAAACTCTCCCAGGAAAAGCAATCTTCGGCGGCCTCAAATCGAGAGGCGAACGGCGCCCGTATCGTCGACAGGAACTGCCATCCGAATTTGAGACCCAGTCGGAGGGCGTCGGCGGTTTGACGCTCGGGCAATCTTTAGGAGCGGACCGGCAGCCGATCAGTTGATTCCCGCCGCCCACTTGCCGGGCGGCGTGTTTTTATGCCGCGACATTTCCGGCTAGCGAAGTGACCGCGGTAAACCACGCCCCGAGCGACTTCGCCGAACAGGCTGCCGCCGGTGCTCACCGGGCTCCAGCCCTAGTTCGACGGCCCCGCGAGCGGCGAATCGGTCCCGAGGCCACTTTCGCTCCGGGTTTCATCTCTTGGCTTGGAACCCGGGGCTTTGACCTTAGACCATCATTAATCCCCATGATCTTGCACCGTTGTTTCCTGCGCGCACTCTCGGCGACCGGTATATTCGCCGTTTTATTTCTTTCCCCGGGAATTTCGGCCGATCCGGCCGGAATTCCACAGGCGACCGCCGAGATCGGCGGCGGCCTTGCCCGGCATTCATTCGTCTACACTGGCGAGTGGGACCACCGGAAAAATCTCCAAACGATCTTTGTCGTCCGCGGGGGCCGGGTCGTCTGGCAGTACGCTATCCCGATCAAGGACGCCGATGGGACGCTGCAGGAACTCGGGGACGCCACGATGCTTTCGAACGGGAATATCCTCTTTTGCCGGAAAGTCGGCGCGAGCGAAGTCTCCCCGGAAAAGAATATCGTCTGGGATTTCCCCGCGCCGAAAGGCTTCGAAATCCACTCGGTGCAGCCATTGGGTTTGGATCGGGTGCTCTTGATCGAGCAGGGAAATCCGGCGCGTTTGCTGGTCATCCGCAAGGCGACCGGGAAAATTGAAAAGGAGCTGACCCTGCCGGTGCCCAATCCGCAGAAGGCGCATCTGCAATTCCGGCGGGTCCGATTGACCCATGCCGGCACTTTCCTCGCCGGCCATTTGGACGACCATAAAGTGGTGGAATACGACCAGAATGGGAAAGCGATCTGGTCGTTCGACACGCCGGGCCCGTGGGACGCGGTGCGCCTGCAGAATGGCAATACGCTGATTTCGTCGTATCACAACACCGTGCTCGAGGTGACGCCGGCGGGCCGGGTGGTCTGGCGGCTGACACCGGAGGATCTGCCGGGAATCAAATGCTTCATCTTCCAGGAGGTAAACCGTCTCGCCAATGGCAACACCGTCATCTGCAACTGGTGCCCGGCCGACCTGAAGGACCCGAAATTGTGGCCGGGCACCGTTCAGGTGATCGAGGTCACTCCGGCCAAAAAGATCGTTTGGACTCTCAGCGAATGGGACGCGCCGGATCTGGGGCCCGCCTCGTCGATTCAGCTGCTCGATGAGCCCGGGGTGGCCGAAAATGGTGATCTTCAGCGGTAGGAAACACGGCGCCGCCCGCCTGCGCCAGGCCGAAACGCTTCGCATTTCTCGCGCAGGGGTTCAAGGCGCCGGTCCACCAAATGATTGACCCCTACTTGGTCAATCCAAACCCAATACCTTGCGTCCCGCCGGCGAAATCATCTGCGGCGTCCAGATCGGATCCCACACGATGTGCACCTTCGCCGCTTCGACGGTCGCCAAGCCCGCAATTTTCTGGCGCGCATCCTCCGCGATAATCGGCCCCATGCCGCAGCCGGGCGCGGTCAGCGTCATCTTGACGTCAATCTTATGGCCGCCCGCCGGGGTCTTCTCAATCGCGAGGTCGTAGACGAGGCCCAAGTCCACAATGTTGACCGGAATTTCCGGATCGAAACAGGTCTTCAAGGCGCCCCAGACCTCCTCCTCGCTGAATTCGTCCTCGGAACTCCCCTTCGCCGGCCCCGCCACGGCCGCATCTGAGCCCGCGCGAGGGGCATAACCCTCGATTGCTCCCACGTCGGTCTCCGCGATGCGGAAGAGCCCATCGTTGGTTCTGACCGTGACATTGCCCCCCAGCGTCTGGGTAATGAACACCTGGGACCCGACCGGCAGCGTCACGGCGTTTCCCGCCGGGATCAGCGTCGCCGGACAATCCCGATTGAGCAGATAGTTTTCAGCCATAGTAGAACTTTTCCGAACGTCGCGGCCTCTCCGGCCCGGCTCAGTTGATGGACAAATGCAGGGGCAGCAGCGCGTAGACCCCTTGCGGGTCGTTTAAAACCTCAATCTGCTTCAGCTCGGTCTCGATCCGGCGCTCAATCTGGCCGATGAGTCCCGTATGGGTCGCGGCGACGGCCGCCTCCGGGACGCCTTTGCCGATGAGCTCCTGAATCGCTTCGCTCAGATTCTTTTTCTTCGGGTACTCGATGAGTCGAAAATCGGCGCCCAGATTCACCTGTTTGGCGGCATAGCCGATCGCGGCCGTCAGTCCCCCCATCTCATCGACCAGCCCGAGCCGCTTCGCTTCCGTGCCCGACCAGACCCGGCCTTGCGCAATTCCCTCCACGAAGTCCGGCTTCAATTTCCGGCCTTCCGCCACTTTGCTGACGAACTGCCCGTAGATCCAGTCGACCGAGTGCTGGATCGATGCCACCTCCTCCGGCGTCTTCGGCCGGCTGATCGTGAACGCATCCGCAAATTTCCCCGTCTTCACCCCATCAAAGGTCACGCCCAAGTCACCGGCCAGCTTCTGCACATCGAACATGATGCCAAAAACGCCGATCGACCCGGTGATCGTGGTGGGCTCGGCAAAAATATGATCCCCATAGGCCGAGATCCAATAGCCGCCCGAAGCCGCGTAGCTGCCCATCGAGACGATCACCGGCTTCACCTTGCGGGTCAGCCGGATCTCCCGCTGGATGTCCTCGGCCGCCGTGGCGCTGCCGCCGGGGCTGTCCACCCGAAGGACGACGGCCTTGACGTCGTCGTCCTGCCGCAGCTTGCGCAATTCGCGCGCAAAGCGCACGCCGCCGATATTGTCGGAGCCCCCCTCCCCGTCCACGATGTCGCCCTCCGCATACACCACCGCGATGCCGTCGCCGGCGACCCGCGCGGCTGGATCCCGGCCCTGCTTCACGTAGTCCGACAGCCCCACCTGCTTAAAAGACTCGGCATCCAATTTGGCCCCCGTCTCCTTGCGCAGTTCGCTGATCACCTCGTCGCGATAGGCGACCTTGTCGACCAAGTGCCGCTGCTTCGCGCTGTCCGCCCGGATCAGCACGTCCGATTCGGCGGCCGCCTGGATGTCGGCCGGCTTCAGCTGGCGGGCCCGGGCGATATCCGCAATGACGCTCCCCCAAACGTCGTCCAAGAGCCGCTGGGTCTCCTCCCGCGCCTCCGGGCTATAATCCTGCCGGGTAAATGGTTCGACGAATGATTTGTACTTCCCGACGCGGGTGACCTGGACGCCGATGCCGTATTTCTCAAACGCGCCGGCAAAAAAGGGCGATTCGCCGCCCAGGCCGGGCATATGGATCTCCCCGTAGGGGTCCAGGGTGATCTCATTGGCGATCGATTCGACGTAATAGTCCCGGGTGCTGCCAAATTCGATATAGGCCTTCACCGGCTTCCCCGATTTCTTGAACTGGACCAAGGCCTGGCGCACCTCTTGCAGCGCCCCAAAGCCCGTCCCAATGCCCGCCGGATTGAAGGCGCCGGTCAGGAGAATCCCGGTGATCCGGTCATCGTTCGCGGCCTGCCGGATCGCCCGGGTGACATGCCGCAATTGCAGGGTCGTCTCGCGGCTGTCGGAAAACTCGCTGAAGTCGTAGGGCGGCGGCGCGTCGGTGATATTGACCGAAAGATCGAAGACCAGATAGGAGCCCTGCTCGATTTTCGCGGTCGCGGGCTTCGAATGCTTGACCCCCATCGAGATGATGGCGCCCAGCACGCCGACGAAGAGCAGCACCCCGCAAACCGAAAAAATGAACAGGGCCACCAGCGCGCCCAGGAGCGAGGTCAGGAAATTCTTCATGCCCCGCCGAATGTAACCTGTTGGCCCATTTCCACCAGCAGAATTAACACTCGCCTCAATAACCGGGCAAAAGTGACGTTACTTTTGATTGATGCCCCATAACCAGTTGCCAGAGTCCAAGATCGTGCCATTTTCACCGACCATGAGTGATCAAAAAGATCTCCTCACCACCAACCGCAAGGCGCTCACCATCAATCTGGATGAGCCCAAATACGGGACCTTTGCCGAAATCGGGGCCGGTCAGGAGGTGGCGCGGGTGTTTTTCCATGCCGGCGGGGCGGCAGGAACGATCGCGAAGTCAATTTCGGCCTACGATATGGCCTTCAGCGATGCCATCTATGGCAAGGCCCCGCGGTACGTGTCCAAGGAGCGCCTGGTGCTCATGCTGGAGCACGAGTACCAGCTCCTGATCGAGCGCTTGGCGGCCGTCCGGGGCGACCACACCACCTTCTTCGTTTTCGCCAATACCGTGGCCGCCAAGAGCTACAAGGGCAATAACGAGGCCCATGGGTGGCTCGGCATCCGCTTTCAACTGGAACCCAAAGGCGAGACCAGCGACATCTACATCCACGTCCGGATGTGGGATAAGGAGAATGTCCTGCAGCAGGAGGCGCTCGGCATCATTGGGACCAACCTGATTTACGGGGCGTTTTACTACCGCGACGACCCCAAGAAATTCATCCAGTCGCTCCTGGATAACTTGAGCCCCGACCGCATCGAGGTCGACATGCTGCAATTTGCCGGGCCGGCGTTCAAGCAGGTCGACAATCGCCTCATGTCCCTGCACCTGGTGCAGTACGGCCTGACCAATGCCGTCATGTTCGGCTCGAACGGCGAAGTGCTCCAGCCGTCCGAGGTGCTTTATAAGAAATCGATCCTCGTCGAACGCGGCAGCTTCCGGCCGGTGACCCATGTCAACGTGGACATGCTCAACTGCGCGACCGCGCAATTCGTGCAAGAGCCGCTGGTCAAGGGCAAGGAAGTCGTCGTCCTGATGGAAATCACGATGAACAACCTCCTCGCGGAAGGGTCGATCGACGCCCAGGATTTCCTCGCGCGGGTCGATTTGTTGGGCGACATCGGGCTCACCGTGCTCATTTCCAACTATTCGGAGTACTACCGGCTGACCTCCTACTTCCGGCGCTACACGAAGGAGATGATCGGCGTGGCCATGGGCATCAACAACCTCCTCGAGATCTTCAACGAGAAGTATTACGACAACCTGGAGGGAGGGATTCTGGAGTCCTTCGGCCGGCTGTTCCGCAATTCGGTCAAACTCTACGTCTATCCGATGCGCCAAGAGGCGTATGACAAGTATCTTGCCACCGGCCAGCCCGCGACGGCCCACAGCACCTCGAGCAGCCACGCCTTTGCCGCCAACGTGCTGATCAACGCGCGGAACGCCCAAGTGACCAACAATCTGCGCAATCTGTACGATCACCTGCTCGAAAATCACTATATCGAGACGATCGTCGGCTTCAATCCGGACACCCTGAACATCTTCTCCCGCGATGTGCTCCGCCGGATCAAGGAGCGGGATTCCTCCTGGGAAACCATGGTGCCCCAGCCGGTGGCCGCCGCGATCAAGAAGCGGGGCTTGTTTGGGTATGCCGAGTCCGCGCCCAAGGCGGTCGCGGTCGGGATCTGAGGCCGCCCGAGACCGGGTCGGAGGTTGCGCTTGGCTTGGCCCCCAGGGCCGGGCAAGCTGGGGGAATGCGCTTTCATAAGTACCACGCGCTGGGGAACGACTATATTGTCCTCAATCCGGCGGATTTCCCGGATTGGACGGCGCCCTCGGTCGACCAGATCCGGGTCATTTGCCATCGCAACTATGGCGTGGGCTCCGATGGCATCCTCTGGGGGCCGCTGCCCTCGATCAAGGGTCAATTCGGGCTGCGGATTTTTAATCCGGACGGCTCGGAGGCGGAGAAGTCGGGCAATGGGCTGCGGATTTTTTCCCGCTTTCTTTGGGATCACGGCTTAGTTAAGCAGCCGACGTTCACCATCGAAACGCCCGGCGGGGTCGTGCAAACGGTGATCAAGGACGAAGGGCGACTCATCACGGTCGACATGGGGAACGTGAGTTTCAACAGCGCGAAGATTCCAGTCGCCGGGGCGCCGCGCGAGGTGATCAATGAATCGATCGTGATTCAGGGCCGGACCTTCAAGTTCTGCGCCGCGACGATCGGTAATCCCCATTGCGTGATCCCGCTGCCGGAAATCTCGGCGGAGCTCGCCCGCCAGTATGGGCCCGATCTGGAGGTTAACGCCATTTTCCCCAAGCGGACCAATGTGCAGTTCCTGCAGGTCATCGACCGCCATAACATCCGAATTGAAATCTGGGAGCGGGGCGCCGGCTATACCCTGGCATCGGGCTCCAGCTCCAGCGCCTCGGCCGCGGTCGCGCACCGGTTGGATCTGGTGGACCGCAATGTCTCGGTCCACATGCCCGGCGGCGTGATCGGAATCGAGATCGGGGATGCCTACAGCATCCGCATGACCGGAACGGTCAAGAAGGTGGCGGACGGCACGCTCGACCCCGAGTTTATGACGGTCAAGGTGTGACCCGCCACGGGCCGGTCAGTACTTGACCGCGCAGCCGTAGGGTTGGGTATTCGCCCTGGCGACCGGTTGGCCGGCCTGCACCGCCGCCAAAGCGGCCACGACGTAGTTCTGCGCCCGGGGGATGTCCTCGGGATCGGCCGAGCGGATGCTGTCGATGGCCCCGTCGTAAACCAGGGTCCCCTCGGCGTTGATGACAAACATATGCGGAGTCGTCTTGGCCGCGTACAAATGCCCGACCTGGCCGGTCGGATCCCGCAGGTAGGCCGTGGGCGTGGCACTGCGCTGCTGCAACCACGCTTTGATCTGAGCGGCCGAATAGTCCCCACCCTCGTTGCCCGGCGCAGCCGAATTGATCAGTAGCCAGACGACGCCGCCCGCCATGGCCGAATGCTGCAGTTTGGGAATATTGCCGCTGTCGTAATGCTTGTGCACGATGGGGCAGTCGGGGTTATTCCATTCCAAGACCACGACCTTGCCCTTGTAGTCGGCCAGGCGATGGGCTTGGCCTTCGATATCGGTGAGCGTAAAGTCGGGCGCCGGTTGGCCGGTGGCGACGGCCGCATGGGTCGGGGCGACCCCGAGGGCGAAAGCGAAGGCGCAGAGGGCGAAAAACGGGAGTTTCATGGTCGGGAAGAGAGTGACGACCAGGTTAGCCAAAAGTTCCGCTTTGGCCAGCCCCGCCGCCAGCGGAGGATCCTCTTTTTTGCTGCCAGCCGTCCGCCGCCGTGCCAGGGTGGCGGGGTGACCGGCTCCCCCCAGACCCTCCGTGCGGCATTAGCGCGGCTTCCAGGTCTGGGCGGAGTAAATCTGGTTGGGCTAGGGGCTTGCGCGGCGGCGTTGAGCGCCCTGCTTTGGCCGGCTTGGCTTCACAACCCGGACCTTTCCCATGGGCTGTTTATGCCCGCCATATTCGTACTCCTGCTGCACGAAAGCCGGGCCGCGAGGCCGCAGCGGTTCATCTCGCGTCGATCCTGGATCAGATGGCTATCGGCGACGCTGGCGGTGATGGCGATCGGAGTCCTCGGATTGGCGGGCCTCTACGCGGCGGTACTCGATTGGTCCCATGCTCTCGTGGAATTTCTGCTGGCCTGCTCGTTGACGCTGTTGCTCGGGGCCGGACTGGTCGTATTCGCGGACGAGCGCCTGCGCCTATTTCCGATCAATTGGACGAGTGTCATGGCGCTTCTACTTTGGCCCCTGTGCGCACCGATTCCTCCCGGCACCTACAGCCGACTCACGATTGGCTTACAGCTTTGGGTGACGACGGCGGTGCTGCACACCCTACACCTGCTCGGCATCGCGGCGTACCAGACCGGAAATATTCTAGAACTGGCCCGGGCCACGGTCGGCGTGGAGGAAGCCTGCAGCGGCGTGCGCAGCCTGGTTTCCTGCCTCTTTGCGGGGCTGTTTTTTTCGGCCGGTATCGTCACGCGGCCCTGGGCTCGGGTGGTGATTATTGCGGCCGCCGGGCCGCTGGCGTTGATTATGAATTTCATTCGGTCATTGATGCTGACTCTGATGGCCAATGCTGGGGTTGCGATCAGCGGGTTCTGGCACGATACGACTGGATATGCGGTGCTCGGGGTGACGGCGGCGATGTTGGCGGGACTTGCCTTCCGGTTGGAGCGAGGCGCGCGAGGCTGGGGTGCCGAGTCGCCCGTAACTGCCTTAGATGGGGCGCAGCCGCGCGGACAAATCGCGCTCACCTCGGCCTTGGCTGCCATCGCCGTCGTGGCGCTCTTCTTTTTTCACAACACCCAACCATCGCAGCGCCAGTCGGCGGTGGATCCGGATTTGTGGGCCATATTGCCCGCGTCCCCGCCGACATGGCAAGCTGCGTCATCGACCAATCTGTTTCAATATGCCGACGTCCTGCGGACCAAAGCGTTGGCCCAGCGCACCTATCGCCAGGCAAAGGAGGCCGGGGCGATGGAGATTACGCTCTACCTGGCTTATTGGCGCCCGGGACAGGCGCCGGTTAGTTTGGTCGCTTCACATACCCCCGATACGTGCTGGCCAGGATCGGGTTGGGTCCTACAGTCTCCGCCGTTTTCGCCGCCAAGCTTAGTCGTGGGAGGCCGAACCTTGGCCTCTCCGGAGGCCGAATTTTTTGAGAACGGCGGCTATCCCCAGTATGTGTGGTTTTGGCATCTCTACGCCGGCCGTCCGATTCCTTATGTGAACCCTTATTCGATTCGGCGGCTGCTCGGCATCGCGTGGCGCTACGGATTTCAGCATGACGGGGAGCAGCTGTTCGTGCGGGTTTCGAGCAATCGGCCCTGGGCTGAAGTGGCGGCTGAACCGCTTGTGGAGCAGTTGTTTGGCGGGGTTCGAGCATATGGGCTCTAATCCACACCGGATCAGTAGGCAGATGACTATGCGGTCAGCGACGATCAAACCCAATTTCCGCGGCCGGCGCACTCAACCCCCATATTTTTCATGACCAATTCGACCCAGAAATCCTTCGCCTTGCGGGTCCGGATATCCGCGCCAAATCGCGCCCGAGACTTAGGTGGCGTTTCGCCTCCGCCTCAGGCTCCAGACCAGACGCGGCCAATCGAGGAGAACGATAGGTCTCCATGGAGATTTGACTAAGTTCGGGGCCGCTGGATTTGGCCGGCTGAAAGCGGTTGGCGGCCGGCCGTTCCGTGAGGAGGCCTCCGTCCATTTTGAACCCCAAGCCATCGTCGGAAGATTGGCTTGAAATATAACATAACCGGCTTACGTTACTGCGATGATTTCTAACGAACTGCGGGCATATTTCTCGCGCATCGGCCAGAAAGGCGGCCGCAAAAGCCGGCGTACGCTTCCGTCCGCGCAAGCGCGAGCGATGGTCGCCGTTCGGCTGGCGCGCGCGGCCTTCCGCCAATTCCGGACGCAATGCTTCTGGTCTTATCGGGATATTGAGATTTCGATCGAGAATGCCGGATGGGTCGCCGCGCAATTGCGCCGGAATGGAGACCGCAATGCCTGGCGCGCCGCAGCCCGCATCCAATTCCTCCTATGCCCCTAACCCCCCTCCAACGATCGGTCGCGCGCGCCATTGCGATCAATCGATCTCCCGGCAGCCACTTGGCCGGAGGGGCGGCGATTCATCTCGGCAAAGGCACGCTGCGGACCAGCGACGACCTGGACTATTTCCATGACGAGGAGCAGTTGGTCGCGCAAGCGTTCGCTGCCGATCGGTCGGCGCTCGAAGGCGCGGGGTTCACGGTCATGCCAACGCTGAGCCAGCCTGGATTTATTCGTGCGCTGGTCGCCAGCACCAAAGGTGAGACCAAAATTGAATGGGCGCACGATTCCTCCTGGCGATTCATGCCTCCGATTCGCGATCCGATCGTTGGATATCGACTGCATCCGGTCGACCTATCCATCAACAAGATTCTCGCGCTCGCCGGCCGAGACGAACCGCGCGACTTTTTGGACGCAATATTCGTCCACGAGCGCTACCTTTCCTTGGGCGCTTTATGTTGGGCGGCCGTCGGCAAGGATCCCGGCTATAGCCCTGGTTTACTCGTCGAGATGCTGGCCCGGAAGGGAAAGTATCAGGCGGCCGATTTCCTGCCCCTGAAACTGGCGGCGCAACCGGACCTCTTGCGGCTCAAGCGGGAATGGATCAACGCCATTGCGGACGCTCGACTCCTGGTCCAACGCCTCCCCCCGATTGACGCTGGCTGTCTCTACCTTGATCCCGAGAGAAAGAAGTTTGTGACCCCCGGCGCCGATCTCGATCGTTTGATTCGTCACCACGGATCGAAAGGCGGGGTCATTCCCATGATCGGCGACGGCCCGGCGCTGACCGCCGACGCGAACTCCCGGCGCCTTCTCCGGGAGCGGTATGGGGGGCAGGCCCCAACCGATTCTCGCCGCTAATTCGAATGGAAGAACCATGCGATCGCCGGCACGGCTGCCGGCGGCGCAAGTTCAAACGGCACGCCGCGGTAATACTCGGCATACTTCTTGATTGAGCCGGTCGAGGGGGCCCATCGCCAGCCTTGCGCAGAGTGATGGAAGCTGAAGGTCTTGCGGATTTTCAGGTGGTCGCAGTCGTCCCAAAACTGTTCGTCCACGTCGAAGGTCGCCACCGCCGCGCTCGGAGTGGAGAAGCTCCGAATGTACACCCACTTTGGCCGCTCCTCCTGAGCCACTAGCGCGGCCAGCAGACGTTCCGGACGCTCGTAGTAGGCTTGGCCCGATTTTGGCAGCGATTGAAAGAGGCCGGTTAATGCCGTTTGGGCGCTCCCCAGTGCCTCCATTTCAGACGCGATCCCGGCCACGTCCCCCCGAGTGAGCCGAAAAAAAAGCGTTTCCAAAGCCGCCTGCGGCGCCGCACACCCCTGATCTCGCCAGGTCGCCTCCGAAAATGCGTTCCCGTGCTGCGCCGGCACCGGGTCGCGCGGCGTCAATGCGATCACAATGACGCGATCGACCGGCAGCCAGCGATGCTTCGGCTCGACCATCGCTTGCAAGAGGACCTGCCGGGTTTCCTTGCCATGAATCGGGCGCACCACCGCGGGGATCGACTTCCCGCTGGCCACCGCCTCTTTGATCAGCGAGCGAAGCGAGAAGATCGTGCCCACTCCGACGGTTTTGCCGCCGATTTCGACGAACTCATCGCCGGCCTGGAGGCCGCTTTTCGCCGACGGCGAGGCCGGGTTGACGCCTTCAATGTACATGTGCACCCCGCCGAACAACGTGGCCACCGCCTCGCCGTGCAGGCCCAGGGTCCGAAAGGGATCCGACTTCACCTCCACCGGCTCCAGCTTCACCGCGCCGTCCTCGGGTGGCGGGCTGCCAGTGAAATCCGGCGCTGCGAAAAGAAACCGGGTGGCCACGACCAGAGCAAGAATAAGGAACGGCGGAATTGAGACGGACCGCTGCCGCAAGAATCGGAACATGAAAAAGACCAGCGTGTGCGCTGGCCCCCCATGACTCAGACCCGCCCGAAAAGTTCCGTGAAAGCACCGGAACCCTCGGGCGCCACCCCCCGCCCCTTAAGCCGCGCTCCGCTCGGCGAAGGCCGTCGCCGGAGCGCGGCGACTTACCGACCGCCGTCCGCCCGACCGCGCCGCCGGAGGCGGCGCCGTGCGGGCAGCCAGGAATTCGCGAAACACGTCCGAGCGCTTCTGCTGGCGCTCCTCCTCCGCGAGGTCGTCGCTCGAGCGCTGCGCTTCGTGCGACTCCAGGCGCCGGCGCATCTGCTTCAGCGCCAGCTGTTCCAGTTGCCGGATCCGCTCCCGGGTGACGTTAAACTTCTTGCCCACTTCGGCCAGGGTCAGTTCGTTCTTGCCCGCCAGGCCGAAGCGCAGCCGGATGATCTCCGCTTCCCGGGCGTCCAGCGAGTTGACCACCTCGGTGAGGTCGTCCGACAGGTTCTTGTCCTGCAGGTGCTCCAACGGGTTGATGGCGTTCTCGTCGCTCACGATCTCGCCCAATGAGGACGAGTCCGCCGCGTCGCCCAGGGGGGCGTCCAGCGAAGCCGGGTGCACCGACACTGAGCGCAGGTGCGAAACCTTCCGGATGGGCAGGTTCAGTTCGAGCGCCAATTCCTCGTCCGTCGGCTCGCGGCCCAATTCCTCGGTCAGGGCCCGGCTCGTCTTGCGGAGCTTGGAGATCGTGCTCACCACGTGGACCGGCAGCCGGATCGTCTTGGTCTGATTCGCCAAGGCCCGTTGCATCGACTGCTTGATCCACCAGGCGGCGTAAGTGCTGAGCTTCCCGCCCTTGTTGGGATCATAGCGGTCGACCGCCTTGGTGAGGCCGATGTTGCCCTCGCTGATGAGATCCAACAGCGGCAGGCCGAAGTCGCGGTAATCCATGGCGATCTTCACCACCAGGCGCAGGTTGGCCTGGATCATGTGCTGGCGGGCGGACTGGTCGCCCTTGCGGATGCGGCCGGCCAGAGAAATCTCTTCGGCAATGGTAAGGAGGGGAGTTTTGCCGATCTCCCGCAAATAAGTCTGCAGGCTGTCCCGGTCCGGGAGTTCTTCCCGAGCGGGGCCGGCCGCTGACGTTTCGAGGCCCGATGCGTCGTTGGGCGTATTCATAAAATTTTGTGGTTGGGGGACTCTACCCTTAGCGTTGGTCGCTCTGCGCTCCGTCCCAGAACGTGAGGACCACGATGCCTAATACGATTAATGAGGGGATCACGGATGCACCTTATAGTTGACTGGTTAGTTAAGAAAATGTTTCAAAAAAACGGCGCATTTATAAGCGCCTCAGGCTCTGGACGTTGGAACTAGGGTTAAGCGGGGACAGCGGCGGAAGTCTTGGTTCGAAGGAGATCGAGCGCCATTGTCGGCAGCCGGCGGATGATCTCCGTGTCGTTCATGATCCGGCCCTGGGTCAAAATTCCCTCCATCAATCCGATGAGCGAAGTCGCCCGCTCGACCGGGTCGCATGGCTCGATAGAGCCTTCGGCCACCGCGTCGCGGATGGCCGATTCAAAGTACCGGCGTTTGTGCGCGCAGATCTCGCGGATTTTGTCACCCAGGAGCTGGTCCTTCGTGCTGATTTCCGAGCCGACGGAGCAGACGGGGCAACCGAGCACGCGGCCCGAATCCTTCTTCGCTTCCACCTGCTTGTGGTAGATTGCCTCCATGTAATTGGTGAGGCGCTTCAGGGGTTCGACCGAGGCGGAAAATTGGGCGTCCAGCGCCGGCTTCCACTTCTCGAGCCACAGCCGCTCCAGCGCGGTGATCACCAAGTCGGCCTTCGATTCAAAGAAATAGTAAAAGCTGCCCTTCTTGACCTCCGCCCGCTCGCAGATGTCATCGATCGTGATCGCGCCGTAACTGCCCTCCCACATCAGGTCCAAGGCGGCGGTCATCAGGCGATCTTTGGCGTCACTCGTTCTACCCATGCCGGAAATTGTTGACCATTTAGTCAATTTGACAAGCAAAAATGAGCTGATCCAATGTAATCTATTATTTATTAGCCGCTTAACTCATTTCGAACCCGCGCCCTACTCGGGCATTGACGCGGCCGCCCCTCGCCGCATTCCTGTTCTCTCTGACCCGCGCAACGACTTCACCGGTGAAAAGCGAGCGTGCCTGGCTCGAAGCGCCTTGGCTGCGAGTAACGATCCTCTTCGGCGTCGCCTTGGGGGTTTACTGGCCGGCACTTCGTTGCGGGTTCATCTGGAACGATTCAGATTACGTGACGGCCCCTGCCCTGCAGTCGCTGCGGGGACTCGGGCAGATCTGGTTCAAGCTCGGCGCCACCCAGCAGTACTATCCCCTCCTGCACAGCGCATTTTGGCTGGAGCACCGTCTGTGGGGCGAAGCGCCGCTGGGCTACCATCTGGTGAACGTGCTCCTCCACGCGGGGTCGGCGAGCCTCATTGGACTCATTTTGCGTCGGCTTGCCGTCCCTGGCGCTTGGCTGGCCGCGCTGATTTTCGTCGTTCATCCGGTTTGCGCGGAGTCGGTGGTCTGGGTGTCCGAGGAGAAGAACACCTTGTCCACCGTGTTCTACCTGCTGGCGGTCTGGAGCTATCTTAATTTCGACGACCGCCGCCGCGGCGGCGACTATGCGCTGGGGCTCGCCTGTTTTGCCTGCGCGCTCCTCAGCAAGACCGTGGCCGCCACCTTGCCGGGCGCGCTCTTGGTTTTATTCTGGTGGCGCCGCGGCCGGCTCGACTGGCGGCGGGATGTGGCTCCGCTCATTCCCTGGTTTGCCTTGGGCGCGGCCAGCGGCCTGTTCTCGGCTTGGATTGAGCGCACGTACATCGGCGCCAGCGGGAGCGACTTTGCCTTGGGCGCGGCGGAGCGCTTCCTCGTGGCCGGACGGATCATCTGGTTCTACCTCGGAAAGCTGCTCTGGCCGGTCGGGATCAATTTCATCTATCCCCGCTGGCATGTGAGCGCGTCGGTGCCGGGCCAGTACCTGTACCCCATCGCCGCGATTGCGGCCACGGTCGGGCTCTGGCGGCTCCGCCGGCGCTCGCGGGCGCCACTGGCGGGCTGGCTCTTCTTCGTCGGCTCGCTCTTCCCCACCCTGGGATTTCTCAACGTCTTCGCCTTCATCTTCTCCTACGTGGCCGATCACTGGCAGTACCTGGCGAGCATTGGGATTTTTACCCTTGCGGCGGCGGCGGCAACCGGCGCGCTGCACCGGACTTCGGGTCCGATCCGCGGCGCCCTGCAGGGCGCGATCGTCGCGGCGCTCGGGCTTTGCGGGGCCATGACTTGGCAGGAATGCGGCACCTTCCACGACATGAAGACATTCTATCAGTCCATTCTCGATCGTAACCCGGACGCATTCATGGCCCAAAACAACCTGGGCATCGAATTGCAGCACGAAGGCCGGCTGGACGAAGCGATCGCCCATTTTGTCGCCGCGCTCCGCATTCGGGACGGTTACGTCGAAGCCCATACGAATTATGGCCTGGCTCTGGTCGCATCCGGGCGACTGGAGGAGGGAATCGCCCAATATCGGGCCGCCCTGCGGATCGAGCCCGGCAATGCCGTGGTTCACAATGACCTGGGGGTCGCGCTGGCCAACCTGGGCCAGGTGCCCGAGGCGATTCAGGAATACCTGGCGGCGGCGCGCCTCAATTCCAATTACCTGGATCCGGCGCTCAACCTCGGTTTTGCCTATTTTCGCGTGCGGCAAATTCCCGAAGCCATCGCCAGCTATGAGCGCGCATTGCGCCTGAAGCCGGACGATCCGGTCGCCCATAATTGCTTAGGGCTGGTGCTCGCCAGCGTCGGACGATCGGAGGAGGCCGCCGATCACTATCGCAAGGCGGTGGCGGCGAAGCCGGACTATGCCGATGCCCACTGCAATTTGGGCTCCGTCTACGGGACGGCCGGGAGGTATGCCGACGCGGAGCGCGAATTCGAAGCGGCTTTGAAAATCAACGATGCGCTGCCGGACGCCCATTTTGATCTCGGCATCACCCTCAGCATCGAAAACCGGCTGCCGGAGGCGGTCGACCAGTTTGCGGCGGCGGTGCGCCTGCGGCCCGACTTTGCCGACGCCGAGACGGGTTGGGGGCGGGCGCTGCAGGCGCTCGGGCGGACCGATGAGGCCCAGGAGCACTTCAGCGCCGCCTCCCGCTGGCGGGCTGGATCAGGTGCGCCAGGACCTTAGGTTACGGGCGGCTGAAATACCGATGGCGCAATGGGACGTTGTGGGCTTGACCGGCTTGGGGATGCCGGTAGAAGAAATGTCCCCTCAAATGCGGGTGTAGTATAAAGGCTAACACGTGAGCTTCCCAAGCTTGAAATCGGGGTTCGATTCCCCGCACCCGCACCATAGGGGAAACGGGGGTTGTGAAGCAGAAATGAAGCAGATTCTGGTGGCTGAGGTGGGCCGATTTTAGGCCGAAAAATCGCCGATATTCGTCTCAGAAAACGGGCGGTCGGAGCTGAGCGCCGTGGGCATGATGTGGTGGGCTGCCGCAGACGTAACTTCTGAACTTCAACCCTGTATTCCGTCGGCCCCCTGGAGTGCAGGTGAACGAGCGCCCCGATCCACCCCACCACGTTGCCGCGGATAACCCCAGGCCCGTGAACGTAGGTACCGTTCTGTAAAACCGGCAATGGTACGTCAGCGACTGACCTCTCCGCCTGGCCGAGGGACGGACTCCATAGAATGGCGGCATTCCAAATCAGGCGGAAGGGTTTTGCCATGGGACGGTTGGGGTTCAGAGGGATAGATGATCGGGGAAATGGTGGCGCAGGGGGCCAAACCTAGGTCATTGATCCCCACGGTGAAGACTCCGGGCAGCGTCCTCCATAGCGGAAGCGATGCGCTCGTGTAATTTTACAAATCGACTGTTCAGCCTCAATAAGTAGCTGAACATCGCAAGCAGCGCCCCAATGTAAAGGAGGAAGGATATCACACCAGCATCGACGCCGATCATGGCTAACGAGGAGCGCAGCGACCTCAATATGGCAGGGATTTGCATATTGATAAAACGATGAGACGTATTTGATGTTTAGCCGGCGATGGGATCTCATTCAGTTGGTATATGTCGATCGTCCCGGACTCGCCCGAGTGGTTGAATGCGGTCCTGGGGCTCGACCGCAAGCGATGGATGTTGCAAGTTTCCCGGTGCCGTGGCCCCGCGTCCTGCCTATCCCGTGGCCCTTGGTCGTGCTCCCCGGCTGCCGGCAGCTGGACACTACAACTTCATGGCAGCGGCCGGCCCGGGTTCCGCGTATATTTTGTCCAAGGTCCGGAAATCTCCCAGGAGCACCAAATCTCAAGAATGTCGTGCTCTCCCACACCGAAGCAACTGATGAGTAGATCGGTGACAAGTACGGTGAATTAATTTGAATATCAAACCAACACGTCCCAAACTATTAGTATCGAATAACCCCATTTCATGCCTCTGCGTTTCGCGAGCAATGACATATTCTAAATTCCTATTTCGCTTATGAAAACTAGCGAGCATCTGAAGGCAGCGCTAGATGAGCATGCGATCGTCGAGATCACTGATACGGACGGGAGGATCACATACGTAAGCGATATGTTTTGCGCGATCTCGCAGTATTCGCGTGACGAACTTCTTGGACAAGATCGCCGCTTTATCAATTCCGAATATCATACAGGAGACTTCATTGGCGACCTGTGGACGACGATCTCAAATGGTCGCGTGTGGTTTGGTGAAATCAGGAACAAGGCAAAGGACGGTTCGTTATTTTGGCTGGGGGTCACTATAGTGCCGTTTCTCGGCAATGCGGCCAAACCGCGCCAATACATCGCAATCTGCACCGACATAACAAAGCGCAAAGCGGCTGAAGAGAAACTAAAAGCGTCCGTGAATGAAGTGGTCGCGCTAAAGGAAACGCTTGAAAAGCGCGCTATTGTCGCGGTTACGGATCTCGCCGAACACGAGCGGGACGAGGCCGCTTTGAGGGGGAGTGAAGAGCGCTTTCGCGAGCTTGCGGAAAATATTCACGAAGTGTTTTGGATTACCGATCCGGCGAAGAGCGAGATACTCTACATTAGTCCGGCCTACGAAAAGATTTGGGGGCGAAGCTGCGCAAGCCTCCTTGCTACGCCCACCCTGTGGCTCGATGCGATTTACGCGGATGATCGTTCGCGCACCGAGCAAGCAGTGCGGAACAAGCAAGCAGCCGGATCCTATGACGAGGAATACCGCATTGTGAGGCCGGATGGTGCCGTTCGGTGGATTCACGATAGGGCTTTTCCGGTGCGAGATGCTGCGGGAACTGTTCTCCGCATCGTCGGTGTGGCTGAAGACATCACTTCGCGTAAGCAGTTGGAGGAACAGTTTCGGCAGGCGCAGAAGATGGAGGCCATCGGCACGCTGGCCGGGGGCATCGCCCATGATTTCAATAATATCTTGGGCGCCATTGTGGGCTATACCGAACTTTCCCAATTGATCTTGAAGGACAATCTCTAGTGGACCCCTTGGATTGGACAGGGGATCGAGTAAATTAAGCTAAATAAAGAGAGGGGGTTTAAGGGGGAGAGCGGA